>WNFX01003757.1_pt1 | contig 15091 bp, 17 predicted proteins | sample 5400111 | NCBI WGS metagenome assembly WNFX01 (sample SAMN13153363, study PRJNA577476) | soil metagenome | isolation source: 40 cm soil or saprolite under grassland replicate 1 | place: USA:California | collected 2016-06-15 | reverse complement strand
AGTACAAGCCGGTGCACCCCAACGATCACGTCAACATGGCGCAGTCCACGAACGACGTGATCCCGACGGCGATCCGGCTCGCCGCCCTCGCCCAGTTGCCCGGTCTGCTCGACGCGTTGGACCGGCTCGCCCGCGCCTTCCTGGCCAAGGGCAAGGCATTCGACCCGATCGTGAAATCGGGGCGCACCCACCTGCAGGACGCGACGCCGATCCGGCTGGGGCAGGAGTTCGCCGCCTACGGGCACACCATCGAGCGCAACCGGGACCGCATCGGCCGGGCGGCGGACGACCTGCGCGACTTGGGCATCGGCGGCACGGCGGTGGGGACGGGTCTTAACGCGGAGCCGAAGTATCCGGGCCTGATGGTGAAGCACCTGCGGGCGATCACGGGCGTGGAGCTGCGGGAGGGGAAGGATCGCGTCCAGCTGATGCAATCGATGGGCGACGCGGCGGCGTTCTCGGGGGCGCTGCGCACGTACGCCGTGGACCTGGGAAAGATCGCGAGCGACCTGCGGCTCATGGTGTCGGGCCCACGCACCGGGCTCGCCGAGATCATGCTGCCGGCGGTGCAGCCCGGGTCGAGCATCATGCCGGGCAAAGTGAACCCGTCCATCCCTGAAATGGTGAACATGGTGTGCTTCCAGGCGATCGGAAACGACGTCACGGTCGCGACGGCGGCGGAGGCGGGACAGCTTGAGTTGAACGTGATGATGCCCGTCATCGCGCACAACCTGCTCGCCTCGATGCTGATTCTCGGCAACGCGACGCGAATCCTCGCGGAGCGCTGCGTCGACGGGATCGAGGCCGACGCGGCGCAGAGCGCGCACTGGCTCGAGCGCAGTCCCGCGCTCGTCACCGCCTTGGCGCCGAAGATTGGCTACGCCGAGGCCGCCAAACTCGCCAAGGAAGCGGTCGCGAAGAACGTCACGGTGCGGCAGCTGGTGATCGACAAGGGCTTGCTCAAGGGTAAGGAGCTCGACGAAGTGTTGGACCTGCGGGCCATGACGGAGTTGGGGGTGCCCGGGGAGCGGAAGTAGCCCACTCTCATTTCAGGAGGCGCACGTATGAGCTGGTGGATCGCTGGACTCATCGCCGGGGTGGTCACCTTCCTCGTGGACTGGGTGATGTGGGGCAAGGTGTTCACCAAAGGGATGGATGCGTTCGCGGTGATGCCTGCCCCCGGTCAGCCGATGAACATGGGCCCGATGCTCATGAAGTCGGCGGTACTCTGCGTCCTCTTCGGCCTGTTCCTGGCGTTCGTCTACGCCAGGTTCATGGGCAGTCTCTGGGTGACGGGCGGGGGGCCGCTCGCGGGGATGGAGTTCGCGACGGTGCTGTGGCTACCGATTTGCTTCCAGACGATCGGCGGTGCCGTGTGGTACACCAAGGTGAAACCGCTCTTCGATGCGACGTGCTGGGCGTGGCTCGCGCGGATGCTGGCCGCCGGGCTCGTGATCGGAATCCTGATGAAGTAAGCTGGCTCAGGCGGGGCCGGTGACCGGTATCACGGCACCGGCCCTCGCGGCGCGGTAGAACTGTCTCCATGCGACCCATCCTGTTGGGCCTGGCCGCGGCGACGCTGGCCGGGCACGCGGCGGCCCAAGGCCGCATGCGCATCGGGCCGACCGTCTCGACCATTTCGATCCAGGATAGCTCGGGCACCAGTCATTCGTATTCGTCGTTCGGCGGCGCCGTCGCCCTAATCACCGGGGACGACGGTGAGTTTGGGCTCGCCATCTCTCGTTATCGGGATCTCTCCTCCGACGCTTGCGTTCGGGCGCTTACGTTTTTCGGCGTTGAGTCGAATTACTATCCCGTAGGGGCCAAGGGCATTGCACCCTTTGCCTCGACCGCGATTGGACTCGCGCGCGTCACGGAATCGAGTCCGCGTTTCGGCTGCGGGCTGATCACCACGACCGACACGACCAACCAGATCGGACTCGGGTTCGGCCTGGGTGTGCGCGTCAACGCCGGCAACCAGGTCGCCGCGCTCATCGAGGGACGGTTCTTCCAGGTGCCCAACAGCGCGATCCAGGCGCTCGAGGGCCGCGTCAACGTGTCGCTCGCGTTCGGCAGGCCGCGAAAGACGGACCTGCTGAACGGCACGCTCGGGCCGGCGATCGGGATGCTGTTCCCGCTCAGCGGGCCGCTCGAGGGACGCGGGCCCACGCTCGGTGTCCGATTCCGGCGCGACTCGAAGCAGCACGGCACCGTGAGCCTGCAGGTCGATTACGCGTCGTTGCGCGCGCCGGCGGAGTGCCCCACCGACTGCGAACCCCACGCGATCCTGTTCGCGCCCGGATACGAGGCGTCCCTGCACCTGATGTGGGGCCGATTGTACGGCGAGTTAGGGCCGCTGCTCGCGGGGTTCCCGTCGCAAGGGAGGGACCGCGGGGTCGCCCAAGGTGCGCAGGGGGGCCTCGGCGCCGACATCTTCGGCGGCGGGTCGCTGATGTGGAACGTGAACGCGCGGGTCCTCTGGTTGCAACGCAACAGCGGACAGAATGCCTTCCTGATGCAGGTGGGCGTGGGCCTCAGTCCGAAACTCGAGCCCGCCGTGACCGCGGGCGGGGGCCATTGAATCCCGACACACACCGTCGCATATTCCGCCCATGCGCGTCACCACCTGGGCGGAATACGGGCTGATCGTTTCGATCCACCTCGCCAGGCGCGCCGGACAAGGCCCAGTCGCGGCCCGCGAGTTGTCCGAGCACGAGCGCCTCCCGCACGACTACGTCGAGCAAATCCTGCTGCGGCTGCGGCGCGCCGGCATCGTCGATTCAGTGCGGGGCGCCAAAGGCGGCTACCTGCTCGCGCGCGAAGCCCAGGCCGTCAGCGTCAAGGACGTCATCGAAGCGTCGGAGCACGTGACCTTCGAGGTCAACTGCGACGTGCACCGGGTGGACGCCGATCGCTGCGACCCCGGCACGGCGTGCAGCATCCGGCCCGTGTGGCGTCTGCTCGAGCGCCGGATCAACGATTTGCTCGCCGGCATTACCCTCGCGGACCTGTTGCACGCCGAGCCCGAGGTGTACCAGATCGCCGGAGTGGCGGCCGGCACATAAGGGATTCGGTGGCTTCTCTTCCCACGCTGTCGTCAGCGGAAATCCTGCGGTACTCGCGGCACCTGATCCTCCCCGACATCGCTCTCGTTGGCCAGCAACGCCTCAAGGCGGCGCGCGTCCTCCTGGTCGGTGCGGGTGGACTCGGCTCTCCCGCGGCCCTCTACCTCGCCGCGGCCGGCGTCGGCACGCTCGGCCTCGTGGACTGGGACGTCGTCGACGTCACCAACCTCCAGCGCCAGATCATGCACGGCACCGCGGCCGTCGGCCGTTCGAAACTCGACTCGGCACGTGCCCGGCTGCACGATCTCAATCCGCACGTGCACGTCGAGACATTCGCCGCAAAGCTGACGTCCACCAATGCCCTCGACATCCTCCGCAACTTCGACATCGTCGTCGATGGCTCCGACAATTTTCCCACGCGCTACCTCGTCAACGACGCCTGCGTGCTGCTCGGCAAGCCGAACGTGTACGGGTCGATCTTCCGGTTCGACGGGCAGGCCTCGGTGTTCGACGCGCGCGTGGGTCCGTGTTATCGCTGCCTGTTCTCGGATCCGCCGCCCCCCGACCTCGTCCCCTCGTGCGCGGAAGGCGGCGTGCTCGGCGTGCTGCCGGGAATCATCGGGTCGATCCAGGCGCTCGAGACGATCAAGTTGATCGTCGGTGTGGGAGACACGCTCGTGGGGCGGCTGCTCCTGTGCGACGCGCGCCGCATGCAATTCCGCGAGCTCGCGCTCGCCAAAGACCCAGACTGCCCCGTGTGCGGGACGCATCCCACGGTCACCGCCCTGATCGATTACGAAGCGTTCTGCGGGATGGGGGACGAGGGAAGGGCGACGGGGGAAGGGGTCGAGATCGCAGCCGCGGAGTTGAAACGGGAGTGGGCGTCCAACCCCAAACTTGTTCTGCTCGACGTACGGGAACCGCACGAGTACGAGATCGCGCGTATCGACGGTGCGCGGCTCATTCCATTGAGCGAGCTCCCCGGACGGCTGGCCGAGATCGATGGCCGCGCCGAGATCGTCACGCACTGCCACCACGGGGCGCGGTCGCTGCGTGCACTCGAGCTCCTCAAGGGGGCGGGGTTCGCGCACGTGCGGAGCTTGCAAGGCGGGATCGACGCGTGGAGCGTCGACGTGGATCCGGCGGTGCCGCGGTACTGAGTGCCGAAGGGGGGACTCGAACCCCCACGGGCTTGCGCCCACTGGCTCCTGAAGCCAGCGCGTCTACCAGTTCCACCACTTCGGCTCATATTGCGCGGAACGGCAAATCTAGAGCGTTGTATAACCCCAAGTCAACGCGTATCTTGCCCTCGACATCGTGGACAAAGTCTCCATCGCCCGGAACCCGCGCGCCAAGCACGACTACCATCTCCTCGAGACGTGGGAGGCGGGACTGGTGCTGACGGGCACAGAGGTGAAGTCGCTCCGCGATCGCAAGGCGAGCCTCGGTGAAGCGTACGCGCATGTGCGCAACGGCGAGGTGTGGCTCGAGGGGATGACGATCTCGCACTACGGCCCCGGCAGCTACAACAATCCTCCCCCCGCCCGCTCGCGCAAGTTGCTGCTCCACAAGCGCGAAATCCGCAAACTGCTCGGCGCCACCACACAAAAGGGGCTGACCATCGTGCCCCTCGAAGTCTATTTCAAGGATGGCCTCGCGAAGGTCGCGATCGCCCTCGCCAGAGCGAAGAAGGATCACGACAAGCGTGAGGACATGAAGCGGCGCGTGGCGGAGCGCGAGATGGCGCGCGTCACGAAGGGCAGGCGGGAGTGATTGCGCTGCTGCTCGCCGCCGCCCTCCTGCCGCAGCAGGTGCTGATCGCGACGCCGCGCGGGGAGGCGAGCGTGCCGGTCAGTACCGAACGTGGTGAGGCGGCGGTAGCGGCGCCCCGGCTCGCGCAGCCGCTCGGTCTCGTGGCGTCGCTCGAGGGCATGGCCGTGCGCGTCGTGCTCGGCGGCCGCACGTTCGACTTCGATCTCGGCGCCCCCTTCGTCCGGATCGGCGACGCCGCGTATCCCCTGGTCGGGGCTCCATACGTCGTGCGGGACACGCTCTTCCTGCCGCTGCACTGGCTCGCCGACTACGTCCCGCGCCTCTCGGCGGGACGGTATCGCTGGGATCCCGCGCACTCCCGCCTGGACGAGAGCACGGCGCTGGCGGCGGCCCCCGCACCGGTCAGGCTCCCACCGCCGGCGCGCGCGGAGCCGCCGGCCGTGCCGGTCACGACCGTCCCGCCGCCGTCGACGCTCGCCGCCGGGGCACCCAATCCGAATACCGGGCTGCGCCTCTCCCATACGATCGTGGTCGACCCCGGGCACGGCGGCATCGATCCGGGGAATCCGGGCCTGACCTTTCCAGGGCACCTCGCCGAGAAGGATGTCACGCTCGCGATCGGTCGCCTGTTGCGCGCGGAGCTGGTGCGGCGCGGCCTCAGCGTCGTGCTGACGCGCTCGACCGATACGTTGATCGACCTGGCCGACCGCCCCCTGTTCTGCCGCCTCGAATGCGATCTGTTCGTGAGCATTCACGTCAATTCGATGCCGAAGGGACCGCGCCAGGGTCGGGCCAGCGGCGTCGAGACATACTTCCTGTCCGACGCAAAGACGGAAGATCAGAAGCGCGTCACGCAAATGGAGAACGACGCGATGCGCTTCGAAACCGCGACCCCCAGCGGCGACGGGCCTCTCGCCTTCATCCTCAAGGACCTGCAGCTGAACGAATACCTGCGCGAGTCGGCCCGGCTGGCGGACTTGGTGCAGGGACGAGTTTCCGCGATCCACCCTGGCGGAGACCGTGGCGTGCAACAGGGCCCGTTCCTCGTCCTCGCCGCCGCCCGCCGGCCGGCGGTCTTGGTCGAGACAGGGTTCGCCACCCACAAAGAGGACGGGGCGTTCCTCACATCCGCGCTCGGCCAGCGCAAGATCGTGAACGCGATCGCCGACGGTATCGTCGCCTACCTGCTCGAGTTCGAGCGGAAGCTGGCGGTCGGAGGGTCGGGTCGATGAGGCGCGCGGCGAACCTCGTTCCGGCGCTGGCCCTGATGGTGTCGGGCTGCACGTACTACAACGCGATGTGGTCCGCGGAGCGCTTCGCCAAGGATGCGCGGCGGCTCGAGGCGCACGGCCGCGAGCCCGAGGCGCGCGGGCAATGGGCTCGCGCGGCGGCGAAAGCGGAGTCGGTGCTGGTGCATCATCCGCGGAGCCGCTGGGCGGATGACGCGCTGGTGCTCAAGGGGGAGGGGCTGGCGCGTGCGGGGACGTGCAGCGCGGCCGCCGCGCCGATCGCGCGCGCGCTGGCGACGGTGACGGATCCGCCGCTGCGCGAGCGCGCCGGACTCGCGGCAGCGCAGTGCGCACTCGCGACCGGCAAGCCGGGCGACGCCGAACACGCCCTGACCGAAGCGTTGGCGTCGAGCGACACTCGCCGCCGCTCGCGAGCGGAGTACCTCGCGGGCCAGGGCGCCGCGGGCCGACTCGACTACGACTCCGCCCTGGTGCATTTCCGGCGCTCCCAGGAGCCCGCGGCCCTGCCGGCGCGCGCCCGCGTCCTGCTCGCCGCGGCGCGGCCGGTGGAAGCGGCGGCGGTGCTCGACACCCTGACCGGCATCCGCTTCCGAGAGACTGAATGGACTGAGCTGCTCGACGGGCTCGCGATCGCCGGCGGGGTCGACGCTGCGTCCGCGGCGCTCGACCGGATGTTGGCGCGAGCCCGCGTGCCGTCTCCCGAGCAGGCTCGACTGCTGATCGCCGACGGGGACCGACGGTTCGCCGCGGCGGATCTCGACGCTGCGGCCGCGCGCTACCGCCAGGCGGCCGCCGCCGCGTCGCGGGGCGGCGGGGGTGGGGGTGGGCCGGTCGCGGGAGCCGAAACGGGAGGGGAGGCGAGGACGGCGAGCGTGCGTGAGCAGCGCGTGCTGGCCGCGCGGGCGGCCGCACCGGCGGACTTGAGTCCCATCGTCACGGAGCTGACGCGCATCTCGGGAGGCGGGCCGGGCGGAGGAGGCCCGTCGGAAGCGCAGGCCCTGCTCAATCTCGTGGCGCGCGTGGCTGCGACGCCGACGAGCCCGGGGGGCGCATTCCGCTCGGCAGAGCTGGCGCGCGACTCCCTGGCCGCGCCGCGGCTCGCCGGGCGGCTGTTCTTGGATCTCGCCACGACCGATTCAGCGTCGCTGTTCGCGCCGAAAGCGCTGGTCGCGGCACTGGCGCTGCTGCCGGACCGGCGCGACTCGATTGTCGGCGTCCTGGATCGAACGTATGCGGCGTCGCCATACACTCGTGCCTTGCGCGGTGAAGCGAGCCCCGCCTATGGCGCGCTCGAGGACTCGCTCGCGCACGAGCTGGGCGTCGAGCTGGCGCGTGTCGCGCCGGGCGGTGCGGCGCGCGTGCGGGCGTCTGGCCTGCTCACCGGGCCGCGTGGCCCCTGGTTGGACGACGCGCCCAGCCGTGGTGGCGGCGCGCCGACCGGTGTCCGGCGCCCCCCCCAGCCGGCCGAGCCGGGCCGGCGGGAGCGTCCCACGCGCGAGCGGCCGGTCGTGCCGCCGGCCGCCTCGTGACGGCGGTCCGGCTGTTCGGCGTCGCTTTCCAGAACCCCATTCTTCTCGCCGCCGGCACCGCCGGTTTCGGCCGCGAAGTAACGGACGTCATCGACTTAGACGCACTCGGGGGCATCGTGACCAAGGCCGTCACGCCTGAGCCGCGCCGCGGTCATCCGGGTCCCCGCGTAGCGGAATTCCGAGGCGGCATGCTCAACGCGGTGGGCCTCGCCAATCCCGGCCTCGACGCAGTGGCCGCGCACGAGCTGCCCTGGCTCGCGCGCCGGTGCGAGCGCAGCGGTACACGGATCATCGTGAACGTGGCGGGCGCCACCGTCGCCGATTACGTGCGCGTGATCGAGCGGCTCACCCCTCTCGACGCGATTGCCGCGTTCGAGATCAACGCGTCGTGTCCGAACACCCGCGCCGGGGGGCTCGAGTTCGGAGCAGAGCCCGGCGGCCTGACCGAGCTGGTGCGAGCGTGCCGGCGCGCTTCCTCGCGCCCGCTCAGCGTTAAATTGTCGCCGGTGCTCCCCGATCTGCCGTCCATGGCGCGCGTCGCCCAAGCCGAGGGAGCGGACGCCGTCACGCTCGTCAATACAGTCCCCGGGATGCTCGATGGGCGACTCGGCAACGGGATGGGCGGGCTGAGCGGCCCGGCGCTGCTGCCCGTCGGCGTGCTCGCGACGCGGCGTGTCACGGACCGGGTCGGCATACCGGTGATCGGCGTCGGGGGTGTGCGTACCGCCGCCGATGCACGCGAGTACCTCGCCGCGGGCGCGTCGCTCGTCGCTGTGGGGACGGCGGCGCTGGCCGACCCGCGCGCTCCCGAGCGCATCGCGCGTGAGTTGGCGCGTGGAGGATCACGTGGCTGAGCTCATCATCGCGTTCGACGTGCCGAGCGGCCGAGAGGCGCTCGCGCTCGCCGGCCGGCTCCCGGGATTGACGTGGGCGAAACTCGGGCATGTACTCTTCGCGCGCGAAGGGCCGGCGGTGGCGCGCGAGTTCGCCGCCCGGGGCATCCGCGTGTTCCTCGATCTCAAGTGGCACGACATCCCGAACACCGTGGCTGCGTCCGTCACGGCGGCGCGGGAGCTCGGTGTCGGCATGGCGACGGTGCACTGCCTCGGCGGCCGGACGATGCTCGAGGCGGCGGCTCGCGCCGCTGGTCCCGATCTCCCGCTCGTGGGCGTCACGGTGTTGACCTCGCATGACGCCGCCGAGCTCGAGTCGGTCCTCGGGCGCGGCGTGCCGGACATCGGGTTCGAGTCGGAGCGGCTGGCGCGGATGGCGGTGCAGGCCGGGCTACGCGGGGTCGTGGCCTCCGGCCAGGAGCTGGGCCTGCTGCGCGAGGCGCTCGGGCCCGTCCCGTGGATCGTGGTCCCCGGGATTCGGATGCCCGGCGATGCCGCGGGCGACCAGGCGCGCACGATCGGGCCGGACGACGCGGTGCGCCGCGGCGCGACCCACCTGGTGGTGGGGCGGCCGATCACCGCCGCCCGCGATCCGGTGGCGGCGTATCGGCGCCTGGCCGAAGCGATCGGCTCGGGGGTATCAGAGCGCGCATGAAGCACACCCTATGCATCACCGCCGCGCTGCTCGCGCTGGCGCCGCCCGCCGCGGCGCAGGGCACGCTCCCCGAGGCCGCCGAGCGCGCCAAGCAAGCGTGGCTGGCCCACGACCCTCAAGCGCTTGTCGGGCAAAGCGCTAGCATCGTGCTCCAGATCCCCGGCGCGGACCCTTCATCGCCCCTCGGGCGCGCGCAGGCGGTCGAGTTGCTGCGGCGCTACTTGCGGCCGGTCGAGGAGCGCGGCCTCGATGTCACCGTGATCCGCGAGGTAGAGCCCGGGAGGGGGTTCGTAGAGCTGACGCGACGCTACGTCGTCGCCGGGACCACGGAGCTGCGTCGGGAGACTCTGTTTCTGGGGTTCCGACGGCAGGGTGAGCGATGGGCGTTGACGGAGCTACGCAGCGCGCCGTAGGCCGTCGTAATCTCGCCCCTTGCGTGGACTTACGGGCCCGTCTATACTTCGCGGCTCAATAGGAATTTTTCTCGGCGAGGGCCCGTTGAAGGTACGTTCGAGCGTCAAGCCCATCTGCGAGCATTGCAAGGTCATCACGCGGCGGGGTGTGATTCGCGTGATTTGCAAACGCAACCCCAAGCACAAACAGCGGCAGGGTTAGCCTATGGCTCGTATTGCAGGCGTGGATCTGCCGCGCGACAAGAAAATTCAATACGCACTCCCTTACATCTTCGGCATCGGTCCCAGCAACGCGAAGAAAATCCTCGCGGAGACGGGCGTGAGCCCGGACGCGCGGGTGCGGGATCTGCGCGACGCCGAGGTGGCGCGGCTGCGGCAGGTGATCGAGCGCGATTACAAGGTCGAAGGCGCGTTGCGCACCGAAATCGCGATGAACATCAAACGCTTGATGGACATCGGGACGTATCGCGGCGGCCGTCATCGTAAGAATCTGCCGGTGCGCGGCCAGCGCACGCACACCAATGCGCGCACCAAGAAGGGTCCTCGTCGCGCGATCGCGGGCAAGAAGAAGCCCTCGCTGAAAAAGTAGAGTAAATGGCACAAGCGAAGCCGACGGGCGCCAAGCGCGCCAAGAAGGTCGTCGAGGCGGAGGGCATTGCCCACATCACGGCGACGTTCAACAACACGCTGATTACGATCACCGACCTGCAGGGCAACGCCGTCACCTGGGGATCCTCGGGTAAGGCGGGCTTCAAGGGGTCGAAGAAGTCCACGCCCTTCGCCGCGACCGTGGCCGCCGAGCAGGCGGCGCGCGAGGCGCTGAATCTGGGCGTGAAGCGCGTGCACGTGCGCGTGCAGGGCCCGGGGTCGGGCCGCGAGTCCGCGATCCAGGCGCTCGCCAGCGCCGGCTTGCAGATCCGCTCGATCCGCGATGTCACGCCGATCCCGCACAACGGGTGCCGGCCGCCCAAGAAGCGGCGGGTCTAGGCCATGGCACGCTATACCGGTCCCGCCTGCAAGCTGTGCCGCCGCGAGGGCACGAAGCTGTTCCTGAAGGGCACGCGCTGCCTCACCGAGAAGTGCGCCATCGAGCGCCGCGCCTACGCGCCGGGCCAGCACGGCCAGTCGACCGGCCGGCGGCGCAAGGCGTCGGAGTACGCGAAGCAGCTGCGCGAGAAACAAAAGGTCAAGCGGATCTATGGGCTCTCGGAGCGGCAGTTCCGCAACATCTTCGAGCGCGTGCTGAAGGAGCCGGGCGTCACGGGTGAGGCCTTGCTCGTCGCGCTCGAGAGCCGCCTCGACAATCTCGTGTACCGGATGGGGTTCGCGGTGTCGCGGCGCCAGGCGCGCCAGCTCGTGCGCCACCGGCACATCCAGGTGAACGGCCGCACGGTGGACATTCCGTCCTACCGGATCCGCCCCGGTGACGAGGTGAAGGTCGCCGACGCCAGCCGCGAGCAGGTGCAGGTGAAGCTGGCCCTCGAGCAGTTCGGCCGCGGCCAGCCGGTTTCGTGGATCCAGGTGGACACTGACAAAGCGCTGGGCAAGATGACGGAGCGGCCGACCCGCGACGCCATCCCGATTGCCGCGCAAGAACAGTTAATCGTCGAGCTCTATTCCAAGTGATGACGACTCTTGATTTGACGGGGTTGGTCCGGCCGCACCTGGTCGAGATGACCAAGCGGGAGGACAACCCGAATGCCGCCGAGTTCCGGCTGCAGCCGCTCGAGCGGGGCTACGGCTACACCCTCGGCAACTCGCTGCGCCGGCTGCTGCTGTCGTCGCTGCGCGGCGCCGCCGTCTGGGCGTTCCGCGTCGACGGCGTGGTGCACGAGCACCAGACGATCCCCGGCGTGGTCGAGGACGTCCACCAGATCATCCAGCGGTTGAAGCAGCTCACGCTGGTGCTCGCCCCCGAAGTCGACGAGGCCGTCCTGCGTCTCAAGGTCGAGAAGGCGGGACCGGTGTACGCGCGCGACCTCGAGGCCCACGGCTCGGTCACGATCCAGAACCCGGAGCAGCTGCTCTTCACCGTCCAGGACGAGCGGGACATCTCCGCCGAGCTGTACGTGAACAAGGGCCGCGGCTACGTCGAGGCGGAGCAGCACCCCGTCGACCGCACGATGCCGGTGGATGTCGTGCGCATCGACTCGATCTACAACCCGGTGCGCCGCGCGAATTTCACGGTGGCGGAGACGCGCGTCGGCCAGCGCACCGACTACGATCGGCTCACGCTGACCGTCGAAACGAACGGCACGATTTCGCCCGAGGATGCCGTGGCGTATGCCGCGGCGCTGGCGCAGGAGCACTTCCGGTTCTTCGTGGACTTCGGCAAAGTGCCGATGATCGCGTCCGAGCCCGCCGGCAACGGCGGCACCCAGGCCGGGCACCTGCGCGACGTGCTGGCCCGCGCCATCGACGACGCCGGGCTGTCGGTGCGGTCGATCAACTCGCTCAAGAACTCCAACATCCGCACCCTCGGCGACCTCGTCCAGTATAAGGAAGAGGACCTGCTCAAGGTGAAGAACGTGGGCGAAAAGGCGCTGGGCGAGATCGCCGAGCTGCTGCGCCGCGAGGGCCTGAACTTCGGGATGCGGTTCGAAGAGGCGGAGGGCGAGATTCGCATTCTCGACGCCGGCATGGTACCGCAGGCGCAGCTCACGGGCGGCGAGGACGAGTAAATGCGTCACCGTGCCAAAGGCCGCCAGCTCTCGCGCACGTCGAGCCATAAGAAGGCGACGCTGAACAACATGGCGACGAGCCTGTTCCTGCACGGCGGCATCAAGACCACGGTGGCGAAGGCGAAAGAGCTCCGCCCGTTCGCCGAGCGGCTCATCACCCTCGCGCGGCGCGGCGACCTCCACGCGCGGCGCCTCGTCGAGCGGCGCCTCAAGGACAAGGATGTCACGCACAAGCTGTTCGCCGAGATCGGCAAACGCTTCGCGGCCCGGCCGGGCGGCTATACGCGAATCGTGAAGCTGGGGCACCGCGTCGGCGATGGTGCCGACACGGCCCGGATCGAATTACTGAGTGAGTGAGGAAACGACGGGTGGCGGGCGGGCCGCGAACGACAGGGGGACCCCGGCGGGTCCCCCTTTTTCGTATGCGTCAGGACGCTTTCGCGACCTTGTTCGACTTGAGGCAGCGGGTGCACACGCGGATGCGGCGCACCGTCCCGTTCACCACGGCGCGCACGCGCTGCAAGTTGGGGTACCAGCGGCGGTTCGTCTTATTGTTCGCGTGGCTGATGGTATGCCCCGCCATGGGGCCCTTGCCACAGATGTCACACACTCGAGCCATAGGTCGTCCGGACGATGAGTAAAGGCGCCGAAAAGAGGCCTAAACCTAAGCGGGACGCCGCAGCGTCACAACCCCGCCAGGCCGGGAAAGCCGGAAAGACCGCCGTGATCACCGGCGTCACCGGGCAGGACGGGTCCTACCTGGCCGAACTGCTGCTGGGCAAGGGCTACGAGGTGATCGGGGTCGTGCGGCGCACCTCGCACGACTCCTACGAGCGCATCGGCCACCTGCTCGACCGCTTGCACGTCGTCGCGGCGGACCTGCTCGACCAGCACTCCCTGACGACCGTCATCCGGGACGCCCAGCCCGACGAAGTGTACAACCTCGCGGCCCAGAGCTTCGTCCCGACGTCGTGGAGCCAGCCGGTCCTCACCGGCGAGTTCACCGCCCTCGGCGTCACCCGCCTGCTCGAGGCGATTCGGCTCGCGCATCCGGAAGCGCGCTTCTACCAGGCCAGCTCATCGGAGATGTTCGGCAAGGCCACGGAGACGCCGCAGCGCGAGACGACGCCCTTCTACCCCCGCTCGCCCTATGGCGTCGCCAAGGTCTACGGGCACTGGATCACCGTCAACTACCGCGAGTCGTACGGGCTGCACGCCGTGAGCGGCATCCTCTTCAACCATGAATCGCCGCGGCGCGGGCTCGAGTTCGTTACCCGCAAGGTGACCGATGCCGTGGCGCGCATCAAACGGGGCAAGGCGACGGAGCTGTACCTCGGCAACCTCGAGGCCCGGCGCGACTGGGGCTTCGCCGGCGATTACGTGGACGCGATGTGGCGGATGCTGCAGCGCGACGAACCGCGCGACTACGTGATCGGCACCGGCGAAACGCACTCGGTGCGCCAGCTGTGCGAGGTGGCCTTCGGGCATGTCGGTCTCGACTGGGAAAAACACGTCAAGGTCGATCCGCGCTTCGTGCGGCCCGCCGAAGTCGATATCTTGCTCGCCGACGCCGGAAACGCGCGGCGCGATCTGGGGTGGGCGCCCCAGGTCAGCTTCGAGAGGCTCGTGACAATGATGGTCGACGCGGACCTGGAGCGCGTGACGTGAAGGTACTGGTCACAGGGGCCGACGGCTTCGTGGGCCGCTGGCTGATCCGGCGGCTGCTGGACGACGGCCGCGAGGTGTTCGGCGCCGTCCGGCCCGCCGTGCCGCGGCGCGACGACGGCCTCACGGCCGCCGAGCGCGGTGCCGTCCGCTGGTTGCCGCTCGAGATCACCGACGACGCCTCGGTGCGGCAATGCGCGGACCTGCCGTACGACGCGGTGGTGCACCTCGCGGCCGTCGCCTCGGGTGCGGACGCGTTGCGCGATCCGGGCGGCACCTGGACCGTGAACGCCGCGGGGACCGCGCGGCTCGCCCATGTCCTCGCCGAGGCGCGGCGTATGGACCGGGCCGACCCCGTAGTGCTCGTCGTCTCGACCGGGGAGGTGTACGGCCGGGGCGCGGGACACGCCCCGCGGCGCGAGGCCGACCCGCCGGCGCCGTGCTCGCCCTACGCGGCCAGCAAGCTCGGGTCCGAGATCGGGGCGCTCGAAGCGTGGCGCCGCGCGGGCCTGCGGGTCGTCGTGGCGCGCGCGTTCGCCCATACGGGACCGGGCCAGGACCCGCGCTTCGTCGTGCCCGCCTTCGCGCAGCGCCTGCGGTTTGCCAAGCGGATCGGCGCTCCGGTGATCAAGGTCGGCAATCTCGAGCCGGTGCGCGACCTCATGCACGTGCAGGACGTCGTGGACGCCTACGTGCGCCTCCTGTCCAAGGGCGAAGCCGGCGAGATCTACAACGTCGCCTCGGGGCAGGGAATGAGCCTCGAGGATCTGCTCTTCCGGATGGCGGACCTGGTCGGTATTCGGGCGATCCCCGAGGCCGATCCCGACTTGATGCGGCCGGCCGACATCCCCCATCTCGTGGGGGACGCGGCGAAGCTGCGGGCCGCGACGGGGTGGAGCCCGCGTCGCTCGCTCGACGACACCCTGCGAGACGTGCTCGATGCCCAAGCGGACTGACCTCCACCGCATCCTGCTGCTCGGGTCCGGCCCGATCGTCATCGGGCAGGGGGCGGAGTTCGACTATTCGGGCACGCAGGCGGTCAAGGCGCTCCGCGAGGAGGGGTACGCGGTCGTGCTGGTCAACTCGAATCCGGCCACGATCATGACCGACCCCGAGCTCGCGGACCGCACCTACATCGAGCCGCTGACGCCCGACTGGGTCCGCAAG
>WNFX01007696.1_pt1 | contig 15095 bp, 16 predicted proteins | sample 5400111 | NCBI WGS metagenome assembly WNFX01 (sample SAMN13153363, study PRJNA577476) | soil metagenome | isolation source: 40 cm soil or saprolite under grassland replicate 1 | place: USA:California | collected 2016-06-15 | reverse complement strand
GTTGGGCGTGCCGTCCTTGGGATAGAAATAGAGCACGACGTGCTTCTTGCCCCGGAACTGGCCGGGGTCCACGGTTTCCATGTCCGCGTCGGGAAGCGAGAAAAGCGGCGCCGGCTGCCCCGCACGCAGCACGTCAGGCGGGCATTCGGTAGTCCTGAGCGACGCTTGGTCTGCGCTTTGCAAGTTTTCCTCACCGGTTTCAAGGCATCAACAGACTATAATCGCGGCGATGAGAATGCAACTGCTGGGTGGGTTGAGCGGCGAGAAATTTTTGTCACAATTCTGGCAAAAGAAACCGTTACTGGTCCGCAATGCCATTACCGACTTTAAGGGCGTGGTGCAAGCGCCTGAATTGCTTGCGCTGTCGTTGCGGCGCGACATCGAATCGAGACTCGTGTGCCGCCGCCGCGGCGCCTGGCACGTGCATCAGGGACCTTTCTCGCGCGCGCAGATCGCGCGCCTGCCGAAGTCCGGGTGGACGCTCTTGGTGCAGGGGCTGAACCTCGAGCTGCCCGAGGCAGACGCGTTGCTGCGGCGCTTTCGCTTCCTGCCTTACGCGCGGCTGGACGACGTCATGGTGAGCTACGCCGCCGCAGGCGGCGGGGTCGGGCCGCATTTCGATTCCTACGACGTGTTCCTTCTGCAAGGTCCGGGGCGGCGCCGGTGGAGCGTCGGTAAACAGCGCGACCCGCAACTCGACCCGAAGGCGCCGCTCAGGATCCTCACCAACTTCCGCCCCCAAGAAGAATGGCTCCTCGAACCGGGAGACATGCTCTACCTGCCGCCGGGTTGGGCGCACGACGGCGTCGCGCTGGAGCCCTCCTTCACCTATTCGATCGGCTTTCGCGCGCCGTCCCATCAGGAAGTCGCGCGGGAATTTCTGGCTTTCCTCCAGGATCACGTCGCGTTCGACGGCACCTACGCGGATCGGGGAGCGAAGCCGCAGCGCCGCCCGGCGGAGGTTCCGAAAAAGATGGTGCAGCAGGCCGCCGTCGTTGTCCGGAGAATTCGCTGGCGCATTCGGGACGTCGCGCGTTTTCTGGGCGAGTACCTGTCGGCACCCAAGCCGCAAACCGTGTTTTCGCGGCCGCGCACTCCGCGCTCGCCCGCGAGGTTCGCCGCGCTGTGCCGCGCCCGGGGCATGCGCCTGGACCTGCGCACCAGGATGCTGTTCCGGGAGCGGAAGTTCTTCGTCAACGGAGAGCAGGTCGAGCCGCCGGGACGCCTGCGGAGATTCCTCGCGCGCCTCGCCGACGAGCGCGTCCTGCCGGCGGGCGAGCACCTCCCGCAGCCCCTCCTCGGGCTGCTGCACGATTGGTACCTCGCCGGCTGGCTTCGCATCGGAGAGCGCCATGAGTGAACCCTCAGCCGAGGCGGTTCCCGAGCGGACTCTGCTCCAGACAAGGAGCGACTATCTGGAGGGCTTCAACAGGCTTCTAGTCCTCGCGCGCCGGGAGCTGCGCATCTTCGATCCGGATCTCTCCGAGCTGGAGATGAACTCAACGAGTCGCATCGAGACGCTCACGCACTTCCTTCGGGAAAGCCGTACGCACCGCATCTACGTCGCGCTTCACGACATCGAGCACGTCACCAAGCGCTGCCCGCGATTGATCGCCCTGATGAGCAGCTATACCTCCGCGCTCCTCATCTTCCAGACCCACGGAGAGGCGGCCAAGGTGCAGGATTGCTTCGTGCTCGCCGACGGCGACCATCTGGTGCGCCGGCCGGTGAGGACGCAGGCGCGCGGAGTGCTCGTGACCAATGATCCGAAGGAGTGCCAGCCGATGCGCGAGCGGTTCGAGGAAATCTGGGAGGCGTCGCTCCCGACGGTGTCGGTGAATACGACCGGCTTGTAGAACCGGGGACAGACCACGTTTTTTGAATTGCGGTTCCCGTTTCGTCGTCTCGACGAAAAAACGTGGTCTGTCCCCGGTTTCCCTACAGATCGCGCCAAGAGAAGCCTTCGTCCTGGGTCGCCACGGCTATCCACCCGGGCTCGCAGCGCAATGCCTGCGCCAGCGCGGCTCGCGCCAGTTCCGGGGTATTGTTCGCTTGCGAGAGGTGCGCGGCGATCACATGCTTGAGCCGGCTGTGGTCGAGCGCCGCGAGTATCTCCCCCGAAGTTCGATTATCCAGATGCCCGAGGCGGCTTGCGATGCGCGCCTTCAGCGCAGCCGGATAGAACCCGCTCGCAAGCATATGGAAATCGTAGTTGCATTCGAGCACCAAGGCGTCGCAACCGGACAAAGTCGATTCGATATGCGCGGTCGAGCAACCGGTGTCGGTGAGGACGCCCAGCCGGCTCGCGCCGTCGGAGAGCACGTACTGGACCGGCTCGCGCGCATCGTGCGGCACCGTGAAGGGCTGCACCAGCACGTCGCCGACCGAGAAACCAGCGTGCGAATCGATCAGATTGAACGGGCACTCCCCGGCGTCGGCGCCCGTTTCGCGCAGAGCGGCGAGCGTACCGTGAGTCATCCACACCGGGATGCCGAAGCGGCTCGCCAGCGGGAACACGCCCCCGCCGTGGTCGGCGTGCTCGTGCGTGACGATTATTCCGGAGAGATCGGAAGGCTCGAGGCCGGCGCGAGCCAGACGTGACACGGCTTCGCGCAGAGAAAACCCGCAGTCGAGCATGAGGTACGTCCGGGCGACCTCGACGACCAGCGCGTTGCCCTCGCTGCCGCTACCGAGCGAAGCGAAGCGCACGGTTGGTACCTAAAGGCTTTCGCTTCGTCGGATCCGTTTCAATCCGCGCAAGGCTATTTCAGCTGCTGCTGCAGAAGGGAAAGAATCTTGCGCGCCGTATCGGAGAAATCGGGGTTGCCTTCCTTGTTCAGGACCTGCACTTCGCTCGAGTCGTTGCGATCTTTCACGAATACGCGATACTGCTCGGCCTTCGGATCGGGCGCGGAGCGCCAGAACGCGAGCTTGGCGAGAAAACTGTCGTTGTTCTTGTCGAGCGCTTCGGCCTCCGGATTGACGTACCGCACGAAGTAGAAACCCTTCGAACGGTCGCGGTCCTCGACGGTGAAGCCTACGCGATCGAGCACGAGTCCAACGCGCCTCCAGGCCCGGTCGAACGGCTCGGCGAGCTCGAGTCTGCCGACGCCGCTTTCGGCCGGTACGATTTTCGCCCTTCCATCGTCCTTGTTCACCGCAAGCTGCGCTTGCGCACGCGAGTCCTCCGCCCCGAAGCGGACCATCAACCGGCGCAAAAACTCGGCTTCCAGGCTCGGGTCCGGGGGCTTGGGCTGCCACACCGTCCTGTCGCGGTACTCGCTGACATAGATCTCGGCCACGCCCCGATGGGTGATGTAGATTTCGGTGGTATTGGGCTGCGCGCCGCGTTCCAGGCGGGTGCGGTACTTGTCGCGCTCGCTGGTGGAGTAAGCTCCTTCGAGAATGGCGCCGATCAGGTTTCTAATCGGATCCTGTTTGATCTGCGCACGGTTTTCGGCCCAGTCGGTTTCCATGACCCCGGCTTCTGGCACCTCGGTTTTGATCACGAAACCGAGCCTCTGCCAGAAATCCTTGACGACGGGCCAGACCTTCTCGGGCGGCTCCGGCACAACCAGCCAGCGCTCGCTGCCGGATCGATCGATCCGCACTTTGTCTATTTCAGGCAGTATCGCCGTCGCTCCGGGCCGCGGCGCGCCGCTGCGCTCGGCGTTGTAGGCCGAAAGAGTCGTCGCACCGGTCGGGCTCCCTTCCGGGATCTGATAGCGCTCGTCACGAGCGGGCGTCGTCAGGTCCGGCGGCACGTCGAGCGGCGGGAGCTTCTTCTCGGACTTGTAATCGACCTTCGCGGAATCGAGCAGCGTACCGCAGCCGGCAAGCGCGAGCCCCAACGCTGCCGCGACGGCGGCGGAGCCGTACCGCGTCATCCCGCCTTTCCCTCGACGACGCGCAGGCCGCTCGCGGGCGTGACGTCGGCTTGGCGCATGGCCTCCCTGACGACTTCGTGGAATTGCTGCGAGAGCGGCGTGAGCGGCAGGCGGATGCCCATGCCGATCAGTCCCATCTGGGCCACGGCCCATTTCACCGGGATAGGGTTCGCCTCGACGAAGAGCTTGGTGTGAAGTCCGAGCAGCTTGAAATTCAATTCGCGCGCCTTCTTCAGGTCGCCGGCGAGCGCTGCCGAGCACATTTCGTGCATCAGCCGCGGGGCGACGTTGGCGGTGACGGAGACGACGCCCTTGGCGCCGAGAAGCATCAGCGCAAGGCAGGTCGCGTCGTCGCCGCTGTAGACCGCGAAATCCTTCGGCGCGCGCCGCAGCAGATCCGAGCCGCGCTCGATGCTGGCGGTCGCGTCCTTGATGCCGATGATGTTCGGGATCTGCGCGAGCCGCAGCGTGGTTTCGCCGGCGAGATCGGCGACGGTGCGGCCGGGAACGTTGTACACGATCTGCGGAATGTCCACTTTTTCCGCGACGGTGCGGAAGTGCCGGTAGAGACCCTCCTGCGTGGGCTTGTTGTAGTACGGCACGACCAAGAGGCAGGCATCGGCGCCCGCGTTTTTCGCCGACTGCGTCAGCTCGATCGCCTCGGCCGTGGAATTGCCGCCGGTGCCGGCCACGATAGGGATGCGGCCGCGCGCGTGGGCTACGGCCAGCCGGATCAGTTCCTTGTGTTCGTCGAAATCGACGGTGGGCGATTCCCCCGTGGTGCCGACGACGACGATGGCGTCGGAGCCCTGTTCGATGTGGAAATCGATGAGCGACTTGAAGCGCTCGAAATCGAGGCGCCCGTCGTCCTGCATCGGTGTAACGACCGCAACCAGGGACCCGGAGAGCATAGGCTTCGCCTTTCGTATGAACGCCTCATTCTAGCGCAATCGCCTAGCCGCCGGATGGCGCAGGGACGGCGGCGAGCGGTGCCGAACTCTTGTCCGCCCGCACGGCGCAGACGCGCTGAATCACCGCCTGCTTCGGCGCGGAAACCAGCCCCTGTTCGAACGCAACCACGGCCAAGGGTTCCAAGCTGTGGAACAGCTCGTCGGGCCGCAGCAGGAACGCCGGGTTGCTCGGTCGGCCATAGCGCTCGTTGCCCAAGGCGAAGGTTTCGCAGATCAGCACGCCCCCGGAACGCAATGCGCCGACGAGGTCCGGGAAAAGCGGTCGGTGGAGGTAGTTGGTCACGACCACGCCGTCGAATCCTCCGGGCGCGAAGGGCCAGGGCCCCGCCTCGATGTCCGCGACGCGAACCTCGACCCCGCCGACTCCTCTGAGGGCAACGAGCGCCGCTTCGTCGCGATCGACGCCGACGACGGCAAAACCCAGCGAGCTCAGATAGCGCGCGTGCCGGCCTTGGCCGCAGGCGACGTCGAGAACGCGCCCGCCGGGCCGGATCAACGCGGCCCAGCGACACACCCAGGGCGAGGGCGAGTCGATTTCGTGGGCGGGCGGCATGGAGTGGCATTATCCCTCGCGCGACCGGCACTGGCGCGACCGTGGCCCGTTATGAAACACTGCTGCGACATCCCTCGAGGAGCAAGTCATGGTCCAACAAACCCAGTCGGTCGGTTTTCCAGGCGCGTCCGGCGCGACGCTCGCCGCGCGGCTCGAGGTTCCGGCGGAGCGCCCGCGCGCCTACGCCTTGTTCGCCCACTGCTTTACCTGTTCGAAGGACACCAAGGCGGCGACTTACATCAGCGCCGCGCTCGCCGAGCGCGGCATCGCCGTGCTGCGCTTTGACTTCACCGGCCTGGGCGGGAGCGAAGGCGACTTCGCCAACACCAATTTTTCTTCGAACATCGGTGACCTCGTCGCGGCGGCCAATTTTTTGCGCAAGACCTATCGTGCGCCTGCGGTCCTGATCGGCCACAGCCTGGGCGGGACCGCGATGCTGGCCGCAGCGCAGAAGATTCCCGAAACCCTTGCGGTCGCAACCATCGGCTCACCCTACGATCCGGATCACGTCCTGCGCCTGCTGAAGGATTCACTCGGCGCTATCCAAGCGGAGGGCGAAGCCCTGGTCGATATCGCCGGGCGCGAGTTCCGCATCAAGAAGCAGTTTCTGGACGACATCCAGGGACGGAAGCTCGGCGACACCGTGGCGCGGCTGGGAAGAGCGCTGATGGTGATGCATTCGCCGCGCGATACCATCGTCGACATCGACAACGCCGCGCAAATATTCATGGCCGCGAAGCACCCCAAGAGTTTCGTCTCGCTCGACCCCGCGGACCATCTCCTGTCGCGCCGCGAAGATGCACTCTACGCCGGCCAATTGCTCGCTGCGTGGGCCGAGCGTTACCTGGACGTGAAGCCCAGCGAGATTCCTGCGCCGCCGCCCGGGAAGGTCTTGGTGCGCGAGACGCGCGAAGGCAAGTTCACCAACCAGGTCGTCGTCGGCCGGCACGTGATCCGCGCGGACGAGCCGGTTGCTGCGGGAGGCCTGGACACCGGCTTGTCGCCCTACGACCTCCTGTGCGCCGCGCTGGGCGCGTGCACCGCGATAACCCTGCGGCTTTACGCCGACCTGAAGGGCATTCCGCTCGAGCGCGTCAGCGTCGAGCTGAAGCACGAAAAGATCCACGCTACAGACTGCGCGGAATGCGAAACCAGGGAAGGCAAGATCGACCGTATCGACCGGCTCATCGGTCTCGAGGGCACGCTCGACCCGGCGCAGCGGCAGAAGTTGCTGGAGATCGCCAACAAGTGCCCCGTGCACCGCACCCTGCATTCGGAGGTCGTGATTCCGACCCGGCTCTCCGGCTAGAACGAAGACCCTCGCTGTTTCAGAAATTCGGCTTCCTCGGCGGTGGATTGGCGGCCGAGAATGGCGTTGCGGTGCGGAAAGCGCCCGAAACGCGCGATGATCTCGTAATGGCGCCTAGCGGCTTCGACGTGCTCCGGGTCGAGACCCTGAAACAAGGCGAGAGAGCGGCGCTGTGCGGCGAGGTCCTCCGCATGCGCGAAGGGCAGATAGACAAACGCGCGCTCGACCGGTGAAAGCAGGCGATCGAACTCCCGCGCGATCGTTTCCCTCCCCGCGGCGAGCGCCGGGGAATCGCTCGCAAACGCGCGCGCCGTGCCGCGGAACATGTTGCGCGGAAACTGGTCGAGCACGACGATCAGCGCGAGCGAAGCGAGCGGGGTCGCTTGCCAGTGTCCGAGCTCGCCGCGCGCAGCCCATTCCCAGGTGGCGAGGAAGCGGCGGCGGATTTCAGCGTCGAACGGTTCCGACTTCTGGAACCATAATTTGCGCGGCCGGCCGCGCTCACGCGAATCCGGCGCGCCGAACCAGAAATCGAGCACCTCGGCGAAGTCTGGCGTGCTCACGGAGAACTTCCAGCCGGATCAAGCTTCCCGCAAACCGCCCGGGAATTCAGGTGCAGAGACGGAGGTTGGCGAGGTTGATCAACATCGCAGGATTGAGATAAGCGCTCAAGACAAGCAGCACGATAGCGGCGAACACGCCTAATCCGAACGCAGCCAGGAGCTTATTTCGGTGAGTCATATTGCGGTCCCATGCCGTGCGTCGCTCATTTTAGCCCATGAGCGCCATTACGCCAGATCAGTCCCTGCAACGCGTTCGCGTACAATCCAGCCACGCCCCGGTAGCTCAGTGGATAGAGCAGCCCCCTCCTAAGGGGCAGGTCGCACGTTCGATTCGTGTTCGGGGCGCCAGCCGAAGAAGGGCTACCGGCGTTATTCGATCTTCAGTCCTGCGTCCCTGATCACTTTTTCCCACTTGGCGGTGTGGATTCTAACGATCGCGACGAGTTGCTCGGGATCGCTCCCTGCGGGCTCCGCACCCTGCTTTGCCAGTTGCTCCTTCAGATCCGGGAATTGCACCACCTGCGAGAGATTACGGCTGAGCACGGCGATGACTGGTTTCGGAGTGCGCGCCGGACCAAATACCCCGAAGTATGTTTCGGATTCGTAGCCCGGAAGGCCCGACTCGGCAACAGTGGGGATGTCGGGCGCGAGCCCCGACCGCCTGAGGCTCGTGACCGCGAGCGCTCTTTCGTGCCCCGCCTTCACCTGGGGCAGCGCGCTGACGATGTTGTCGAACATCAACGCGACTTGTCCGCTGACGATGTCGGGTATCGCCAAGGCCACCCCCTTGTAGGGGACGTGCACGATTTCGATGCCCGCCATGCTCCCGAACAGTTCGGTCGACAAATGGATGATGGTGCCGACGCCGCTCGAGGCGTAGTTGAGTTTGCCGGGCTGTGCCTTGGCAAGTGCGATGAGTTCGCGCACGTTCTTCACCGGAAGCCGCGGGCTCACCACTAGGATATTGGGCGCAGTGGCGACCAGCGACACCGGTGCAAAATCGCGCTCGACGTTATAGGGGGTTTTCGGGTTGAGCGTCGGGCCGATCGAATGCGTGCTGGTTGTCCCCATGAGAATGGTGTAGCCGTCGGGGGCGCTCCTCGCGACCGCCTCGGAGCCAATCGCGCCACCGGCGCCCGGTCTGTTGTCGATCACCACCGGCTGACCGACGACTTCCGATAGTTTCTGCCCGATGGCGCGAGTGATGATATCGGTCGGCCCGCTCGCCGGGAAGGGCACCACAAGGTGAATTGGCCTGGAAGGATAAGCTTGCGCGAAGGTGTATCCGGATAAAAGTGCCAGCAACACCGAGAAGCAGAAGGAACGCATATTATTTTCCTCCACTTGTCCCCTCAACCAGTCAGGCTGCGTCCGGTTGCTTCGAGGGCTGAGCCAGGACGAAGGCGTCGAGCTTCATGCACGCTTCGTGGATCCGCGTCACCATTGGATAGGGCTTGAGATCGCACTTGTAGGCAATCGCGTTGAACACCTGCGGGACGAGGCAGCAATCGGCCAGGGTGACCTGGTCGCGGAAGCAGTATTTCCCGTGCTTTCGCTCCTGCGCGAGAAACGCTTCCATCATCTGGAAACCCTCGGCGATCCAATGCCGGTACCACGCGTTCACGCCCTCATCGTCGAGCTTGTAGGTCTTGCTGATGTATTTCCGCGTGCGCAGGTTGTTGAGCGGATGGATCTCGCAGGCGATGATCTGCGAGAAGGCGCGCACGTACGCCCGTTCGAGCGGATCGGCGGGCAGTAGCTTCGGCCCCGGGTGGACCTCGTCGAGGTATTCGATGATCGCGAGCGACTGGGTGAGGAGGTGACCACCTTCCTCGAGCGCGGGGACCAGTCCTTGAGCGTTGACCGATTTGTAGCCCGCTTCCAGGTGCTCCCCCTTGGGCAGGCTCACGCCCGCGTGCTCGTACTTCAGGCCCTTGTGGTTGAGCGCGATCCGCACGCGGAACGAGGCCGAGGAGCGGAAGAACGTGTAGAGCTTCATGCAGTCTAGTCCTGGCGAGACAAGCTCCGGCAAGCATAGGGGAGGACGTGCCGCAGGGTCAACGCTGCTCCTTTTTTCGTTCTTCCTCGCGCAACCGCAACACCCGCCGTTGCACTTTTCCCGTGGTGGTCATCGGCAGGCTGTCCGTGAACTCGATTTCCTTGGGATATTCGTAGGGCGCGAGCTTGCCGCGCACGTGCTGCTGCAGCTCCGCCTCAAGCGCAGGCGAAGCCTGGTAGCCCGGCGTGAGCACGATGAAGGCCTTCACGATATGGGTGCGCTCGGGATCGGGGCTGCCCACGACGGCGCAGTTCGCGACCGCCGGATGCTTCACCAGGCAGTTCTCGATCTCAGAGGGACCGATGCGGTAGCCCGCGCTCTTGAACATGTCGTCGCTGCGGCCCTGGTACCAGAAATCGCCGTCCGCATCGCGCTTCGCGAGATCCCCGGTGCGGCACCATCTGCCGGTGTATTTCGCCTTGGTCGCCTCGGGATTCTTCCAGTATTCGAGAAAGAACACCGGATCGTCCTCGTCCCAGGCCGCCACTTCCCCGACTTGACCGACGGGAACTTCGTCGCCCCCGACGATGTAGTTGATCTCGGTCTGGCCGAACATCTCGTTGACGGTGACCCCGAGCGCTTCGCGGCTCCATTCGAATACCGTCTCGCCCACCGATTCGCCGGCGCTCATGATCGAGCGCAACGAAAGCTCGTAACGCTTCTTCGGCTGCGGCACCGTCTTCATCATCATCTTGAGCGCGGTCGGAAAGAGGAAGCTGTTGCGCACGCCGTACTTTTGCATCAGCCAGAACGACTTTTCGGGATCGAAGCGACCGCGGTAGCCGAGCAGCGGCGTGCCGTGGTACAGCGACGGCAGGAGCGCGTCCATCAGGCCGCCCGTCCAGGCCCAATCGGCCGGCGACCAGAACAGGTCGCCCGCCTGCGGAAACGCATCGTGCGAATGCACGAAGCCCGGGAGGTTCCCGATGAGGACCCGCTGCGGCATGAGCGCCCCCTTGGGCGGACCGGTCGTGCCGCTGGTGTAGACGAGCAGCGCCGGATCGCCCGCCGCCGTATCGGCCGGAGCAAAATGCCGCGAAGCTTTGTCTAGGAGCTTCTCCCAGGGCTGCGCCCAGGATTCGCGCGCCCCGGCGACTCCGATCACATGCTCGAGGAGCGGTAGCTTGTCGCGGATCCGGGCCAGGCTGGGCAAGGATGCGGGATCGACGAGCGCGGCGACGGCTTCGCCGTTCTGCAGGCGGTATTCGAGGGCGTCCGGGCCGAACAGCACCGAGAGCGGCATCGCCACGACGCCCATCTGGTAGCAGGCGATGTGCGCGATCGCCGTTTCCGGGCGTTGCGGCAGAATGATCCCGACCCGGTCGCCGCGCTCTACGCCGAGGCCGGCGAGCGCATTCGAGAGGCGGTTCGCCCGCTGCTGCAGATCCCAGAAGGTGTACGCCTCGCTGGACCCGGCCTCATCCTCCCAGTACAGGGCGAAGCGGGTGCGGTCAGCCGAGTGCCGGCCGCAGCAGGCCGCCCCGATGTTGAATCGAGCCGGCACCTCCCATTTGAAACTATCGTAGACCTCGCGATAGCGGTCCTGCATTCCGGACGCAACTACTGGAGTTGCCTGAGCCGTTGCTCGACGAAAGCGAGAAGATCGGGAGCGAGGTTCCCGGCCGATTTGGCGCGCGTGAAGGCCTCCAGGGCGTCTTTGCGCCGCTCGACGGCCTGAAACGAGATTCCCAGACCCAGCCACCAGACGCCCGCCGACGGCGTCAGGCCCAACGCCGTCTGATACTGCTCGATCGCCTCGCTGTGACGATCGAGCCGCTGGTAGAGTGCGGCCGCAAACGCGTGATAGTCCGGGTTGCGGTCCGGCGGTGCGGCGTGCCTTTGCAGCACCATGAGCGCCGTGGGGATATCGTTGCTCTCGACCATGATGCGCGCGAGCAGCATGGCGAACCCGGTGTTCCCGGCGTCGAGCGCGAGACCCTCCCGGAGGGAAACGGCGGCTTCGTCCACGCGTTTGGTCTCGAGCAGGAGCGCGACCAGCGTCTGGCGCGCCGCTTCGTGTCCCGGATCGATTTCCAGAGCGCGGCGAAAACCGTCCATCCCTTCGGCGATCCGGCCTTGGTTCACCAGGTTGACCGCGCGGCGGAATTCGCTTTCCGCCCGATTGCGCGACGAAGTGTTCGAACGGCGGTCGATCTTGCCCGGTGCGGCGGCCGGGTCGCCGGAAGGAGCCCCTTGCGCCGCGACGGCCTTCGCCGCGTCTACGGGAGCTCTCGAGCCGGATCGGGAAGATGGAGTTCTCGAGCTTCGCTGTGGAATGGGGGGCGTCAACTCGGTCGCCAGACGCAGCGTGTCCACGTTCGCCCTGTCGGCCTGCGCCAGACGCGTTTGCGCGACTTTGGTTGGCGGATCGGCGGCGGGACGCGACGGCGGCGGGGCGGCCGCTTCGCGCGCGGGAGCGGGATCGGGACGCGACGGCGCGGCATCGGCCGGCGCGGGGATCCTCCCTCGCGCGGACTGGTAGGCGAGTTCGGTGACTATCGGGTGCGGCGGCGTCAGCTGCCATACGAGCCACGCGACCCAGCCCACTGCAAAGAGCATCGTCATCGCCATGGTTCGCCAGAAGAAATCGGAGGCGAGCGTGCGCTCGGGCACCGGACGCATGTGCTGCGACAGGCCTCCCGCAGGCAGCGTCGTTCCCCCCTGAGGCGCATGGCGCCTGTCGAGATCCCGCAGCATCTTGTTGATGAGGCTCATCGCAGGATCATCCAGCCGATGCTCGAAAAGGCCACGCAGGCGAGCGCAAGCCAGAGCCAGGCGCGCGACAGCGCGAACGAGGCCGGCGTATCGGCCGCCGCTGCACGCGCGTGTTGCGCGGTCACTCTTCGCGAGCCTTCGCCGTAGGCGAGCATCATCGCTTTGTTGGCGAGGATATTGACGAGCCGCGGAACTCCTCGACTGCCGCGATAGATCCGCTTGACCGCCCCGGGTGCAAACACGCCTTCGCCCGAATAGCCGGCGATGGCGAGGCGGTGCGCGAGGTAGTACTCCGTCTCCTCGCGCGTCAGGGTTCCAAGGTGGTGCTGGAAGGTGATGCGCTGGCGCAATTGCCGGATCGATTCATGCGCAAGCTTCTCGTCGAGCTCGGGCTGGCCGAAGAGGATCACCTGGACGAGCTTGCGCTTCTCGGTCTCGAGGTTGGTGAGCAGCCGCAGCGTCTCGAGCGACTCGAGCGGCATCGCCTGGGTCTCGTCGAGGCACACCACCACGCGCCTCTTCTGGCGCGCGAAATCCAGCAGCGCGAGGTTCAGGGCCTTGAGCAGATGATGCTGGTCGAGCCCGCCGTCGAGCTTCACGTTCATTTCCTCGGCGAGCGCGAACAAAAGCGTCTTGGGCTCGAGGTTGGGGTTGGGGATATACGCGCTGACCCAGCTGTCGTCCAGCGTAGCGAGGACTTACGGCACAACAGCGTCTTACCCGTGCCCACCTCGCCGGTAATCTTGATGAAGCCCTCGCCGTTCGCGACGGCGACGAGCAGCGTGTTGAGCGCTTCCTGGCTGCTCGCGCACGCGTAGAAAAAACTCGTGTCGGGAGTGATCCCGAACGGGGGTTCGCGCAGTCCGAAGTGGGAGAGGTAAATCACTTCGCTGGTTCGGACGAACCGGCCCCCGCGTTGGCCCCGAGGTTCTGCACGCGGTCGCGTGTCTGCTGGATGTCCTGCTCCCAGTCCCTTTCGCTCTTGATGATGGTGGGCTTCAGCAGGATCACCAGCTCCCTCTTGGTCCTGGTTCGCGTCCTGTTCCCGAACAGCGTCCCGAGGCCCCATATATCCTGCAGTCCCGGTATGCCCGAACGGTCGTTCGCGGCGTCCACTTTCATCAGTCCGCCCAGAGCGACGATGTTCCCGTCCTGGACGCGGACGATGCTGTCGGTCTCGTTGATGGAGCTCTTCGCGAGCGGCAGGGTCGTGTCTTTCGCATCCGTGCTTCCCCCCAAATTGAACGTGAGGTCCTGCTGAACGACGCTGCTTACCAGCGGGTGGATATGTAGGAGGATGTTCCCGTCCTCGTCGATCTGCGGGGTGATGTCGAGCGACACACCTGAGAAGAACGAGTTGAGGGTCGGGGTCAGGAGGATGCTCGTGATCGTACCGACCGAGTTGGTTACGGGGGTTCCCGTGACGTTGGTCACGAAGAACTGGTCCGTTCCGACCTTGAGGACGGCCTTCTGGTTGTTGAGGGCTGCAACCCTGGGGCTGGAGAGCACCTGGACGTTTCCCTGCGACTCCAGGAACTGCAGCAGGGAGGCGAAGTTCCGCGTCTGGATCGCGAGGCCGAACACCCCCGCGCCTGCGGCGCCCGCAGCCGATACCGCGGTTCCAGCCAGCCCCGCCCCGAGGATGCCGGTTGTCAAGGTGCGTGCAGCCGGGTTGACCGTCAGAGCTGCGGCGGATATGGGGCCGGTGGTCCGCCTGATAGGCCTCATTCAGCGTGACATCGACGACCTTGGCTTCGATCATTACCTGGCGTTCGACCGATAGACGCATCGCCTTGAGGTACTTTTCGACATTTCGCAATTCGTTCGGCATCGCGCGGACCACGATCACGCCCGACTGCGGGCTGACCACCACGCTTCTGCCTTCGCCGGGCCCGATGAGCGCCCGCAGGGCGATCGTGACTTCGCCCCAGAAGTCGCTCTGCGAAACCATGGAGACGCGGCTGGCATCCAGACTTGTAGTAGCGATGGAGCTTAACCCGACCGCGCCAAGCGCGGGCGAGCTGCCTTGAGTCGCGGCCCCGGGGGCGATCGCAATCGGCGCAGCGCCGCCCCCTGCACCCTGTTGCGTATTGCCCGAAATGGCACCGGAACTGACGCGCACGTCGCTGCGGCCCGAGCGCAGGCCGATCAGGTAATTCACCTGGAACACGCGGGACTGCAGGCCGGTCGCCTCGACGTAAATCCGAGTACCTTCGACCCGGAAATCGTAGCCATATGCTTCCCGGATCGCTTCCAGCGCGTCGCGCACCGTGACGTCCTTGAGGTTGAGCGACAGCGCCCCCCTCACGGCGGGATTCACGACCATGCTGTAGCGTGTGCCGGACACGATGGACATGAACACTTGCTGGGCCGGAGCGCCGTTCACCACGAGATCGAAGCGCGGTTCAACGGGAGCGCCGGAGAGTTTCGGGATTTCCGCCCGCAGCGGCGGCAGCAAGGCGTCGCGGACCGCTTCCGACTGGTACGACTTTGCTTGCTGGTTGGCATGCTCGACCTCGGAAAGAAGAGTCGGGTCCACGCGGTTGAACGCCTGACACGAGCTCAACAAGGTCAATAACATCGCGAGGCTAGTTCGCTTCATGGGTCCCCTCCTCCCGCCGCCCGGCGGTTTCCGTTTCGTTCTGAGCGGCAGGCCAGTGTTTCCTTCGGTGGACGGAAGAATAGAGCTTGATGGTTTCGGTCCCTTCGGGCCGTTGCAAGACGATCTCCTCGTCGCTGATCCGCACCAGGGTCGCGTTGCCGTAACGTCCGCCCAGACCGACCGTCTGCCCGTTGATCGTCGCCTGGCGGCGATCGGTCGAGATGATCACGACTTGCGCCGGCGAAAAATTGCCCGCGGGCTCGAAAACTTCCACACCACCGCCGAGAATTTCCCGGGGCGGGCGGGTCGGATCGTTCAGTCCCTGCGCAAGGCCGCGCGGCGCGACTAGCGAGATGACGAGCGCGAAACCCAGCGTCAGATAAGCAGCCATGTCTTTTCCGGGCTGAGCGTATAAAGCGTGATCTTCAGCGTGACC
>WNFX01003755.1_pt1 | contig 15095 bp, 14 predicted proteins | sample 5400111 | NCBI WGS metagenome assembly WNFX01 (sample SAMN13153363, study PRJNA577476) | soil metagenome | isolation source: 40 cm soil or saprolite under grassland replicate 1 | place: USA:California | collected 2016-06-15 | reverse complement strand
AACGTTACCAGATCGTCACTAAGGCTGGGGTTCTCTCCACCCAGCCACCGCTCGCCGTAGTTTACCTGGATGGCGTTTTCCCACAGCCTGCTTCCTTGCCGCTGAAACAGGTGGTGCAAAAGGATTTGACGTTCATCCCATCACTTCTGCCGATCCGCGCGGGAACAAAAGTAGAATTCCCAAATCTTGACGACACGTATCACAACATTTTTTCCTACTCGCCTGCCAAGCGTTTCGATCTTGGGCGTTATCGGCAGGATGAGCGACCGATTCCTACGGAGGTATTCGATAAGCCGGGGCTGGTCATCCTTCGATGTGACATTCACGAGCACATGCGCGGACTGATTCTCGTTTTGAATACGCCATATTTTATGATGACAGACACAAACGGACGCTTTCGATTGGAGGGGCTCCCAGCCGGTCACTATACTCTCAAGGCGTGGATCGACAGCAGAACCACCCGAGAAAAATCTGTGGAGTTCAAGAGCGGCCAAACGCTCCACGTTGATTTCCCATGAGTCCCGCGGAGCAACCGAGAGACAAAGGCGTAGCGCGCTTTCGCACTCGATTGTTTACCGCCATGATGGTCATCGTAGCGACGCTGACTGGTCTCGGTCTTTATCTGGCACAGCGCAAGGTCACCACCGATGCCGAACGAAACTTGCAGCAGATTTTTCAGAATGAACTTTCGTCATTGCACAAACTCGAGGAGTTGCGTCACGCAGCACTGACCGATCGCTGCAACGCGCTCGCGGCCAAGTCTCGAATTCATGCGGCCATCGAAGACAATGCAATCGATCTATTGTATCCGAGCGCAAAGGATGAGTTGCGCGATCTAATGGAAGGGGAGGAACCGCCCCCGGAGCAGGCGGCGCAATCGCTTCACGCGAGATTTTATCGCTTCCTCGACAGTAACGGCGCGGTCATCAAGCCGCTGAATCCTTACGATATAGGAGAGCTGGACGCGAAAACGGAAGCGCAACTCGCCTTGAGCAAATTGCCGACCACGCAGCAAATCGGTTACATCCAGGAAAATACCCAGGCTGGTGATGGATCTATCGATGAAGTGATAGCCGTCCCGATTTTTTCGACCGACACCGGCGATGTAATTTCCGCGCTCGTGATCGGGTTCAAACCACTCGAGCTCGAAGATAAACACACGGGAATGAAGAGCGGAATATGGGCGAACGGCCAACTGCATCTGCCCGCGCTGCCCAGATCCATCCAGGCGTCCCTGAATGACAAATTAGCAAGTGCGCTTGCCAATTCTGATCAAGGTGAAAACTACTTTCGCGTGGGCGTTGGTGGTGCGCCACAGCTCGTGTTTTATAAGCGGCTCAACCCGGCTTCGCTCTTCCCGCCTGCTTACGAAATTAGTGTTTATCCACTCAGCTATTCTCTGGCACAGCTGCATCGCCTCCGCTGGCAGATTGGCGGCGCCGGCGCGCTACTTTTGTTAGGCGGTTTCGTCGCAAGCCATCTGGTCGCGCTCAGACTTTCCGTGCCGGTGAAAAAGCTGGCGCTAGATTCAGAAGAGAATCGCGCACAACGAAAACGCGCCGAAGCAGCCCTCGCTTCGACTGCTCAGGAACTGGAAAGATCGACAAGATATTCTGCCGACGCTTCACATCAGTTAAAAAGCCCGGTCACCGTTTTTCGCATCGGCCTGGAATCGTTGATGGCGCGCGAAGGGTTCAAGCCGGAGATTTACGAGGAATTGTCCGCACTGCTTCATCAAACGCATCGTTTGACCGGCGTAATCGACGATTTGCTTCTGTTGTCACGCATGGACGCTGGTCATCTTCAAATCGCCTCGACACCGGTAAATCTTAGCCAGCTCGTTGACGAGTGGCTGGACGATCTTGGCGCGCTTCCCGATTCGCCCGATGTGAACATCGAGAAGGAATTTCCACGCGGCCTGTTTGTGGCCGGCGAAAAACGATACACGTCGCTGATCGTGCAAAATCTCCTGGAGAACGCGCGAAAGTACAACCGCCCTGGTGGGCGGATCCGCGTCAGCGCACATGGTAACGGGAGTGACGTTGTGCTGACCGTCGGGAATACGGGCCGCACAATTCCACCGGGCGAAAACATCTTCGAGCGCTTCCATCACAGCTCAACTCCCTCGGCCGCTTCGGGCCACGGCATCGGCTTGAATTTGGCGCGCGAACTCTCCCGGCTGCACGGCGGCGATTTGCGCCTGGTTCGTTCCGAAAACGATTGGACTGAATTTGAAGTGCGCTTTTCAGCTGTGGACGGTGTTAATGGAGTTGCATGAAGGTGCACGCTTTCAGCCTGTGCGTGTTCGCCTGCACAGCGTGCGCGTTCGATGTTGATGACTTTCTCGACCGCTTGGACACGGCGCTGACCGTTTCGGCATTTCAAGACAATCTGCGCGCACGATTGAGCGGCACGCTCGATTTGGAAATCTAAAATTTCGAACAACCCGCGCCCGGTCTCATCGACAGCAGCATCGACACGCTTTTCAATCCGCGTTTAACCCTCTTTCTCGACGCGCAAATCGGATCGCAGATTTATTTCTTCGCGCAGTCGCGGCTCGATCGCGGTTTTGATCCGAGCGATCACGGCGCTCAGGTGCGGCTCGACGAGTATGCCTTGCGCATCACGCCGTGGAAAGACGGCCGTTTGACGGTGCAAATTGGCAAGTTCGCTACGGTCGTCGGCAATTGGGTTCCGCGGCATCTCTCTTGGGAAAATCCATTCATCAACGCGCCGCTAATTTATGAAAACGTCACGCCAATCCAGGACAAATCCGCTCCGGCTTCACCACTGTATTTTATCTACGGGCCCTACTACTACGGAAAGTACGCGTTCAATCCGGTAATCTGGGGACCCAGTTACGCGAGTGGCATTTCTGTCTCCGGCCAACTGAGCAAATTCGATTACGCTGTTGAAATGAAGAATGCCTCGCTCTCGTCGCGTCCCGAATCGTGGAATGTCACTGAGAATGGTTTCGAGCATCCAACTTTCAGCGGACGCACCGGGTTCCGCCCTAACGAGGCGTGGAATTTTGGCGTGTCAGCGAGCGAAGGCCCATACTTTCGGCGCGAGGCCGAATCCACTCTGCCACCGGGACGTGACCTTGATGATTATCGCGAGTTCGTCCTTGGGCAGGATGCCAGCTTTGCCTGGCGCCATCTTCAAGTGTGGGCCGAATTCTATGAAGCTCGCTTTCAAGTGCCCCGCGTGGGAGACGCAGACACATTCGCTTATTACATCGAAGCAAAATACAAATTTACCCCGCAATTATTCGGTGCGATTCGCTGGAATCAGCAACTTTTCTCGACGATCAGTGATGGCTACGGCCATGACGTTCCCTGGAGCGAAGACCTGGGCAGAATCGACGTCGCCGCCACCTATCGCTTTACGCCACACGTACAGCTAAAATTGCAGTATGATTTTCAGCACGCAACCAGCAGCGGCTCCGGCGATGACAATCATCTGTTAGCTGCGCAATTTACCATCCGTTTCTAAGCCGTGCGCGTCCTGATCGTCGAAGATGAAGCCGCTGTGGCGCGGCAAATTGCTTCGGCGCTGACCGAGGCCGGCCATGATCCGAAAGCAGTTCACGATGGCGAAACCGCGTTGGACGAAGTGAGAAAGACGCCTTTCGATCTCATCGTGCTCGATATTCGCCTGCCGGGGATCGATGGCTTCCAAGTGTTGCAACGCCTCCGCGCTCAGCACCTCGCAAGCCGTGTATTGCTGCTCACCGCGCGCGGCGCTGTGGACGATAGAGTAACTGGGTTGCAGCTTGGAGCTGACGATTATCTGCCGAAGCCGTTTGCAATGCAGGAACTGCTGGCACGCGTGCGCGCGCTCGGGCGCCGTTACCCCGAGGAACCTGTAATGTCCTTGCGCGTTGGCGATCTCACGCTCGACTTGGCGACCCATGACGTTCACCGCGGCGCGAAACGGGTCGAGCTTTCGCCACGGGAGCTCATGTTGTTAAAGGTGCTCATGCGGGAGCCGGGCCGTGTTTTCACGCGCACCGAGCTGTGCGAACGCGTTTGGGAACACGCGCATGAGTATGATACCAAGCTAGTCGAAGTATTCATTGGCCGACTCCGAAAAAAGATCGGTGATCCTCCGCTGATTCACACCGTTCGGCACGTTGGCTATACCATTCGGTCGCCGGAAGTTAGACTCCCAGCCTGATTTGGCTGGTAGGCAGCAAACCTGCCGCAGCTGGCGCGGTCGAGAAGGTACGAAAGTAACAATCGCGTCACTTTTCCGGTATTGCGTGCGGCAACAGATTGTTTGCAATTGACACGGTGGGATATCGGAGAGTAGCTAAATCATTGATGCCATGAAGACCTCTTCACGCCGCTTGGCGGTATTGGTGGTGCTTGTCGCCTCGCTTCTGGCTTTCCACCCCAGGGTGGCAAGCGCGGCCACGGTCACTGTGACGGTTGGCAACAATTGCCTCTGCTTCTCGCCTTCATCGGTGACGATTCACCCGGGCGATACAGTGCAATGGACCTGGAGCTCGACCGGTCACAGCAGCACATCAGGTACTCCGGGCAACCCCAACGGGATTTGGGACTCTGGCATTCTTAACCAGGGAGCTATGTTCTCTCACACCTTCAACACTGCGGGGTCGTTTCCGTATTACTGCACCCCGCATGGGTCATGCTGTGGAATGACGGGCACGGTCACGGTGATGAATCCGATGGCGACGCCAACACCGACGCCGACGCCTACAGCTACGCCGGCGTCCACGCCAACTCCCACCCCGGCCGTCACAACCAATCCGGCTACGAACGTCGCAAGTTTTTCTGCCACACTCAATGGCTCCCTGAATCCACGCGGTTCCACTACGACCGTCGATTTCCAGTATGGCTTAACGACCAGCTACGGCTCCACCACCCCAGTGCAGACTCAGACTGGGAATACCTTCAGGCCGATCAGCGCGAACATCAGCGGCTTAATGGCGAGTCACGTTTATCATTTCCGAATCGTAGCCCACAACGCTGGCGGCACCACCTTCGGCAGCGATAGGACGTTCACCACGCTTAGCGCGACTGGGCCTCCGGTCGTGAAAACTAATCCGGCGACGTTCATCGCAAGTTTTTCAGCCACGCTCAATGGCTCACTCGATCCACATGGGTTGGCCACGACTGTTCATTTCCAATATGGCACGACGACCAGCTATGGGCTCACCACCGCCCCACAAAGTCGCAATGGGAACACGTACCTGAACATCAGTGCCAACATCAGCAGCCTAAGTGCAAACACAATTTATCATTACCGAATCGTGGCCAGCAACAGCGCCGGTACCAGGTCCGGCGCCGACAGGACCTTCACCACGCTTACCGCGACCGGGCCTCCAGTCGTCACGACCAATCCGGCGACCAATGTGGCTACTTCTTCAGCGACACTCAATGGCTCACTTGATCCGCATGGGTTGACGACAAGCGTTAATTTCCAGTACGGCACCACGACTAGTTATGGGCACACCACGACTATGCAGAGCCAGACTGGGAACACGTATCGGAATATCGCTGCCAACATCAGCGGGTTAACTACGCACACTACTTACCATTTCCGAATTGTAGCGACGAACAGCGCCGGCACCAGGATGGGCAGCGACAAGACCTTTACCACACCCTAGCGCTTGATGATTTGGAGAGTGCCATTGTGAGGAGGACGGCAGCCCGGTTGTGGATGCCGTCATTAAAACAAAGTCATGCGCCACCGCGTCAAACCTGCCCTCTACCTGGCTAAGTCGCAATTTGAGGATTGACTCTCCCCCATGGCACGCGTCAGAATTCTTTGCGGAGCGTAATATGATTACCCCATGGCATCATCACCTTAAGCTATTGGGAATTCTTACAGTCTTGCTCGGCTCAACTCTCGTCGCGCTGAGTGAAGAACAATCGAAAGAAAAGTGGACCGCGCCCGCAGCAGAAGCACGAAAGAAAAGTCCCACTGTTAGCAATGAATCTTCATTGACAGCGGGCCAAAAAATATATTTAAAGCGTTGCGTGCAATGTCACGGAAAGACCGGAAACGGGGATGGACCTGATGCGGCTGACCTGGGCATTCATCCGGCCAAACTCTCTGACCCAGCGATTCAAGGAGAAACAGACGGCGAGCTCTTTTGGAAAATTACTAAAGGGAAAAAGCCAATGCCGAATTATGGCACGCGACTATCGCCCACCGACCGCTGGAATGTGATCAACTATCTTCGATCGCTCGCTAGGAGGTAACCCAAAGTGAAGATCCATCGTTGTCTGGTAGCGATTATCCAAATCGCTCTCGTGACGGCGTGTCCAATCGCTCGCGCCCAGGAACCCACAACAGACGGATACGTCACCAGAAAAGAATACGAGGAGCTTAGAGCCCAGATGCTGGCGATGAAGAAAGAACTCGACGCTCTTAAGCAGGAAAAAGGAGCGGGACCAAAGCAAGAAAGTGTCGAAGGCCATGCTGTGGCGGACGTACATAAGCAAGTTGCTCCGAAGCAAGAGAACGCCGAGAGCCAAGCCCGCGCAGACATGCACAAAGAAGTCACCACGACCACCACCCCTTCGGTTGCAGAACTGGAAGCGTCATTGCTCGGCACGACCAAAATTCTGATCGCGGGCTGGGCCGAAGGTATGTTCGAGGCGCGCAACGGCAATGTGTCCACCTTTTCGGCTTCGTTCAATCCAATCTTCCTCTGGGAAATGACTCCCAAGCTTTTATTCGACAGCCGGCTCGAAATCGAGCCCAGCGGAGGCGGCACCAATGTGAATCTGGTGAACGCCCAAATCTCGTATCTTTTTAATGATTACATAGCCCTGGGCGTCGGAGAATTCTTCAGTCCCAGTAATGTGTTCGTCGAACGTTTCGAGCCGCAATGGATCAACAAACTGCCTGACCGCCCGATTGGTGTTTACCATGGCGTCCTGCCAAATATATCAGTCGGCGCCCAGGTGCGCGGGGGATTTCCGATCGGCTCGACCCGCGCGGATTACGCCTTTTATGTTTCTAATGGTCCTACTCTCAATACCTTCGATGCTCGCACCGCAGGCACACTGGATTTCAACAGTTATACGGATAACAACGACGACAAGGCAGTTGGTGGTAGAGTTGGCTTTCTCCCAATCCCAGGAGTCGAGGTCGGTTATGGCTTTGAAACATCGAAGCCGGGCTTTCAAGGAACCACCTTCGCTGACGTTCGTGCGTTGGTTCAATCGGTTGATCTCGAGATTACTCGCGATTCTGATCTGTTGAAGGGGCGCATAAATTTGTATGCGCAGTATGCGTGGAGTGAAGTCGATCACGCCGTCTACGATCCTGATGGGTCGCTGGGATTTGGCCCCCTTCCATTGACCGCCAAACGCGATGGCGGTTACGCAGAGCTCGCATATCGGCCTACCAAACTGGATATCGATTTCCTAAGGAATCTCGAAATGATCTTCCGCTGGGATCATCTCAGTGCCGATCCGAGCGGTCTAGGCGACCCGTCGGAAACCCGATGGACGCTTGGGCTCAATTACTGGCTAAGCCCCAGCACGGTAGTGAAAGCCGCGTACGAGTGGGACAAGCCTAATGGCGAGCGGAATAAAAATGCTCTGTTTTTTCAGACAGCTATGGGTTTCTGAACAGAAACGCCGTATGATTGTAACACTGAACCGCACTGTCTTAGTGTGTTTGCTTCTATTCTTCGGCAGTACGAGCTGGAACGTCTTGGCCGAACCCAAAGGAAAACAGAAAACGGCTGCCGAATCGAGCAGTGCGGTCACCAACGATTCCTACATGGGGCTTACCGGCGAAGAGCTTTGGTCTAACAACTGCCTGCGCTGCCATAATATCCGGCCGCCGACAATGTATAATAACGCGCAATGGGACGTGATCGTCCATCACATGCGCATCCGTGCGAACATTACCGGCCAGGAACAACGCGCCATCGTCGAGTTCCTCAAGTCTTCAAAGTAAGGACGCGTAATTTAAGGCGAAAGCGCAATTCGCCCGACCGGCGTTGAGACATCGACGCTGTGTTTGCCAGGTACAAAGCGCCCGAAGGTAACAACTGCGTTACTTTTGCGATGCGCTAGCCGGTGCCGATCGGTGCGATTCTCCCTACGAGAAAAACAATCATCAATCCTATGAAAACAACTACTGCTTACATAAAAATCGGTCTGCTCCTGCTGGGAGTAGCAATTCTGACGGCCACGTCTGGGCGCGCGGACACCTATTCGTGGACAAACTTCCAATCCGACATCGCTGGCGTCGCGCAACACGTGGATCCAAACCTTGTCAATCCGTGGGGCATGGCGGCCTCTGCGGGTGGCACGATTTGGGTCAGCGACAATGGCACCGGCGTTTCCACTCTCTACCATCAGGACGGTACAGCCGCTCCGCTGGTCGTAGAGATTCCAACGGCCGCGCGGAACCGAGGAACAGGCAATCCCACGGGAGTTGTCTTCAACGACACCGCGTTCTTCCAAGTGACAAAAAATGGAAGCTCGGCGCCCGCTCGCTTCATCTTCGTTAGCGAAGATGGTTCCATCTCAGGTTGGAACACGACGCTGGACGCGACGCATGCCATCATCGCAGTCGATCACGGCACGAACCACGGTGTTAACCGCGCCATTTATAAAGGCGCAACGCTCGGAGTCGCCAATGGTCACAATTTCTTGTATGTGACAGATTTCCATACAGGAAAGGTTGAAACCTACGATGAGACTTTTCATCAGGTGAATCCCGGCGGCTTCGTTGACCCGAATCCTCCAGCCGGTTACGGCCCCTTCGGTATCCGCAATTTCAATGGCGAAATCTTTGTGACGTACGCCAAGCAGGATCACGCAAGGGAAGACGACGTTGCCTGTCCCGGCTGTGGCTTCATCAATGTGTTCGATACCAGCGGTAATTTCCTCAGGCGCCTGGTCTCAAATGGTAACCTCAACGCCCCATGGGGCCTTGCTCTGTTAGAGGGCGACGAACTTTGGGTCGGCAATTTCGGTGACGGATTCATTAACGTTTACGATCCGATGACCGGCGCTTTCATCGAGACACTCATGCGTGCCGATGGAACGCCGCTCCAGTTCGATGGCTTGTGGGATATGCTCCCTCTGGGCAGTGGAGTTTATTTCACCGCTGGAATCGCCGACGAAGAGCACGGGCTTTTTGGCATCATCACTGAGGATTAATTTAGCAACGTAAAAATTGGGAGCGCACGCATCCTTGTCCGCCGCTCACGCGGAGTTGTCCCGGGCAAGCGCGTGCGCTCGCCATTCACGAATCTTCGCATGCTTTGAGAATTCGATCTCACAGCATAACGTCGTGGCATGCGCACATTCGTATCTGCGACGCTTGCCCTTATAGCGCTGGCAGCTGCGGCGAAAACGGCCCCGCTTTCCGAGGCTGAGCTTAAGAATCTTCTCGCCGGAATTCGCCAGAATCGGACTACAGAGGCGGATTTTCAGGAACAAAGAATGATTCGGCTAATGAAGAAGCCAATCGCGAGCTCGGGAAAGATTTGGTTCCAGCCGCCGAACCAATTCCGACGCGAAGTAAAAGGTAATTCGCCGAGCGTCACCGTCAGCGATAGGCGGCAGCTCTGGATTTATTACCCGAACTTCAAATCGGCCGAACGTTATCCATTGGGCAAAGGATCGCCGCTCGACGCGACGGTGGCGGCTATCAATTCCGCGTTAAACCTGGAGAACATCGAAAACACTTTCCAAATCAGCGCGACAAAGACCGACGACGGATACGAGCTGGCGTTGATACCACGCACGGCTTCGATGAAGCGAGTATTTCAAAAGCTTGATCTGCACATCGACGACAACTTGCGTGTGGAACGCACCGATATGCTGCTGCCGAACGGCGATCGAATCGTGACTTCGTACTCGAACCAGACACGCGCGCCGATCCCTGCTTCCACTTTCGAGTTCAAGCCGCCGCCGGGAACGGACGTCAGCACGCCGCTAGGACAATGAAGCAGCACGGCGTCTGACACAGACGCCCTACAATTTTCGATTTCGTCATTTCCAAAATCTGTGCCCGTTCGCGTCGATTTGTGGTTAGAATTGAAACCGCCATGTTACGCAGTTGGCTGGTTCTTTGTCTTGCCGTACCAAGTTTCGCGGTGCCGGCGACAATCTCCGCGGAACCGCAGGCGACACCGGCCCCGATCACCTCGCACATTCCGCGTAAGCACGTTGAATCGAGCGCCATTGCGGCCATTGGCTACAGCAAACGCCGACACATTCTCGAAATCGAATTCGTAAACGGCGCTATCTATCGTTATCTCGACGTTCCTCCTGCGGTGCACCGCGACCTGATGTCGGCGGAGTCACGAGCGCGGTTCTACGATTTGAATATTAGACGACATTATCGTTCCATTCTCATCCGGCCGCGGCAAAAGCAAAGCAACCACGAATCCGCCTCCGCCGCGGCTACGGCGCGACAGGTAAACACGAATGCGCACGAATCAAGAAGTTCTGCCCGCGAATGACGCGAATTAACGCGAATTATTTGCTGTTGTCGGAACATTCTGCCGTTCCTTTGGATCATTCGCAGCCTTCTTCGTCATTCCTTCGTCATTCGTCATTCGTCATTCGGATTTCGTCATTTGCATGAGTTAGTATCCAGTCGTGTCCATTTGTGACTAGAAAGAGCTGGCATTCCAAATTCGATGAAGTGCGGCAGAGATTCCGCCTCACTCCAACAGAAAAACGGGTGGCCGTATTCGTTCTCGCGGCGTTCGTTCTCGGTCTAATCACAAAATGTTACCGCGACGCTCATCCCTCCCCTGCTGTGCCGCAGTCTAATCCTGGCAAGGCGCGACCATCCGCCTTCATAGGCGCTACGGCAGGCAGACCAGGAGCGTCGTGTGTCACACCGGCGCGAAAACGAATCCGAAAGCTCAACGCGACTGACGACCCCAAATTATCGGGTCCAGTGTTCGCGCTCCAGCATGAGCATGAGCATGAGTATGAGTAGGAATAAGAGTAAGAGGACATATCTCCTCCTTGCACATCCTGTTTGCGAAGCGCATCGTTTCCGCAGATTATTTCGGAGTGACCGACGACGTTGACGGCTTCGCGAAGCAAGTTTGTGAAGTCATCGTAGGCAAGAATCAGGCGGTAAAACTCGCTGTGGCCTGCCTGCTCGCGCGCGGGCATCTTTTAATCGAAGACATCCCGGGGGTGGGCAAGACAACACTATCCCAGGCATTGGCGCGCTCGCTGGCGCTCGCCTTTCAGCGCATCCAATTTACCAGTGACCTGCTGCCAGCCGATATTCTTGGCAATTCAATCTTCGATCGGAGCGAGCAACGCTTCGTGTTCCATCGCGGCCCGCTTTTTTCGCAAGTGGTGCTGATCGACGAGGTCAATCGCGCAACCGCCAAAACGCAAAGCGCGCTGCTGGAAGCAATGGAAGAACAGCGCATTTCCATCGACGGCATGACTTATGAGTTACCCGAGCCGTTTTTTGTGATCGCGACACAGAATCCGCAACATGCGGTCGGTACTTTTCCGCTGCCCGAATCTCAGCTCGATCGATTTCTGATGCGGATCCAGTTGGGCGTGCCCGACCGCGCCAGCGAACGCGCCATGCTTCTGGGTATGGATCGCCGCGACATGCTGAAGGAATTGAAGCCGGTAATTAGCCCACAAACATTGATCGAGATTCAAGATAACGTGCGAAAGGTGCACGTGTCCCCGGCGCTCCTCGATTATCTGCAGGATTTGCTCGACGCGTCGCGGCAACGTCACAGCACTGGTTTGTCACCGCGCGCAGGTCTGGCCCTGCTACATGCGTCACAGGCTTGGGCGCTAATGCACGCACGCGACTTGGTTCTTCCTGAAGACATTCAAGCTGTGGGAATCGCAGTGATGGCGCATCGGCTGGGACACGATATCGAACAACCCGGCCAAAGCGGACGCACGCTTGCTGATAATCTGCTTCACAGCGTGCCCGTCCCGTGAAAGAAGGAAGACTTCCGCTCATTTATCCGACCGTAGGTTTTGCCGGTCTGTTGTTTGTGCTGGCCGCAATGTGGTACGCGGCCTCGAGTCAAAATAGCGCGGCAGTTTACCTGCTGCTGTTCGCGCTAACGGCGGTATTTCTGGTTTCGATTCCGCACACGTTGATCAATCTCGCAGGCGTGACGATAGCACTCGAATCCGTGCAGCCAGCATTTGTGGGCCAGGAGGTTTCGCTGCCGGTTGAGATCATGAACGGCTCTCGTGCAACCCGCCATGGAATTGAACTGGCCCTGTCGAGTTCGAGCAGACGGCGCCGACGCATCGACTACATTCCCGCCAATAAGGCAGCCCGTGTAACGCTGCGATTTCCCGCGCGGCAGCGAGGCGAACATGAGGTAGGAACATTGTGCCTAACGAGTATTTACCCGCTCGGTTTCATTCGCTTTTTGAAGAGATTCGCGTCTTCTCAAAGCTATATTGTTTATCCTAAACCTGCGGGCGCCGTTAAGCTTCCGTCAAGCTTTGTGCGCCGAGCCGACAGCCGGCCACTGACGGACTTTGGAGAAGGCGATGATTTTGCGGGAGTGCGTGACTACGTGCCTGGCGAATCTCAACGTCACATCGATTGGAAAGCTGTCGCTCGCGGGCAGCCGCTGGTGACGAAACAATTTACAGCTGAAGCGGAGGGCGTCGTGTATCTCGATTTTTCTGCTCTTCACTTTGCTGGTGTGGAAGAAAAGCTGTCGCAGCTCGCGCTATGGGTGATCGAAGCAGAACGCGCGGGGCGTCCTTACGGTCTGCGTATTCCAGGCATCGAAATATCTCCAGCGGTTGGGCAGTTACATTTTCACCAGTGCCTGCGCGCACTCAGTCTATTCGAGTGAAGATAACCTGAAAGAGCATGAGCATGAGCAGGAGCAACAGAGACAGGAGTATTCCACGGCGCCCGCTGCTTTGGCTGGCGGCCGCTCTGCTCTTCACACTGCCTCCAATGTTCGGTTCTCTTGTGACCTGGGTTCCGTGTCTTTTTCTGCTCGCGCTTGCGATTGAATTCTGGATGGAGCCAAGAGGCTACCGGCTTCGCTTTACAACTTTGAAGCTGATGCTCGCGGCCGCAGCCCTCTTCGCCATCTTCGCCAGCTATGGTTCCCTGAAGGGCGTTGAGCCCGCCGTATCGCTTCTTGTTGTGCTAATGTCGCTCAAGATCCTGGAAGCGCAGACTGCCCGCGAGTTCCAAGTCATGGTGTTGATAGGCTGGGTGCTTTGTCTTTGTGGATTTTTTCTTTCCCAGGACTTCGCGATTGCGCTTTGCCTCCTCACGGCATTCGTGTTGCTGCTTGTGGCGTTGATTCAGTTTAATCGCGGATCCTCACCCGGCGCTTTCTGGCCACCTCTGCGTACGGCATGCAAACTCCTTGCTCAAGCCGCGCCGCTCGTCGTCCTGCTGTTCTTTTTGTTCCCCAGACTAAACACCGGCTTCCGGCTTGAATTTCGCGACCTCCGTTCGGCACGCACCGGCTTTTCAGATCGACTCTCTCCGGGCAGCATCGCAACCCTTGCAAATTCCTCGGACATTGCTTTCCGCGCGGAATTTCCTGGCAGCAAAACTCCGCCGCCTGGTCCGATGTATTGGCGTGGCGCAGTGATGTGGGATTGCGACGGTATGGAATGGCTGGCCCCGTACGCACCGGCGTCAACCTCTCGTTCAATCAGGCAATTCCCCAGAGGACATACAATTCGACAGCGGATTACGCTCGCGCCGCATGGTGCGCGCTGGATGTTTGCGCTTGATCGGCCGTTTGAAACCCCTGCCCGTGCGATCCTCGCGCGTGGCGATTATCTCTGGAGCGTTCAGCCGATTCGAAAGCCGCGCCAGTATGAAGTCGTTTCGTCTCCCGAGGCCGTTGGAAAGGAATTGCAATCGAATGAACGTCGGGAAGCGCTCGAGGTTCCGTCATCGATTAGTCCAGCCGTCCGCGAGCTTGCACAATCCTGGACCGCGCAGAATTCCACTCCGCGCGCCATCATAAATAGCGCGCTCCAGTTTTTCCGGACGCAAGGTTTTGGCTATTCGTTGTCGCCAGGCGAGTACAGGAAAAACGATCTGGAACAATTTCTCTTTCATCGTCGGGTTGGCTTTTGCGAACACTACGCCGCCAGTTTCGCTACGTTAATGCGATTGGCTGGAATTCCTGCGCGAGTCGTCGTCGGATATTTGGGCGGAGAATATAATGATCTGGGCCATTTCTTTCTCGTGCGACAAGCGGACACGCATGCGTGGTGCGAGGTCTGGCTCTCGGACAGCGGATGGACGCGAGTGGATCCAACCACGGTAGTTGCGCCCGGACGCGCCAGTCTCGATCTTAACTCGTTCTTGGAGAGACGCATCGCTTCGGGACAAATGGTAAGTCACCGAAGCGCATTCCTCACGCAGCTAACTCAATCGGCAATATTCACCAACATTCGCCTTGCCTGGGAGACCCTCAGTTACCAATGGGACACTCGGCTTCTTGCCTTCGATGCCGACGTACAGGAAGTATTTCTGAACTCCATAGGGCTCGCCAACTACGGACCCTTGGTTCTCATCATCGAAATACTGATCGTTGCAGTCGCACTGCTCGTAATTTATTTCGGCTGGATGCGATTGCGTACGCGCGCACGCGCAGATCGCGTAATGGCGTTGTATGAACGTTTTTGTCGAAAGGCCGCCCGCCTTGGTGTGCGGCGCGACCCGTGGGAAGGCCCATCAGATTTCTCAATGCGAGCCGCGCAGTTATTGCCTGACGAATCCGAGCGCATTCGCCAAATTTCAAATGCATACATTGCGTTGCGCTATGCGCCCGAACCTGCCGCTATCAGTCTCGATAGATTTGCGAAAGAAGTGCGAGTTTTTCCAAGCCATCGCCATTGACCCCGAAAACTTTCGGGGTTGATAGCGGATTCATCGGAGATTATTTTCGCATTTGCTCGCGCCAGCTTCTTCGCGCGGAAGCGCGTAAGTTCGTCCCATTATGGACCGGACTAAACTCGCTTCTGAGTCAGCTATTGGACGTTGGCTGCTTGAGAAAATATTTTTTCGGAATCGGATGCGCGGCATTCTCGTGCTGCCAGTAGATTGACAGAATCCACCAGCGCTCGCCGTCGTTG
>WNFX01006016.1_pt1 | contig 15102 bp, 18 predicted proteins | sample 5400111 | NCBI WGS metagenome assembly WNFX01 (sample SAMN13153363, study PRJNA577476) | soil metagenome | isolation source: 40 cm soil or saprolite under grassland replicate 1 | place: USA:California | collected 2016-06-15 | reverse complement strand
TTGATCCGAGCCAATCCCTTGGAGCATGCGAGACGTTGAAGAGCACTTCGCAGTCGCAGTACCCACCACGCTCTTCGAGTTCAGGAATATTTGCAGCCGCATTAACTCCATGAACTCGCATCCAATGCCGCGTGAGCTTGAGGGTGCCGTCGCAGGTCCAGGTGATGGACTCGGGATCTCCAGGGATGTTCTGCTGGAAGTTGCATCCTTCGGGGCCTCCAAGCCAATCACACAATGCGTCAAATTCGGCTTCCGTCATGATCTTCTGTCGGTCGTTCATTCGTGACCTCCTTCTGTGTGCTATTGAACGTGGCACGATTCCAAGCTCTCTGGGTGTTGACCCAATGGAATGCCATCCATGCCTTCAACAGGGCTGAGGGAATACGCTCCACGAAGGATCCTCGTGCCCCCACTCCCTGCCTTCCCGTTCCAACTGCCAGGCCATCCACTCAGCCCAGGCCCGATCCGCCTTGTTGTCGCTGGTGAAAAAGTCCTCGGTCGCGTCCTGTGCCATTTCATCAAAACCTCCACTTTTCGGAGACCCTCAGCTTTAGCGGGAGGGAGGAGAAAATGGCTCCCGTCAATTACCCCCGCATAAATGCTGGGGGCTTGCCCACAACCTCAACGGTCTGGGCTTCAGGGGACATTGACGAGTCCCCACCGTCCCGAAAGACGGTATAGCGATTGCGGATATTGCGAGCGGCGTTGATATCCGCATGGAGGGATAAACCACAATGAGGACAGGAGAACATATGGCGATGACGTTTTCCACGCAACCCGCAACGGGAGCAATTCTTGCTCGTATAGCGTGGATCGACTTTGGCGATGGTCAAGCCGTGCACTTGTGCCTTGTTGGTAGTAGCTTGTCGAATAGCGCCATGCTGCCAGAGCGAGAGCCGACGACGCAAAGCGTGTCCTCTGATCTTGCCCTTTTGCGGTTGAGGCATGTGCAAGTCCTCAAAGACGAGGACAGCGTTTTGAGGTGCCCACTCGACAAGCTGCTTCGCGGTCTGTTGGGCAAAGGTGCGGGTACGATGGCGTTGTTTGCGACCAAGCCGTTTCATGACACGTCGGACGCTTCGTGTGTCCTTGTGTTGTGCCTTGCGGGTCGCATGTTTGGATTGGAGCCTGCTACGGGTCTTTGCGGTACGACGGTTCTTGACTTTGATGGACTTGCCACTGATAAACAGTTCTCTGCCATCAGGATCGACGGCTACCAGAGCATTCGTTTCATTGAGATCAATCCCAACGGGGAGAACACCAGCAGGTTCAGGAACATCCAACGTGAGTGTGACTCTGCCTATCAGCTTCCCATCGCGCAAGATAACATTGAGGCTATCAATCTCTTTGGCTTGCTCAAAAGTCGCCTTGAAATCTTCTGGAATGGAATAGTTCAGGTGCCTTCTGCCTGCTGCCGTCCAGATCGACAAGGTGCCATCCTTGCGAAAATCGGCATCACGCCCACGGCAGCCGATGAGAAACAATGCCCGTGCTCGCTTGAAGAGAAATGGACGTTTTGCAGGCTTCCCATTGGATTTCGCACTCTGATAGGCTGCACAGACCGTGCGGATAGCAGAAATAGTCATTTGGGCGGAGAGCGAACCTTTCACCTCATGGTACATCAGCCGTTGCAAGGCAAGAGCGCCAAGAGGCTTGCCCTCATTGTAGCAAGGTTCAGACAAAGTATGCTGTACCTCTCGGAACACTTCAAGCGTGTGCTCCAAGTCCTTGTCCGGCTCGATCACGATGGTGATGGTTCGTTGTGTCTCCATACAAGAATTACGCCACATATATTGTCTATCGTCAACTGTACCGTGTGGAATAAGGAACGCATGGGAGCCCCCGCTTGAAAGACGGGGGCTCCCATGCGATCTTGGGTGTGGTGCATTTGAACCGCGGCAACCAGCGAAGGACTCGAAGAAAAGCGGGTTGTGAATATTCATGTCAGATACTCCATCCGCTCTCCTAATCTTCCACAAAATTAGGCAGCGACCTGTCATGGTCGCTATTGAATTTCCTGGCAGCCGATGCCTGTTGCAGCATCCGTCACCGGACCCCGGAGGTGAGTCCTAGCCCGTTGAACCGCCAGGCACGCCGAGAGGAAACCTCTCCACGGCCCGAGCAAGGCAACGCCAATGCCCTGAGGGTGCGCGTCAAGCCGTTGCGTGCCGCGTTTTCGTCTCGGATGTGGTGACGCAAACAATCTGCGTTGGGGCAATCCCACTCGCGGACTTCGACGGGAATCCCTCCCTCCACCACAAAGCCACAGTCATGACAGGTGCGGGTTGAGCCGCCCTCCTCCCATTCGAGATACTGTTTGCCTGATCGCAGCGCTACCCAGGCCATGACCTGCTTGAAACGCCCATTCAAGGATCGGTTATTCATGGAGCGACGCATCTTTTTGCTGATGCCGCCCCCGTGGGGCACATAGTCCCCGACGCCTACGGCGTCGTAGTCGTGAGAGAGTCGATTGGCCACCGTGAAGAGAAACTGCTTGGTCTGGTCTCGCCGTTTCCGCAACACGTCTTGAAGCCTGTTATTCAACATCAGCCAGCGTTTGGATGGCAGCCAGAACTGCGAGCCATCTGCACGCGTGATGAGGTGTGCTTTCTTCTTGCAGTGATCGCGCTTGGATTTGAGCCGATCAATGCGTTTATCGAAGCTCTTGAGAAAGTAGGGATTGTGGATCTCGGTCGCCTTCCCATCTGAACCAACAGCATAGGCGAAGTTTTTGTGGTTGGGGTCGAGGGCCACAATCTTCGAAGGCGAGAGTGGCTTTCCATTGGGAAGCTGCCGCTCAACGGTGAAGATCACGCTGTAGAGATGGCCTTCCTTCACAATCCGACATTGGCGAATGTGCTGGTGATTCACCCACGGCGGAAGCATTTCTGCCAACTCCAGCACAAGCGCCAGTTGCTTGCCTGCGGCATCTTTGCCCAGGGTGAGGGTGCGCCCGCAGAGCGCATAGCCTTTGTGTGGTTCGTCATACTGCAAGGAAAACCATGTGCGTTTCCAGGCACGGAACTTGGGCCAGCGCACCGTATTCGCGCGCCGTCCGTGTTTGCCATCCTGGTAATCCCTGATGGCTTTGGAGAGCCGGAGGGCGGCATTTTTGAGGACTGAGGAATAGACCGCTTTGAGAAACGGATGTTCTATTTTGAGGTTGGGGATGAGGTCGCGCAGGCCGCGTTCGCTGTAGAGCGTCCTGCCAATCTCTTTGTCCTGGCTCACGCGATACCGTTTCCGCAAGTCATTGGCGCGCTCAAGCAGACGATTGTAGAGCCAGTTGGCCATCTTCGATTGGGAATCCAAGATGACTGCTTGTTCCTTCGTCACCTCAAGCGCGATTTTGACGGCTGATTTCATCGGCCACCTCCTGGTAAATACAACATCTCAAGAGCTATTCTACCATAGGTACGTCTGTTCCACAATCTTCCACAGAAATGTGGAAAATTGCCAAGATATGTCGAGATTTCTACGATCCCCTAGAAGGAGATGAGCTTGTGTCTGTACTCCACCGCAACTCTGGTATCCCTTGCGGAACGCCAGCTTTGGCTTCAATGCACGACACATCAGGGAAGGGTTTCCCTTCCACTGGGCACTCTGACAAGGTGCCTGTCTGTACCCACCGTGGCCGCACCACTCCCAGTACAATAACTCGCATTCCTCCCGTCCCCGGAACGGGACGGGACTCCTGCTCGGTTTGTTGAAAAAACTGGTATTTTATCGTGTTTTGGCTTATCGACTTGATTTTTCAATGGGTCACCATTATGCTTGATCTAGAAATGTTGTTGCTAATCAGCTAGTTTAGATCAAAGTAGTGAAGGATGGAGCATGTCGCCCGATACAAGAGTAGATGATATTACCGATGCGCTGCGTCAGCGCATTTTATCAGGGGAGTTTGGTACAGGTGGTCGGTTGCCATCTCATCGTATGTTTGCTGAGCAATTCGGTACAACTCATGAGACCATAAATAAAGTGCTTCAACGACTTCAAGCTGAGGGATTAGTTTCATCGCTGGGGCGTGCGGGGGTAATTGTGCGTGCCTCTCGAACTCGTATTCCTGCAAGTATTTTCCGTTTTGACGAGTATGTAAAGCAGACTGGTTTAGAGCCTGTAGAGTCTACAATAGGTACTCCTGATGTTGTACCTGCGTCAATAGAGGTGGCTAGGGCGTTGGGTATACCTGAGAATACACCTGTTATTCGTCGCTTGCAGCGGCAGGGGACGACGATAGCACACTATCGTTTAGTAGAAAGTTTTTATCCTGTTGCGTTAGCCGGTGGCACGGTATTAGACCAGATGCAAAAAGATGAGCGCTTTGATATTTTGTCGGCGATAAAGGATGCTCATGGAAAAGCAGTGAGGCGTGTGCGTGAGGATGTCATAGGGCGTTTGCCAACGCAGAGTGAACAGGACCTCCTGAATATTGTTCGTGGTACGCCTGTTTTAGAAGTTCATCGTACACATTATGCCGAAGATGATACTACGGCTATTATGTATAGCCGTAGTATCCTTGTTGCCAGCAATTTTGTGTTGTCTTACAACTATTACGTTTCTCCTGCCTCGTGACAAATCGGTAGTGACCATCTTACGGGGTGAGAGGAATCCGAGAAGTCAACAGGTCTTGGAATGACCAGAGATGATCAGTCAATTCCAGAGCCATCGCTGGAGACCGATGGTGATAGCGATGCACCCCGTCCCAAGCGGCAGGCGCAAGGCATGATATACCCGATGAAAATGGTGATCGAAGATCTGCAAGCCAACGAGTGCATCGAAGGCTGGCGTCCCGTTTGGCAAATGCATGGGTCTTACGAGTGAGCGCATTGAGCCGATCGCGAAACGCGCCGCCCGGCCGTTCCACATGCACAGTCCCGGCTGATCCCACCCTTGGTCCCAGCGCAGCACGGATCTTCACGACAAGAGGCACCCATGCTCATCTCGATGCTTGACGGTTTGCGTCAACGTCACCGTCTCTGGAACCACTCATGGGGGGCGCCTGCGTTTGCCCGTGAGCACGCGCTCGCGATAGGCTCGCACGAGCATGGCTGCATACCCATGCCACCCTGATTACGCTCCTTCAGGTAGCACCTTTACTCCAAAGCAAATAAACCTCATCTGCTTCTCGCCAGTATTTTCCAGAACATGTACTTTCCGGCTGGGGATAATAACCCGATCACCGGGTACCACTGATTGGACTTCCTCCTCTATCTGCATACTCCCTTCTCCTTCCAGGAAATAGAATATCTCTTCCATATCTTCATGTTGATGGGCCGCAATTGTTTCTCCAGGAGCTACATACACCTCATTAAGAAACATCAGATGAGAACTGACATCCTCGTGACGCAGAAGAACCTTTTTCAAAGCTCCGTGGCGAGTCGGCTCTAACGGTATATCTGCGAGCGACAGCTTCTTAAATCCGGTTACTACCGAAGATTTCTCTTCAAGCATTTTTTGCTTTACCTCCTTCATACTGAATCTGATGATCAAATGGACTTTGAACGCTACTTTCCCCAGTAAAGCAGAGATGTTAGAGGATATTTCTTCCTGCATGATATGCCGATTGAGAGGCTTCTTTGAAAATATGCGAGAACTCGCTGCTACCCATGAGCAAACGCTGTTGAGCCAAGAAAATGACTCGATGGATCTTGTCAAGCAGGGCAGGATAACGCTGCTCGGCTTGCTTTCCCAGTTGCTTAGCAAGATGGATAGCTTCGTCAGGATCAACAAGAATGAAACACTGTGCCCTTGAGACCTGAACAACCAGATCTTCAAAACCAGGGAGTTCTATTGTTGCTCCTTGCCACTGCGTAAATTGACCGAGCGCAAAATTTGCGTACTTCTCCCTTATGGACATCGATAGATCTTTCTGCGTATGGAAGGCAAAGCGCTTGTACCCCTCCCCCTGCATGTAGTCGACTTGACTGAGGGCAGGCCCTCGATCCGCCATCTTCATGTCAAGCGCGCCTCTCCTGGCCTCATCGAGTTTGCGCATCCAGAGTAGTTCATCTCCACGAGTGGCCTCGATATGCGCGCGCTCAACGAGGAAATGAGTACGCAATGAGTAATCGTCTACGTCTCTCAAAGCGGCGAGACCATCCTCACACTCTCTTACACACGCTTCAAATTGCCATAACACCCGGTGCTGACGCCCTCGCTTCGCAAGTAATCGCGCATATTCGAGTTGTAAGGTGCTGCTGACATCAAATTTGCAAAGAATGTTGTCTTCTATATGGTTATATGTCTGCATCACAGCCTGGTCTCGCTGATACCATGGAAGTGCATATTCCTGAGCTGCTCCGACTAGCATTCCAAGACAAAGCTGTGCTTCTGCGAGACGTATATCTCTTGAAGAAGGATGCCCTTGCAGCAATTTGCTATACAAATCTTGAGAGGCGTGTAGTACGTACTGCGCATCACCTTTCGCAAGCAATCCTCGCAATGCCTCAGTGTAACGATCAACCAGATCAAGGTCAAAATTGTTCCCTACCGCTTGCGATGGTAGTATTCCTGGTGAGGAAGATCGAGACTCAACATCTGCAAGCACCAGGGGTGCAACGGCAGCGGCTTTTGCCATCGTGAGTAGTTTCTGAAGGGTTTTTCTCTTTGACTCGTCAAAACGGACCATGCGATCGCCTTTCCCTTTAAGTAAATCAGAGAGAGAGGCAAGTTCTTGAAGTGTGGGTGTGGCAATCTGCTGCTCATCGCCCTGGGAAGCTTCCACATACGCAACGAGATCAAGCCCCAGTTCTTCGTCAGTCGCTCCAAAGGCTTCCCGCAAGAACCTCCGTGACTCAAAGTTTGGGTAATGAGTTCCGTACTCCCATCGCTGATACGTGCGTGTCGCTACCCGCGCTGCGTCAGCAGCATCTTCCTGGGACCATCCCTTCTTGTGTCTGGCAGCCTTCAGCCTTTTGTTCATAACCTGCTCTCATTGGTGATTGTATCTGTAATGTTCCGTTCGCACAAGGGCAACAAGGGCAAAAGATACATTACGAGAAAAGTGACGTCAAGGTGTCATGTTCCGCGGTTCTCCGCAGCGCTAAGGGTGTCGTGTTTTTGCCGCAATAATGACGTTCCGCCGTCGTGGTGCAGAGCAAGAATACCTTGTACACTTTTGACTAAGCAATGCAAAGATGCATGACTCAGAAGTATTATACATGATCTTTGAGGCGAACTTCATCAAAAGTATATACGAATTGTGGGTGGTAGGACATGAATATCACGATTGCCATCTGGTTCGGTTTGTTCATCTAGCCGCAGTACTCATCACCGGCCTGATCATTGGCGGAGGCTGCCAGGAATAACAGCTTTCCACAGTTAGCCACAGATATCCGTGGAAACTTTTCTTGCATAGCAATGAAGGAAAACCTTGACAGGAAAGGGCTACCAGGCTGAGATGCCTGACTTTCCACGACTATCCAGGGAAGTCCACAGTCTTTCTCTGATACGTGGGAAGATCGTCCATTAGTACATTTCTGGTAGGCCTAATACATACGCCGATGACACGGGTGCGGGATAGTTATATCGTAGCTATATAACCAAGTAAAAATGAGCAAAAGCGACAAAAGGCATATTGTTGTAGTGAGAAAAGCAGTAACGATTGCTTCATCCCGTTGAGAGATGACAACAGAAGGACACCAACGGCCATGTACCACTCCCATTCTCCGTGAAAGTACTTGTTCTACCGCTTATAGAACTATCTGCAAATAGCGGTAGCTATATATAACTATCTTGTCCCTCCTGTCATCGGTGTATGTATTAGACCTTGCAATTAGGCTTTGGATCTTGCTCTGGCATATACTGGCTCTTCTGAGAGTATCTGAAAATGTTCACGCAATCAAGGGGATAAGCTCTTCATTAAATGAAACGCCTAGAAAGTGACTATACCTTGTCTCAATAATACGCAGGATAAGTCAGCCTGGCAACCTTCATCACAATAGATCTGGAAACGCCGAGAGAATGACTATCACACGCAATGTTCTTGAAACAAGATCCCACCTAAACCTCTCCTCAGAAGCAGTAGCATAGTTCAAAATTCAAGGAGTTTCAATCTGATTCAGATCGATATAACCATTATTATTATCATCGCTTTAGTTGCCTTCATTATCGGTATGATTGTCGGCATGATGTTGACCCGTCCGCGCTACCCCTCGTATCGAACACGCCGCTCTACCTGGGATGAATAGGTGCGCAGGAAGGAGGAGCACATGTGGCATCAGTATCACAAACGTGAACAGTTTGAGCGACTTCCCCAGGTGAAAGTCCTGCGATGCAACGAATGTGCGCAGCATACTGAAATGATCTGTTCTGGCTGCCGCCAGCCGTTTTGCAGCAGGCACATCTGGTCCAGGGTCATGGCCGGAATGTTTTGTTGGGAGTGTTGGAAGACTGTTCGCCACACCCTCACGCAAAAGGAGAAATTACCATGGTAGGACTGTTCCTTCAGCATACGACGAGTAGCTATAGGAAGGGATGTATGCCTGAGCATAAACTGGTCGGTCAAGAGATGTGGGTCTGTGCGCCATCTCTATGTGTGGATATCCCTTCAATATATACGATCCTGCAAGGCAACGATACGCGCTTTTATCCTGTACGTCTTGTCAGCAGGAATGAAAACTCGTGTATCGAGTTGGTTTATGTTGATGGCAGTTTGATGAATTTTGAGCGGTATGAGGATGCTTGCCTTTTTGTCAGAGTATCTCGCCCGTAGTTTTACGCTTCATATGTCTACATAAAGGTTATGTTGTTCATGTTCATTGTGTAGTGAAAATTTGAGCAATTTTTTTACACAATCTGCCCTAGACCAATATTGACAAATGCCCTAGGGCAGTATTATAATACAGAAGAGCGTGAAATAGCGCCCTTGAAAAAGTTGATGATCGTCCTTTGTCGTGTGTTGTCGAGTGAAGCAGGGGAACCTGAACCGATACAGAAGGTTCCCCTTCCATTCACAAAGAAAGGTTCAATCCATGTCTCGTACTCGTAGGGATAGGCATCACCATCAGGCCTGTGAAATGTGTGGAAGAACACTTCACCACAAGCGCTTTTCTACCGAACTGTATACCGTCATTTGTAGAGCTTGTTTCGTCAAGGAGTCGCGTATGCCAACATTTACGACAACTGATCTGACCGCCTTTTGCGCGACTTGCCCTGCTGCGAACGCGGTGACCGCGGTGCTTACGCCACTTGGATTTACGCTCGTTTTCCAGATGGATGCCGACGACAACCAGGCATACCTGCATCTCGCACCACTTCCCGCGCAGTTCCACTACCGCAACGATCACGGCACAGAAGTAGTCTACCTGGCAGGTGCCGATCAGGAAGACGAGCAGCCAGCACCGCCGCACGCTTCGCGCTTCTGGCTCTACGCGGGAGCCAACGCGAACTCACAAGAACAAGCCGCTGAGGTACTTGCCGCAACATGGTCGCTTCGCTGGTTTCCTCTAGATGAGGTGCTCATAGAAGATAGCGCCGCACTAAACGCAGTAGCATAGCTAAAGGAGCATGTATCCATGGCAACGAATCAAGAAAACAGTTCATCTGTTCGCATTCTCGTCGATGAGTCCGATACCCGTTACATCGAGCTTTCCACAACGTTTGAGCAAGATGCCTGCTGGCACCCCTCGGTCACGATCACCCTGGCCGCCTTCACTGATCATGGTGTAATGCTTCACCGCATGAAAAGCGAAGAGACCGCGGTACGCTTTGATCTCTCGAAAGAAGAGGTAGCGGCGCTCATCACCGGCTACACCACCTATGTGGTTGCACATGAAAACGATGTCAATCAGTCCGCTATCGACCCGTTCGCTGATCTGGACGAGCATCCCTTTTAAAATGTGTGGGTCGTCGTTGGGCAGCGAGTTCGCACGCTTGCCCAACCATCCACCAGGGAGGAGAGCACACCGTGGTTCAAACAACATCGTTCACTATCCTGGTTGAGGGCGAGCTGCTGAGTGTCATCGCCCCAGTCCTGGCTCTTAGAACACTGGCCTTCGTCGTTCTGGCTCTAGGCGCTGTGGTGGCCGCCACCTATCTCATCACCCTGGCTCTTGATATGCTCATCTCGATCGGTGCTCCTCTCGCGATCTTGTATGACGGTTCGGACTCAACGCTGAGACTCTCTGGCCGGAAGAGCGCAGGTGTCCTGCTGTCGTTCCAACTCTCCCTCTCCTGCGAGAGGGCCGAGTCTGCGACCAACAGACGTTCGAGCCGACGACGTCTTCCGTGGAGGATATCCGCGCTTCCGGGCAGTATGCTCTTCTTTCGTTCGTCGCGGCTCTCGCTCCCGACTCGCGCCCATCACCAGGCACTGTTCCGACCGACGATGGAACGAAGCAAGAGAAGTGGGAAGGTGGGCCTGCGCCTTCAGACGAGGCGATGGCTCGTCTTACGGTCTCACGACTCCTTGTTCCAAAGCTCTTCTTTGAGTGGTGGAAAAAAGTGGAAGTGCCCAACGACTCACCACTCGAAACAAGGAACGCTTTTCATCCCCCGCATGAATGATGGGGGCTTTCAAGCGATCTTAGGTGTAAGGCCCCTGATCCTTTGCATGCTCGGGTACGTCCTCGTCAACGTTTTTTCATCTTTCACGCGTTCGCTTGCCGCTTCATGCAGGAAATGAGGTGCACCATGCACGACGACCAGGAACTTGATACGTATCAGCCACCATCACCAGCAGGCGCGTTTCTTCAAATCATGCTGGGTGTGATCTTCCTCCTGCTCATAATCGTAGGCCTTGTTGCCGGGTGGGGGACCTTCCTGAAGGCCGCGCCGATCCTGGTGCAAATCCTGGTGGTGCTCGTCGCGATTGCGGGCCCTGGTGCCGTTATCGCCAAGGGCGGCAAGAGCCTCTACCTGGATGTTCAGCACATGCGAGCAGTGCATATCCGGGTGAGAATGGATGAGGCTCAATTGCAAGCGATGGAAGATGCGCGCTGGCGCGAGAACCACAAGGCAGAAGCGGAGGCAGAACGCATTCGTGCGGAGGCGGAGCGCATCCGGGCAGAAGCAGAGAAGGTGCTCTCCAGCGTTGAATGGGACGACCAGGGCAACGCAGCACGCTGGGATCCGCAGACCAGGCGGATGATCCAGTTGCAAGGCCAGATGAGGGAACACCCTTCGCTCAGTTCACTGCACTACCGCAATGACTACAGAGACACATCAACCCGCGTGAGTGAGGAACAGCAGCCGCACCCCTTGCTCACCACAGGCGAGTTACGCATCCCCACCTTTTCCGAGTCGCTGGCAACTGGAGAGATTGGCCCAGGACAGCGCGACATGCTCTTCTGCTATGAGATCATCGTGGATGACGCGTCCGGGCAGGTGAGCATCAGCCCGATTCGCGGCGCCATTGGCGAGCAGCATACCCAGCTCGTCGTTGCAGGCTCTCAGAGCGGCAAAACCACCTACATGGCGAACAACATGGGACAGGCTGCGATCTTGCGCTCGCTGTTCTACATTATTGACCCGCATCGCAACCACCCGGAAAAGTCCATTGCGGCCAAAATGGGAGCCTTCAAAGATTGGTTCATCGTGCCACCTGCTATGACGCATGATGAAATACGGCGGCTGCTGGCCCATGCGACCCGTGTGCGCGATGACCGCATTGCTGGCAAACCGACTCCTTACGATGGCTACCACATTATGGTCGTGGTGGATGAAGTTCCGGCGCTCATGGCCAATCAGCGCTCCAGTGACAAGCAGCTTCGACAGTTGTACCTGAACCTGGCCCTGTTCATGCAATCACTTGGTATCCAGACCGCCAAATTCGGCATGACCGGCCTGTTTGCCTCGCAGTTTGCCACCAAAGAGCAACTCGGGGAGATTGACTTTCGCGATGCCTGCATGTCGCAACTCATCATGCGTTTACATCCCACGCAGGCGCAAGCGATGCGCATTCTTGGTCCCGATGCCGTGAGGGAGATCCCGAAGTTTCGCCCCGGACATGGGTTTCTGCTGTTGTCTGACTCGACGGAAGTGCGCCGGGTTGCCTCGGGCAATGTCACCGCGCAAGATCTGGCGTACCTGGCACATTTGTTACCTCCCTCGCCACTTGCGAAACTCGGTGCAAAAGCGGGTCGAAAACAGATCGAAAGTGGCACCATTATCCCCATTCGAGACGACGTGGAACCACCTCTTTTCGCGGCGGAAAGCCGGTCGAACGTGGGTGGAAAGCCGGTCGGAAATGACATTCCCGACGCTGTACAAGCCAAACTAGACGGATTGGGCATTCCTGAGTCCTCCATCATGCTCAAAGTGGACCGGGTGACCGAACTCCTCGGACACAACAAGGGTGACATCATGCGGGCGGTCTGGAATGTGACCCCTGGGAGAAGCAAAGCCTACGAAGACGCTGAGGTGGAATATGCGCTGGTCATGGAGATTATCAAGCACCACCAGGCGCACGTGAGAATGGGAAGGCAGGCACAAGGATGAGCCAGAAACACGCAATCACGGCAACCCGGCGCACACCTTTGAACGGGATGCCACCTGACGAGATCCGCTCCTGGATCCGAGCGAGCCGTAGCGCATTGCAGCAGAAAAAGCAGCGCGAGCGGGCCTACCTCGACCGGCGTGCTCGTCACGGGACATTCACCCCAACCGATGAGGCATACGAGCAAGATCAACTGCTTGAAGCCGATCTGCTCGCCATGCTCGACGAGATGGAAGCAAGTTTGTAGGAGGAATCATCATGGAGGTTCAACCACCACATCTGCCGCCGCTCAACACCGCGGTGCATCGCCTGGAAGGTAGCATGATCATCCTCTCAGGTCCGGTGCCGGGTGGGAGGGAATATGAAAGATAAAAAGTTCCTGGCCGCTTTCTTCTGGTTCACGTTTGCGGCCTTTTTAGCCCCATCCATCCCACATATCGCGTACTTCTTTCAGTCCTTTGAACCGGATGCTATCGGCCTTGAGGCGGTCGCGTGGGGTGTGGTGTGTTATGCCATTGCGCTCTCGATCGATGGCACCATCCTGTGGTTAAGTCGTTGCGCAGTTCAGGGAACGGCTGGAAGGGGGTATCAAGGGGCATTCTGGTTTTTCATCGCGTTCCTGACAGCGCTCAGCTGGTTTTTGAACTGGGTGTACGCCATGCATCATCTCGCTTCTGCGACGGCGAAACTCTCAGGGGCGATTGAAGGGAACCTCTTTGGGATCACATTCTTACCGCTGGCGCTGGTTGAGCCGATTGTCGCGAGTATGTTTCCGGTGCTGGCCATTATGTTCACCTTTATGGCGGGAAAAGTCGTTGCAGAGCGGCCAAAGACGGTCGAGGAAGTAGAGCGGGAAGCGGACGAGTTAGCGCGTCGGCTGGGCGCACAACAGCGTCTCGTCGCGCTCAGAGATGGGCAAAAGGTGCATCGTCTCACCTCACTGCTTGATGCTGCAAAGGATATCGCCACGCACATCAAAGGACAGCCGGCGGAGAGCACCCGGACTTCAGAAGAGAGAGCGGAGGGACCAGAGGAAGATCTCCCGGCGGATACCAGAGAGAGCGCCGCCGGGCATCATGCCGGATATGCTTCCGACCCTGAAACGGATACAGCACAGACAGAGATATCACCTCCGGCAGATCGGGAAGCGGCTCCCTTTCCGGATACGAAACGGATCGTGCCAGAGGCGCCTGCGACCATTTCCCGTCGCCCTGCCAGCGCCATCTACGCCACCTTTGCCGATGCGGCAAGGGAGACGGGATACGCGGAAGAGTATCTCAAAAAGTTGGCACGCAAGGGCCAGATCCGAACGGCAAAAAACGACAAGGGATTCCTCCTGGTAAGCAGTCTCAATGCGTACCTGGAGAAGCGAGGAAGAACACGTATTCAGGCGGAGCAACGACCAGCATTGCAACTGGTGAAGGATGAACAACAGATGAAGGATGAGCAGGACGTGGACATACCTCAAGCATCAGATGGGCAGGAGAGCATGGTGTAGGGCGTCCGTCGTCTCTCGAGGAGCACAGCAGGAAAGGAAGGAACTGATATGAACTATTCAATCAGCTTTCAGCATGGCGTATCCATCCGCTTTACAGAACCGCACAGCAGTGACCAGTTCGTGACGATCCAGTTCGGTGGGCATACGGCCAACCTAAGCTTTGAGGAGACAGACAAGCTGTACCTGTGGATGCACCAGCATCGTGGGGCATTTATCAGCTTCTATGGTAAGGGATGGGAGCTGGCGCGGATGTACTGGCAGCGAGATGCCGCACCGGATACCTACTCTGCACTGCTCAACCTTTTCAATGTCCACTGCCACGAGATCAACGTCTCGCCCTATCGTGAAGGTGACCAGGGGCCACAGCCCATCTCTCCCTCACGGAGGATGGAACGCCTGAACCGGGCGGTGGAGCGAACTCCTACCTGGTCTGCCTGGATATGCCAGGAGTTGGTGATATCCAGCGCATCATCGTGGTAGTCAACGAGGACGGCACGCTCGAGCGCGATCACACCTACATGGATGGTGCTGGCTACCATGCCTGCGTGTACGGAAAAGTGCGAGAGAACTTGCCTGCTGCGTCAGAAGAAAGCGAGAAATAGCCATGAGGACCAGACAAACGAGCATAAACCAGGAGCGCATCGTAGGAAGGCGTCCTAAACAAACCCGCACCTATGCAAAGCGCTGCAAATACTGCCACACGTATCGTTTGTGTCGTCGGCTCGTCGTCCTCCAGGGCGGTCAACTTTTCCCGACATGGGTCTGCCGCCGCTGCAAACAGCGCATCTGGGGCTAGCTACGAAAGGAGGTAAGCATGTCAGAAGCCACTCTACGCTGCAAGCGGTTCTTGCAGGCCATTCTCAGCAAAGAGGCAACGCTCAGCATCAAACGCATGCAGGCCTGCACCGAGCGCGAGATCCTGCTGGAGGATCCCGCGGAAGCGCTGCCTGATGACGAGCAAACAGCCGTAAAGGAGGTGTTGGCGCTTTATGAACAACTGTGGCAGTAATCACAAAAAGCCAGTCCGTCAGCTTGCCGGCGGCGGGCTGGCTCCTTCGAAACCAGTAGCAGAAATAAGCCGAGAGGTTTCTCTTGCCTATTCTAGCAGAGGGCTTCCGTGCTTGCAAGCACAAGGAGGTTTCCATGCAACACCATCTCTATCCTGACA
>WNFX01015775.1_pt1 | contig 15103 bp, 13 predicted proteins | sample 5400111 | NCBI WGS metagenome assembly WNFX01 (sample SAMN13153363, study PRJNA577476) | soil metagenome | isolation source: 40 cm soil or saprolite under grassland replicate 1 | place: USA:California | collected 2016-06-15 | reverse complement strand
TCGGCGAGCGCCATCTCGTCCTCGCCGGTCGCGGGATCGACCTTGTGCGCCTCCATGTAGGGCAGCGTCGGGCTCGGGCCGAACGGCAGCGGGGACGGCTGACGCTCCGGCGAAGGCTGGCCGCCGGGCGGCGGGCGCCGGTCATCGGCCGATGCAGCCTGATCCGCGGCCGGCGGTTGGCTGACGATCTCGACCCGCATCAGCTGCGCGGTCACCGCCTCGCGCAGGCGATCCATCATCGCTTCGAACAGGTGGAAGGATTCCGATTTGTACTCGTTGAGCGGATCGCGCTGGCCGTAGCCGCGCAGCCCGATCACTTGGCGCAGATGCTCCAGCATCAACAGATGCTCGCGCCATAGCGAGTCCAGCGTCTGCAGCAGAATCGATTTCTCGACATAGCGGATGACGTCGGGCCCCCATTGCGCCACCTTGGCGGCCATGTGCTCGTCGCCGCGGCGCTCGATGCGGTGGAGCAATTCCTCGTCGGCGATGCCCTCCTCCTTCGCCCATTCGTCGACCGGCAGATCGAGGCCGAGCACGCGGCCGAGCTCCTCCTTGAGCCCCGGCGTATCCCACTGCTCGGGGTAGGCGTTCTCCGGAACGTGCTTGGCGACCAGATCGTCGATCACGGCATGGCGCATGTCGGCGACCGTCTCGGCGACGTCCTCGTCGCGCATCAGCTCGACGCGCTGCTCGAACACGACCTTGCGCTGGTCGTTCATCACGTTGTCGAACTTCAGCAGGTTCTTGCGGATGTCGAAATTGCGCGCCTCGACCTTGCTCTGCGCCTTCTCCAGCGCCTTGTTGATCCACGGATGGATGATCGCCTCGTCCTCTTTGAGCCCGAGCCGCTGCAGCATGCCGTCGAGCTTGTCCGACCCGAAGATGCGCATCAGGTCGTCCTCGAGCGAGAGGAAGAATTTGGAATGGCCGGGGTCGCCCTGGCGGCCCGAGCGGCCGCGCAGCTGGTTGTCGATGCGCCGGGATTCGTGGCGCTCGGTGCCCAGCACGTAGAGCCCGCCGGCGGCCAGCGCCTTGTCCTTGAGGCGGGCCACCTGGCCGCGGATCTCGGCCGCGCGCGCATCGCGCTCGCGTTCGCGCGGATCTTCGACGTCGGCGAGCTCCTGGCGGATGCGCATGTCGGCATTGCCGCCGAGCTGGATGTCGGTGCCGCGGCCGGCCATGTTGGTGGCGATGGTGATGGCGCCCGGCACGCCGGCCTGAGAGATGATATAGGCCTCCTGCTCGTGATAGCGCGCGTTGAGGATAGCGAACACTTTCGCCTTGGAAGCGCCGTCGTCGCCGCTGTAGAGCGCCGCAAACGCGTTCGGGTCGGAGAAGTCGTGCTGCTCCCAGCCTTGCTGGCGCAGCTGCTCGGCCAATTGCTCCGATTTCTCGATCGACGTGGTGCCGACCAGCACCGGCTGCCCGCGGGTCTTGCAGTCGTCGATCAGCGTGAGGATCGCCCGGTATTTCTCCTTGGCGGTGCGATAGACCTCGTCGTCGTCGTCGACGCGGATCATCGGCATGTTGGTCGGAACGTCGAGCACCTCGAGCCCGTAGATGTCCAGGAACTCGTCGGCCTCGGTCAGCGCCGTGCCGGTCATGCCGGCGAGTTTTTTATACATGCGGAAATAATTCTGGAAGGTGATGGAGGCGAGCGTCTGGTTCTCCGGCTGGATCGGCTGGTGCTCCTTGGCCTCGAGCGCCTGATGCAGCCCTTCCGAATAGCGCCGGCCCGGCATCATCCGGCCGGTGAATTCGTCGATGATGACCACCTCGCCGTTGCGCACGATGTAGTCCTTGTCGCGTTGGAACAGCTTGTGCGCGCGCAGCGCCTGGTTGACGTGGTGGACCACCGACACGTTCTCGACGTCGTAGAGCGCTTCCGACTTGAGCAGCTCGCCCTCGCGCAGCATGTCCTCGAGCCGGGTCATGCCGACCTCGGTCAGCGTGACCGTGCGCTGCTTTTCGTCGACTTCGTAATCGCTCTTGTCGAGCTTGGGGATGAAGGTATCGATGGTGTTGTAGAAATCCGAGCGGTCGTCGAGCGGCCCGGAAATGATCAGGGGGGTGCGCGCCTCGTCGACCAGGATCGAATCCACCTCGTCGACGATGGCATAGACGTGGCCGCGCTGCACCATGTCCTCGAGCCGGTATTTCATGTTGTCGCGCAGATAGTCGAAGCCCAGCTCGTTGTTGGTGCCGTAGGTGACGTCGCAGGCGTACTGCTGGCGCCGCTCGTCGTCGGAGAGCCCGTGCACGATGACGCCGACCGAAAGCCCGAGGAAGGAATAGATCTGGCCCATCCACTCGGCGTCGCGGCGGGCGAGATAATCGTTGACGGTGACCACGTGGACGCCCTTGCCGGCGAGCGCATTGAGGTAGACCGGAAGCGTCGCGACCAGAGTCTTGCCTTCGCCGGTCTTCATCTCGGCGATGCGGCCTTCGTGCAGAACCATGCCCCCGATCAGCTGGACGTCGAAATGACGCTGGCCGAGCGTGCGCTTGGAGGCTTCGCGCACGGTGGCGAAGGCGGGAACCAGGATGTCGTCGAGGGTAGCGCCGTTCGCGAGCTGCTCCCTGAACGCCTCGGTGCGCGCGCGCAGCGCCTCGTCGGAAAGCGCCTCGAGCTCCGGCTCGAGCGCATTGATCGCCTCCACGCGCGGCCGATAGCTGCGGATCCGCCGGTCGTTGGCGGAGCCGAAGAGCTTGCGCGCGAGTACGCTGATCATGCGGGAGATCCCTTCACTTCGCTGCAACCATCGCCGGCACCGTCCCGCGGGAAAACTCGCAACCGATCGCAAGCCGGCTCGCGATCGGGCCGGCGGCGCCGGCCGCCGGGAACGCCCTCGCAACGCGGGCCGAGGCGCCGATGGCCGAGTTGACGATCCAAATGCACGGAAAAACGGCGTTTTCGGGTCTGTTCACAACCGCATGCGCCCCGCGCAACCGCCGGCGAGGCGGTCGAGACATAGGAGCGGGCTCCACCCTTGTCAATCGGCGCCGCCGCGCGGAAAGGTGAATGAAAACCGGCTTTTCGCCGCGCCCGCGGCCATTGCCAAGGCGAAGCGTTTGCGCGAGTGTCCGCCGCGATTCCTGCGCCGGACCGGAGGCCTTTGCTGGAAAAGGAACACGCCATGACCTCGTTTTCGCTGGTTGCCCGCCGCTTGGCGCATCCGCCGGCGCCGGATCGGCGCAATCGGCGCGGCTGGCTCTGCGGCTTGGCGGCCGCTTTGCTGGTGCAACTCGCGTTCGCGGCTCCGGTTCGCGCGGCCGACGGCGATCCGGTGATCGCGCGCGTCAACGGTACGGAAATCCGGGCGAGCGACCTCGCCATCGCCGAAGAGGACGTCGGATCCAACCTGCCGATGACCGGGGAGGCCAGGCACGAGTATCTCACCAAATATCTGTCCGACATGATCCTGGTGGCGCAGGCGGCCGAAGCCAAGAAAGTGCAGGACCGCGAGGATTTCAAGCGCCGGCTCGCCTATTCGCGCGGCAAGCTGCTGATGGAAACGATGCTGCAGCAGGAAGGCAAGGCATCGATCTCGGAGGGCGCGCTGCATCAGCTCTACGATGAGGCCACTAAGCAGATGGCGGGCGAGAAGGAGCTCCACGCCAGCCACATTCTGGTCGATACCGAGGACGAGGCGAAGGCGATCCTCGCCGAGCTCAAGAAGGGCGGCGACTTCGCCGCGATCGCCAAGCAGAAGTCGAAGGACCCGGGTGCCGCCAACGGCGGCGATCTCGGCTATTTCACCCAGGATCAGATGGTGCCGGAATTCGCCCAGGCGGCGTTCAAGCTCGAACCCGGCCAGCTCTCCGATCCGGTGAAGACCCAGTTCGGCTGGCACGTCATCAAGGTCGAGGAGAAGCGCGACCGGCCGATTCCGGAATTCGACAAGGTGCGCGACCAACTGGAGTCTTTCCTCGCCCGCCGAACGCAGGCGGATCTGATCAACAAATTGCGCGCGCAGGCGAACATCGAAAAGGTCGAGGCCGCGCCCGAGCTCGCGCCCGCGCCCGTTCCGAGCCCCGGGACGCCGAAGCAGAAATAGCGATCGCGAGGACCGCGAGCATGGGGAAGGCGGTCTCGCCGCTCAAGCCGGCGCATCTGCCGCAAATGCCGGAAATCGCCGGCGTGCGGCTGGCGACGGCCGCGGCCGGCATCCGCTATGCCGGCCGCACCGACGTGTTGCTGGTCGCCTTGGACAAGCCGACCAGCGTCGCCGGGGTATTCACGCGTTCCAAATGCCCCTCGGCGCCGGTCGAATGGTGCCGCGCCCGGATCGGCGGCGGTCGCGCGCGGGCGCTGGTGGTCAATTCCGGCAATGCCAACGCTTTCACCGGAAAAACCGGAAGAGCGGCGACGCGGATCACCGCCGATCTCGCCGCCGAGGCGGTCGGCTGCCGGCCGGCCGAAGTGTTCCTGGCCTCGACCGGCGTCATCGGCGAGCCGATCGATGCCGGCAAGTTCGCCGGCGTGATGCACGATCTCGCCGCCGGCGCGGCGCCGGACCGCTGGATCGAAGCAGCCGAGGCGATCGGCACGACCGATACGTTTCCCAAGCTCGCCACCGCGACCGCGCGGCTCGGCGGCGCGGAGGTGAAGGTCAACGGCATCGCCAAAGGCGCCGGCATGATCGCGCCCGACATGGCGACGCTCTTGGCATTCGTCTTCACCGACGCGCCGATTGCGGCCGACGCGTTGCAGGCGCTGATCGCGCGCTCGGTCGTCGACAGCTTCAACGCCATCACCATCGACAGCGATACGTCGACGTCCGACACGCTGCTGGCGTTCGCGACCGGCACCGCCGCCGCAGCCGGCGCTGCGGCGATCGTGCGGGCCAACGACCGCAGGCTGCGGCCGTTTCGCCTGGCGCTCGATCAAGTGCTCGGCTCGCTGGCCGAGCAGGTCGCCCGCGACGGCGAGGGCGCGAGCAAGCTCATCGAGATCGTGGTGGAGGGCGCGGTGTCGAAGCGCTCGGCGCGGCGCATCGCGCTCGCGATCGCCAATTCGCCGCTGGTGAAGACCGCGGTCGGCGGCGGCGACGCCAACTGGGGGCGCGTCGTCATGGCGGTGGGCAAGGCCGGAGAGCCGGCCGACCGCGACCGCTTGTCGATCTGGTTCGGCGACATTCGCGTCGCCCACAAGGGAGCCCGCGATCCCGGCTACGCCGAACGCGAAGTCTCGACCTATATGCAACGCCGCGAAATCAAGATCCGCGTCGGACTGGGTCTCGGGACCGGCCGCGACCGCGTGCTCACCTGCGATCTCACCAAGGAATACGTAGCCATCAACGGCGATTACCGCTCGTAAGCCCGAGTTAACCACCTTCGTTCACACCCGGTTAAAACCGGGCCGCTTAGCTTGGGAGCCGGCCGTTGCGCGAAATTCTCCTCGTTGCGGCCTGCGCCCTCCTCGACCCCGACGGGCGCGTGCTGATCGCGCAACGTCCGGCGGGAAAGACGATGGCCGGGCTGTGGGAGTTTCCCGGCGGCAAGGTCGAGGCGGGCGAGCGGCCGGAAGACACGCTCATCCGCGAGCTCGAGGAGGAACTGGGCATCGTGGTCGACGAGCAATGCCTGGCGCCGCTGACGTTCGCCAGCCATTCCTATCCGGAGTTTCATGTGCTGATGCCGCTCTACGTCTGCCGCCGCTGGAACAGAACGGTCGCGCCGCGCGAAGGCCAGCGGCTCGTCTGGGTCAGGCCGCGAGAGCTGCGCAACTACCCGATGCCGCCGGCCGACCAGCCGCTGATCTCGCATCTGATGAATCTGCTCTGACAGGACCGACGAGGCGCATTCATGAAACGCATGATCGATGGGACCGATCGCATCTCTCTTCCGCGACAATTCCTGCGCGGGGAGCGCGGCACAACCGCGATCGAATACAGCATCGTAGCGGCCGGTATCGCCATGGCGGTGGTCGGCGCCATTCGCGTTCTCGGTGCCAACGTGCTTACCGACCTCTTCTCCCAGCTGGGCAGCTTGTTCGGCTAACGCCCGGCCTTGTCGCCCGCCGGGGTCTCTTGCGTGCCCAGCGCGTCGGCGAGTCGCGTCCTGGCCGAGCCGGGAGCGAGCGGCTGCTGCTGGCTCACATCCGGCTTCCAGCCGGAAAGCCAGACGATGTCGAAGGTCGCCCGCACCCGGCCGTCGGGATCGCCGAAACGTTCCGCGTAGATCTCCGCCATCCGCATCAAGGTGCCGCGCCGAAGCGGAATGCGCCGGCGCTCGGCGAGCGCGTTGGTCGCGCCCATCCGCCGCAGGTCCTGCATCAGCGCGAACGGCGATGCGTAGCGGACGCTGAGTCTGTCCACGTCGGTGACCGGCAGCGCGAAGCCGGCGCGCTGCAGCAGCGCGCCGATCGCGCGAAGGTCGGCGAACGGCGCGACGTGGGGCGAGGCGCCGTGCTCGAACGTGCCGGGCAGATCGTTGACGAACTGCAGCGCCAGCGCCGAGACCACGAGGTCGAGCGAATCCTCCCGCAGCGGCAGCGCTTCCGCGTCGGCGATGATCTTCCGATCGTCATCGTGGGCGGCCACGCCGGCGTTCGCAGGACCCGTGACCGCGATGATGTTCGAAACCAGGTCGGTGCCGTGCAGCCGACGGCGCACCGCATCGGTGGGCGAGGCGAGATCGACCGCCAGCTCGAAGCGGCGCAACACCGCGGACAGCCGGTCGCACAAATCCTCGGCCGCGCGGTCGATCAGAAACGTCGCCGGCCCGAGCTTTTCCGCGCGGCGCAAATTGCGGCGAAGCGCGGCGCGGTCGAACACGATGGGGCCTGAAGCCATGGGCCACTCCGGAGCCGACGCTTATGATCGCACTTCCCGGCAGCGTCAAAGCCGTCGCCGACATTGAGTGCCGGCGGGCTCGGCGCTATCCTGTCGCAATGGGGACCGGTGCGCTCGCGGAATCCAACGGCGACGGACGGCGGCGGTGGTTGCGCAAGCTTTTCGGCATTTCGCTCGACCTCGCCTTGCCGCCGCTGTGCCCCGCCTGCCGGGAACCGGTCGGAGCGCAGGCCGCGCTCTGTGCCGGGTGCTGGTCGAAGCTCTCCTTCATCGCGCCGCCCTATTGCGAGCGGCTCGGCACGCCGTTCGCCTACGATCCCGGATCCGGCGTGCTGTCGATGCAGGCGATCGCCGATCCGCCCGCCTACCGGCGCGCACGGGCGGCCGTGCGGTACGACGACGTCTCGCGGATCCTGATCCACGGCCTGAAATATTCCGACCGGCTCGACCTTGCGCCCATGCTCGGCCGCTGGATGGCGCGGGCCGGGCACGCATTGCTCGAGGACGCCGATGCGCTGGTGCCGGTGCCGCTGCACTGGCGGCGGCTGTGGGCCCGCCGCTTCAACCAATCCGCGGCGCTGGCGAAGATCGTATCGCAGGCGAGCGGCGTTCCGGTCGTCGGCGACGCGCTCAAGCGCGTCAAGGCGACCTTGCAGCAAGTCGGGCTGACCGCTTCCGAGCGCGCGCTCAACGTGCAGGGAGCCTTTGCGGTCGCCGACCGTTCGCGCGTCGCCGGCCGGCGGCTGATCCTGATCGACGACGTGCTGACGTCCGGGGCGACCATCGACGCCTGCGCCCGCGCGCTCAACCGGGCCGGCGCCGCGGCCGTCGACGTGCTGGTGTTCGCGCGGGTTGTGGACACCGGCCGCAGCCCCATATAGTGCGCTGCAAGTGAATCTGATGGTCCCGGTCGTGATCTACACCAGAGCGTATTGCTCGTATTGCACCTGGGCGAAAGAGTTGCTGCGCCGCAAGGGCGTCACGTTCGACGAGATCGACGTGACCGGCCGTCAGGAGCGGCGCGCCGAGATGATCCGCCGCGCCAACGGCGAAATCACGACGCCGCAGATCTTCATCGGATCGACCCACGTCGGCGGTTGCGACGAGCTTTACGCGCTGGAGCGGGCCGGCCGGCTCGACGCGCTGCTGGCGGCCTGAAGGGGAGCCCCTCGATATGGCGAACGGCAAGCCTTCGAGCTTTCGCGTCGGCCTGATCCAGATGCGCTCGGGGCGCAGTCCGCAGGCCAACACCGACGCGGCCGCCAAGCTGATCGGCGAGGCCAAGGACCGCGGCGCCGAATACGTGCTCACGCCGGAAATGACCAACATCATGGAGACCGGCCGGGAGCGGTTCTTCGCCAGCATCGTTCCCGAGGAGCAGGATGCCGCGCTGACGACGTTCCGCGAGCTGGCGCGAACGCTCGGCATCTTCGTGCACGTCGGCTCGCTCGCGATCAAAGTGTCGGCCGACAAGGCGGCGAACCGCTCGTTCCTGATCGATCGCCACGGCGAGGTGGTCGCCCGCTACGACAAGATCCACATGTTCGACGTCGATCTCGCCAGCGGCGAGAGCTACCGGGAATCCCGCAACTATCGCGCCGGCGAGCTCGCGGTGCTCGCCGACCTGCCGTGGGGCCGGCTCGGGCTGACGATCTGTTATGACCTGCGCTTTCCGGCGCTCTACCGCGCGCTCGCGGAAGCCGGCGCCTCGTTCCTGAGCATCCCTTCGGCGTTCACCAAGCAGACCGGGGAAGCGCATTGGCACGTGCTGCTGCGCGCCCGCGCCATCGAAAACGGCTGCTTCGTGTTCGCCGCCGCCCAGGGCGGCACCCACGAGAACGGCCGGGAGACGTTCGGCCACTCGCTGGCGATCGATCCGTGGGGCCGGGTGCTCGCGGAGGGCGGCGTCGAGCCGGCGGTGGTGCTGGCCGACGTCGATCTCGCGGCAATCGCCGGGGCGCGCGCCCGCATTCCCTCGCTGCAGCACGGCCGCCGTTTCGAGATCTTGGAGCCGATGGCGGAGCCTTCGCACCTCCATGTCGTGGGAGGGCCGACGTGATCCGCTACGCGCTCAGCTGCGACCGCGGCCACGGCTTCGAGAGCTGGTTCAAAAGCGCGAGCGCCTACGACAAGCAGGCGGCGCGCGGCCTGATCGGCTGCCCGGTCTGCGGCTCGACCAAGGTCGGCAAGGCGATCATGGCGCCCGGCGTGGCGAGGAGCGCGCCGCGCGAAGTGGTGGCACCCCAACCGCCGGCACCCGCCCCGGCCCCGGAGCCACGGGTGCCCGTCGCGATGCTGTCGGCGAAGGAACGCGAGCTGCGCGCCAAGCTCAAGGAGCTGCGCGACCACGTCGTCAAGAACGCCGATTACGTCGGCCAGAAATTTCCCGAGGAAGCGCGAAAGATGCATTACGGCGAGGTCGAGCATCGCTCGATCTACGGCGAGGCATCGAGCGCCGATGCCGCCGAGCTCATCGAGGAAGGCATCGAGCTCCACCCGCTGCCGATCCTGCCCGACGAGCGCAATTGATCCCAAGCCTTGTCATGGCCCGCGCATGCGGGCCACCCAGTATCCCCGGTCGTTCTGCAATGCGCCGCGGCCCGAATTAGCTGAGGCTACCGGGTGCCCCGGCCGGGCGATGACAGCTGAGAAATCATTGCGCCCAGATCAGCAGCACGACCCGCCGATCCGAAAGTGCTCAACCCGCTTTCCGGCCAAGTGCCGCGATGTGTATGAACGCCCAAAGGGCGTCGGGGTGAGAGCCCCAGGCCCGGAGCGCGGAGGCCATCGCTTGGATGTCCTCGCGTGAGGCGTAGCCATACTCGACAGGACGATCCCCCATAGGGGACGAGACGAGGCGGTCCGCATAGGACTGCCCCCATTCCGTCGTCTCGCCACGCGTGGCGTAACACCAGACGCTGGCTGTGATGCGGACGTCGGCGATACCGGCGCCGTTGAACAGGGCGCGAAGTTGGCGTCCCATCTGCGGTTCCCCGCCGTTTTGGTACCAGGTTCGTTCGTGGACTTCGATGAACCGGTCGATCCAGGGATCGCGAGGCCAATACGCTACCGTGCCCCAGTCCACGTCTCGCACCGCGATCAGGCCGCCCGGCCGTAGGACGCGAAGCATCTCGCGCAACGCGACCTCACGCTCGCGAAGGTGCTGGAACACTTGATGGGCATACGCCGCGTCGAACGAAGCATCGGGGAACGCCAACTCGTACACGCTGCCGATCTCATAGCGCAGGTTCTCGAGGCCGCGGGCGGCAGCATCACGGCGGGCCGCGTCGAGGGTTTCTGATGACATATCGAGGCCGACCACTTGCCCGGGCGCGACAATTTCCGCGAGGCCCCGCGTGATGCTTCCGGGGCCGCAGCCGACGTCGAGCAGCCGCATCCCAGGCCGTAGTTCGGGCAGCAGGAACGCGGCCGCCTCCTCCGCGGTCCGTTTAGCATGGTGACGGACAACCGCTGGGGCATGGCCATGCGTGTACGTTTCATGTCTGGGAGGCTCGGCGGACATTTCTTAAGCTCCAGCTATTTTTCAGGCGGGGGGCACCGCGCAATGAAGCAATCAGGCTTCGGCACTTGGTGCGTGCGTGCCTGGGGCCGAGGGCTCAATCCCGCCGCGCGGCGGCGACCATGTAGTTCACGTCGACATCGTCCGAGAGCTTCCAGGCGTCGGCGAGCAGATCGTAGACGACCCCTTTGATCTCCACAAAGCGCAGGCCGGCGCGTTCCATCGCGGCTTCGAGCTCGTTGGGCGTGACCAGCTTGTCCCACCGGTGGGTCCCGCGCGGCAGCCATCCCAGCACGTATTCGGCGCCCACGATGGCGAGTGCGAAGCTCTTGAGCGTCCGGTTGATGGTCGCCGCGATCATCAGCCCGCTCGGCCCCACCATGGCGGCGCAGCTGCCGATGAAGGCGCGCACGTCCGCGACGTGCTCCACCACTTCCATGGCCAGCACGAGATCGAAGGTTTCGCGCGCACCGGCGAGCGCCTCGGCGGTCGAGGCGCGGTAATCGAGCGTGAGCCCGGCTTGCGCCGCGTGGCGCTTGGCCACCTCGATGTTGCGCTCCGACGGATCCGCGCCGACCACGCAGGCACCCAGACGCGCCAGCGGCTCCGACAACAGGCCGCCGCCGCAGCCGATATCGAGGATGCGCAGGTCGTCGAGGCAATCGAGCCGGCCGGCGTCGCGGCCAAACTGCCGGCAGGCGTGGTCGCGGATGAAGCGCAGCCGGAGCGGGTTGATCCGGTGCAGCATGCGCATCTTGCCCCGCGGGTCCCAGAACTCGGCGGCGAGCGCGGAAAACCGCGCGACTTCCCTGGGATCGACGCTGGAGCTTGCGGCTAGGGGTTCGGGCATCTCTCTCCTCGGCGGCGGACCGGAAAGCGAGCGCGGTTGCGACCGCATGAGCGCGTCGGTATGTATAGCCGCCTTTTTGCGCCGGTGCTCGCCCCGAGGCCGTGTGCGTTCGCCGACAGCCGCTCGGAAGCCGCGATGGGTCGCCTGGTGATGAAGTTCGGCGGGACCTCGGTGGCCGACATCGAGCGCATCCGCAACGTCGCGCAGCACGTCAAGCGCGAGGTCGGCGCCGGCCATGAGGTCGCCGTCGTGGTCTCGGCGATGGCCGGAACCACCAACCGGCTGGTCGAATGGTGCCGGGAAGCCGCCGTTCTGCACGACGCGCGTGAGTACGACACGGTGGTGGCCGCGGGCGAGCAGGTCACTTCCGGGCTGCTGGCCATTGCCCTGCAGGGGATCGGAGTGCCCGCCCGGTCCTGGCAAGGCTGGCAGATCCCGATCGCGACCACGGATCCTTGGGCCGCGGCGGATCCGATACTTCCGCGGTTGCCGTCGCGGCGGCGATCCACGCCGATCGCTGCGACATCTATACCGACGTCGACGGCGTCTACACCAGCGACCCCCGGGTCGTGCCCAAGGCGCGACGGCTGGAGAAGATCGCCTTCGAGGAAATGCTGGAATTTGCTTCGCTGGGCGCCAAGGTGCTGCAGGTGCGTTCGGTCGAGCTCGGGATGGTGCATAATGTGCGCATCTGCGTGCGCTCGAGCTTCGAGCAGCCGGACACCGGCGATGCGCGCGGGTCGCCGGCCGGAACCCTGATTTGCGACGAGGAGGAGATCGTGGAACAGCACGTCGTGACCGGGATCGCGTTCTCCAAGGACGAGGCGCAGATTTCGATCCGCCGGGTTCGGGACAAGCCGGGGGTCGCGGCGGCGATCTTCGGTCCGCTCGCCGAGGCCAACGTCAACGTCGACATGATCGTGCAGAACGTCTCGGGCGACGGGGCCACGACCGACATCACCTTCACGGTGCCGGCCGCCGATTACGAGCGCGCGAGCGCCGTGCTCGCCGGCTCCAGGCCGGCGATCGGCTACGAACGGGTCGACGGGGCCAACGACGTCGCCAAAGTGTCGGTGATCGGCATCGGCATGCGCAGCCACGCCGGGGTCGCCGCCCAGGCGTTCCGGGCCTTGGCGGAGCGCGGCATCAACATAAGGGCCATCACCACTTCCGAGATCAAGTTTTCGCTGCTGATCGACGCGGCCTATACCGAGCTTGCGGTGCGCACGCTGCATTCGCTATACGGCCTCGACAGGTAGCCATCGCCGGCTCCGCTGCCTCCGAGGCTGACCCGTTCCGGTCAGACGGCGGCGAGCGGGATTGCGATCGGCCGGCGGCCGGAGCTGCCTCGCAAAGCCTGCGAGATTCTGAAAGAGAATTGCCGGATCGTCCTGGCCGGGCCATGCTGGCGCGGAACAGGCCGGCCGGGCGAGAGGACCCTCATGCGTGGTGTGCTCGGCGGTCCGCGCGTGCTGTTGCGTCGCCTCCGCGAGGTGATGGCGGAACCGGTAAGCGCGCAGGAACGCCTCGACAAGATCGTGGTGCTGATCGCCGCCAACATGGTGGCGGAAGTGTGCTCCGCCTACGTGTTGCGCGTCGACGGCACGCTCGAGCTCTATGCCACCGAAGGTCTCAACCGGCAGGCCGTGCACTTGACGGTGATGCGCTCCGATGAAGGCCTGGTCGGGCTGGTGGCCCGCGAAGCCCGGTCGATCAATCTATCGGATGCCCAGTCGCACCCCGCCTTCTCGTACCGACCGGAAACCGGCGAAGAAATCTACCACTCGTTCCTCGGCGTGCCGATCCTGCGCGCCGGCAACACGCTGGGCGTGCTGGTCGTGCAGAACCGGGCGCACCGGACCTATTCCGAGGAGGAAGAGGAGGCGCTGCAGACCACCGCGATGGTGCTCGCCGAGATGATCGCCTCCGGCGAGCTCTCCGCGCTCGCCAGGCCCGGCGCGGAGCCCGCGGCGCGCCGCGCGCTGCATCTCGGCGGCCAGGCGATCGCCGACGGCATCGGACTGGGACACGTGGTGCTGCACGAGCCGCGCGTCGTGGTCACCAATTTCATCGCGGACGACGTGCAAAAGGAGCTGCAGCGGCTCGAAACGGCGATCGATGCGCTGCGAGCCGATCTCGATCTGCTGCTGGAGCGCGGCGACGTCGCCGATGACGGCGAGCACAAGGAGGTGCTCGAGGCCTTCCGCATGTTCGCCTACGATCGCGGCTGGCTGCACAAACTGCGCGAAGCGGTGGTGACCGGACTGACGGCGGAGGCCGCGGTCGAGCGCGTGCAGTCCGACGCGCGTGCCCGCATGCTGCGCCAGACCGACCCCTATCTGCGGGAACGGCTGCACGATCTCGACGATCTCGCCAACCGGCTGATGCGGCAGCTCACCGGGAAGCACCACGCTCCCGCCAGGGAGCAGCTGCCGGACAACGCCATCATCATCGCCCGGTCCATGGGTCCGGCGGCTCTGCTCGATTACGACCGGTCGCGGCTGCGCGGTCTGGTGCTGGAGGAAGGCGGGCCGAGCTCCCACGTCGCCATCGTGGCGCGCGCGCTGGGGATCGCGGCAGCCGGCCAGATCGACAATGCGACCGGCTTGGTCGATCCCGGCGATGCGATCATCGTCGACGGCTCCTCGGGCGAGGTCCACGTGCGACCCCCGCCCGACATCGAAGCCGCCTATGCCGAGAAGGTGCGGTTCCGGGCGAGGCGCCAAGCGCAGTACCGGGCGCTGCGCGAGGCCCCGAGCGTCACCAAGGATGCCGAGCCCGTCAGCCTCATGCTCAATGCGGGGCTTCTGGTCGACCTTCCGCATCTTGCCGAATCCGGCGCCGCCGGCATCGGTCTGTTCCGCACCGAACTGCAGTTCATGGTCGCGGCCGCGTTCCCGCGTACCAGCGAGCAACTCTCGCTCTACCGTTCGGTGCTGCAGATCGCCGGAGAGCTGCCGGTCACGTTCCGCACGCTCGACATCGGCGGCGACAAGGTGCTGCCCTATATGCGCGCGGTCGAAGAGGAGAACCCTGCGCTCGGCTGGCGGGCGATCCGGCTCGGGCTCGACCGGCCGGGATTGTTGCGCAGCCAGATCCGCGCCCTGCTCAAGGCCGCCGAGGGCCGCGAGCTGCGCGTGATGTTTCCCATGGTCGCCTCGATCGAGGAGTTCGACCGCGCCAAGGCGATGGTCGAGCACGAATTGACGCATTTGCGGCGGCATGGCCACAGCCTGCCCGAACGCGTGCAGGTCGGCGCCATGGTCGAAGTGCCGGCATTGCTCTACCAGCTCGACGAGCTGTGCGCGCGGGCGGATTTTCTGTCGGTCGGTTCCAACGACCTGTTCCAGTTCCTGTATGCGGTCGACCGCAGCAACAGGCGCGTGGCGGATCGCTTCGATTCGCTGTCCGGCCCGGTGTTGCGGGCGCTCAAGGCCATTGTCGACAAGGGCCGTGCCTGCGGCAAGCCGGTGACATTGTGCGGCGAGCTGGCGTCGAAGCCGATCGGGGCGCTGGCGCTCATCGGGCTGGGCTATCGACTGCTCTCACTCACCCCTTCTTCGATCGGGCCGGTCAAGGCCATGCTGCTCGATCTCGACGCCCGCAAGGTGCAATCGCTGCTGGGTCCGATGATCGAAAGCCCGGTCGGCAGCGTTGCCATTCGCGACCGACTCGAGGCCTTCGCGGCGGCCGAGGGTCTCCAGCTCTGACGATCTTCTCATGATTCCCGCAACCAAGCTCGACGCGCTGATCGCCCGGCACGCTGCCATCGAGCGCGAACTCTCCGGCCGCCCGGATCGCGAGAGCTACGTGCGGCTGTCGCGGGAATTCGCCGAGCTCAGGCCGCTGGTCGAGATCATCAAGCGCTACCGCGCCGCCGACGAGGAGCTCAGCGGGCTCGAATCGCTCATCGCGGATGCCGCGACCGAGCCA
>WNFX01003747.1_pt1 | contig 15104 bp, 14 predicted proteins | sample 5400111 | NCBI WGS metagenome assembly WNFX01 (sample SAMN13153363, study PRJNA577476) | soil metagenome | isolation source: 40 cm soil or saprolite under grassland replicate 1 | place: USA:California | collected 2016-06-15 | reverse complement strand
GAGTCTGACTGGTTCCACCGCCGCGGACGGGCACTCGATCGCAACGGGGACGCCAGGCCGAACGACGATGCTGGCCTGCAGCCGCTGCCGCCGTGGACCTCGACCGGCGATGAAGGTTGGCGCGCGGCGAAGGGAGCTGCCGCACCCTCGGCCGGTCCGCTGACTTCCGCTGGTCTGCCCCGCCGCGTTCCGCAGGCCAATATCGTGCCAGGCTCGGCAGGCGGCGCCAAGGTCGCGGCGCCGACAAATCCTGCGCTTTCCGCCGAAAGCGCGCGCGAGCGCATGGCAAGCTTCCAGCAGGGTGTGCGCCGGGCGCGCGCGGCGATCAAGACGGAAAATCCGGATGGATGACAGCCCAGATTGATGACAGCAGCAAATCCAGACAGCCACGAGCCGTGCGTACTCGGGCCAGTGACCTGGCGATGCTAAGGGCGCGCTGATCGTCGACGTGGCAGTGGCGACGGACGAGGTCCGGCGCACAGGTGGGGAGGACACGGCCGGTGCCTGAGAGCAGGCATTGGCGCGGAGAGGAGTATCAGGTGAATCCGGCAGGTTACCCAGCGCAGGACCTGAGCTGGATGGTCACGAACTTCATCGAGCGTGTCCCTGACGCCGCGCATGCGCTCGTCCTATCGTCCGATGGAATCCCTGTGGCCTCCTCCGATGGCCTGCCGCCGGACCGCGCCGATCAGCTCGCGGCCGTGACGTCGGGCCTTGCCAGCCTGACCCAGGGCGCGTCTCGGATATTCGAGGGTGGCGCGGTCAACCAGACCGTGGTGGAAATGCAGCGCGGCGTGCTGATCGTGATGGCGATCAGCGACGGCTCAATCCTCACGGTGCTGGCCCAGCGTGACTGCGATATGGGCCTGGTCGCCTACGAGATGACACTGCTGACCGAGCGGGCAGGCAGCGTGCTCACACCGCCGGTGCGAGGCGCGGTGCAGGCGTCCGGCCAGCGGACCTAGATAAGCGCGCCGACCGGCGTCGACGATCTATCAGGAACGTGAGGCAGTGACAGGAATACCCAGTGCCGCGCAGGCTCGCAAAGCCCACCCATCAGGCACGACAACCGTGATGACGTCCGTCAAGATCGTCGTTGCCGGCGGATTCGGTGTCGGCAAGACCACGTTCGTCGGTTCGGTTTCCGAGATCACGCCGCTGACCACCGAGGCGGTAATGACGGCCGCCGGCAGCGGGATTGACGACCACTCGATGGTCCCTGGCAAGGCCACCACCACCGTCGCCATGGACTTCGGCAGGGCGACCCTGGACGCTGGCCTGATCCTGTACCTGTTCGGCACGCCCGGCCAGCACCGGTTCTGGTTCATGTGGGACGACCTGATCCGTGGTGCGATCGGCGCTGTGGTACTCGTGGACACGCGGCGGCTGGTGGACTGCTTCCCCGCCGTGGATTACTTTGAGGCCGCGGGGCTGCCGTTCATCATCGGCATCAACGGTTTCTACGGCCAGTACCCGCACCGCACGGACGAGGTGCGGGAGGCATTGGCGCTCGGCACGCACGTGCCGGTAGTGAAATGCGACGCCCGCGGCAGGGATGCCACCAAGGCCGCTTTGATCACCCTGGTCAAGCACGCCATGAAAAGGCAGATGAACCAAGGTCTGCCGTCCGCCTGAAGGCGCCGGCTCGCCGCCGTGCTTGAGGGCTTACCGCTGAAACAGGCTGGCGTGAGCCGGCACCGGGACGGTCAGGCCGTGCCGAGTGCCGACGCGAGCACCGTCTCCACCCGGCCCGCGCCGTGGTCGAGCTGGTGATCCAGGTTGACCGCCGCACTGATGAGCGACAGATGGCTGAACGCCTGCGGGAAGTTGCCAAGCTGTTCGCCGGTGAGCCCGATCTCTTCGGAGAACAGGCCCAGGTGATTGGCGTAGGTATGCATCTTCTCGAATGTCAGCCTCGCCTCGTCGAGCCGGCCCGCACGGGCGAGGGCGTCGACATACCAGAAGGTGCACAGCGAGAACGTGCCCTCCCCGCCGCTCAGGCCGTCGGGCGAGGCGCTGGGGTTGTAGCGATAGACGAGGCTGTCGGAGACCAGTTCGCGATCCATCGCCTTCAGCGTGGACAGCCACATCGGATCGCGCGGGGAGATGAACCCCATCAGCGGCATCAGCAGCAGCGACGAGTCGAGCACCTCGGTGCCGTAGTGCTGGGTGAACGCGCCCGTCTTCTGGTTCCAGCCGCGCTCCATGATCTGCTGGTAGATGGCGTCGCGCTCCACGGTCCAGCGGGCGATGTTGGCGGGGACCGCCCGGCGCGTGGCGATCCGGATGGCCCGGTCGAACGCGACCCAGCACTGGAACCGGCCATAGGTGAAGTCCTTGCGGCCGCCACGGGTCTCCCATATGCCCTCGTCGGGCTGGTCCCAGTGCTCGCACAGCCAGTCCATGAGGCGTGCCACCGTGGCCCAGCCCTGGTGGTACACCTGAAGACCGTGCGTGTCGCCGAGGTAGGCCGCGTCCATCATTTCGCCATAGATGTCGAGCTGCAGCTGGTCCGCGGCGCCGTTGCCGATGCGCACCGGGCGGGAACCGCGCCAGCCCTCGAAGTGATCGAGCGTTTCCTCCGTGAGATCGGAGCTTCCGTCGACCCGGTACATGATCTTCAGCGGGTGGTCGCTGTCACCCGCGTATTCGGCCCCCCGGTCCCGGAGCCAGCCGGCGAAGGCCGAGGCTTCCTCGACATAACCGAGACCGAGCAGGGCGTAGATGGAGAACGATCCGTCGCGTACCCAGGTGTAGCGGTAGTCCCAGTTCCGCTCGCCGCCGACCTGCTCGGGCAGGCCGGTCGTCGGCGCCGCCACAGGCGCCCCGGTGGGCGCGTACGTCATCAGCTTCAGCGTCATCGCGGACCGCGCCACCATCTCCCGCCAGCGGCCGGTGTACGTCGAACGGTGCAGCCAGTCACGCCAGAAGCGCTCGGTGTCCAGCGCCAGCCGCTGGACCTCCTCGGCCTGCATCCGGCGAGGCGGGCCGCACATCGACTCGAGCACCACGCCGCCGGTCTCGCCCGCCTTGAGGGTCCGGGTCCAGTGCAGCCCGTCGCCGCGGCGCTCCAGTGTGATTCCGAGGTCGAGCAGAGAGCCCTCTTTGGGACCGACGGCGTGCAACGTCAGCTCCATGCCGTCCGCCCGGAACAGTGCTCCGTCCTTCGTGAGCTGCAGCTTGTGCGGCTGGCGGCCGTAGTCGAACCGCGGCTGGAGGTCCATCGCGAACCGCATCGTGCCGCGCACCACCCGCAGCTGGCGCACGAGCCGGTGCCGGTCGGTCGCCCGGCCGTGCGCGATGGGCATGAAGTCGTGCACCTCGCCGACCCCGTCCGGGGTCATGAACCGGGTGATCAGGATCGCCGTGTCGGGCAAGTACAGCTGCTTGCTCACGTAGTCGTCCCGGTCGGGCGCCATGCGGAAATGGCCGCCGTGGTCCGCGTCGAGCAGGGACGCGAAGATGCTTGGCGAGTCGAAGCGCGGACAGCAGAACCAGTCGACCGTGCCGTCCGTGGCCACCAGCGCCGCTGTCTGCAGGTCACCGATCAGCCCGTGATCACTGATGTTGGGGTAGCGAGCCACAGCGCTCTCCTTCCGGCCGTTGGCTCACCATCCTCGGCTGCGTGTCATGCGGCGGCCTCACCCGCTGAGAGTGAAGGGCCGGTCCGCAGCTCGCAGGTGAGCACACCGCGGCAGCCGTTATGGAGGTAATCGGGTTGGCCGGTGCTTACGAGAGGTAGTCCTCCCGGCGGGCCACCCCGGCCACCGGGCCGCCCCGCAGGTAGCTGCGGACGTTACCGGCCGCCTGCCGGGCAGCGGCCGGGAGGATTCTTGGCACGATGCCGGAGTTGTGCGGCGAGCCGAGCAGGTTCGGCAGCTCGAAGAACGGGTACCGGACGCTGAACTCACCGCCCTGGAGGGGTTCCTGCCACCAGGCATCGATACCGGCCCGCAGCCGCGGGTTCGCCAGCAGGTGCTCATACAGCGCACGTTCGTCAACGATGGCTCCGCGGGCCACGTTGACGAGGATGGCGTCGGGTTTCATCAGCCCGAGTTCGCGGTGCCCGATCAGGCCGCGCGTCGCGGCGGTGAGCGGCAGCGCGATGACGAGCACGTCGGCCGCGCTCAGCACCCGGTCCAGGTCCGCCAGCGTCCCGACGAACTCGACGGCCTCCTCGGTACGGCCGGAGGTGTTGACGGCGTGCACGCGCGCGCCGAACGCGCGCATCAGGCGCGCGGTCGCCTGGCCGATTCCACCGAAACCCAGGATCGCGCACACGGCGCCGTCGAGCATGCGTGACGGCGTGTGCTGGTCGAATTCACCTCTGGCCAGCTCCGCGTGGCCTTGCGGCAGCCGTTTGGCGAGGGCCAGTGTCATCGCCATGACGTGTTCGGACATCGGCTTGGCGTAGGCGCCTACGTTGCTGGCCAGCACGACACGCTCGGGGATCGCGCGGAAGTCGATGTGATCGGCGCCGGCCGACAGCAGCTGGATCATGCGGAGTGCCCGAGCCTCACCAAATGCGCCATCGGGCAGCTCGGCTGATGGATGCAGGGCAAGCAGGATCTCGGCCTGCCGCAGCGCCGCCATGCGCTCCCCGCCGCCGGAAAGGCGCGGCAGGAAGGCGAGGCGCGCGTGCTCGCCGAGCGTCTCGATGTTGATCTTCTCGAGTTCGTCGTCCGCTGGATAACTGACCGCCACCAGCCGATCTTCGGGCATCGGGCCTCCTGTTTCGCTTCCAATGGTCACCCACGCGGGATGATGACCCCCCGCGGCGGTCGGGCCAACGTGCTCAGGGCGCCGCGAGCCGAGCGAAACCGCATGCGCACAATGTCATGAAAGCAGTGGCGTCGGACGCATTGCGCGCGGGGCCCATGCGCCAGTTGATCAGACGTGAGGAATCCGATGGGCCAGTTCGATATGAGCGCCGCCGAGTTCCGCGCGCTGTACGAGCGGCTGCGGCGCGGCGGCTGGGGGGCGGGCAACGAGCGTGGCGCGCTGAACAACATCACGCCGGCCGCGGTGCGTGCCGCGGCCGGCGAAGTCCGGCTTGGCGTCACGGTATCCCTGTCCGCGCCGGTGGAGAGTCAGGCGGCGGCCGACAATCCCGAGCCGTGCGTCCACATCATGACCGCGCCGGTCCCTGGCACGCCGAGCGGGCCAGGAGTGTCCTTCGCCATGGACCGGCTGGCGATGAATGTGCACGGAAACGCCGACAGTCACATCGACGCCCTGTGCCATGTGATCTTCGACGGGTGGCTGTACAACGGCATCACAGCGGACACCGTCACCGCCGAGGGCGCGAGCGAGCTGTCGATCGATGTGGCCAGGGACGGCATCGTCGGCCGCGGCGTTCTGCTCGACATCCCGCGGCTGCGCGCCGTGCCCTGGCTGGAGCCCGGCGAGCACGTTACCGCCGATGACCTGGCCGAGGCGGAAACAGCGCAGGACCTCAGGGTCGGTCAGGGCGACCTGCTGTTCGTGCGGGTCGGGCACCGCCGCCGCCGTCGCACGCTCGGCCCGTGGGACGCGGCCGCGGCGCGCGCCGGACTGCATCCCGCTGCGCTTGAGTTCGTGGCCGAGCGGCGGGTCGCGGTGCTGGGCAGCGACGGCAACAACGACACCGCCGCCAGCGCCGCCGAAGGCGTCGACTTCCCCGTGCACGTGCTCGCGGTCAACGCGATGGGGCTGCATCTGCTCGACTACCTGCAGTTCGAGGAGCTCGCGCGGCTGTGCGAGCGCCACGGCCGCTGGTCGTTCCTGTGTGTGATCGCGCCGCTGCGGCTGCTCGGTGGTACCGGCTCACCCGTCAACCCGATCGCGATCTTGTGATCTGCCGGGAATCGTCCTGGCAATCACCCCGAAAGGACGATGCTCGGCGTCTGCGGCGCGGCAACAGTGACCGATGACCGGCGATGACCGGCGATGACCGGGGTGACGGGAGGGTGGATGAGCCAGCTAGATCTCGCCCGGTGGCAGTTCGCGCTGACCTCGATCTACCATTTCCTGTTCGTTCCGGTGACGATCGGGCTGGCTTTTCTTACCGCGCTGCTCCAGACCAGCTGGCACCGCACCGGCCGGGCCGAATATCTGCGCCTGACCAGGTTCTTCGGGGTCCTGCTTGTCATCAATATCGCCGTTGGCGTGGTGACCGGGCTCGTGCAGGAGTTCCAGTTCGGGATGAACTGGTCCCAGTATTCGCGGACGGTGGGTGACGTCTTCGGCGCACCGCTCGCGATGGAGGGGCTCATCGCCTTCTTCCTCGAGTCGACGTTCCTCGGGCTGTGGCTGTTCGGCTGGGACCGGCTGTCGCGGCGCGTGCACCTGCTGACCATCTGGGCGGTCGCGGTGGGGACGGCGCTGTCGGCCGCGTTCATCATGGCGGCCAACTCGTGGATGCAGCATCCGGTCGGCTACGCCACGAACAAGTCGACCGGGCGGCCGCAGCTGAACAACATCTGGGCGGTGCTGACCAACCCGGTGTTCCTGTGGGGATATACGCACGTGCTGCTGGCCTCGGCGGTCACCGGCTCGGCCGTCATGCTCGCGGTCTCCGCGTGGCAGCTTCGCCATCGCGCCCGTGCTGAGCTTTTCGGCCGGTCCGCCCGGCTCGCGTTGATCGTCTTGGTCCCCGCGCTGATTTTCGGCATGTTCGTGGGCAGCGAACTCGGGGTGGTGGAGGCGAAGTACCAGCCGATGAAGATCGCGGCCGCGGAGGCGCAGTGGACCACCTGCCAGCCGTGCTCGTTCTCGCTGTTCCAGATCGGCGGCGGCAACAACGACCACACCCCGACGCAGATCATCGCGATCCCGCACCTGCTGTCGCTGCTGGCCACCAATCATTGGAACGGCCAGGTGATCGGGCTCGACCCGCTGCAGTCGCAGTACCAGAGCCAGTTCGGTCCCGGCTACTACGTGCCGAACGTGTTCATCCAGTACTGGGCGATGCGGGTGATGGCTTACTCCGCAGTCCTGGTGTTCCTGCTGGGGGTGTGGGGCCTATGGCTCATCCGCCGGAAAAAGATCGCCGCCTCGCGGTGGTTCCTTCGGGCGGCCATCTGGGCCGCGGTGCTGCCGTTCCTGATGAACACCGCGGGCTGGCTGCTGACCGAGAGCGGCCGCCAGCCGTGGATCGTGCAGGGCATACAGCTCACCAAGAATGGCATCTCGCCGTCGGTCGGCACGGCCAGCATCGTCATCAGCCTGGTCGTGTTCGTCTGTCTCTATGCCGTGCTTGGCGTGGTCGATTTTGTGCTGATGCGCCGGTACGCGCGTAACGAACTCGCCGAGGCGCCGGGCGGTACCGGTGCGGACGTGCCGGTACCGGCCGTCCAGTATTGAGTTGGGGCTGCGATGACGCTGGTCGGATTCTGGTTCATGGTCATCGCCGTGTTGTGGACCGGTTTCTTCGTGCTTGAGGGGTTCGACTTCGGCGTGGGGATGCTGCACGGGGTGATCGGCAGGGACGAGGCCGGGCGGCGCGCGGCGATCAACACGATCGGGCCGCTGTGGGATGGCAACGAGGTCTGGCTGATCGTGGCCGGTGCCGCCATGTTCGCCGCCTTTCCCGGCTGGTACGCCACCATGTTTTCCGGCATGTACCTCGCCCTGGCGCTGTTGCTCGTCGCGCTGATCCTGCGCGGCGTCTCGTTCGAGTTCCGCGGCAAGCACGACACCGCCAGCTGGCACCGCACCTGGGATGGGATGTTGACGGGGGGAAGCCTGGTCGCCCCGCTGCTGATCGGGGTTGCGCTCGGCGACCTGCTGCACGGCCTGCCGATCAACTCCAAACAGGAATTTACCGGGTCGTTCTGGACCTTGCTCCAGCCCTACGGGCTGTTTACCGGCGTCACCTTGGTGCTGATCTGCTTGCTGCACGGCGCTACGTTCCTCGCGCTGAAGACCACCGGCGACATGCGCGACCGCGCCCTGAGCCTGGCCCAGCGGATCGCGCCGGTGACGGGCGTCGCCGTGCTGGCGTTCGCCATATGGACGCACGCGACCGCGGGAAAGGGATTCTTCCTCAACCTGGTCGAGATCGCGGCTGTGCTCGCCGTGTTCGCCGCCACCTGGCTGGTCTACGAAGGGCACGAGGGATGGGCCTTCGCCGCGACCACCTTCGTGATGGCCACGACCGTCTTGTCGATCTTCACCGAGCTGTATCCACGGGTCATGGTGTCGAGCACGAACCCAGCGTTCAACCTGACCACAACCAACACCGCGTCGGGCAGTTACGCCCTGAAGGTCATGACCATAGTCGTGGTGATCTTCTTGCCCGTGGTGCTCGTCTACCAGGCCTGGACCTACTACGTCTTCCGGCGGCGTATCAGCCCGGGGGATTTCGCAGCGAAGCCAACCGAGGAGCATTGATGACTGATCAGGTGGACGCGCTTGTCATCTTCGGCGCGACGGGTGACCTGGCGAAATTGGAGACATTCCCGGCGCTCGTGGGTCTGGTCGAGCGCGGGGTGCTCGACGTCCCCGTGATCGGGGTGGCCAAGAGCGGATGGGGGCTGGCGCAGTTCCGCGACTACGCCGCCGCCTCGCTGAAGCTCAACAACATGGACCCGGCCAGCGCGTCGGCCACGAAGATGCTCGGGCTGCTGGGCTACGTGGATGGTGACCTGGACGACGACGCCACCTACACGGCGATGTCGAAGGAGATCGGCAGCGGCACCCGGGTCCTGTACTACCTGGAGGTCCCGCCGCCGCTGTTCGGGCGCATAGCGACGGGGATATCGACGGCCGACCGCGCCGCCGGGGCCCGCGTGATGGTCGAAAAGCCGTTCGGCACCGACCTCGCCAGCGCGCAGCAGCTCAATGCCACGATGCACCAGTTCTTCTCCGAAGACGACATCTACCGGGTCGACCACTGGCTCGGCCTTGACCCGGTCGAGAACGTGCTGTTCGCCCGGTTCGCCAACTCCGTGCTCGAGCCGCTGCTGAACCGGATCCACGTCGAGAGCATCCAGATCACCATGGCCGAGGCGTTCGACGTCGCGGATCGCGGCCGGTTCTACGACCGGACCGGGGCGATCCGCGACGTGGTCCAGAACCACATGCTGCAGGTGCTGGCCACCGTGCTCGCCGACCCGCCCGACGGGCAGGGCCTCGGATCGTGGCGGGACGCCAAGTCGCGGGTGGTGGCCTCGCTGCGGCCGCTGTCGCCGGAGAACGCGGTGCGCGGCCAATATGACGGCTATCACGACGTCGCGGGTGTCGATCCGAACTCGACCGTCGAGAGCTACGTCGCGGTGCGGCTGGCCAGCGAGTCGTGGCGGTGGGCGGGTGTGCCGCTGCTGATTCGCGCGGGCAAATGCATGCCGGTCACCGCCACCGAGATCACTATCCGCTTCCGGCCCGCCCCGCATGACGTCTTCGGCCTGATGCCGGTGCCCGCCGAAAATGCGCTGCGGTTCCGCATCTGGCCGGAGGCCGCGGTCGGGTTCACGCTGGCCGGCAAGAAGCCCGGCGCGGGCTGGGTGGCGCAGCACGAGGAACTCACGTTTGCGCAGCTGCCCGGATCGGATATGCGCCCCTACGACCGGCTTATCGGCGCGGCGCTCGACGGGGACCGCTGGCTGTTCGCGCGGCAGGACACGGTTGAGGCCGCGTGGAAGGTCGTCGATCCCGTGCTCGGGGACGTGGTTCCCTTGCACCCGTACGCCAGGGGCAGCTGGGGGCCGAAGGAAGCCGACAAGCTGCTGCCCGACGGGAACAGCTGGCACGACCCGGCCGGCTGACCCGGCGGACGGACTGGAGCGCCGACATGGAAGATGGCAACGGGCCACGCCGAGTGGTCATCATCGGGGGCGGGTTCGCGGGCCTGTTCGCCGCCAGGGAACTCCGGCATGGCCCGATTTCGGTGACGCTGATTGACCGCGCCGGGCACCACCTGTTTCAGCCGCTGCTCTACCAGTGCGCCACCGGCATCCTGTCCGAAGGGCAGATCGCCGCGCCGCTGCGCAAGGTGCTCGCGAAGCACGAGAACGTCGAATGTGTCCTGGCCGAGGTCGACGGCTTCGACGTCACCGGCCGACGGATTCTCGCCGTCCGGCCCGGCGGCGGCCGCGTCGAGTTTCCCTACGATGACCTCATCGTCGCCGCCGGCGTCCAGCAGTCCTATTTTGGGCACGACGAGTACGCCCGTTACGCGCCGGGCATGAAGACGATCGCCGACGCGCTCACCATCCGCCGGCGGGTGTTCGGCGCGTTCGAGATGGCAGAAACCGAAGAAGATCCAGCAAAACGGCGGCGCTGGCTGACGTTCGCGCTCGTCGGTGCGGGCCCGACCGGTGTGGAGCTCGCCGGGCAGATCCGTGAGCTCGCGACCAAGACCCTGCACGCCGAGTTCCGCCGCGTCAAACCCGAGGACGCACGGGTGTTGCTCTTCGACGGCGGCGACGCGCCGCTGGCCGTGTTCGGCCCGAAACTGTCCGGGAAGGCGGCCCGTGCCCTGGAGAAGCTGGGCGTCGAGTCGCACATGGGTTCGATCGTCACCCACGTCGACCCGGGCGGGCTGCTGGTGCGCGATCACAGCGGCGCCGAGACCCGCTACGACGTCGGCACGGTGCTGTGGACCGCCGGTGTGCAGGCGCCTCCGGTCGCGGATGCCCTCGCGAAGGCGACCGGCGCCGAGCGCGACCGCGCCGGGCGCATCGTCGTTGGCGACGACCTCACCATCGCCGGCCATCCCGAGATCTCCGTCCTCGGCGACCTGATGAGCCACGACCACCTTCCCGGGGTCGCGGAGGTGGCCATGCAGTCGGGACTCTACGCCGGGCGCCGGGTGAAGCGGCAGGCCACTGGCGGCGCACACGCGAAGCCGTTCAGGTATCACGACCTGGGGTCCGCCGCCTACATCTCCCGCGGGCGCGCCGTCGTGTCGGCCGGGCCGCTGAAAATCGGTGGCTTCCTCGGCTGGATCGGCTGGCTGTTCATCCACATCGCGTTCCTGACCGGTTACCGCAACCGCTTCGGCGCGATATTGACGTGGTGGGTCGCGTTCACCCGCGACATCCGCCGCGAGCGCGCCTTCACGACCGGCGCGGTCGGGGTCGTGCAGGACGTCTACGCGCCACTGGCCGCCGCTGACAGACCGCCGCCCGCCGCCGCTGACACACCACCGCCCGCCGCCGATGCGCCGCCCCGCGCCGATGCGCCGCCCCGCGCCGATGCGCCGCCCCGCGCCGCCGACACACCGGCGGCGTCCCCGGGCAGTGACCGCCGACCCTAGCGCCGTCTTGAGATCAAGGAGCCTTTCGTGTCTGAACACTACGACGTCATCGTCATTGGCACCGGAGCCGGGGGCGGCACGCTGGCGCAGCACCTCGCGCCGTCGGGCAAGCGCGTCCTGCTGCTCGAGCGCGGCGGCTGGCTGCCCCGCGAGCCAGCCAACTGGTCCACCGCGGACGTGTTCGTCGACGGCCGCTACATCTCGCCGGACACCTGGTACGACGCCAAGGGCAAGTCGTTCCAGCCGCAGGTGCACTACTTCGTGGGAGGTGCGACGAAGCTGTACGGTGCGGCGCTGTACCGGATGCGCGCCGAAGACTTCGGCGAGGTGCGCCACCATGACGGCCTGTCGCCGGCGTGGCCGGTCTCCTATCAGGACATGGAGCCGTACTACACGGCGGCTGAACGGCTGTATCAGGTGCACGGCGCCCGCGGCGAGGATCCGACCGACCCGCCGGCCAGCGCCCCGTACCCCTACCCCGCGGTGTCGCACGAGCCGCGCATCCAGCAACTCGCCGACGACCTGGCCGCCGCCGGGTACCACCCGTTCCACGCGCCGTGCGGCATCCTGCTCAACGAGGCGAACATGCCCTACAGCACGTGCGTGCGCTGCCCGAGCTGCGACGGCTTCCCTTGCCCGCTGCACGCCAAGTCCGACGCCGAGGTGCTCGGTGTCCGCCCGGCGCTCGAGCACGCGAACGTCACCATGCTCACGAACGCCCTGGTGGTGAAGCTGGAGACCAATCCAACCGGCACGGCGGTTACCCAGGTGGTGGTCGAACGGGGCGGCGAAACCGAGCGCTACGCAGGTGACATCGTCGTCGTGTCCTGCGGGGCGGCGAACTCAGCCAAGCTGCTGCTGGCGTCAGCCAGTGAGAAGCACCCGAACGGGCTGGCCAACGGCTCCGGCCAGGTCGGGCGCAACTTCATGTACCACGACAGCCAGGCGGTGCTCGCGCTGTCCAAGGAGCCGAACCCGACCGTCTTCCAGAAGACGCTCGGCGTCAACGACTTCTACTTCAGCGGCCCCGACTTCGACTACCCGATGGGCAACATCCAAATGATCGGCAAGTCGCAGGCGGAGATGTTCCGCGGCGAGAAGCCCATCGAGACCAAGCTCGCGCCCACCTGGGCGCTGCACGACATCGCGTCCCACGCCGTGGACTTCTGGCTGTCGACCGAGGACCTGCCGCAGCCGGGCAACCGGGTCACCCTCCGCCCCGACGGCAACATCCAGCTGGCCTACACCCCGAGCAACCCCACCGCGGCCAAGCGGCTCTACCACCAGCTCAAGTCGATGCTCGGGTCGCTGGGCATGCACTCCGACCACCTCATCCACCGGTTCGCGTACATGAAGACCGACATCCCCATCGCCGGCTGCGCGCACCAGGCCGGCACGGCCCGGTTCGGCACGGATCCGGCGGCGTCGGTGCTCAACCCCGACTGCCGGGCTCACGAAGTCGACAATCTGTACGTGGTCGACACCAGCTTCTTCCCCAGCATCAGCGCGGTGAACCCGGCGCTGACCGCGATGGCCAACGCGGTGCGCGTCGGAGACCACCTGCTCGACCGGCTCAGCTGAGACGGCCCGCCGAGCAGGCCGATGATCGTCGTGTTCACGGGGCCGCGATGCCACCTCACCCAGGCTGGGTGAGGCACCAAGGCCCGACTTCGACGCACAGTTAACAAAGACTGACCGAGAGACTGTGGCATAGGAGGCCCAAATGACGTCGGCACCAACGACGAGACCCGGTGGCGGCACCGGCGGGTACTACGCGGAACCGCGCGGCGGCGGCTTGATCGTATTCGCCTCGGTCGTGCTGGCCGTGCTCGGTTTCTTCAACCTGATCTACGGCATTGCGGCGGTCGCCCAGTCGCACGTCTTCGTCGCCAACGCCCACTACGTATTCGGTGGCTTGCGCTCGTGGGGCTGGATCACCCTGATCCTCGGGGTCCTGCAGCTCATCGCCGCGGCCGGGGTCTTGTCAGGCAATCAGCTCGCGCGCTGGTTCGGGGTGGTGGTGGTCGGGCTTAGCGCCATCGACCAGATGTTCTTCCTCGGCGCCTATCCCGTCTGGTCCCTGATGATCATCGCCGTCGACGTGGTCGCGCTGTACGCGCTCTGCGCCTACGGCAGCCGCGAAAACCTGGCGGCATAGCACGCCGCACGCTGCGGCCAGCGGGCGCCCAGGCCCCCCGCGACGGTGAGTGCTGCCGCGCCGGGCCTGGGCGGTTCTTCACCCGCTACGGGCGGAGCGCGGCGGCACCGCGGCTTGGTGGACTCGGACCAGGCCAACGCAAAACGGACTAACCGCAGAAGGAGAAGTAATCACATGTCAGACCTGATTGCCATCGGGTACCCAGACGAGGCCACTGCCGAAGCGGCCGCAGACGAAGCGCGGCGCCTGGCCCGCGACCTCATTATCGAGCCCGACGCCATCGCGGTCATCACGCGCGACCAAGAGGGCAAGTTCCACACGCACACCAGCCACCACCCCGTCGGCGCCGGCGCCACCTGGGGCATGTTCTGGGGCCTGCTGTTCGGTGTGCTGTTCTTCGTCCCCGTATTCGGCCTTGCGATCGGTGCCGGCTTCGGCGCCCTGATGGGAAAGATCACCAAGTCCGGTATCGACAAGGCATTCCAGGATCAGGTTCGCGACCTGCTCAAGCCGGGCACCTCCGCCCTGTTCCTGATGGTGGAGAAGGTCACCCCGGACAAGGCCATCGAGGCCATGAGCAAGTTCGGCGGCACCGTGCTCAAGACCTCCCTGTCCAAGGAGGGCGAGAAGGACCTGCAGGACGCGCTGCACGGCTCGGGCGCGTAGGCGGAGTAGGAACCGCATTTCACCGGCTCGGGGGGAACGGACCACGGTACCGGATTCCGGTCCCGTGGCCCGTTTTCACGTCTGCCGCCGGCCCTGGCCGGCGCGCCGTCCGCTCAGGTGCCGTCCGCTCAGGTCCCGTCCGCTCAGGTCCCGAGCAGCTTCGCCTTGGCCGCCGTGAACTCGTCGTCGGTCAACACGCCCTGGTCGTGCAGTTCGGACAGCTGGGTCAACTGGTCCAGCATCGACGGTCCTGCTGGAGCCGCTGCCGGAGCCGCGGCTGGAGCCGCGGCCGCCGGTGGCGGCGCCTGCTGCTGTTCGACGTCGCTGATGCGCGCGTCCTGCTCGGTATCCTGCGCGGCTTGGGCATCCCTGCGCCGGGCGACACTTTTGCCTGCCACGTAGGCCCCGCCACCTATGGCAGCGGCACGCAATAGCGGGCGTCGTCGTCTCATCATGGGGGTCTCACCTTTCTTTGTCGCTGATCAGCCGTTCTTTGTCGCTGATCAGCCGTTTTCGTCCGGCAGGGAGAGCCCGAGGGCAAGCATGATCTCGGGCGCGGCCGCGACCACGCTCGGCCCGCCCACCTGCGGCGCGACGGCGCGCAGTACGCCCACAATTTCCTGAGGCGTCGCCCCGGAATCGAGGGCATTCGGTACCTGCCACAGGTAGGAGGCCGGTGGCGCGTCGCGCGCGATGAGCGCGGCGATCTTGACGAGGGAGAATGTGCGCGGGTCGAGACCGGTCCGCTTCTGGTGCATCTCGCGCAGTTCGAGGGCCTCCTCGAGGAAGCTCGGGTCTCCAATCGTCATGCCAGCCAGCGTGTCACGCGTGGCCTGGTCAACGTCGGCTGCGCCGGTGGGCAAGGTCATCGTCACATTTCCTCTCGATTGCCCATGATTTGATGCCGGCCCTAAGGGCCGTATGTCTCACACTCGCGTGGATGCGGACGCCAGACGCCACCCGCAGGGGATGGTTCGCATTGCCGACCGGATGCGCACCGGCGCCGCCCGGATCACCCCGCGCGGGTGAGGCGCGTGAGCC
>WNFX01003742.1_pt1 | contig 15109 bp, 13 predicted proteins | sample 5400111 | NCBI WGS metagenome assembly WNFX01 (sample SAMN13153363, study PRJNA577476) | soil metagenome | isolation source: 40 cm soil or saprolite under grassland replicate 1 | place: USA:California | collected 2016-06-15 | reverse complement strand
CTCTCCTACTACAACACCGACCGCGCCCACAACGGCCGCCTCACCCGCGGCCGGATCCCCGCCGACATCGTCTACGGTGCCAACAAAATGAACACAGCGAGATGAGCCGCAACTGTCGGCACATCTCGGAGTCCGTCCAGCCTAGGCATCGTGCTTGCTCTGGCGTGACCCCAAGACCAGGCCGTTTCCCGCAAACAGCGCGTTTTTCCCAAGTTTCAACAGTTACGGGTGTTACTTTCCGTCGGGACAGCGCAAGTTCCGTCAGGTGCCCGCATCAACCTTGGGTCAGGTCCACCCCAGCTCCTGACGATGACAGACAACCTCAGACACACGGGCGTGGGGTACGCCCGTGCAAACCAGGAGGTTCTCCCCGTGACTATGCCGCCGTTTCGCATTGCCTTTGTTGCAGCCCTCGCAGTCACTCTCTTCACATTCGTCCCCGTTGCTCCGGCCGCTCCCGGGGGTGGCGGTGGCGGTCAGAAGGGGTCTTGCGTACGAAAGGCGCCCGGTATAGGCGTCGACAATACTTGGGCATGGGCCGCACCGGGATCGTGGGGTCTTTCCGGCCAGCAACTGCGCTACTCAATCGACGTCCTGAACAATGACGTGGGTTGCGGGTCGTCGAGCTTTACGGTCAGCGTGACCTCGCCCAGTGGCTTTCTGATCTCGGTTCCGATGAACTCGGTCACGCTGCAGTCGTCATCCCTCGCCGACTTGTCGGCGTACGTCACCTCGCCGCCTGCGCTCGCGGACGGCGATTACCCTGTGACAGTGATGGTGCAGCGGGCGGGAGAATCGAGTCCCGCAGCCGCTTACACCAGCTACTACAAGCTCTATGCGTCAGATGCCACCGCGCCCCGTCTCTACTTGCCCAATCCCTGGGACGGAGACACGATCAGTGGCAGGTCTTATAACTTCACGGTTTCGTCGGCAGACGATCACGCCGTGCAGAAGATCGACATGTACATCGATGGTTCCTACACGACGACGAAGCTTTGTGACGGGATCTCGTACGAATGCCAGCTCTACTACAACCGGTCCCTTCGCGGCCTTCTCGGACCGCACACCGCGACCTTCAAGTCAACTGACTGGATGGGAAACGTTGGCGTGCTGATGGTCCATTTCACGGCGAGCTAGCAGCACCGTCTAGCAGCGATACGGCGGGCAGCCTCAATCTTGGTGGGCTGCCCCCGGACGAGGGATCGGCGGTTCAAGAGGGCCACAGGCTTCGCCGATGACGCGAAAGTCGTCGATCTCACAAAGGAGAGGGTGCACATGCCGCATGCACCGCTCGGTCGAATCACCAGTCCGGGCCGAAGGTCCTGGCTGGGTGCCTCTTTCGTTTGCGTTGGACTGCTGATCACCATGTTCGGCGGTTCAGGCATGCCCGCGCGGGCTGCCGGCGGCACGAGTTCGATCGGCGGCACGGTCTTCGAGGACCTGAACCGGAACCAGCTTGCGGACGTCGGCGAGATGCCTATGGCGAACGTCCAACTCTATTTGCTCGACGGCAACGGGCTGTTCGTCCGCGGCACCTACTCGGACGCAGACGGGAAGTATCAGTTCACGGGCCTGGCGGACGGGGATTATCTGGTGCAGTTCGCTACGCCGTCGTGGACGCCCTTGCGAAATGACTGGGTCCCGACGACCACGGGCTCCCTGTATCCGAAAGTCACGGTGAGTCTAGGCGGCACGGCGACGGCTGATTTCGGCTGGCGCCCAATCGTTCGCTCAACGGATCTGTCGAGCCCGATCTCGTCCTATACCGGCCCTAACGGGCTGCACGTCGAGAGCTACGACGACGCCATCGGCGCCAAGGGGATCTACGACGCCGTCATGGGCGGCACGACGGGTTCAGAGGCGCAGTACGTCACAATCCGCTTCGACTCGGGACCGACCTCCAGCACCGTCGCGGGCTGGCAAGGGTCACCCGGCTCCTACAGCAGCTACAGCGCCATCTGCTACGACAACTACATCTCGTGGCTCACGGCCGGAGACATCGGCGTCGGTCACGAATACGGTCACGCGTGGACGACCTACTACGACCGGATCGTCCAACAGGAAGCTGGGTTCGAGTCGTACCTCAAGGCTCGTGGCCTGTACGGCGACCCGCGTGTGAACACCAGCTATGGCTGGAGCGCCACGGAAATGATCGCAGAGGACTACCGTCAGCTTCTGGGGTCCGCGGCTGCGCAATCTGGCGCACAGATGAACACGGAAATCCCACGGGCCGTAGACGTGCCCGGCCTCAAAGAGTTCTTCCTCACCTCGTTTACAAATGCCGTCAACCCTTCGTCTCCGACGCCTCCACCGCCGCCGAGCCTGACCATCTCGGATCTCTCGCTCTCTCCTTCGCCCGTTACGAAGGCGGGAACCTTTACGTTCGGGCTTTCGCTGGGGGCAACTGTCACGGCGACCATCACCAACTCGAAAGGCGCGCTCGTGAAGACACTCTTGTCGACAGCGCCCAAGCCGCCCGGGCAGATGTCCCTCCTCTGGGATCGGAAGAACGCAGTCGGTCAGCGCGTGAAGTCCGGTGCGTACACGGCATCGGTCAAGGCGATGGACTCGGAAGGGAAGACGGTGGTCGCGAGCCTCCCGTTCGCTGTCTCGTAGGTGGAGGGGCCGACTCTCGCCGGCCCCTCGACAACCTTCCTTTCTCTGACGCTAGTGGGTGGCCAGGCTGACTGTGGCTGTTTGGCTGCCATGGCCGAGACCACCGAACGAAGCTCCGCCGATCCCGCAGAGATCCGCTTCGGTGACGTTCGTGAAGTGGGCTCCGCCAGGCACAGCCGCGATCGATGCACTTGTCGTCGATCCGATCGTCACGTTACTGCTGTAGAGGTCGTTCGTGCCTTCATGGCAGACGATGACGATGACCCGGTGCTTCCTCGGGTCCGTGAACGTCAAGGGGACGTTCTGGCCGCCCGTACTCAGGACCACGAGTTGGTCGGCCGCGGCCGAGTAGCCCGTGGGTGGAGTTCCCTCCACGACCCAGTACTGGCCAAGCTGCACGCCCGTGATCGTGGGACAGTCCCCGGCGCTGTCAGTGGTGCACGTCGCGACTGTATTGGCAACTGTCTTGTCCTCGGCGCCAGCCGAGGTCCCGCCTAGCGGCGCAACGTCCTTATAGACCGTGAACGTCACATTAGCGAGAGCGTTTGGCCCGCCATCACCGACTGGCGTGTCGTCCTGCTTGTGGATGTCGATGCTGCCCGGTTGACGCGGATTGATGAAGTTCAACGCGATCGCGGTCGAACCGGTGACGTTGATCGCCTGATCCGGCGCTCCGTTGTGTCCGGCAGGAATTGTCGTCGGGTCTTCGACCACCCAGTAGTGACCGAACGGAATGTCCGCGATGCTGCACTTGCCGTCCGCACCCGTCGTGCAGTTCAGCGCGTGCCCGTTCGAGTCGGGGGCCAACGTATGGTCGGCCGGCGTCGTCCCGCGTGGGGCGCCGAACGGTGAGTCGTCGACGTAGAGATCGAACTTCACGCTGGCAAGCGGGCTTCCAGCGTCGTCAACCTTGGTGATATTCACCGCTCCGCAGTTGGTGATCTGCCTGTTCGCGATGACCAGATCCTTGAGCGCGGAGTTGAAAGTCCCGGTGCTCCCTGAGGAGCGGCTCTTGATCTGCGTCAATGCGAACGTCTTGCAGACGCCGACCGGGAGAATCCCGGCTGCGGTCAGGTTGATCGACATCTCCTGGAACCGGTTTGCCTTGAGGGCCTCGCCGGTCAGAGTGTTCTGGGCCGCCGTCAGATCTCCCGCTCGACCGTTCGTCCCATCATTCGACGCGCCTTCAGCGACGGTGTCGCTCAGGGCGACCTGATTCACCCAGCAGGGCGGGCTGTCGTTTGCGTCACCGCATGTACCGCCGCTGTTGCTCCACGTGAGCTCGGTGATCGTTGCCTTGCTACCGCCCGAGGTGAAGTCGAACGTAATCAGCTTGTCTCCCACTACTCGAATCGGCGTCTTACCGTTCGAGCTGGTCCCCAGCGTTCCCTGATTGAACTCGACGTTCAGGTTTGCTGAGCCGTTCGGCTGCACCCTGATCGACGACTCGTACAGGAAGTCCGCGTTTCCGACGTGCTCGGTCGCGATAAAGACGTCCTTGAAATCGTCCTTCGGAGGTGCTCCGTTGTCAGTCAGCACTGGAACGAGATCGTCCTCCTTGGATCCCTGGCCCAGCGCATCATCAGGATTGGAGGTCGGATCGGTGAAATGAGTTGCGCCCAAGCCCGACGATGCCCAGTCCTTAGTGCCGTTTCCGGGCGGGGATGCATTCCCGCCGACGGCCATGTTGCCATCATTGCCTTCGAATCCGCTCGGCGCGACCACCGCACCGGCGGACACGATCAACAACGAAAGGCCGATGGCTAGCGCCACCGTCACACTTCCGAAAAGCCACGGGCGGCGTATCCGCCGGTGGCGAATGGCTCCCAAACTCATTTGCTCTCCCTTAGGTAGGTGCTTACAGGGTCCGGGTCCGCGCCCCCAACGCGACCCAAGTGTTCAGCCGCAGATCACCCCTCTCTGATGCATGCCTGCGGGGAACAAGACGACTGTCGTTCGGCTAGGAAGACCGCAGGCCGCAAACGAGGACTCGTTGAACAGTTGCCGTGCTAACGCCACCGTTTGAGGCTATGGCGATGCGAGCCAACTGCATAAGGGTCGAACGACCCAACAACTGTTGAGCTTCCTCAACGCCAGAAACGCCCGCATAACCCCTTCGAGTTACCTCATACGCACTTTCTCTGTCCGCTTGATCACCCCGATTGCCGCGGCCGAATCACTCGCGCGAGTGCCACCCGGCGACAGCACTGCGAAGAAGTAGTAGCCCTCGCTGAGGTTCGACTGGCCGCTGACCGGTCCACCGTTCAGCCAGACGTCCCGCTTGTCCAACAACACCTCGACTCCTCCCAACGCCTGCGAACGGGACAGGAGAATAAGAGAGCCCGACCGGGGAAGATCGGGCTCTCGGACGAGGGGGCTCGACGCTGCGGCGCGCCGCCTCATTTCGTTACGGGGTGCCCAACCCTTGGGTGTTCTCAGCATCTCCGTCGCGAGCAGGCTCGGCAAGGGCTACGGGGCCCCTTCGCCGTTGAGCCTTCTCAACAGCAAATGCCGCTGATGATCAGGGCCCCGGCGGAACAGGCGCCGGCGCCGGCGTGAAGGCCTCCTTGACCACGCGGATCACCTTTTCCCGCGTTCCCTCCATCACCGGCAGCAACCCGCCGAACTCGAGTCGCGCCAGCTCGACGTGGCCGAAGCGCCGCAACGTCTGGAAGCCGAAGTCCGCCAGGAAGTCCGACGGGAAGATCGTCTTGTGCACCTGAAAGCGCTCGTATTGCGACTCACCCTCGCGGTACCTATAAGCAAACGTCTCGAGCGCCTTTGCGCCACGATCGCGCGCGTCTCCGATTGCCGCGAGGAAGAGCGACTGCATCACCCACGGGCTCGACGTCTCCACGAGGTATGCGCACGTCACGAGCACTGCGTCGTCCGACGGCGGGCCGGCCGGGAGCTCGGCCGCGCGCGGGAACAACCCAGCCGGGCCGTACTGCATCGAACCGAGCACGTGCCCGTCCGCGTCGTAGTACACCGTCCCCCACGGTCCCCACTCCGTCTCTGCTTTCTCGATCCACTTGCGTTTGTCGGCTGTTCGGCCCTCGCGGGTCTGCCACCAGACGCACTCGTGGCACACCATCGGCGCGTCCTGCAAGGTGACGCCCGTCAACCCGGCTACGCGCGGCCCGGTCACTGCGGCCCGATCTCGTCGATGATCACGTCGACCGCCTCGGGGCTGACCTTCGCCATGCGGTCGAGATACGCGGCAACGCGCTGTTGCACTTCGCGCCCGACATCGGCGACGGAGGATCCCCACTCCACGGCGAGATGTAGCTCGACACGAACACGCCCGTCCTCCTCGGTGATGCGCACACCCTTGTGCCTGGGAATCGCGCTCTCCGCCAGCCCGCGCACTCCGTCGACCTCCCGCGCCGCGTCCGCGGCATAGCTTGCGAGGATGTCGCTCGAGATCGTCGTCACCGCAGGGGTTTTAGCACCAGTTCAGTCGCTTCGGGCCGCGCGAAGAACCGAAACGGGACGAACGTGGTTCCGAGCCCAGGCGAGACGTGCATCGTCCCGCCCGCTCGCTCGTAAAGCCCCGTCGCGAAGCGCACACTCGGATGGGCGAAACGGAACTTCCGGTCGCGTCCCAGCGGGAGGGCGATCTGACCGTCGTGCATGTGCCCGCTGAGCACAAGATCGAACGCTCCGGGCGGCAGGAAGCTCAAGACGGAAGGGAAGTGGCAGAGCAGGATGCGCAGATCTGCTGACTCATCCGCAAGCTCCCACGGCCGCGAACGCCCTCGGCGGTACGCGCGCGGGTCGACGCCGACGATCTGCACGCGACGCCCGCTTAGCTCGACCGTCGCGCTCTCGTCGACAAGCAGCCGCGCCGGCGACAGATCCGTGAGTCCCGCAGCGCGAGAGAAGGGATCTCGACTGTGCTCCACGTCGTGGTTCCCCAACACGACAAACGGCCGTTCGAGCCGCCCAAGCTGCTCACGCAGCAACCGCTCGCCGCGCGGGCGCGAGACGAGATCGCCCGTGATCGCAACGAGATCGGGCTTGCGCTCCGCGACCCAATCGACCGCACGCTCGGCGGCCACCTCACCACGTGAGGGCAAGCCGAAGTGGAAGTCCGAGAGGTGGGCGATCCGAAGGCCAACGAGCTCCGCCGGCAGGCGAAGCAGCGGAACGTCAAGCGTCCGCAACCGCACCCACCCTGCCTCGAACCAGCCCCAGCCGACCGCGGCCCCGGCGACGCCGCCGAACAGGGTCCCCGCGCGAGTCAGACTTCGAGCTTCTCGAGCACCGGCGTCACCGGGACGACATGACGCTTGAACTTCAGCTCCGACTCCTCGAGCCCGGCCGCGACGCCGACCAGTTGCGAGAGATGCAGGATCGGCATCGCGAAGTCCTTGCCGGTCGTCTTCTTCAGCTTGGACTGCCACGCGTCCAGCGACAGATGGCAGAGCGGGCACGGCGTGACGATCACGTCGGCACCGGCCTCCTTCGCCTGCTCGATCGGCTGGATCAGCTCGCCGAGCGCCGTCTCCTCACGCGCCTGGATGATCGGGAAGCCACAGCACTTGATCTTCGCCGGATAGTCGATCGCCTCGCCGCCGCACGCCTCGATGATCCGTTCGAGTGACCAGGGGCGGTCCGGATCTTCGAAGCCGAGGATCTTCGAGGGGCGCAGGATCTGGCAGCCGTAGAACGGCGCGATCTTCAGTCCCTTGAGGCCCTTGTGCGCCGACTGTTTCAGCAGCTCGTAGCCCTCGCCTTCGGCAATCTCCCAGAGCAGGTGTCGCACCTCGACGTTGGCGCTGTACGGCGGCACGCCGACCCGCTCCAGGTTCGTGCTGACCCGGTCGCGCAGGTTCTCGTCGTTCTTGAGCTGCCAGTTCGCCTGCCGGAGATTCAGCGTGCAGACGTTGCACACGGTGAGGAGCGTGTCGCAGCCGGCCGCCTCTGCGTACGCGAGGATGCGTGCGTTCAGGTGCAGGTAGTAGTCCGGCTCGGCCTCGTGGATGTCGCCGGCGCCGCAGCAAGTCACTGTCTCGAGCTCTACGAGCTCTAGACCAACTTTTGGAGCAAGCGCTTTGGTGGAAGAGTCGAGCTCTTTCGCCGAGAGGGACGCTAGGCAGCCCTTGTAGTAAGCGACTCTTTTCACGGCTGCACTTCGGGATCGCTGGTCTTCGCACCGGCCTGCTCGGAGAACTCGATCCGTCCGAGCGCGTGCTCGCCCTGGACGATGCCGAGAGCGCCGTCACGGCCTTGCTCCTTCACGAGGTGGTAGAGCTTGCGGGCCTCGCCCACACGGGCCGCGACGTGCGGCGGGATCGGCGGCGGCACCTTGCCGTGTTTCGCCAGGCTCAGGGCGAACTTCGTCTCCTTGATCGCGGAGACCACGCCCTGCGTCTTCGGAACGAGCTCCGTCTCGCGTAACCAGCCGGTCGTCTTCGCCGAGGTGACGAACCACTTCGCGTGCTTCGCACCCCAATCCTGATCGATCCCCTCCTTGATCGACTCGGCCCCGAGCTTCGCGATCGCGTCACGCGGGTCGACGCCCTTCGGACACCGCTCGTTGCAGAAGTAGCACCGAGTGCAGTCCCAGATGCCGTGCTCGTCGTTGTAGTCGTTCAGGCGTGCCACGTCGGCCTGGTCTCGCGCGTCGCCGACGAAGCGCATTCCCTTCGCGAGCGCAGCCGGCCCGAAGAACTCCGGATCGGACTCCATCGAGTTGCACTCGGAGACGCAGCAGCCGCACATGATGCAGAGCGCTTCTTTGTGAATCACGTTCATCTGCTGTTGCGAGACGATGCGTTCCTGCTCGAGCGGCTCCTCGTAGCCCGGGTCGAGCCAGGGCTTCATCCGGCGAATCTTCCCCCAGAAGGGATCCATGTCGACGACGAGGTCCTTGATCACCGGCATGTTCCCCATCGACGAGATCACCGGCACGTGACCGGACTTCGCAATGTCGTACATGCGCGTCTTGCAGGCGAGGACTGCAGCGCCGTCCATGCGCATCCCGCAGGAGCCGCAGATCATCATCCGGCAGCTCTTGCGATATGCGAGCGTGCCATCGTGCTTGTCCTTGATGATGTCGAGCACATCGAGGAGCGTCACCCAGTCCGGCGCCTCGACCTCGTAGCGCTTCAGCTCCTTCTCGCCGGTCTCGGCGTCGTAACGCCAGATCTTCAGCGCGACGTCGATCGTCGTCGAGCCTGGTGCGGGAGCGAGCTCGGAGTGCACTAGTAGGTCCTTTCCTGGGGCTTCCACTTGGTCATGGTCACGGGCTTCCAGTCGACTCTCGGGGCGCCGTCGACCCACCTGACGAGCGTGTGCCGCAGATAATGCTCGTCGTCGCGGTCGGGATAGTCGTACGGCCGCGCGTGCGCGCCCCGGCTCTCCTTGCGCTCGATGCCGCACGGAACCATGCACGCGGCGAGGTCGAGCAGGAAGCCGAGCTCGAGGGCCTGGGTGAGATCGTTGTTGAAGACGTTGCCCTTGTCCTCGACGATCACGAGCTCGTAGCGTTCCCGGAGGCCTTCGACGATCTCCCCCTGCTTTCGCATCTGCTCCTCGCGGCGGAAGACACCGAAGTTCTCGTGCATCGACTCGGCCAGCTCGTCGCGGATCGACCAGGGCCGCTCTCCCTCGCGGCGGTCGAGCAGGTCCTTCAGCTCGCGCTCGGCGTCGGCCTCGACCGACGGCGGCACTTCGACCGTCGTGTTCGAGAGGGCCCGGTCGGCTGCGTGGCGACCGACGCGCTTCCCGTACGTGATCGTCTCCATCAGCGCGTTCCCGCCGAGGCGGTTGGCACCGTGAACGGACACGCACGCGCATTCGCCCGCGGCGTAGAGGCCCTCGACGTCCGTCAGTCCCCAGACGTCGGTGTCGACGCCGCCCATGTGGTAGTGGGCTCCCGGCCGGACCGGGATCGGCTCGTAGATCGGATCGACCCCGGCGAAGGTCATCGAGAGCTCGCGCGTGCCGTGCAGCCGCTCCAGGATCTTCTCCGCGCCGAGATGGCGCAGGTCGAGGATGACGTTGCCGTTGATCCCTCGCCCCTCGTCGATCTCCGTCTGCTCTGCGCGCGAGATGACGTCGCGCGACGCGAGCTCCATCGCGTTCGGCGCGTAGCGCTTCAGGAACCGTTCGCCCTCGGAGTTGAGGAGGTACGCGCCTTCGCCGCGGGTGCCCTCGGTGATGAGGACGCCGGTCGGCGAGAGCGTCGTCGGGTGGAACTGCATCATCTCCATGTCCTTCAGCGGGACGCCGACGCGGAGCGCGAGGACCATGCCGTCGCCGGTGCAGGCATAGGCGTTCGTAGTTCCGACGTACAGCCGCCCCGCCCCGCCGGTCGTGAGAACGACGGTCTTCGCGCCGATCGACTTGAGGCCGCCGTTGAGCAGATCCCAGGCGATCACGCCCTGACAGTGGTCGTCGTTCATGACGAGCTTCCAGGCAAAGAACTCCTCGTACGTCGGGATCTCGCGCTTCATCACCTGCTCGTAGAGGACGTGCACGAGCACATGGCCCGTGATGTCGGCCGCATAGGCCGTGCGGGGAGCCCCGGCGGCGCCGAACGGACGTTGCGCGATCCGGCCGTCGTCGGTACGCGAGAAGACCGCCCCCCAGTGCTCGAGCTGATAGACGTCGTCGGGCGCCTCGTTGCATAGGATCTCGATCGCGTCCTGGTCGCCGAGGTAATCGGAGCCCTTGACCGTGTCGTACGCGTGCTCTTCGGGACTGTCCTCCGAAGCATTCCCGAGAGCGGCGTTGATCCCGCCTTCGGCCGCGCCTGAGTGGCTGCGGACGGGATGGATCTTCGAAAGCAGCGCGACGTCGGCGCCCGCATCGTGCGCCTCGATGGCCGCGCGCATGCCCGCGCAGCCGGCACCGACGATGAGGACGTCGTGCTTGGCCTCCACCACTTCGGACGCTACACAATGCCCTCGTCCGGTGGCCGCCCCTAAGCAGGCCGGAAGGGCCGTCGCTCCCGGCGGCCCTTCCTTTCTAAGTTGCGGACGTTGCTATGCCCCAGCCTTTGCCTGCCAGCCGTACCCGGCGGTTGCGCAGTCGTAGTGCGTGCCCTGATAGTCGAACGAGAAGCGATTCAGGTTCAGCGTTCCCGTCCCATTGCCCGCCGTGTCGAGCTTCCCACTCACGCTGTAGCTCGTCGAGACGTTGGTGATCGGCGAGCCGCTGCCGGTGTCGAGAGGCCCGTTGTACGAGAAGGAGAAGCTGAGATCCGGCTGGATCTGCGTCGCGCCACTGAACGAGAGGCCGACGTCCTCGAGCACGCCGACGTCGCCACAATCGACGTCCGACGTCGTCGCGAAGTTCGCCGCCGAGCTTCCGGACACGTCGAAGCAGATGCTCTTGCCCTGATTCGTGAACCCGCAATAGTGCCCGGCCTTCGCGGTCGGCGCGGTCGGCGGGGGCGGCGGTGCCGGCGGTGGAGTGGGAGCGGGAGGCGGGGCTGTGGCCGGAAGGCCTTTGACAACTTCGCAGTCGCTGCCGACCGTGTCCGTCGCGTCTGCGGTCGCCGTGTCTCTACCCCCACCGCAGCGGAGCCTGTCCTTGCCCGGCCCGCCGACGAGCAGGTCGTTGCCGCTTCCGCCGACCAGCGTGTCGTTGCCGGCATTTCCGAAGAGCTTGTCGTTGCCGGCCTTGCCGTTGATCGTGTCCGCCCCCGCAGTCCCTCTGAGGACGTCGTTCTTGGGCGTGCCGTTGATCGTCTTCACCGCGCTTGCGGAGACACCCCCGACGAGCGCCCCGGTCAGGACGAGAACTGCCGCCATGAGAGCCAGCTTGCTGCATGTCACTCCTTTGCGTTGGTCGCGCGGCCCTCTGCCGGTCGCGCACACTCGCGAGTGTCCTGCGGGCTCCTAACCTGACGCTAATCCGCGAGAACCGCCGTCGAGAGTGGCGGGCGCCTAGACGACGCCCGCCACCCGCCTTCGCTAGGGAAGCGTCACGCGCAGAGTGAACCGCGCGGCCGCGCCGCCTCGAGTGACGCGCACCCGCAGCGAGCGTGCCCCGCAGACCCTGTACTCCGCCGACTTGCCCCCGGTGCTGGCCCAGGAGCCCGTGGCGAGCACGGTCCGTCCGTCGCCCGTAAGGAGCGTCACGTCATCCGCTCCGCCGCCCGGGACCGTCACCCGGACGCGGAGATCCCCGTCAAGGAGCGCTGCGACCTGCGTGGTCCAGGTACGCCTCCCGCGAAGGAACTTGCCTCGAACCATCTTCGTCGTCGGATCGACCCAGGGCTGGAGAACGTCTTCGCGAATCGCGGCGAGAGACTCCGGAGTCGGGCGAAAGCTCGGGTCGACGATCGGCCACTCGTAACCGACCGCAGTGCCGTTCGTCTCGACGAGCACGCGATAGGACTCCGCGAATCCTTCGCCGGGGTTCAATGTGTAATTCGAACCTTCGTCGCCGGGAAAGGCTGACCCGGCGGTAACTCGGTAGCAGATGCCCATCGTGCTCGCCCACCGCTTCGTGCCCCAGTCGAGCGCCTGCCATGGTGCGTTGTTCCTGTTGGCGGCGATGTGGTGTCCGTATTCATGCGCCGCGATCGACACGGGCGGAATTCCGGCGGTGGAATCACCGACCGTGACCAACGTCTGACCCCCGTAGCAGCCGAGTACTTCGTCGCTGGAGCAGATCTCCGAAACTTCGGCGAGCGGTGCGATGTAGATCTCCGCGAGGGAGAGCTCCTTCCCGTGAGGGATGCGCGCGAAGAAGTCGACCCACTGCTGGGCGACGGCGTCGGCCTCCGGATAACTGGTCGAGATGTGGATCGATACTTTCTCGCCGTCCGGGACGGCATACGTCCCTCCCCACCAGGACGCCGACGACAAGTGCCTCGGCTTCGAAGTGAGCAAGGTCGTCAGCCCGGCGAGACTGCCCGGCACCGGACGCACCGTGGGGGTCTCGAGCTGTGGGCGCGTTGCACCGGCTGCCGGTGCGCCCAGCAGCGCCAAGGCCAAGATGCTCAGCAGATATGTCGTCTTCCTCTTCATCTTTGCTCTCCCGGATGGCAGAGCGCGCCGCGAGCAGACGGCGCGCTCCACCTTCGGATCAGGTGACCTTGAACGTGAGCGGTACGACCTTCGTCGCACCCTCGTAGGTGACGGTCAGCAGTACCGTCAGCTTCTTGCCACGGGCCTTCTTCTTCGGGACGGCGATAGTGCAGACGCCCGTCCCGCTGCCGGTGAGCTGCTTCGCGCCGAGCTTCGCGGTGCACGAATAGCTCTCCGGAAGGACGGGAGCCGGCTTCGTCCGCCCGTCGGGCGGCAGCTTCAGAGCGGTCGGCACGATGACGAACTTCTTCCCGGCCTTCGGCCCTGCCGTCGGAGTCGTCTGCACATCGACCGAGTCGATCTGCGGTCCGTTGGCGTCGAACGAATAGTTGAACGCGCCGTCGTCCGGCGCCGTGTCCAGGCCGATCTGCACGATGTTGGTGCCGAGCGGCGACATGTAGAACGCCGTCGCGACGAAGTTGAAGTCGGCGGTGTTCCCCAACTCGCTGCGGTTCACCGAGATCATGATCGAGCTCGTGTCGCCGGTGACGAGCACCGTCGCGTTCGGAGCCTTCAGCCAGTGCGACCCGTCCCAGTGGCCGAAGCCATAGCTGTTGTCGTCGACGTAGAACTCGTACTCGGCTCCGCTATCGCGCAGGCTCCCGGTGAGGGGATTCGCATCGCTGTCGATGTCGAGGTAGAGCGCGTTCTGCTCGGACGAGGCGATGTTCGACCCTGTGATTCGGAAGACGAGCTGGCCGCTTCCCTTGTCGCCTGCAACCGTCACCGCGGTGAGGTCGCCGGAGCCCCCAAAGGCGTCACCGGACGCGTCCGAGTAGTTCCCGGACGACGCACTCGGCACCAGCACGAGGGCAGCCATCAGCGCCGCTGCGATCGGGGCGGCGCGCTTGAGGCGCGACCTGACCGCGGGGCGCGGAAGGCGGAGCTGCATGGACATTGTCTTTACCTCCTGTGGATTACCGCCCCAGCCTGGTGGCCGGCGCTAACCCGCCTCTAACCGCGGCCTCTATTCGTCCGGGCAGGCCAGTGCTACAAAGGGCATATTCCCGTCGAATTCCGCGTTCTCGGCCCGCTGGCGGTCGTCGAGGACGGCCGCTCGATCGCCCTGGACCGGCAGCGGATGCGAGCCCTGCTCGCCTTCCTGCTGCTCCACGCAAACGAGCCCGTCTCGAGTGACCGGCTGATCGACGAGGTCTGGGGGCCGACACCGGCCAAGACCGCGAGCGCCTCGCTGCAGAACTACGTCTCGCGGCTCAGAAAGGCGCTCGGCCCGGAGTTGCTCCTTTCAGCGCCGTCCGGATACGTGCTGCGGGTCGATCCCGAGCGATTCGACCTGGCGCGCTTCGAGCGGCTCACCGCCGAGGCACGCGGCGCCGATCCGCGTGAGCGGGCCGAGAAGCTCCGCGCCGCGCTCGCGCTCTGGCGGGGCCCAGCCCTCGAGGACCTGGCATTCGAGCCGTTTGCCCGCGACGAGGTCGGCCGCCTGGAGGAGGCGCGACTCGCTGCGCTCGAGCAGCGCATCGAGGCCGATCTCGAGTTGGGCTCCGCCGGCGAGCTGGTCGGCGAGCTGGAGCAGCTCATCGCGGAGCAGCCGTTGCGTGAACGCTTCCGGGCGCAGCTAATGCTGGCGCTCTACCGCGCGGGACGGCAGGCGGACGCGCTCGAGGCGTACCAGGACGCGCGTCGCGTGCTGATGGACGAGCTCGGGCTCGAGCCGAGCGAGGAGCTGCGTGCGTTGCAGCAGGCGATCCTGCAGCAGGACGCTTCGCTCGGAGCAGCCGGCGCGGCTGCGGCGGAGCGCGGACCCGATCGACGCACGGTCACCGTCCTCTTCTGCGACCTCGTCGATTCGACGCGGCTTGCTTCCGAGCTCGATCCGGAGGTCTATCGGAACGTGATCTCGCGCTACTTCGAGCTCGTGCGCGAACCGATCGCCAGGCACGGTGGAACGATCGAGAAGTTCATCGGCGACGCGGTGATGGCCGTCTTCGGCATCCCGCAGCTGCACGAAGACGATGCGTTGCGCGCCGTTCGGGCTGCCGCCGAGGTTCAGGCGGCTCTGCGGGAAGAGGAATGGGACGTTCCCCTCGCGGCGCGCATCGGAGTCAGCACCGGCGAAGTGCATGTCCTGTCGGCCCCGGGCGAGGACTTGCACGTGTCGGGTGCCGTCGCGAGCATCGCGGCACAGCTCGAAGAGAGTGCGCCGCCCGGGGGGATTCTGATCAGCGGCGACACGCATCGTCTGGTGCGTGACGCGGTGAAGGCGGAACCTGTCGAGGGGGCCTGGCGCCTGGAAGACGTAGTGGAGGATGCACCCGCGTACGCGCGGCGACTCGATGCCCCGCTCGTAGGCCGCGAAGCGGAGCTCGCGCGTTTGCTTGGTGCATACGCGAATGCGTCGGCGGACAAACACTGTCGCGTCGTCACCGTCATCGGCGAGGCCGGAATCGGCAAGACGCGTCTCGCGCGCGAACTAGTGGCAT
>WNFX01004386.1_pt1 | contig 15110 bp, 15 predicted proteins | sample 5400111 | NCBI WGS metagenome assembly WNFX01 (sample SAMN13153363, study PRJNA577476) | soil metagenome | isolation source: 40 cm soil or saprolite under grassland replicate 1 | place: USA:California | collected 2016-06-15 | reverse complement strand
CCTTCTTGGTCGGATCCTCGTGTTCCATCCTTAGCCGCTCCTCGGGATAGAGCGGGGTAAGATTGTCGAAGTTGACCTTGTGTCGCGCCTTCTCCGGATCTTCGAAATTTATCGTGTTGACCTTGAGCAGCGCAAAATAACGTTCGCCTTCCTTGGGCGAGCGAATGTGACCGTCGATCGTGTCGCCGGTGCGCAGCCCGAAGCGGCGAATCTGCGAGGGTGAGACGTAGATGTCGTCGGGTCCGGGCAGATAATTTGCCTCCGGCGAGCGCAAGAAGCCAAAACCGTCGGAGAGTACCTCGACGACGCCTTCGCCGATGATATCGGTCTCGCGCATGGAGAGCTGTTTGAGAATACCGAACATCAGCTCCTGCTTGCGCATGGTGCTGGCATTTTCGACCTCGAGCTCCTCGGCGAACGAGACAAGCTCGGCCGGCGTTTTGGCCTTGAGGTCTTGGAGTTTCATTTCCCGCATACGGGGTAGTCCTATGGAGGGGATCGGTGACTGAAAAAGCTGCCGACCGGTACGGAGGGGGGATCGCAGGTCTTAAGCGATGCGCTTGGGCCCGATACAAGAGCCGGCTCCCGCACTTGGGCCGGAATTAATTGCATCTGCCTGCGTTCGGGGAGATGAACCCAACATAGGTAAAGACGGTTCCGTACGCAAGGGCCGCTCGCCACATGTGGACGGCGTCGCGCGCCATCAGAACGGCTTAACGACCGCGAGGATCACGATTCCGACCATGAGAACTGCCGGCACTTCATTGATAATCCTGTAGAATTTTTGAGAAAATCGATTCCGGTCCTGGGCGAATTCGCGCACGCAGCGCACAAAAAATCCGTGTAGGGCGGAAAGCGCGAGGACCAAGAGCACCTTCGCGTGTAGCCAGCCGGCGGCATAGAACCCGCCCGCCCACGCAAGCCATAGCCCAAGCGCCCAGCTCACCACCATGGCCGGAGTGATGATCGCGTGAAGGAGCCGCCGCTCCATGACTTTGAAAGTTTCAGACTGCCTGGAGCGGGGCTCGGCTTCGCAGTGATAGACGAACAGCCGGGGCAGATAGAGCATTCCCGCCATCCACGCGATAATTGCGATGACGTGGAACGCCTTCAGCCAGACGTACATGCTTTGCTCCGATCCTCATGCGCGGATTCTACCGCGCGCGCACCCGCGCAAGCATTCGCTCCACGTGCGCAATTGGCGTCTGCGGCAAAACACCGTGTCCGAGATTGAAGATGAAGGGCCGCTCCGAAAAGGCCTCGAGTATCATGTCGACCATGCGATCGAGTGCGGCGCCGCCGCTGCGCAGCACCAATGGGTCGAGATTTCCCTGCACCGGCAGGCGCGGGTCAATCTGGTCGCGCACAAAGATGGGATCGACCGTCCAATCGAGGCCGATGGCGTCTACCGGAACGTGTTGTACGTAGCGCAAGAGTGCGGTGCCGGCACCGCGCGGAAACGCGATCACTTTTGCATCAGGCACCTGGCGGCGCACCTCTGCAATAATACGTTGAGTGGGACCGATACACCATCGACGAAATTCTTCCGCCGGCAGAACGCCGGCCCAGCTATCGAAGATCTGCACCGCATCAACGCCCGCTTTCAATTGTCGAAGCAGGTAACTTGCGGATGCGTCGACCAGCTTGTCGATCAGTTCGCCAAACCCGTCGGGATCTTCATAGGCAAAACGCCGCGCAGGCTCCTGCTCCGATGTGCCGCTGCCAGCGATCATGTAGCTGGCGACCGTCCATGGTGCGCCACAAAAGCCGAGTAACGCGACAGCCGGAGGAAGCTCCGCCTTGATTCTTTTGATCGTCTCATAAATCGGCGCAAGTATGCCGTGGTCGAGTTCAGGTTTCAGTCGCGCCAGGCCCCGGCGATCCGCGATTGCATCAAGCTGCGGCCCTTCACCCAAGGTAAATTGCACGGGCTGTCCGAGTGCATATGGAACCACCAAAATGTCGGAAAACAGGATTGCCGCATCGAAACTAAATCGACGTATGGGCTGAAGCGTTGCTTCGGCCGCCAGTTCCGGAGTGAAGCAAAGTTTGAGAAAATCTCCTGCCTTCTCCCGCACTGCTCGATATTCCGGCAGATAGCGCCCAGCTTGCCGCATCAACCATATTGGTGGTGGACGACGGCATTGACGATCGAGCACATCGAGGAGGGGCTTATTCACCGTGTCATCCGACTTAGTACTTCCCTTTAAATCTAAATCTTTAAAGATCCTGTTGTGATGTTTAGGTCGTGGATTTGACTCATACATCACCACCCACATGCTATCCACGCGGAGAAAAGTTATGCCTGCCCTGTGGAGTAAAATGCCATTCGTACGAAGCAACCTGAAAGTATCAATTTTATCATGACTAGAGGCTAGTCCCTGATTGTGAAATTCAGGTGTGATTCACATTTCCCCGGTGCGTCCATTGAGTGCCTTTGACGATGTCCCCACTCCAACAAATGGGACAGGTCTGAGGTTTTGGCCGGCTGCGGGCTTGCACTTGGCCTCCGCTCGTGGCCTCCTCAGCGGAAATCCACAGCTAGTCCCGCCGTTATGCCGCAGCGTCCTGGTAGCTATTTCCACCTCCACCTTGTGTCAGATGCGACGGGCGAGACATTGACCACTGTCGCGCGCGCCGCGACTGCACAGTACACCAAGGTGTCGGCAGTCGAGCATGTCTATCCTTTGGTTCGCACGCAGAGACAGCTCGATCGTGTCTTGGCGGAAATCGAGGAGTCGCCGGGCATCGTGCTGTACACGCTGCTCGAGGACGAACTGGTGCAGCGGCTTGAAGATCGCTGCCGTGAGCTGGGCCTGCCCTGTCTATCGATCCTGGGGCCGGTCCTGCAGCTTCTCCAATCCTATCTTGGTACCGAAACCTCGCATCGTGTCGGGGCGCAACACACGCTCAATGCAGAGTATTTCAAGCGGATCGATGCGCTCAACTACACGATGCTGCATGACGATGGCCAACACCTCGAAGACTTGGAGGAAGCTGACGTTGTGCTTGTCGGCGTATCACGTACGTCGAAGACTCCTACGTCAATTTATCTCGCAAACCGCGGTGTGAAGACCGGCAACGTACCGGTCGTGCCGGGGGTCCAAATCCCCAAGCACGTGGAGCAACTGTCGCGACCGCTCGTGGTTGGGCTCTATGCCAGCCCGGAACGAATCGTGCAAATTCGCCAGAATCGCTTGCTCGGTCTGAGAGCGCATCACGATAATGACCAGTATATCGATCGCAAGGCGGTCGCCGAGGAGGTGGCGTTCTCGCGCAAGCTGTGCGCCAGGCACAATTGGCCCAGCATCGACGTGACGCGGCGCTCGATCGAGGAGACCGCCGCGGCGGTGATGAGCTTTCTCTCCGAACGCCGCCGCCAGCCGGTCGCTTGAGCGATGCCGCTGTGGCTCGCCAGCGAACCGCTTGTGCTCGCGTCCAAGAGCGCGATCCGCTGCGCCATCCTGCGAGATGCCGGACTTCCAGTTGAGGTCCACCCTGCCGATATCGATGAGCGCGCGATCGAGCAACGGAGCACCATGCGCGAGGGGAGCGAACTCGCGGCACTGCTCGCGCGCGAGAAGGCGCGGACGGTCGCCGCTCGCCTTCCCGGCCGCCTTGTGCTGGGCGCGGACCAGACGTTAACGCTCGGCGAGCGGCGGTTCTCCAAGCCAGCCGACCGCGACAGGGCGCGCCAGCAGCTCGAAGCGCTGCGCGGTCGAACCCACCAGCTTCATAGCGCGGTTGCGCTGGCGCGAGAGAGCTCCATCTTGTTCGAGCATCGCGAGATTGCGCGGCTCACCATGCGCCGCTTTTCGGATCACTTTCTGGAGACTTACCTCGATGCCGCGGGCCCTGCACTCACGGCGAGTGTCGGCGGCTACCAAGTGGAGGGAATCGGCATCCAGCTCTTCGATCGTATCGATGGTGACCATTTCGCAATTCTCGGGCTGCCGCTCGTGGCACTGCTGCAATATTTCCGGGATGCCGGATGGCTGGCGGCGTGAATTGTCGGACAGCCCAAGGGATTAGACGGCATGCTCATTCTCGGCCTCACCGGCTCGCTCGGCATGGGAAAGTCGACGACGGCGCGCTTCTTTGCCGAGGAAGGCGTTCCCGTGCACGACGCCGACGCGGTGGTGCATCGCCTCTACGACGGGGAAGCTGCGGCGGCGATCGAGGCGGCATTTCCCGGCACAACCGCAGGCGGCAAGGTCGATCGCGATAAGCTCGCGGCACGTGTCCTCGGCGACAGCGCAGCGCTGAAACGGCTCGAGGCCATCGTTCACCCCCTCGTGCAGGAGGCGGAGCGGCGCCTGCTCGCCGAAGCCGAATCGCGTGGCGAGAAAGTTGCAGTGCTGGACATTCCCCTCCTGTTCGAAACCGGCGGCGAGGAGCGCGTCGACGCGGTGGTGGTGGTCTCCGCGCCGCCTGACGTGCAACGCTCGCGCGCCCTCGAACGCCCAGGCATGACGGTGGACAAGCTCGATGCCATTCTCGCGAAGCAGATCCCAGACGACGAGAAGCGTCGCCGGGCGGATTTTGTCGTGGATACGTCGCGGGGCTTTGAGGCGGCGCGCGCCGACGTGCGTGCGATCCTCGACGCGGTTGCTACAATGCCGAAGCGGCGACGGTGATTCGGCGGCTCCCGCAGCCCACTGGAATGTAGACGTGCGCGAAATTGTGCTCGACACCGAGACGACGGGGCTCGACTCTTTCCAGGGCCACCGCCTGGTGGAGATCGGCTGCATCGAGCTCATCAATCGCATCCCGACCGGGCAGAGCTTTCATCGTTATCTCAATCCTGAGCGCGACGTGCCGCCCGAGGCAGTCGCGATCCATGGCCTCTCGACCGAGTTTCTCAAGGACAAGCCGTTCTTTGCCGAGATCGTCGAGGACCTGGTGGCATTCATCGGCGACGCCCCGCTCATCGCGCATAATGCCCTGTTCGACCTTGCCTTCCTCAATGCCGAACTCGAGCGCGCAGGCAAAATACTGGTGGCGCGCGAACGTGTGGTCGATACGTTGCTTCTGGCGCGCCGCAAGTACCCGGGAGCGCCGAACCGCCTTGATGACCTTTGCCTGCGCTTTGGCATAAATAATTCGCACCGCACCAAACATGGGGCGCTGCTCGACGCCGAGCTTCTCGCGGACGTCTACCTAGAGCTGATTGGCGCCCGGCAAGCTCAGCTCGTTCTGGTCGAAATGGACACGCGCGCGATCGGCGCGCCTGTCGGCCCGCTGCCGCTTCCCGCGCGACCCGCGGCCCTAGCAGTGCGGTTGAGCGACGAGGAGTACGAAGCACATCTCGCGTTTGTGGCAACGCTCGGAGAGAATGTGATCTGGCGCGACTATTTGCAGTTGCCGGCGGGCGCCAGCTGACGGAAAAGCCCGAACTTCGATTCTACCGATCGCGGCCAGGCGCCCCCATTCACGCGTGCTGGGCAAGGCCGCTGTTCCAATGAGGCAGCCGAAGCACTGCCTGGGCGACCGACTGGGCAGGCTCGCTAGCTGTGAAGCCTCAAGAGGTTGTGCCCAGTCAAACCAAGTCGGCTGATGGGCGGCTTGCGTGCGAGGCTAGCATGGGGCCTGTGCCAGTTGTAGCGATGGAGCCAAGCGGGCAGCGCGCGATATCGTTGCTCTGAGTGCTCAAACACGGTGGCATAGGCCCATTCTCTGAGCGTGGTCTGGATGAAGCGTTCAGCCTTGCCGTTCGTCTGCGGAGTGTAAGGTTTGATCTTGATGTGCTTGACGCCGAGCTGCTTGCAGGCGCGGGCGAAAGCTGTCGAAAGGTAGCAGCTACCATTGTCAGTCATGACGCGCTCGACGGTGATGCCGAGACTCTTGAAATAGGCGATGGTGGCGAATAGGAACGCGACGGCGCTTTCCTTCCTCTGGTCGGGGAAAATGTCGGCACACGCTATCCGGGAATGGTCGTCGATGGCGACGTGGACGAATTCCCAGCCTGCGCCTTGGCTACTGCAATAGCCCGTACGGCGACCAGTGATGCGGTGGCCGACGCTATTGAAGCGGCCAAGTTTCTTGATGTCGAAGTGTATGATTTCGCCGGGCTTCTCGCGCTCGTAGCGTGGGTGTGGCTGCGGATCGAGGTTGGAGAGCCGGCTGAGGCCGCCGCGACGTTTGAGAATACGCGAGACGCTGGCTTTGGAGATGCCGAGTTCGGCCGCGACGTGCTCCTGGGTGTGACGCTCACGGCGCAATTTCTCGACGGCGGCGCATGTGGCAGGCGGGATTTGGCTTGGCGATGAAAGGGGTCTGGAGGAGCGATCGCGTAAACCATCCACCCCTTGCGCGTTGAAGCGCTCAACCCATTTGGCAACCGTCTTCGGTGTAGTGTTGAACCGACGTGCGGCAGCAGTCTTGGTCACGCCGCCATCCACCACTGCACGAACCATCTGCTCTCGACCTTTTGGTGTCAGGCGGGCATTCTTATGGGTGTCCATTCGGCCCTCCGCGAATCACTGAGGTTTGGCGATATCAGCGTTCCCGGTCAGGACCGAATGGACAACCTCCTGAAAGTTCACAGCTAGCTGGACGGCGTGGTTGCCTGCGGCGACTGCATCTGGGCGACGCGCTGCTGATACAGCGCGACAAAATCGACCGGGTCGAGCAGTAGTGGCGGGAAGCCCCCATTGCGAACCGAGGTGGCGACGATCTCGCGCGCGAACGGGAACAACAGTCGCGGACACTCGATCATAACGAGCGGCTGCAGCGTCTCAGCCGGCACGTTCTGGACGCGAAAAACGCCGGCGAAGGTCAGGTCGAAGGCAAACAGGACGGTTCCGGCGCTCTCGGCCTTGCCTTCGAGGTTGAGGGAGACTTCGAAATCGGTCTGGGCGAGCTGTTGGGCCCCGACGTTGATTTGAATGTTGATCGCCGGCTGCGTTTGCGACGGTGTCAAGGAGCGAGGCGCGTTGGGATTCTCGAACGAGAAGTCCTTGATATATTGGCCAAGCACGGTGAGTTGTGCCTGACTTTGCTGAGCGCCTGGGCTCGGCGCGGGTCCGCCATTGCCGGTGGTCGCCATCGACTCTACCTCTTACTGCTCACAATTGCTGCAGTCGGCGGGGGTGGCTAACACAGGCGTCCCGGTCCGACAAGGATTTCACCTGCCGCGCGTGGGCGACCGGGACCGCCGCCCCCTTTGGTTGGGAATCGGCCGTACTCATCGATTTCAACATCAATGCCCGATCATCTTCGCGGGTGACGCGTGGGATCGCCAGCAAATTCGCGGCCGCCGTCCGAGGAACCGATGCCAGCTAGAGCGCGGCGTCCTGTCAGCTCTAAAGGCTGGAAATATAAGAGAGATTCCTGCGACTTGGTTGCTTTGCCGCGCGCTTCCAAATGTGCGGCGACGCACGAAAGCAGCGCGCAACGCGTATTGGGGGGCCGACCTTCGCAAGTCCGCGCCGAGGTGGCGATCAAAATCGAGCACAATCCGCAAACGTCCCCGTCGGCATCGAAGGCCGATAGGCCTGAGGCGAGGGCCGCGAGCGGTCGATTAATACTCGCCTAACCAAGGACATCGGCCCTAATCTTCATCGACTTTGGGTCGTCAGCCTTGTTGGCGCCACGGTTGGGATCGTCTATGGTCGCACCGCTGCGACGCATACGCCGGGTTCGGTGCAGGCCTCTGGATCAGCGCCGTCGCGCACTTACATATTGATGCGGGAACCGTCTCTGCCTCCGCAGACTTGCTGTCTGTCTCCCTACTGATCCCGCGGTTCCCTCACGGCGATCGAGAGCGTGCGAGACGTGTTCGATATCTACACCATCATCTTTCTGGCGCTGGCGGTAGTCATCTTCCTGCGCCTGCGAAGCGTCTTGGGCCAACGCACCGGCCGCGAGCGGCCGCCGTATGATCCCTATTCCGCGCGCGATGCGGTGCGCGGCGCGACCAATGACAATGTGGTGACGCTGCCGGGCCGAGGTGGTGAGACGGTGCAAAAGCCTGCCGAGACGTCCGAGCCCGGCGAGCGCTGGAAGGGCATCGCCGAGAGCGGATCGGCCGCGGCCGCGGGCCTCGATTCGATCGCCCGCGAAGACAAGACTTTCGATGCCAAGCATTTCATCGCCGGTGCGCGCGCCGCCTACGAAATGATCGTGCTCGCTTATGCCGAAGGCGACCGCCGCACGCTCAAGAACCTCCTCTCACGCGAGGTCTACGAGGGCTTCGAGGCCGCAATCAGGGAGCGGGAGAGCAAAGGCGAGACCGTCGAGACCCGTTTCGTCTCGATCGATCGCTCCGACATCGCCGGCGTCGAGTTGCGCGGCCGCACCGCGCAGATCACGATGCGTTTCGTCTCGCAGCTTGTTTCGGTCACCCGTGACAAATCCGGCAACGTGATCGAGGGCAGTCCCGACAAGGTTACGGACGTCACCGACGTGTGGACGTTTGCGCGTGATCTCTCCTCGCGCGATCCAAATTGGAAGCTCGTCGCCACCGAAGCCGGGCAGTGACCGGGCAGAAGGCAATGCCGGCGCGCCTGTGCGTCTTCCTCGGAAGTCTCGGCGCAGCGGCGTTGTGGCTCGCCGTTCCGCTTCATGCGGAGGCAGGCGACGAACCGTTCAAGCTTGCGGACACCCAGTTGGAGCCCGCCAAATGGGCTGATGTCGCAGGCTGGGCGGCCGACGATCATCTGGCCGCGTTCGCCGCTTACCAGACCAGCTGCCAACTCTTTCGCAACGTCAAGCGGCCACGCGACGACCGACCGGTTTACAACGCGCTGTGGGAGGTCTGCCGGCGTGCTGCGGCGGTGCGTCCAGCCGACAAAGAGGCCGCGCGCCGTTTCTTCGAGGACAACTTCCGGCCGGTGCAGATCGCACGACTCGGCGAGGCGCAGGGTTTTCTCACAGGCTACTACGAGCCGATTGTCGAGGGTTCGCGCTTTCCCAATCCCGAATTTCACGTCCCGCTCTACCGGCGCCCGTCCGATCTCGTGGCCGCCGGCTACAACCCCGGTTCCGAACCCTTTCCCAACAAAGGCGCGCTCATCGGCCGGCGCAACGAAAAGAACGAGATCGTGCCTTACCATGATCGCGCCGCCGTCGAGGGCGGTGCGCTCGATGGGCAAAGGCTCGAAATCTGCTGGCTGAGGGATCCGTTCGAGGCCTTGGCGATTCAGATCCAGGGGTCGGCGCGGGTGATCCTCGAGGATGGCACGCCGCTGCGCCTCAATTACGATTCCCACAACGGGCATCCCTACTCGTCGGTGGGGCGGGTGCTCATCGAGCGCAATCTGGTGCCGCGGGAAGAAATGTCGATGCAGCGCATCCGCGACTGGATGGCGGCCAATCCCGACGAGGCGCCCAAGGTGCGCGCGACCAACCGCTCGTACGTATTCTTTCGCATCACCGGGCTATCCAACGAGGGCGAGCCGGTCGGCGCGCAGGGTGTCCCGCTCGTGCCCGGCCGCTCGATCGCGGTCGACAAGCTTCACGTCTACGGCACGCCGTTCTTCATCGACGCGAGCTTGCCGATCGAGAGCGCGAAACCGACCACATCGTTCCGCCGGCTGATGATCGCGCAGGACACCGGGTCGGCGATCATCGGGCCGGCGCGGGCCGACCTTTATTGGGGGGCTGGCGATGATGCCGCCCGGATCGCCGGCCGCATCCGCCACGCGGGCCGCTTCGTCATGCTGCTTCCGCGCGAGCTCGACATGATCGAGGCGGGCAAGCACATGCCGCTGCCCGTGCCGAAGCCGAACATCCCCGAGGTCGAGGTCAAGCAGAGCAAGGTCAAGCAGGCGGGCAAGAAGGACGACGAAACCCGGGGAAGAACCCTGCGCCGGCAAGTTGGTCCCGTGCGATGGCGGCCGCGGTCATGAGGGCAGGCAAGCCGCCATCGCGACGGCTGAGCGCCGAGGAGGGCAAGCTCTGGAGCGATATCACGCGGTCGGTTGCGCCGCTGCGGCGCCGGCGCACGCTGGTCGATCCGGGCTATTCACCAGCACCCGACAAGAGGGGGCCTTTGAGCGCGCCGGCGCGCTCGGCGCCTGCCGCGACAAGACCCGCCCCTCAGCTCGAGCCATTTGACCGGCGGCTCAAGCAGCGCCTCGCGCGCGGTAACGCACCGATCGATGCGCGCATCGACCTTCACGGCAAGACCCAAAGCGCGGCCCATGCGCAGTTGCTTTCTTTTCTGCGCCGAGCACAGGCGGAAGGTGCGAAATTCGTTCTGGTGATCACGGGCAAAGGCGGGACGGCCCGCGACGACGCGGGCGAACGCGGCGTGCTCAAGCGTCAGGTGCCACACTGGTTGGAGTTGCCGGAATTCCGCGGCTACGTCGTTGGGTTCGAGCACGCCCATGCCGGCCACGGCGGGACCGGCGCGCTCTATGTCCGGATCAGGCGTCAGAAGTCAGGAAGAAAATTCCTCTGAGTTCTGATCACTGATAGCGCCCGATCAGCGGGTCACGACGACCGTCGTTCCCCAGCCAACCCGATTGTAGAGATCGAGCACGTCCGCATTGTGCATGCGAATACAGCCGTAGGAGACGAAGCCGCCGATCGAGCCCGGATTGTTGGTCCCGTGGATGGCGTATTCGCCGCCGCCGCTGAGCGTCAGGGCAGCCGCTCCCATGGGATTGCCGGGAGTTCCGCCCGGAATCACATTCGGCAGCGAAGGCTTGTCGCGTTTGACCTCGGCGGGCGGCGACCATGCCGGGCGTAATTGCTTGCTGGTGATGAAGGCGGTGCCGGTCCATTGTTTACCCACTCGACCGACGCCGACCGGGTAGCGCACGGCCTTGCCATTGCCGAGCACGTAATAGAGCGCCCGCTCGCCGGTCTTCACCACGACCGTGCCGCTCGAATAAGTGTCCGAAAAGCCGACGATTTCGCGTGCCTGCGCCAGCTGCGGTAGGGTCGCAGCAAGCACCGCTGCGGCCGCTGCGGCCGCCAAAGAGCGTGAGAAATGCATGATTTGACCGTTTCTGTTGCCCGTTATCCCCTCGATCGTCGGCGCTCGACAATCCGTTTGGATTCCCCTCAAGCGGGTGGCGACGGATCGGTAACCATAATACTCGAATCTGCGTGCGGGCTCAGCGGAAACCGCGCGTCATGGTTAGTGATTGGTTAAAAATTCCGGCGACTGTGCCGTGCGTGCCACACCGGCAACGCTGAACTTCGGCTACTCTGCGGCGGAAGGCATGAATTCTGCGCCGCTCCCTCTTTCACAGCGTCGAGAGGGAGGCGGCTGAGTTTTGCGCGCGCGCTAATCCGGCGAACGTGGCTTAGGCGTGCGCTTTCTTGTTCTGCCGATTGCCGACGAGATCGTCGACCACGGTCGGGTCGGCGAGCGTCGAGGTGTCGCCGAGATTGCCATACTCGTCTTCGGCGATCTTGCGCAGGATGCGGCGCATGATCTTGCCCGAACGGGTCTTCGGCAGGCCGGGCGCGAATTGAATGAGGTCGGGCGAGGCGATTGGTCCGATCTCCTTGCGCACCCAGGCGACCAATTCCTTGCGCAGCTCTTCGCTCGGGCTTTCGCCGGACATCAGCGTGACATAGGCGTAGATGCCCTGGCCTTTGATGTCGTGCGGGTAGCCGACGACGGCGGCCTCCGAGACCTTGGTATGCGCCACCAGCGCGCTCTCGACCTCGGCGGTGCCGAGCCGATGGCCGGCGACATTGATCACGTCGTCCACGCGGCCGGTGATCCAGTAATAGCCGTCGGCGTCGCGCCGGCAGCCGTCGCCAGTGAAGTATTTGCCGGGATAGGCTTTGAAATAGGTGTCCACGAACCGCTGGTGGTCGCCATAGACCGTGCGCATCATTCCCGGCCACGAATCGACGATGCACAGGTTGCCGGTCGCGGCGCCCTCCAGCACCTTGCCGTCCCCGTCCACGATCTGCGGAATGACGCCGAAGACCGGCTGCGTTGCCGAGCCCGGCTTGAGACGCGTCGCGCCGGGCAGGGGAGTAATCAGAATTCCACCCGTCTCGGTCTGCCACCAGGTGTCGACGATCGGGCAGCGGCCGTCGCCCACGACGTGGTAGTACCACTCCCACGCCTCCGGATTGATCGGCTCGCCGACGGTGCCGAGGAGCCGCAGCGACTTGCGCGAAGTCTTCTTTACCGGCTCGTCGCCGGCTTGCATCAGCGCTCGGATCGCGGTCGGCGCCGTGTAGATGGTGTTGACCTGGTGTTTGTCGCAAACCTCCCAGAAGCGCGACATCGTGGGATAGTTCGGCACCCCCTCGAAGATCAGCGTGGTGGCGCCGTTCGCCAGCGGCCCATAGACGATATAGCTGTGGCCGGTCACCCAGCCGACATCGGCGGTGCACCAGTAGATATCGCCGTCGTGGTAGTCGAAGACGTATTGATGCGTCATCGCCACGTAGACGTGGTAGCCGCCGGTGGTATGCAGCACGCCCTTCGGCTGACCGGTCGAGCCCGAGGTGTAGAGGATGAACAGCGGATCCTCCGCGTTCATGTGCTCGCACGGACATTCCGATGTGACCACCTTGGCGGCCTCGTGGTGCCAGACGTCGCGGACGGGCTGCATGTCGACCTTTGCGCCGGTGCGGCGCACGACGATGACGTGATCGACCCCGCCTGCTTTGTCGATCGCGGCGTCGGCGTTGGCCTTCAACGGAACCTTGCGTCCGCCGCGCACGCCCTCATCGGCGGTGATCACGACGTTGGATTTGCAGTCCGAGATGCGGCCGGCGAGCGAGTCCGGTGAGAAGCCGCCGAATACAACCGAGTGGATCGCGCCGATGCGCGCGCAGGCCAGCATGGCGTAGGCCGCCTCGGGGATCATCGGCAGATAGATCGTGACCCGGTCGCCCTTCTTGACGTTGCGGTTGCGCAGGATATTGGCGAACTTGCAGACCTCGTCGTGCAGCTCGCGGTAGGTGATGTGCCTGGATTGGGAGGGATCGTCGCCCTCCCAAATGATCGCGGTCTGGTTGGCGCGCTTGGGAAGGTGCCGGTCGATGCAATTGTAGGCGGCGTTGAGCACGCCATCCTCGAACCATTTGATCGAAACATTGCCGGGGCCGAAGGAGCTGTTCTTGATCTTGCTCGGCGCCTTGTACCAGTGGAGGCGCTTGGCCTGCTCCGCCCAGAAGCCGTTCGGATCCTTGAGCGAGCGCGCGTACATCTCCGTGTACTTGCCCGCGTCGATATAGGCACGTTTCTTCCACTCCGGCGGAACGTCGTAAACTTTCTCGGACATATCCTCCTCCAAGCACCGCGCCGGAAAGCACGCAATCATTCTCTCTTGTTTGGACCGTCGTCCCAAGGGCGCGTATGTGCCATTATGCGACGCTGGCCGGACGAGCGACAAGTCTGGCAATGTTCGACTTTGGTTGCCGGCGTGCGCCTCCATGCGGCAAAATGACAGGCAAAGAGGGGCCGGCCCGCAGGAAACCCGCGTATGCGTATCGTCGTGTCGTGCCTGATCCGTTTCGCCCTCGCGGCCGTCGTCGCGATGCTCGCGACCGCCGCGCCGGCGCAGCCCTACCCGACGCGGCCGATCAGGCTGTTGGTGTCGTTCCCGCCGGGCGGCGCGTCCGACCTGATTGCCCGCACGCTGGGCCAACCGTTGAGTGCGCGCCTCGGTCAGCCGGTCGTGGTGGAGAACCGACCCGGCTCGAACGGGAACCTCGCCGGCGAGATCCGCATCTCTATGCCAAGATGGCCATCGACCCGCTCAAAGAGCTGATGCCGGTGGCGAGCCTCGTTTCGAACGAGCTCATCCTCGCGGTCAACCCGGCGCTTCCGGTTCAGGATTTTCAGGCATTCATCGCATTGGCGCGCGCCGCGAGGCCGCCGCTCTTCTACGCCTCGATCGGCAACGGCAGCGAGCATCACCTCGCCATGGAATTGCTCAAGCAACAGGCCGGCATCGACCTCGTGCATGTGCCGTACCGCGGGGGCGGCCCCGCTGCCATCGGCGTCATGGCCGGCGACGTGTCCGCCATGTTCGGCGGCGGCTCGGTCGCGCCGCTCATCCAGGCGGGCAAGCTCAAGGGGCTCGCGGTCACCGGGCAGCGGCGCTCGCGGCTCTTGCCCGAGCTGCCGCCGATTGCGGACGTCTATCCCGGTTATGAAGTGACGATCTGGCAGGGCCTGTGCGCACCGATCGGCACGCCGCCGGAGATCGTGGAGCGGCTGCGCGCTGAAGTGATTGCGATCCTCGTGCAGCCCGATTTCGTGGAAAAACTCGCCGCCGCCGGGTCCGGCGAGCCCTACGTCACCACGCCCGCGGAATTTGAGGCACGCATCCGCAGCGATTACGCGCGCTACGGCAAGCTGATCAAGGACGCCGGCCTCGCGGTGGATTAGCGCTGTATCTGTCTCGCCTCAGACAGCGCGCGAGCGGCTCTTGCGTCCCCTCCCCCGCTTGCGGGGGAGGGTCAGGGAGGGGGCAAGCTCAATGGCAGCTGCAATCGTTTCGAGAACGCCCTGCCGGTTAGTCATAACGTCGTGATTGTTGAAGCGAAGAACGCGAAATCCCTTCTCGGCAAGATAAGCATCTCGGCGGGCATCGCGTTGATTCGAAGTGCTGGCCGCCATCAATCTCGATAGCGAGCTTTGCGGCGTGACAGACAAAATCTACAACGTATGGACCGATAGGCGTCTGGCGACGAAAACGCGCTCCGTTCATGCGATGACCAAGCAATGCCGACCAAATGACTCGCTCAGCATCCGTCGAGTTTGCCCGCAGCGATTGCGCTCGAAGGCGCTGTTTCGTCGAGACATGCCAACGAGGTGCCTTTGGAAGCTCAGCCATCACCAGCCGCGTTTTCTGCCCCCTCCCTAACCCTCCCCCGCAAGCGGGGGAGGGAACGCACCGAGTTCGCCGCGCCTTTCCACCGTCACCAACAGATGGATTAATCCTTCACGCCGCCCAGCGCGCACACGATTTTCCATTCCTGCGCGGTGACCGGCTGCACCGAGAGGCGCGGATATTTGGCGAGGGCCATGTCCTTGAGGCGCGCGTCGGCCTTGACTGCCGCAAGCGTCACCGGTTTCGCAAACGGCTTCACCGCCTTGACGTCGACCGCGAGAAAGACCCCCTTCTCGTCGGTCGGATCGCGATAGCTCTCGCGGATCACCTCGACGATGCCGACGA
>WNFX01010419.1_pt1 | contig 15116 bp, 10 predicted proteins | sample 5400111 | NCBI WGS metagenome assembly WNFX01 (sample SAMN13153363, study PRJNA577476) | soil metagenome | isolation source: 40 cm soil or saprolite under grassland replicate 1 | place: USA:California | collected 2016-06-15 | reverse complement strand
GCTTCGGCCATCAACTCTAACAGACTGGCCGTGCCGGTGCCAAAGTGAATCGATGGAGCGCCAGCGCACTTGACAGCCTCGAAGATGCGTTGAGAATAGGGCTGCACGTATTGCCGGTAGACGCTGGGGCCAAGGACGCCAACCCAGCTATCAAACAACTGCACAACGTCCACCCCGGCTTGAATCTGCGCGACCAGGTAGCGGGAAACCACCTCGGTCAGCTTATCCATCAATGCATGCCAGACCTCTGGCTGGCTAAACATCAATCCCTTGGCAATAGCATAATCGCGTGAAGGGCGACCCTCGATCAAGTAGCAGGCCAGCGTGAAGGGTGCCCCGGAGAAGCCGATAACGGCCTGTTTTCCGGCCAACTCGCGGCGCACAAGGCGAATCGCTTCCATCACATAAGGGGTAGACTCTTCAGCCAGTGGAACACGCAAGGCCGCGACATCTTGCATCGTGCGTACGGGATTGTGAATGATGGGGCCAATATCCGGCTGGATCTCCAGCGAGATGCCCATACCTTCCAGCGGAAGCATAATGTCGGCATAGAGTACAGCGCCATCTACGCCGAACTTTTCGACAGGCATCAGGGTCACCTGCGCGCAGAGTTCAGGCGTTTTTGCCATTGTCAGGATATCATAGCGTTTGCGTAACTCACGGTATTCAGCAATGCAGCGACCCGCCTGCCGCATAAACCAGACCGGCGTGGCATCGGGCTGTCGATGGTGGCAGGCATCCAGAAAACGCGCCGCGCCACTCTGTGGGACAACTGCTAATTGTTGCTCAGTTTGCATATCTGTTCTTTTATCTATCCTATTCTTCTTTCAACCACCGGGCTACCAGTGGGGCAAAGTATGTAATGATCATGTCAGCGCCCGCCCGCTTCATGCCGGTCAGCGCCTCCATGGTCACCCTGCGCTCATCAAGCCATCCTTGTTGAGCGGCAGCTTTAATCATCGCGTACTCGCCGCTGACGTTATAGGCCGCGATGGGGAGGTCACAGTGATTCCGTACCTGCTGAATCACGTCCAGGTAGGCCAGCGCAGGCTTCACCATCACAATATCGGCCCCCTCCGCAATATCAAGGTCAACCTCCCGCAGGGCTTCACGCACATTGGCTGGATCCATCTGGTAGGAGCGGCGGTCCCCAAACTGCGGTGCTGAGCCTGCTGCCTCACGAAACGGGCCATAGAAGCCCGAAGCATACTTGGCAGAGTAAGCCATAATCGGCGTCGAACCGAACCCATGTTCATCCAATGCGCGACGAATAGCCCCAACGCGACCATCCATCATGTCTGACGGAGCCACAAGATCCGCTCCAGCCTCAACATGCGTAAGGGCCATTTGGGCAAGCAGCTCCAGCGATTCGTCATTCTGCACTTCACCATCATGAACCATTCCGCAATGGCCATGGCTGGTATACTCGCATAAGCAGACATCCGTCATCACTACTATGCCTGGCGCCTCTACCTTAATGACGCGAATAGCCTGCTGGATAACCCCATGTGGGTTATATGCCTGTGATCCAACTTCGTCCTTCTCATTGGGAATGCCAAAGAGCAATACCGCGGGAATCCCCAACTGCGCAATGCGTTCTACTTCGCGACCAAGATGCTCCAGCGGCCACTGCATAATCCCAGGCATAGCGGCAATTTCGCGAGGCTGGCTCAATCCCTCGGCAACAAAGAGGGGATAAATCAATTGCTCAACGGATAAACGAGTCTCACGTACCAGCCCACGCAGCCTTTCGTTTTGGCGCGTGCGCCTCAAGCGCACGGCAGGAAAATTAGCCATATTAATAAACTCCTTTCTAACTCTGCTTGCTTTTTGTTGCACTTGTTGCACTTGTTGCGGTTGTAACGCATGTAGCAGATGTGCTCTTCTAGCAGAATATGAGGCAACGGCAGCCCCTCCAGATGCAAGCATTGTCAAAGGTGGTTCATTCTGGCTGGGGCAGAAACCAGTTTACTCAAAATGTGTCAGGGAATGAGGGTGCGATGAGGTAGGGTGACCCGAAATTACCCACATTCGCGCAAAGCCACCCTTGCGGCCTGCACAGTTTCTTCAATCATCTCATCCTCTAGCGCCAACGAAATAAAACAACCCTCGAACTGCGATGGCGGCAGATAGACCCCCTGTTTCAACATGCTCCAGAAGAAACGCGCAAAACGGGCCGTATCCGAGGTTTTGGCGCTGGTGTAATCAACCACAAGCTGTGTGGTAAAGAACAGGCAAAATAGGGCGCCTATTCTCACCAGTTGTGCCTTAACCCTACTCTCATGGATTGCCTGCGAGATGCCATCGCTGAGTAGCTGCCCTTTTTGTTCAAGCTTTTCATACTGTCCAGGTTTGCGTAACTCGGTAAGGGTCGCAATGCCGGCCGCCATCGCCAGTGGATTGCCTGAGAGCGTGCCGGCCTGGTACATCGCTCCCGCCGGAGCAACAAGCTCCATCACCTCACGACGTCCACCATAGGCCCCGACTGGCAGACCACCACCGATGATCTTCCCCAGGCAGGTCAAATCAGGCACAATGCCTGTCCACTCTTGCACGCCTCCCATGGCTATACGAAATCCCGTCAGCACCTCATCGAAGATCAGCAGCGCTCCATACGTCCTGGTCAGTTCGCGCAACGTTTCCAGGAAGCCTGGCTGTGGTAGGACAAGTCCCATGTTGGCCGCGACAGGCTCAACGATGATAGCAGCAATCTCCCGGTGATAGCTGCGAAACAGCCTTGCTACGGCTGCGCTATCGTTGTAGGCCACTACGAGAGTATTCCCCGTCGTCTCTGCCGGCACTCCAGGACTGTCAGGCAGACCCATTGTCGCGACTCCGGAACCAGCCTGAACAAGCAGCATATCGGCATGACCGTGATAGCAGCCGCTGAACTTGATGATTTTGTTGCGCCCGGTATACGCTCGTGCCAGGCGCAAAGCGCTCATCGTCGCCTCGGTGCCAGAATTGACGAAGCGCACCATCTCAACCGATGGCACACTCTCAATGACCAGTTTCGCCAGTTCGTTCTCGGCCTGCGTGGGCGCTCCGAAACTAAAGCCACGCGTACTCGCCTGTATGACGGCCTCCAACACCGCGGGATGTGCATGTCCGAGGATCATTGGCCCCCATGATTGGACATAATCCAGGTAGCGATGACCATCCGCGTCATAGAGATAAGGGCCGCTGGCATGATCGATGAAGATAGGTTCGCCCCCTACGCCACGAAAGGCCCGCACGGGACTATTGACGCCTCCGGGCAAAAGTCTCAATGCCTCCTTGAAAAGGGCATGAGAATGCGCTAGATTCAGTTCGTCGCCCCTCTGGGTTTGGTTGTTCATCGCGCTCCCCTATGCTCCTATCGCTTCCAAAATTTCACGTAAAGGCTCCGCGACACAGGTAAACATCGGCGTGTCACGCAGTGTGTAACTGCTTGCTTCCGTCTCGCGCAATTCCTGCACAAGATCAAGGAAATCGCTGATCTCATCCGTCTCGAAAGCGACAACAAACTCCTGGTCGTCCAGGCCAAAGGAGTAGGTCGTGTTCAGTGATACCGTTGGATAGGTCAGCCCAACCCGGATGTGCTCGTTCATCATACGTTTGCGCTCTGGCATAGGCAGGGCATACCAGGCGCGCGTCTTCACAAAGGGGTAGACAAACAGGTACTTCTTATCCTCAGGTGAAATGACGAGGCGAGGATCATGCGCGCCACGAGCATTTTTCCCAACATAGATAGAGCGTTTGGTCATCGAAAGTAAGGCATATGTCTCACTCAGATAGGGACCCATGGCACTACGACGAATGCGGCTGCTGAGGTCCCGCAGGTCCTCAATGGCAGTAGTGGCCTGCCAGAGCATAAAGTCGCAATTCGCACGCAGTCCATACACCCCATAGCTTCTGATGAGTGTGTGTTGAGCATAATCATCCAAAGTTTGTAGCAATTCTTGTTTTCCCCGCTGGCGAGTTTCAGCAGGTAACCGTAGCCATTGCGGATCAAGTTTGTAGAAGGTAAAGCGCACCAATTGACGTGGCTGCTTTGGTTTCGTTGGAGCAGTCGCCTGCTCGTGTTGTGTTGCTATGGTAGAATCAGTCAAGTTTATCCCTCATGTTCAACTATTGCCCCCACAAGACCATCGATCGTAAAATCCCTGGCCTGGATATCGACTTCCAGGCCAAGTTCATGTGCGGTTTGTGAGGTGATTGGGCCAATACAACCAATTTTGAGATGCGGATTGCGTGTTACGAGATCTGTCGGTACAGACCCGGTTTCTAACGCACAATCCGCGAGCCAGTGCATAAAATGGCGAACGGTGCTCGAACTGGTGAAGGTGAGCATATCAAGTTGCTGTGCCTGTAAGAGGCGCAGCACTTCGCGTCCCTGTTCATCATCGCCGGCGGCGGTAACAGTGCGATAAGCGGCTACTTCGTCCACTACTGCCCCCGCCTGCTGTAATCCGGTAACCAATACTTTGCGCGCCTCGGCAGCGCGCGCCAACAACACCCGCTTCCCCGCCAATGATTCCCCCCGCCGTCGACTATCCGCAACCAGGGCCGAGACAACCTGCTCTGCTATGTACTCGGATGGCACCAGGTCAGCCGTGACACCATACTGTGCCAGCGCAGCAGCAGTGGCCGGGCCAATCACTGCCAGGCGTATCCTTGCCAGGGCTTGTCTCACCTGTGCCGTATAGCCGAGAGTGGCGAGGCGATCGAAGCAACTTCTCACGCCATTCGCGCTGGTAAAGATGAGCCAGGTGTAGTAAGGATTACCTGTCTCGTCTAGTGCGCAAAGCCGCTGCAAAGCCTCATCAAGCGGCGTCCAATCCAACGGAGTGTCAATACGAATGGTAGGAAACTCAACAGGTATTGCTCCCAATGCCCTCAAACGATCACTTAGCGCACGCACCTGTTCACGGGTGCGCGTCACCAGGATTCGCTTTCCTTGCAAGGGAGGCGCTGAGAAGGTGCTCTCAGACATGGTAGCGCTCCTCCCTTCTGCCAGCATCCATATGGCGAATAATGTCATCTGCCCCCTGATCCAGGGCGCGCTCTGCCAACCTTGTCCCGAGTTGCTCAGCATTTGCAAGTAGACCCCGATTTATCGAGGGGCGAGCGAAGCGAGGAGTGTGCGCTGTCCACCCTATGCTCTGCTGGACACGCACCTGGCGCTGCCCATCCATGCTAATCACCAGCCCCATCAGCGAAAGTTCCTCGCCCACAATTTCGCCATAAGCGCCGACAGGTAGCAAGCAGCCTGCTCCCAGCCGGCGCATAAATATGCGCTCAGCAAGGGTAGTAGCTTGCGTCATGGAGTCACAGAGTGGGGCAACAAGTGCCTGCATTTCTGCTTCATCACGTATTTCCAGAGCCAATGCTCCCTGCCCAGGCGCAGGCATCATCACTTCGAGAGGCAGGTAGGTGAGACGGCCCTCAAGGCGTTCTTGCAAGCCCAGGCGGTGCAGCCCGGCGGCAGCAAGCACAATAGCATCATAGTCGCCTACGTCGAGTTTACGCAGGCGAGTATCGACGTTTCCCCGGAGCGGCAAAATCTCCACGCCGGGATACAAAGCGCGAATCTGAGCCATGCGTCGCAGGCTACATGTGCCTATACGTATAGTGGCTGGCTGTTCAAGAAGCTCACTCACAGCGGTCGTCCCGCGTGAAATGAGCACGTCGCGCGCGTCCTCTCGCGGGCCGGTGACCACCAGTTGCAAGCCTTCTGGTTGGGCAGTAGGCAGGTCTTTGAGGCTATGGACGGCCAGGTCGATGTGTCCCTTTTGCAGGGCCTCCTCGATCTCTGTGATAAAAATGCCATCTCCACCTGCCTGAGTTATAGGAACATCGGTGATACGATCTCCCCTGGTGCGAATGTGCTTAACAGTGATCGACAGGTCTGGCCATAGCTGCCGCAGCCGTTCGACCATTGCTTGTGCCTGTATCAATGCGAGCTTGCTGGCTCGCGTCCCTACTACGATGTGTTTCATCAGTATTCACTTCCAAATCGAATAAATACCGGAGTGCCTCGGTATATATATGTCCCTGTCCCGCGGCTGCCGCATCCTTGAGGCGTAGCAGGGGTTTGTGTAAAAGTTTGTTTACAAGCCGGGTCGTCAATTCCTGAACGGCTGCAGCCTCCCTCTCAGTCAGTGATGATGGCAATTGCTGCATAGTGCGTGCCAGTTCTTGATGACGCAGCGCATCAGCGTATTGCCGCAGGTCATTAATGGCATCCACAACGCTCAGCGAACGCAGCCAGCGCTCAAATGTGCTGACTTCCTGGTCAATGATCGACTGGACAAGTTCGACTTCCTGCAAACGCAGGCGAATCCCCTCACTGACCGCGGCCTCCACATCATCAAGGTTGTAGAGATGCACTCCCGGCAACGTGTCAACCGTGGGTTCAACGTCACGCGGAAGAGCAATATCAATCAAGAGCAGCGAACGACCGGCACGCTGTTGCATCACCTTTTGCATCAGTTCATGAGTGATGATGGCTCGTGGAGCAATCGTCGAGCTAATCACCACATCTGCCTCTGCTAAGGCTTCAGCAAGCTCGGTGAAGGAGCGGTGGACTGCTCCAAGGCGCTGTGCAAGGTCGACAGCGTGGGCCAGTGTGCGATTAATGATCGTGAGTCGCTGCGCACCGTTATCGTAGAGAGTGCGCGCCGCCAGTTCGCTCATCTGACCGGAGCCTATCAACAACACCGAGGCTTCATTGAGCGTGGGGAAGAGTTGCCGGGCCAATTGTACCGCGACAGAACTTACCGAGGCCGTATGACGACCGATATCTGTCTCACTACGCGCGCGCTTCCCTGCCACAATTGCGGCCCGGAATAAGGCCGAAGTGATCGGGCCAGCACAGCCAGCGCTCTGGGCAAGTTCGAGGGCCTGCACAACCTGTCCCTGAATCTGTGACTCGCCCGGTACAACCGAGTTAAGTCCGCAGGCCACTTCAAAGAGATGCCTCACGGCTTCTTCATCGTTAAAGATGTAACAATGCGCCTGCAGTTCAGCAAGTTCAACCTGGCAAGTTTCACTGAGGATACGCAGGAGATTCGTTTGACCTTCATTGATATCTGGAGAGACTGCATACACTTCTATGCGATAACAGGTTGCGAGCAGGACATTCTCCCGCAACACCGGTTGTGCCTCCCGCAGTACCTCTGGCAACAGGCGCCGCCCGCCAACTAACCGCTCACGCAACGCAATAGGGGCAGTGCTTTGATCAGTGCCGATAGCAACAATATGCATGAAAACCTCAAAATTGTCATAATCACAAACAAGTTATTAGAGATTTTAGTAGTTTTTTTGGGGAGAGTCAAGGGCACACGCAGACAATTTCGAGAGGAACACGATTTATGGTGATCATAAAAATAACTGCAAGCGTAAAAGAGAGAGCATGCTCTGAAAGGCTCTCCCTTTTACACTTACCAAGCAAACCCACTTATCCCATCGGGCCAACAAGGTCACTCATCGGTGTCACATTTGTGGTATCACACGTGAACCCCAGGCACCCCAGATTCCATCCGCCCTCAACTGTAGCAAGCATCGAATAGTGGTTATAGGCCACATTCGAAGTGCGCGATGAGTGATCCGAGTGCGAGATCGTTAGCGTCACAACGTGCCCACCACCGGGATTAGCGTCACAGCAACCGCTAGTGTCGCTGAACGGGAAATCGCTCTCGTCCCACGTGATGATTATGACCGAGTTGCCATTAAAGGCGCTGGAGCTCATAATCGCACTGACAGTTGAACTCAGAAAGGCATCGCCTGTCGCGATCAAGCCCTGCACGTTGCCAAAGTTACAGGGATCACTTGAAGGCCCGCCGCGTCCATGCATGTCATTGCATTGGTCCGGGCTGATCCAGGAAAAGTCTGCCAAGTTCTTGTTCGCCAGGTCGGTAGAAAACTGGCTAAAGTCCACGATGTTCGCCATGCGCGCCGGGTTGTTCTGTACATCCTCGTACGAGACAAAGGGATTGTGCTTGCGCTCGTAGAGCTGGTTGCCGCATGTGGACGCCAGCAGGTTGCCGTTGCACAGTGACAGCGACTGCATATACGCCTTCCAGGTCCTGCCACTCCCCTCAATCTGATCCACGATGTTGGGCACAGTAAGGGTCACATCATTATCATTGGTGACGCCATTGGTCGAGCCGGAGGTTGCCGCGATGTAATTAGGCTGGCTGGGGTGGGCAACTCCAGTATAGTTGGTCGCGAACCCATAGGTTGCCGCCGCGAAGTTAATCCAGGGTGCATTTTTATTGCCAATCAGGCTCGTGAAGCTCGTGCCTATCTTATAGGATAGGCAACTGACAAGAACTTACCCTACAAATCACAAAAATACTTGGATGTCTGAAAAGAAAAATATGTTACCCCCCAGGAGAAGTATACACAATTTTTCGGATTAAAAGAAGTGATCACCACACCTCTCCTAATTCCAGAACCCCAACCGACAAGAGAGGGCGCAGAAACCTATGTACGTATATAATGAGAGGAAATACGTCAACAAAAGAAGCAGGGAATGGTCTCCAACAAAGTCACAGTCTGCTCCCAAAAGTCACACGCAGTTCCGGCCTGAGCAGGATGGCGATTGACACAAGCTGAACTTCGTCGTAATTTGGGAATAGCTGGAGGTATGCGTTTCCTAATATGGATGCCACCCGTCTGGATGTCACCCGATTCCATAAAAAAATGGACCGAGGAGCTTCAAGAGGAATCGAGACCATTCCATTTTGGGAGCTGACTCTGGTTACAACCCCTGTTATTAAAATTGTGCGCTGTAATAAACAAATAAGGAGCTGCGATGGATAGGCAATTTGTAATTCCATTGATTATAACTCTACCGTTGGTAGTATTTTGGCTATGGATGGCCTGGGATTTGGGTGGAAATGACAACTTGTCTCGTAGCGAGAAGTTTTACTGGCTGTTAGCATTTCTTTTTATGAACGTCTTCGCTGCAGTTTTCTATTACGTCACTGAGTATAGAAAAAGGCATTAACCACTGTTTACTTGTCTTGAAGGGGTAGTCGCCCCGCCGCTCAGCTTATGTAGGCGGGAATCTTGAGATCCGCTTGATCCAACTTCCAATCTCGTTCACCACCTCTTCAGCCACATGACCAGCCACGGTGTAGGTGGCAGGAGTGGCCTTTTGCCCGCCTTCGATGGGCATAAAGAGGTGGCTGAGGCCAGGATACATGATAAATTGCACGTCACTCCGCCCACCCAACGCGTCCTGCCAGATCTGGAAATCCTCTCGCGTGACCTGGTAGTCGCCCTCGCCCTGGAGGAAGAGCATCGGCTGTTTGAGCGTTTGCGCCACTTTCTCCGGCTGATAGGCGTTCAAGTCGAGCCAGTAGGCAGCCGGGACGTTGAGCGGCAAGTCGGCCGCGGCGGCCGTCGGCAAGCGCTTGGGATCTTTGACCAGCTCCACTTGTTTTTTGACGACCGCCAGCTGCTGCTGTCGCACCACCGGATCTGGCGTACTCAGCGAAAGTACATAGGTCATCTGATCCAGGATCACATCCTCAAACGGCCGCGCAGAACCTGCCAGGATGATCAGGCCACGAATCTGCGGGGAGGCCTCGCCAAGGCGTGGAGCCAGGTAGCCGCCCAGGCTATGTCCCAGCACAAAGATCTGCTGCGCGTCTATCTCTGGCCGCTCGCGCAAGAGGGCCACCGCTTCCAGCGCATCGTCAATGACCTCTTCCTTGACCGTGAGTGTGTCCCTCTCACTCCCCAAGATGGCGGCATAGACTTTCGTGCGTTTCTCGTAGCGCAGCACAGCGATGCCCTGCGAGGTCAGTCCCCAGGCCAGATCGCGGAACGGCTTGTTGGGCGGGATCGTCTCGTCGCGGTCACTGCGTCCCGATCCAGGCACCAGAAGCACCGCCGCAAACGGCCCGTCGCCCTGCGGAATGCTCACTGTTCCTGGCAACACCCATCTTCCGTGTCCTATCTGCACCTCGTGTTCTTGAAAACGCTCGGGATGCGCGTACGGCGGAGGCTCATAGATCGCGTGCGCCTGCTGTTCAACGGTTCCCACAGGCGTAATCGTTAAACCGATGATCTCACCCGCGTCATTCAAGACGACGTTCACATCGAGACGTGCCCGCTCAAAGACGCAGGTGACCACCTGCACCAAGCCATCTTGTGTCTGCACGGCAGACGTTTTTCCCTGCTCCTGAAACGCTCCCACCTGCTGTTCAAGCCCCTGCCAGCTGGCCCGCAGTGCTTCAACAGGGAGCAAAGGTTTGATGAGACCCGCCAGGCGTTGCTCTACTGCGGCAAAATCACCTTGGGCCAGTTGTGTGACGATTTGTTGAGCAGTATCCATCATGTATCCTTTCTGGTGACAAAAACCTGGTTTATTGGTTGTTGCTTTCGCTGTCCTCTGGAAGCCTTATCAATGCAAAACCAGCAACTTCCACAACTCAAATAGACTATGATAACCAATAACGACAACCGCAAGGCAAGCCAAAGAAATATGTAGATAGCGCCACACGCGTATAAGCAGGCGTGCGCGTCGCTGGCGCAGCAGTGAATGTTCAAGTTGGGCGCGGTCGCCGAGTACTTCATAGGTGCGTTGAAAGTCCTTGACTTCATGAGGAGCCAGCATTGATAAGAGCTGTGGGAGCGCGCCTTGCATCTGTAGAGCCTGGTCGCAATACTGCTTGAATTGGGCTGATTTGCCCGCGCTGAGTCGTTCAACCGCTAACTCCAGTTCAAACAGCCGATCCTCAACAGCACGCGTGATACCTACCCCATTGGTATCGGCCTCGCTGGCGATGACACGCGCCTGCCACATATCCAGCAACCGGCCAAGAACACCGGTCAGCACCAACAGGAGCAGCGCCAGCAGGGCCGACATTCCGAAGGACGCTTCGGTGAAACGAGATACTCTCAAGGCAAAATCATGGGTGATATTGAGGAAGTTTTCATGCATGAAGGCGATCAAGATACTGATAACGCCAAACCAGATATGCAGCCAGAGCCAGTTCTGCACTTTGCCAGGAAGGCTACGCACAAAACGCCGGCGCAATGTATAGGCGGCTACAAGCAGTACCAGGCAAAAGGAAACAATACCGAATTGGCGGAAAGGATCATTATATGGGCCGGGATAGAGCTGCGTAGCAAGGGCGGAACGATAGGGCAGGTAGACGCACCCGAGGATGACCAGGGAGAGAAGCAGGAAAAGCCAGTTGAACCATGAGCCAGGCGTTTTCCAAATACGTCGAACCGTGCGTTGTTGCACAGGTGGTTTCGTTATCAGCGCCATCAATTGATCCTTCTTAGTTTGCCTGTCGGCGGAGAATCTCTTCGGTTGAACCAAAGAATGTTGTCGGTTGGATGCGCAGCGCCGCTCCTGTTGGACAAGCCTGAACACATGCCTGGTCGGCGTACCCGGCACACAGGTCGCATTTGATAGCCACTTTCTTGCGCATAGTATCGTAACCATTAGTCGGTAAGGAGATATCGAGCGGTCCTGGCGCTGCGTAGCTTCCACCAGCAGTGACTGCACTCACCACAGGTAATGTTTTGCGTCCACGTTCTTTGCCCCCGCCTTTTGTGAAGAAGCCACTGAAGCGTTGCCAGGAAGAACTAGCAATTTGCTCATCCTCAATGCTCACAATGGAAATTGCTCCGTAGGGACAACGTTCCGCGCAGATGCCGCAGCCAATGCAGCTTTGGGTAATATAGACCTCGCCGTTGGGATGGCGCGCAATACCGGCCCGGCTGCAAAGCATACATACCGGGTCCTGGCACTGGCGACAGGCAGTGGCGATACTGATATTACCAACGACCATCCCCTTGCGGTTCATACGCGAATGCCCATGTCGTCGCGTGCATGCTTCTTCGCATTCATCACAATGAATACATTTGTCCAGGTCAATTACTAGCACCTCGGTCCCTTCCACGACGCCATCATTCACCAGTGAATGGAGTCCAGCCTGCACATTGAGGTCGGCTAACCTTCCAGCAGGAGCGAAATGCTGCTGCGGACTGGTGGCAAGCGCATAGCCCCGGGTTGATACTGCTGTTTCAAGATATTCCTGTATACGCATAGCGAAGCGCTGGTTCACCTCTGGATAGCGTTGGAATAGAGCCAGCAGAGTATGGCGCGGCACCTCGGCTACGCGGCAGCGGTTGATGGTCGACACTGTCACCGCCTGGCCATCGCCCAACAGGTCAAGACCGCCCGCAAAATAGTCTCCCCCCTGGCGATAGGCGATAATGCGTTCATCGCCTGGATTCTGCCCTGTACGACGTGCGACCTTCACAAAACCCTCCAAAAGAACATGCAAGGTCTCACGAGAAGGACGTCCGCTTTGTACGCCCTGTTCATCCTGCGCAAAGAGTTGCTGACCGCGTTCATACTGCTTCACTGGCGTCTGCTGGATCAGCCACTGGATATCGGCATCAGAGACCCCCTGAAAGAGAGCCATACGTTTCAGAATAGATTGTAGTGAACGGGCGTTGTTTAAGCTTTCAAAGTGGTTGCGCACACTGGGAACAATCTCCATCAGCCGCTGCATTACCTGCTCTGGCGCCTGCATGACCAGCGAGGGGACCTGTGCTCGCGCTGATGCTTTGTATGGATGTCCCGTAAGCATCCCATCCTCACCGGCATACTCGCCACGTCTGAGAATTGCCACAAGCAACTCTGCATTATCAATGACGGCCGCGGCCAGCTCCAGGCGGCCTTCCAGGATCAAGTACAAATCACGCCCATACTCACCTTCATGCAGCAACACCTCTCCGGCTGCGAGCGTGACCGGTCTGGAGGCAGCAAGCATATGCAACAGGTAGTTATCTGGCACTTGCCGCGAGTCGCTCAAGATAGACTGTTCGCGCAAACGACTGATTACCATCGCAACTGTCCAACCAGGGGGCAGCGCTTGCATGACACGGTTCACATCGGGCTGATTATCCCAGGAAACACCCAGGCGATCCTTGAGCGATAACATCAGTAAATCGCGGTGATTATCTACCGGGCAGACGGGCACACAGGAACCGCACATGATGCACTCGTGCGTGAAACGCGCGACATGGGGAGCAACTTTGTCTGTCCGCGTGGCGCTGTTGAGATCAGCAATACTGACCTGGGACGACAGCGGCACCGGGCAGGCATCCATGCAGCGATCACAACCAATACACATATCGATCTCAAACTTGACCCGCTGCTCGTCCAGCTGTTGCACCTGTTGACGATGCTCAAGCCCCACCACTGGCGGGACGCGATAAATCGGGTCCCTACCCCTGGCCGGCGCACGATTTATTGCCACAGGGGACGTTTTACCAACGCTCGCTACATGCGCTGTATCGTCAAGCACAGCCGTTCGTTTTGCCTGGACACCCACAGGATTGGCAACGGTCGCCTGTTGCGCATTGCCCTGGACATACGAGAAGTAGAGCAGCATATTGCCCAGCACAATGCGATCGCCATGCGAGAGATGATAGGCATTATTGACTTTCACCTTGTTCACAAACACCCCGTAGCGACTGTCAAGGTCACGTACATAGAAACCATCCGGTGCGGCGAAAATCTCGGCATGGTGGCGCGAGGAAGAGGTATCATCCAGCACAATATCGTTCTGCGGGACTCGCCCAAGAGTATAGCGCCTATCATAGGCAAGGGATATGGCCCTTGGTGCAGTGCTCTGCCCTACAAGCACAAGCGCGGGAGTATCACCAAGCGTACGCAAGATGGCAGCGGGAATACTACGCGAGTCGTAGGCGAATAGCCCTGACTCCTGGACAGATAAGAAATAACCCTGTGTCGCTTTAGAGACCAGTGCGCTCTCTGGGACGCGATAAATCTGGTTCCTACGCCCATTGAGATTTCCCCTATTGCCCTCCTTGTCAACATTCAAGATAGCTCCAGGGACGTTTTGCTGATCAAGCCATGTATCTAGACTAAATTCAGCACTGAACAACCAGCCGGCAACGGCAGTGAGGTTAACTCGATGATCGATGGCGCGCTTGAAGGCCAATCCATGTGTACGATCACCCAGCAGGAGCGCACCAACGATAACACCATTTTTCAAGATTACTTTACGATAGGTGCGCGGCTGAGGATCAGCAATGATTTCTTGATGGCCCGTGGATGGGCGAGTCGTCAACCCTACACTCACAAAGTCCAGGCCGTACAAAAAGGTTGCGTTGTAGTAATTTGTGAAGGCGGCGCGAGCTTCACCTGGTGAACCGGGGTAAATTGGGTGACCTGGCGAGAGCAAATCGAGCATGTTATATGCTGCAACCTGGGCCTGCTGAACGGCGGGGAACCATTGACCCAGCACGCGTGTTCGACCGGTGAACTCATCGGTAGTTTCCACAACATCACCGGCTGCATAGATATCCGCAGCTGATGTACGCAATCCGTTATCGACCCTGACCCCACGCCCACAAGCGATGCCGCTGGCTCGAATGAAGTTGACCAGCGGCTCAATACCAATAGCAATCAACACCATTTCACACGGTATGCGCTCTCCACTGGTGGTGATCACCTGTGCAACCTGGCCATTTTTGCCCACAATCTCCGCAATTTCTTCCCCAGTTCGCACGTCAATACCATCGCGGCGCTCCTCTTGCAGCACCATATCGGAGGCCACAGGGTCAAGCACCTCTGACCAGAGGGTGGTCCCGCGCAGGAGATGCGTCACCTCGTAGCCACGCTGGCGCAGCGTTTCCGCGCTTTCCAGGGCAAGGGTACCACTACCACTGATAACAACGCGGTTGACATGGCTGAGGCGACGAAGAATTTCCCGGTAGTCGGCAACGGTGCGCAATGTAGAGACACCTGCCAGGTTCAGGCCAGAACAGGAGAGGTGGCGGGGGCGTGCGCCATTGGCGAGCAGCAATTTATGATAGTAGATGCGCCTGCAGTCTTGCAGTTGCACGAAATGTTGGATGGTATGAATACCGTGCACGCGCCCAGGCACGAAACGAATGCGCTGATCTTGATAAAACGTTGCCGGGCGGGCCCAGAGCTTTTCCTCTGACATCCGCCCACCTAGATAGTCCTTCAATGCGGGGCGATAGAAGACCGGCAAAAGGTCATCCGCAACGACTGTAATAGAACAGAGGGCATCTTCAGCACGGAGAGTTTCGGCGGCGGTGAC
>WNFX01004036.1_pt1 | contig 15127 bp, 20 predicted proteins | sample 5400111 | NCBI WGS metagenome assembly WNFX01 (sample SAMN13153363, study PRJNA577476) | soil metagenome | isolation source: 40 cm soil or saprolite under grassland replicate 1 | place: USA:California | collected 2016-06-15 | reverse complement strand
CGTCGCCTATCTGACGCGCCGAGGCACCTACGACGCCGGCGTCGTCATTTCCGCCTCGCACAATTCATACGAGGACAACGGCATCAAGGTGTTCTCGGGCGAAGGCGAGAAGTTCACGGAACGCATCGAGCGCAACGTCCCGGCCCACCTCGAAGCGCAGGCGATCCCGTCGGCGGTAGACCTCATGCTGCGTGGCAGCCGCGAAGCACTGGCGCGCGTCGAGGCGGACGACATCGTGGCCTACATCGATCTCGCCGGCCTCGGCCCGGGACAGTATTCACTCACCGTCCACGCGGACTCGTCGCCTGAGGCGGGTGTCACGCATATCGAACCCTCGTCCGTCCAGGTGCGCATCAGTAGTGGCAAATGACATCCCGCGGCTGTTTGGCACCGACGGCGTGCGCGGCACGGCCGGAAAATATCCGCTCGATCCTCCGACCGTGCGGCGTCTCGGCGCCGCCCTCGTGCGCTCCGCTTCCGCCCAGGCTTCGGCGGGATCCGCCTCCGCCCAGGCTTCGGCGGGACAGGCGAGTGATCGGCGGTTGCGGTTCCTGATTGGCCGCGACACCCGCGAATCCTGCGGCTGGATTGAGGCGGAGCTCGCGCACGGCGCGTCAGGCGAAGGCGTCGCCTATCTGACGCGCCGAGGCACCTACGACGCCGGCGTCGTCATTTCCGCCTCGCACAATTCATACGAGGACAACGGCATCAAGGTGTTCTCGGGCGAAGGCGAGAAGTTCACGGAACGCATCGAGCGCAACGTCGAAGCGATCGTCGCCGACCGGTCGTGGACGGCGCGTCCGGGCGAGCCTGACCCGGTGCCGCGAGTCGAGCTCGTGGGCGCGTATCTGGATCATCTTCGCGCGGTATTCCCCGAAGCGCCGTCGCTCGCCGGGTTCAGGCTCGGGGTTGACTGCGCCAACGGCGCGACGACCACGGTGGCGCCCGATCTGCTTGAAAGCCTGGGGCTCGAGATCGTGGTGATCGGGAACCAGCCGGATGGCTTCAACATCAACTTGGGCTGCGGATCGACCCACCCCGACCTGCTTGCCCGCACTGTCGTCGAGCGCAGCTGCCGGATGGGCGTCGCGTTCGACGGCGACGGCGACCGCTCCATCTTCATCGACCATACAGGGCGTGTGGTGGACGGCGACGCGGTGCTGCTGATGTGCGGCGCGCAACTGCAGCGCGAGGGCCGGCTGAAGAGCCAGGCCATTGTCGCCACGGAGATGAGCAATATCGGGCTCGAGCTGGCGCTGCGGGCCCGCGGCATCACGCTCGACCGCACCAGGGTCGGCGACAAGTACGTGATGGAGGAAATGCTCAAGCAGGATCTGTCGCTCGGCGGCGAGCAGTCAGGGCACGTGATCTTCTCCGACTACCTGTTCACCGGGGACGGGCTGTGCACTGCGCTCAACGTGCTGCGGACCGTCGCGCTCACGGGGCGTTCGCTGGCGGATCTCGCGTCGGACCTGACCTTGTATCCGCAGGTGCTGCTGAATGTGCGCGTCAGCCAGAAAGTGCCGCTGGAGACCGTTCCAGAGGTCGCCGCCGCGATCGCGCGCGTCGAGGCGCGTGTCGCGGGGCAGGGCCGTTTGCTCGTGCGGTATTCTGGCACCGAGTCCGTTTTGCGCGTGATGCTCGAAGGGAAACAACAAGAAGAGATTCGCCGCTGGGGGCAGGAAATCGTGGACGTAGTACAAGAACACCTTGGATGACATGGCTAATGGCTAATGGCCGATGGCATAGGGTCGATGGACCACCGAGGTTCAGCAACCATCCGTCATTTGCCATGAGCCATCAGCTATCAGCCATGACATGGCTCGCTTAAGCGTCAACGTCAACAAGGTGGCGACCCTGCGGAACTCGCGCGGCGGCGTCGTGCCGAGCGTGATCGAGGCGGTCGACGTGTGCGTGGCGGCGGGCGCGCCCGGCATCACCGTTCATCCGCGCGCCGATCGACGCCATATTACGCCCGAGGACGTGCGCGCGATTGCGCGGGCCCTGCGGGGAAAGGCGCAGAAGGTCGAGCTCAACATCGAAGGGGATCCGCGGCCAGAGCTGATCGATCTCGTGGAGGAAATCCGCGCCGATCAATGCACGCTGGTCCCGGTCGTGCCGGGCGAGGTGACCAGTCAGGCCGGTTGGCAGCAGGGACCGGCCACTGAGGGGCTGCCGGGAATCGTCGCGCGGTTGCACCGGCGCGGCGTGCGAGTGAGCCTGTTCGTGGACGCGTCATCGGATCCGATCCAGTGGGCGGCCTCGACCGGCGCCGATCGCGTAGAGCTCTACACCGAGCCGTTTGCACGCGCGTTCGAGCACGGCCCCGACCTGGGCCGTCGCGCGTTCGTCCGGTTCGCGGAAGCGTCGCGGCTCGCGCACTCGCTCGAGCTCGGGGTCAACGCCGGGCACGATCTGGATCTGGCCAACCTCACCGTGTTTCGTGAGCTGCCGTTTCTCGACGAAGTGTCGATCGGCCACGCGATCATCTCGCGCGCAGTGTTCGTCGGTCTGGCGACCGTCGTGCGCGAATATCTGGATGTGTTGGCAGGGCGCACGGCAAGCGCATGACGTTTGGTATGATCGAAGTGAACCTCTCCACCACAGAGGACACTGAGGACAGGAGGAAAAAATCCTTCGGACTGGATTGATCCTCCCGTCCTCCGTGTCCACCGTGGTGGAGAGCTGACACATCATGAAGTCCGACGCCATCGCGTTTGGAATTGCCGGCGTGTTGTTCGGCCTGATCGCCGGATGGGTGATCGGCTCCCAGCAGGCCGCGACCCGGCCGTCGCCGGCCGCTGCGCCTCAGGCCGCGAGCGCTCCCGCCGCCGCCCCGGCGGCCCGGGCGCCGGTGCTCGATGAGGCGCAGGTGACGGCGCTCAAATCCGTCGCCCAGCGCGAGCCGAAGAACGCGCAGCCTCGCGCGCAGCTGGCGAACCTCTATTTCGACGCCGACCGGTACGACGAGGCGATCAGGTGGTACGGCGAAGCGCTGGCGCTGAGCCCGAAAGACGTCAACGTCATCACCGACCTCGGCGTCTGCTACTACTACACGAACCAGCCGGACAAGGCGCTGGAGCAATTCAACCGTTCGCTGATGCTCGATCCGAAGCACACCAAGACGCTGCTCAACGTCGGCATCGTCAAGGCGTTCGGCAAGCAGGATTTGCAAGGTGCGTCCGAGGCCTGGAAGCAGGTGGTCGAGATCGCACCCAACAGCCCCGAAGCACAGGCGGCGAAGCGCGCGCTGGACAGCCTGCAGTCCGCCCATCCGGCCGTCGGCTCCGGCAAGCCGGGTGCGTGATGCTGACCCGGTTTGTGCTCTTCCTCGTGCTGGCGATGCTCGTGGCTCGCGCCTTCTGGCGCCTGGTCGACGGGATTGTGGACGGCGCGCGCGGTCGCTCGAAAGGAACCTCCGTGCCGCAGCACGGCGTGTCGATGGTTCGCGATCCCGTGTGTGGCGTGTTCGTCGTGCCGGAACGCGCGGTGACGATCGTCGACGGCCGCACGAGAATCAGCTTCTGCTCAGACGCCTGCAGAGACAAGTACAGAGCGAGAACCGCATGACCGCCGAGTCGTCGCTCCGCGCCGACATCGTGGAGATCGGCCGGCGCATGTACGCGCGCGGCTACACCGCGTCGAACGACGGGAACATCAGCGTCCGCCTGGGGGCCGATCGGCTCCTCATGACACCCAAGAGCGTCTGCAAGGGCTTCATGACGCCGGACATGATGTGCATCACCGATCTGGACGGCCGCAAGCTTCAAGGCGACCGCGATCCTTCCTCAGAGATGCTGATGCACCTCGAGGTCTACCGCCAGCGGCCCGACGTGCAGGCGGTCGTCCACGCTCACCCGCCGACGGCGACCGGCTTCGCGGTCGCCGGTATTCCGCTCGATCGCGCTGTCCTCGCAGAAGTGTTGACGACGCTCGGCAGCATCCCGATTGCCGAGTACGCCACGCCGTCGACGAAGGCGCTGCCGGAGGCGGTTCGGAAGTACATCAAGGCGCACGACGGCATGCTGCTGGCGAACCACGGCGCCCTCACGGTCGGCTCGGATCTCTTCGGCGCGTACTACAAGATGGAGACGATCGAGCACTTCGCGAAAATCAGCCTCGTGGCACGTATGCTCGGGCGCGAGAACCTGCTGTCGCGCGAAGAGGTGATGCGCCTCCAGGAACTGCGCGGCGCCTATGGCATCAAGGCGCCGGCGCCGATTTGCGCTCTGCCGGGGACCGAGCCACAGGCCGGGTCCCTCCCGGACGAGACGTGTCAGGTCGTCCAGGCACCGAAAGGCGAAGGATCGCGCCTCGTCGTCTCGCCGAAGCCTTCGGCGGAGGCGGATGAAATTCGGTTAACATACCGCGAACTCTCCGCGTTGATCGAAGACGCAATACGGAGCTTACGCTGACCATGGCGTGTGGCTCATGGCTGATCGCATAAGGTCCATGAACCGTATGCCATCGGCCATCAGCCATCAGCCATGACAAGGAGACAGCAATGGGCGAGGCGCTAGGGATGGTCGAAACCAAGGGACTGGTCGCGATGATCGAGGCCGCCGACGCGATGGTCAAGGCGGCGAAGGTCACGCTGGTCGGATGGGAGAAGATCGGCGCCGGCTACGTGACCGCGATCGTGCGCGGCGACGTGGCGGCGGTCAAGGCCGCGACTGACGCCGGCGCCGCGGCCGCGCGCCGCGTGGGGGAGCTCGTTTCGGTCCACGTCATCCCGCGCCCGCACGCGAACCTCGAAGATGCGCTGCCAATCGGAAAGTCCACGACCGCGAAGGCGTAGGGCTTCGAGCTTAGGGACCAGGGCTTAGGGCTTAGCCGAAGGTGCTTCTCGCCAAAATCGTGGGGACTGTCGTCGCCACGCGCAAGGACCCACGACTCGTCAGCAGCAAGCTGCTCGTTGTCCGTCCGATCGATCCCCGCGGAAAGGCGGAAGGCAACTATCTGGTGGCGATCGACACGGTCGACGCCGGCGTCGGAGAGACGGTGCTCGTCGTCAGCGGCAGCTCCGCGCGGATGGCGTCCGGCCTCAAGGACTGCCCAGTCGACGCCGCCATCGTCGGCATCGTCGACGAGATAGAAATCAATGAATAGGAATCTGGTAATCGGGGTTTCTCCAGTTACCCAATGCAGTTAGCCCGCGTGATTGGCGACGTCGTCGCAACGCGGAAGGACGAGAGCCTGAGCGGGATCAAACTCATGCTCGTCCAGCCGATCACGCCGGATCGGCAGCCCGCGGGACGTCCGCTCGTCGCGGTCGATGCGGTCGGCGCCGGCGTCGGCGAAGAGGTGTTCTTCGTTCGCGGCAAGGAAGCCAGCTTTCCCTTCCATCCCGCCGAACCGCCGGTCGACGCCGGCATCGTCGGCATCGTCGACCACTGGGACGTGGAGACGACGTGAAGCCGGTAATTGGAGAATCTGGTAATCTGGGAATTGGATTGCCGGATTGCCGGATTGCGCCATCAATTACTCAATTACCAGATTACCCAATTATCCAATGCAGATCGCCCGAGTAATTGGCACGGTCGTTTCGACGCAGAAGCACCGGACGTTCGAGGGCGCGAAGCTGATGCTCGTGCAGCCGCTGAACGCGGACGACTCGCCTCGCGGAACGGCGATGCTGGCGATCGATGGCGTGGGCGCGGGCGTGCACGAGAAAGTGTTGATCGTGCTCGAGGGGCGTGCGGCCGGCGAGGCGCTCGGCCGGCGCGCGGCACCGGTCGACGCGGCCATCGTCGGAATCATCGACACGGTCAGTCTCTATGAATGATCAGGAGCTTCGCGAGATGATTCGTGAGTCGATCGCGCGCCACACCGGCGCCGGAAGCGCGCCCAGTGCGCCGGACCCGCGGTCCGCGTTTCATCCGAGCCATGTGCGATTCACGCTCCTTCGCAGTGGCGACGAAGACGGCGCGTGTCTCATCGAACCCACGGTCCGCTGCAATCACTGCGGGTATTGTTTGTCGTACGGACACTGACACAAGAGGGGCTGGACAGGCAGGACAGGCAGGAAGGAACCGGCCCATTCCGCCCGTCGCGCCCGTCCCGCCTATCCTGCCCATGCCGAGCGTCTTCGTCACCAGAAGACTTCCGTCTTCGGTGCTGTCCAAACTGCGCGCGGTCGCCGACGTCGATCTCCACAGCGGCGAGGCGGCGATTCCGCCGGACGCGCTGCGGCTGCGCGTGGCGGACAAAGAGGGACTGGTCTGCGTCGTGACGGATGTCATTGATCGGAGCGTGCTGGATGCGGCGCCGTCGATGAAGGTCATCGCGAACGTGGCGGCTGGCTACAGCAACATCGACGTCGCGCATGCGAGATCGCGCGGCGTCATCGTCACCAACACGCCGGACGTGCTCACCGAGTCTGTCGCCGACTTCACGTGGGGCTTGATCCTGGGGATTACGCGCCGGCTCGCTGAGGGCGAGCGGCTGCTGCGCCGCGGCGAGTGGAAGGGATGGGCGCTGGACTTCATGCTCGGATCCGAGCTGCGGGGCAGGCAACTTGGACTGATCGGTTTTGGCCGCATCGGCCGGGCGGTGGCCGCACGCGCACCGGCCTTCGGCATGCGGGTCGCGTACACGTCGCGCCGCGAGCCGGACGGCGCCGGAGCGAATGCGGGTCCGGCCGAAGCGATGTCGCTCGACCGTCTGCTGATCACGTCGGATGTGATCTCGCTGCACGTGCCGCTCACGCCGGAGACGAAGCATCTCATCGATAAGCGGGCGCTGGCGCGCATGAAGCGGTCGGCGTATCTGATTAATACCGCGCGCGGGCCAGTAGTGGACGAAGCGGCGCTGGCCTGGGCCCTCCAGCAGCATCTCATCGCCGGCGCGGCGCTCGACGTCTACGAGGAGGAGCCGGTGGTCCACGCCGATCTCCTGCCGCTCGAGAATGTCCTCCTCATCCCGCATCTGGCCAGCGGCACCACAGAAACGCGCTCGACGATGGCCGAGCTCGCGGTAGACAATGTGATAGAGGTGCTGGCTGGCCGTTCCCCGCTGACGCCAGTGTCGTAGAGGTCTCATGTTCCTGCGTTCCGCGCGCGTGTTCACCGCCCTGATATTCGCCGCATTCGTGGCACTCACTCCGCAGCCGGTTCCGGCGGCCAGTCAGTGTGAATGGAACGGCATCGAGCGTGTGGTCGCCATCGGCGACGTGCACGGCGCCTATGAGCGATTCGTCGAGATTCTCAAGGCGACCGGCATCGTCGACAACGACCTGCGGTGGGCTGGTGGACGCACCCATGTCGTTCAGCTCGGAGATATTCTCGACAGAGGCGACGACTCGCGGAAAGCGTTGGATCTCATCCGGCGGCTCGAGCGGCCGGCGCAGGCCGCCGGTGGCGCGCTGCATGCCCTGATCGGCAACCATGAAGTGGCCCGCATGCTCGGCGATCTTCGGCTGGTGGCGCCAGGCGAATATGCTGCGTTCACCAGATCCGATTCGGTGACGACGCGCGAAGGCTATCTCAAGTCGCTGGGCTCCTCGGCCGGGGATCGCGACCAACTGCTCAAGCAGATGCCGCTGGGGTTCGTCGAGATGCGGCAGGCGTTCGGACGCGAGGGCGACTACGGCCGCTGGCTCAGGCAGCTGCCGGTCACGGTGAAGATCGACGGACTGCTGTTCGTGCACGGCGGCATCAGCCCGGCGGTGGCGCCACTCGGGTGCGAGGGGATCAACGATCAGGTAAGGCGCGATCTCACGAACGACCTCGACAAGACGCGCGCGAACCCTCTCGCCAGCCTCACGGCGCGAGCGGACGGCCCGCTTTGGTACCGCGGTCTTGCCCAGGAGCCCGACACCTTCGCGCCGCAGCTGACCGACATTCTCGAGAAGATGCACGCGCGCGCGATCGTCGTCGCACACACTGTGACACCCACGCGCCGCATCACGACCCGATTCGACGCCCGCGTGATTGAACTTGATACCGGCATGCAGTCCACCTACGTGCCAGACGGCCGCGCATCCGCGCTCGAAATCCGAGGGAGCGAAGCCACTGCCATCTACGTCGATCGCCGCGACCCGGTGGAGCTGCCGCGACGTGAGGGCTCCGCCGCGCCCCAGCCCATTGCGGGCCGGCGCTGACCGATTCGCGATCCCGTCGATGCGCCGCAGGCCTCCCGCTCGAGCCGTCCACACCGTGATGCACGCGCTCGGCCGCGCGATCGATCGGCACCCCCTGCCCGCCGTCGAAAAAATCGCCGACGAGAGTCAGGACGATCCGTTTGAGGTGTTGATCTCCACGATGCTCTCGGCGCAGACGCGCGATCCGGTGACCGCAGCCGCCTCGGCACGACTGTTCCGTGTGGCGCGGACGCCGCGGACGATGGCCGCGCTTTCGACGAAGCGGATCGAGAAGCTGATTTATCCGGTGAGCTTCTACCGCCACAAGGCGAAGCACGTGAAGGATACCTGCCGCATTCTGATGGCGAGGTACCGCGGACGCGTACCCGGGACGATGGAGGAGTTGCTCACGCTGCCGGGCGTTGGGCGCAAGACCGCGAACCTCGTGCTGATCCTGTCGTTCAAGAGTGTGCAGAACATCTGCGTCGACACACACGTGCATCGGATCTCGAACCGCCTCGGCTGGGTGCGGACGCGCACTCCTGACCAAACCGAGCAGGCCTTGTACAAGGCCACGGCCGATCGGTGGTGGCCCTACATCAATCTCTATCTCGTGACCTGGGGCCAGAACGTCTGCAAACCGGTCTACCCGCGCTGCGGCGCGTGCGTCATCCGCGAGTACTGCCCGCAGATCGGCGTTGAGCGGATCTCGAAGCGATGATCCGGCTTCGCTCGACCGCCAAGCCATTCATTTTTTGCGCGCTTAGCGTGCTTTGCGTTCCTTCCTTCGTGAGACCTCAGACTGCCCCGCCGGTGCTTGTCGTCGAGACGTCGAAGGGTACGTTCGAGATTGAAACCTATCCGAACGAGGCGCCGAAAACAGTCGCCCATGTGGTCGATCTCGTGAAGCGTGGGTTCTACGACGGACAGCGCGTACATCGCGCGCTGCCGGCCTTCGTCGTCCAGTGGGGCGATCCGCGGTCGCGCGACACCGCGCTGAGCGGCGAATGGGGTCTTGGCGCGGCTGCCTCGAGCGGTTCTGCGATCGGCGCCGCCGAGATCTCCAGGAAGCGGACTCACACGATGGGTGCCGTCGCAATGGCCCACGCCGGGATACCGGCGCAGGCAGACAGCCAGATGTTCGTGACACTGGCGGATCGCCCGGACCTCAACGGCAAGTACGCCGTGTTCGGGTGCGTCGTTACGGGAGAAGACGTACCGGCACGGCTCGAGCGGGGCGATCTGATTCGGCGGATGTACCTGAAGGAGTGACTTTCACGATGCCGGCCAGCTCGGGGTAACTCTCCAGGAACGCCGGCGGGTAGGTGCCATCGACCGGTTCGCCGAGTTGCCGCTTGATCATTGCGGCATTCGCCACCGACTTCGCGGAGAAGTGATTGTTCGTGTAGAGATACAGCTTCTTCACGAGCCGTCTGGCGGCGTCCGCGGTATCCGAGAACTCCTTCAGCTCTTCGCTCGTGTACAAGTAGTCGTAGCGGTCTTCGGCTTTCTCGTGCCGCCACCACTTCTCGGCGTTCCGGCCGTGCAGGCGCATGTAGTAGAAGCCCTTCACGTTCGGCAGGTAGTTCTGACGGATTGAGAACCTGAACTTGGGCTCGTCGATCTGCACCCACGCCGCGTTGAATCCGTTGAGCATCCCGAGCGTGTCCCCAAGTCGATCGCTCCAGCTGCGGTGCCGCAGCTCTACGGCGACCGGATAATCGCCGAGGCTGCGGAGCAGGTCGCTCAGGTAGTTCTGCGACGCGGGCGTGTTTTTGAAGCTGGGCGGAAACTGCGCGAGCAGCGCGCCCAGCTTACCTGTCGAAGCCAGCGGCTCGATGCCGCGGCGGAACTCGTCGAGGTCAGCGTCGTTCGGGCGCGCGAGCGCGTCGAGCGCCGCCGATTCGCCGCGGACGTCTTCGGGCAGGCTCGCAGCCAGCCGTGTCTTGAACATCGAGGGATGCGTGAACTTCTGATAGAGCTTGACGGCGAACTCGAAGCCTTGTGGCGTGCGCTCCGCCCACGATCGGCAGACGTCCGGGCGCGGTTGCCCGTAGAAAGTCGAGTTCACCTCGACGGTATTGAAGTGTTCGGCGTAGAACGCGAGCTCGTCGAAGCCCTTCCGCCGTCCACGCCCGGGCGGATAGAAGATGCCGTTCCAGGTGCCCTTGCCGGACGGGTAGTTCCACCCGGACGTGCCGATGCGGAAATTGGACATAGAGACTTCAGAGTTGTTCGTATTTCGCCTTGTCGAACCCGAATACGACTTTCGATCCTTTGATCAGGATCGGCCGCCGAATCAGGTTCGCGTTCGTCATCATCAGATCGATCGCTTCCTTCTTCGACTTGGGGAGCTTCCGTTCCTTGAACACCGGGCTGCGAGTACTGACGAACTCCAGAAACCGCTCGGCATCGACGTGGCGCTCGAGAAAATCTCGCGACGGCGGTTCCCTGTTGATATCCATCTCGTAAACAACCACACCTGCGTCATCCAGAAACCTTCTGGCGTTTTTGCAGGTCGTTCACGTGGGCTTGGTATAAAAGGTCGGTGTCGGCATGACAGTAGAATAATAGAAAGTCAAAATGCTGACCGTCAACGAGATCTTCTACTCGGTCCAGGGGGAATCGACCCGGGCGGGCGAGCTGTGCGTGTTCGTGAGGCTCACCGCCTGCGATCTCCGCTGTTCATGGTGCGACACGGCGTACGCCTTCCACGAGGGGCGCAAGATGTCCGTCGACGAGGTCGTGGCCGAGATCGACCGCTACGGCTGCCCGCTCGTCGAAATCACCGGCGGCGAGCCGTTGCTGCAGGACGACGTCTATCCGCTGATGGAGACGCTGCTGGCCGCTGGCCGGCGTGTGATGCTCGAGACAGGCGGCCATCGGTCCATCGCCAGGGTCCCGCCGGGGGTGCTCAAGATCGTTGACGTGAAGTGCCCGGCCAGCGGCGAGGCAGACAAGAATGACTGGGAGAATCTCCGCCGGCTGGCGCCGCACGACGAGGTCAAGTTCGTCATTCAGGATCGCGCCGACTACGACTTCTCGAAGGAGGTAATCGACCGCTACGCGCTCACGTCGCGCGCCGGAGCGATTCTGCTGTCGCCCGTCCATGGCGTCCTCGAACCGCGCGTCCTCTCGGAATGGATGCTCGCGGACCGCCTGCCGGCGCGCTTGCAGCTTCAGCTTCACAAATACATCTGGTCGCCAACCACCAGGGGAGTGTGAATCGAGTAATCGGGTGATTTGGTAATCTGGTCATGGATTGCCAGATCGAGCTGTAGTCCTCCTGAGTGGCGGCCTGGATTCCTACACCGCCGCCGCGATCGTCAAGGCCGAGCAGAGCTTCGAGCTCTACGCGCTGACGATTCAGTACGGCCAGCGGCATGCGCGCGAAGTGGAATCGGCTCGCGCCGTGGCGCGCGCGCTCGAGGTCTCGCAGCATCTCGAGCTGCCGATCGATTTGCGCGCCATCGGCGGCTCGTCGCTCACGTCGGACGTCCCTGTACCGCAGGACCGCGATCTCGAGGCGCCCGGCATACCGTCCACCTACGTGCCAGCGCGAAACACCATCTTTCTCTCGGTTGCGCTGGGCTGGGCCGAGGTGCTCGGGGCGCACGATCTGATCATCGGCGTCAACGCCCTGGACTATTCCGGATATCCCGACTGCCGGCCGGAGTTCATCGCGGCGTTCGAGCGTCTCGCGAACCTCGCGACGCGAGAGGGCATCGAGGGTGCGGGGTTCCGCGTGCACACACCGCTCATTCGGCTCAGCAAGGCCGACATCATTCGGCGCGGCCTCGAGCTCGGGGCCGATTACGGCCTGACCCACAGTTGCTACGATCCGCGACTGGACGGCGCACCGTGCGGCCGCTGCGACAGTTGTTTGCTTCGCGCGCGCGGGTTCCGCGAAGCCGGCGTCCCCGATCCGCTGCTCCTGCGCTAGAATCGCGCCAAGTCCTTGCGCATCCTAGAAACTCAACCGCTCCGGCGCCAGGTCATCGCCGTGACGTGCGGCTTGTTGGTCCCCTTCGCGTTTGCCGCCATCTGGTCGGCCAGCCGCACCCGTGTCGAACGTGAAACGGAAGTCGAAGAACAGGCGGGATCGATTGCCCACACCGCAGCGGCGTACCTCAACGAGTACTTGAACGGGCTCGATTCGATGGCGTCCGCCCTGACCCGGCACCCGGCCGTCATCACGCTGGACCGCGCTCAGAGCGACCGTCTGTTCGGCGATGTCCTGAGCGGCCAGCCGTTGCTCCTCAACATCGTGTTGACCGACCGGACGGGCAATCTCAAAGGCAGCGGGCTCGTGTCAGCTGGCACCCTGAATCGGATCGCCATACCACCGTATGTGCAGAGCGTTGTCACCAGTGGCACGCCGCAGATCAGCGAACTCACGACGGGGCAGGTGTCGGGCAAGCCGACGGTCGTCCTTGCCTATCCGGTCCGACAGGTGGAGGACGGCAGGGTAGAGGGCGTCCTCGCCCTGGGGCTCAACCTGGCGCAACTGCAGACCCTGTTTCACGACATTCCGCTGCCCGAAGGCTCGGTCGTGACGCTGACCGACTCGGCGAGTCGAGTGCTCGCGCGAAGTCGCGATGCGGACCTCTACATCGGAAGGGCGCTCGGCGTGCCGACGACCTCTCCGAAAGACGTGCCACACACCCAGGTCATGACCGGACCTGACGGCGTGCCACGGTTCTACGGCAACGCGGTCATCGACCGTGGCCCCTGGCTGCTTAGCGTTGGCATTCCCACCAGCGTGGCCGTCACGCGCCTGGCGCCGCTGTTCCTCCGCAACATCATCATCGCTTCATCAGGAATCGTTGCGGTCCTACTACTGTCGCTGGGCCTGTCGACCTTGATCGGACGCGGCATCAGCGGAGTGCGCGACGCCGTGCAGCACATCGCGGACGGCGATCTGTCACCGCCGGTCAGAACGCCGGTGCCGAATCTGGAACTGGCCCAGCTGCAGAACGCGTTCATCACCATGGCCGCGAATCTTCGCGAGACGCAGGGCAAGCTCGATCGCCAATTCGAGCAGGAGCGCAAAGTGCGGGAAACGCTCCAGTCGCTGCAGCGTCAGGTTGTCCGCCAGGAGCGGCTGGCCGCGGTCGGCGTCCTCGTCTCGGGCGTCGCACACGAACTGAACAATCCATTGCAGGCGATCCTCGGTACCGCCGAGCTCCTCGAACGTCGTGGAGGCCTCTCCGCCGAGGCCCTCGAGGAGATCGCCTTCGTCAAGACGCAGGCTGGCCGCGCGCGAGAGATCATCCGGAACCTTTCGCGCTTCAGCAGCCAGCAGTCGGGACCGCCCGCAATCGTCGATCTCCGCGACGTCATCAGCGAAGTCGTCCAGCTCCGGCGCCGCGACCTCGACACAGGCGGCATCACGCTGGACATCGAGACGTTGACCACCCGAAAGGTGTACGCCAACTTCACCGAACTGGAGCAGGTGACGCTCAACTTCGTGATCAACGCGCAGCAGTCGATCGAAACCGTCGGGCGCACGAAGGGCCGCATCATGATCCGGCTGTTCGACATCGGCAAGAAAGTGCGCCTCGAGGTGCAGGACGATGGCCCCGGCGTGGCGCCGGAAGACGAACCCAAGCTGTTTCAGCCGTTCTTCACCACGAAGCCGGTCGGGAAGGGCACGGGCCTCGGCCTTTCGGTCAGCTACGGCATCATCGAGTCGTACGGCGGCTCGATCGGCCACCTCGGCAACCAATGGGGCGGCGCGACCTTCTTCTTCGAGTTGCCCACGAGCGATCCGGCCGCGCGGCCGCCCGCCCCGCCCGGCGACGCCTCCAGCCAGACCAATGACCGACCGCCTGTATTACAGCCATCCGTACCTACGAACGTTTGACGCGACGGTCCTGCGGTCCGAAGAGCGCGGCGGCCGCCGGGTCGTCACGCTCGACCGTACCGCGTTCTATCCCACCTCCGGCGGCCAGCCGTTCGACACCGGGACTCTTGGCGGCCTGCGAGTCGTCGAAGTGGCCGACGAAGAAGACGGGACGATCGCGCATCTCGTCGACACCGGAGCAAACCCAGCTCCGGCGGTCGGTGAGACGGTCCATGGCGAGATCGATTGGTGGCGCCGCTTCGATCACATGCAGCAGCACACCGGCCAGCACGTGCTGTCTGCGGCCATCGTCAGCATCTGCCGTGCCCGGACCGTGAGCTTTCATCTGGGTGCGGCTGTGTCCACGATCGATCTGGACCGCGAGCTTTCCGCAGCCGAGATCGCGGCGGCGGAGACCGAGGCGAACCGCATCGTGTGGGAGAACCGTCCGGTCGCCATCCGGTTCGTGACCTCCGAGGAAGCGGCGACGCTGCCGTTGCGCAAGGAACCGGCACGCGGAGGCACGCTTCGGCTGATCGAGGTCGAGGGATTCGACCTCTCCGCCTGCGGCGGCACGCATGTGGCGCGGAGCGGTGCGATCGGCATCATCGCCGTCGCCTCGTGGGAACGGTTCAAGGGGGGCCAGCGGATCGAGTTCCTGTGCGGCGGCCGCGCGCTCGACCGACTGCGATCGCAGCGTGACACGATCGCCGCGAGCGTACGGCTGCTGTCGGTCCTGCCGGAGGATATCCCATCGACGGTCGAGAGAATGCTGGCCGACGCCAAGGATCAGAAGCGCGCCGTAGCGGGGCTCCAGACGGAGCTGGCGAAGTTCCGCGCTGGCGAGCTGGCGGCAACCGCGGAGCGCGTCGATGGGATATCGATGGTGCTGCGCGCCGTCGATGCGGATGCGAACGGTTTGAAAGCCCTCGCCACCGCGGTGACGGCCGCTCCCGGCTATGCGGTGGTGCTGGTGTCCACTGCGCGTCCGGCACTTGTCGTTGCCGCGCGGTCGGCCGGTCTCGCGGTCTCGGCGCAACAGATCGTTGCGACACTCACGGGCAAGTTCGGCGGACGCGGTGGAGGGAAACCCGAGCTTGCGCAGGCGGGCGGCCTCGACGCGCCGGCGGACGACATCCTCGCCGCGGCTCGAGCAGCGCTTACGTAGGTTCGGAAGGTTCGGAAGGTTCGGAAGGTTCGGA
>WNFX01010943.1_pt1 | contig 15130 bp, 20 predicted proteins | sample 5400111 | NCBI WGS metagenome assembly WNFX01 (sample SAMN13153363, study PRJNA577476) | soil metagenome | isolation source: 40 cm soil or saprolite under grassland replicate 1 | place: USA:California | collected 2016-06-15 | reverse complement strand
GCTTGCTTTGCTTGCCTTCTTGATCACCTTCTGATCATCCTTGTCGTGTCCGGTGGGTGATCAAGGAGCCCTCTGCGGTGATCAAGAAGCGCGGGAACAGTTGGTGGGTCGTCGTCTACGCCGGACGTGACCCGCTTACCGGCCGTAAGCTCCAGAAGACCGGTACCGCCAAGACCAGGGCCGAGGCCAAGCGCCTTGAGGCCCGCCTGATCACCGAGGCCGCCACCGGCCGGCACCGCGGCACCGGCACCAAGACGGTCGCCGAGCTGCTGGAAGCCTGGTACCAGTGGCGCCCGGGCGCCCGCCCCATTTCGCCGAATACCTTGGCGAATTACCGCCGCTATATGGACCAAAAGATCCTCCCGGCGCTCGGCAAGGTCCCCGTTGGCCGCCTGGACGCGGCCACCCTCGACCGCTTCTATTCGGAGCTGCGCCAGCGCGGCAGCAAGTGCCAGCACTGCTACCGGCGGATGCGCGACGGCCAGCCGCCGATGCGCCCGGGTGAGGTCTTCCGCCTGCGGTTCACCGGCAAGGAGCGCGTCCACGAGACCGACTGCGTCCAAGGTCTGCCGATGAGCGCGAGCGCTCTCCGCGACGTGCACGCTATCCTCTCGGGCGCCTTCAAGCAGGCCATGCGGTGGTACTGGATCACCCAGAACCCCGTTCCCTTGGCCACGGCGCCGGGCAACGAGCAGGCCGACGTCCGGCCGCCAGACGTCAAGCAGGTAGAGCGCCTGCTGGACACCGCCACCGCAGAGGACCCAGAGCTGGGCCTGTTCCTGCGCCTTGCGGTGGTGCTCGGCGCCCGCCGCGGCGAGGTCTGTAGCCTGCGCTGGTCGGACGTGGACCTCGACCGCGGCGAGGTCCTGGTCGCCGGGAGCGTCATCATCCTGGCCGGCCAACCGCTGTTGGACCAGGAGAGGACCAAGACCCGCACCAAGCGGCGTGTCGCGGTGGGGAGGGGCACGCTGGCGCTACTGCGCTCGCACCGCGCCGCCCAAGCGGAGACCGCCCTTGCGTCCGGGACCACGCTCGCACCGGATGCCTACGTGTTCAGCCACGCCGCGGACGCCTCGACCCCGATCCGCCCGGACGGCGTGACGCACCGGTTTACCAAGCTCGCCCGCCAGCTCGGTGTCCGTTGCCGGCTGCATGACCTGCGCCACTTCATGGTGACGCAGCTCATCTCGGCTGGCGTGGACGTACGCACCGTCGCCGGCCGCGCCGGGCATGCGGACGGCGGCCGGATCACGCTCGGCACCTACGCCCACTTCCAGCAGGCCCAGGACCGCCGGGCCGCCGAGTTGATGGACGGACTGTTAGCGCCGACTGCTATGAGATCCCGGTCTCGGTAGGCAGCGGTCGAAGGAGCAGGGCATGGCAGGGATCGGCAGCAACTCACTCCGGGTGGCCCTCAAGGAACGAGGGTGGTCACACTCGAAGATCGTTGCCGAACTGCGCCGCCAGGCAGCAGCGACCGGCGAGGCCCTGCCCAAGACCGAGAGTCTGCTCACCCTGGTCAGCCGTTGGGTGAACAACCACCAGCAGCCGGACGACTTCTATCGTGACCTGCTCGCCCGGGCGCTCGATCGTCCAGCCGCCGAGCTGTTCGGCGAGGAGGACCAGGCTGCCGAGCTGGAGGCCGGCGCCGAGCCCTGGCGTCTCGCCCGTGCCCTGGAGCTGTCCTCGGTTGGCGCCGCCTCGCTGGAGGCGATCGAGTTGGCCGTTGCCGACTTTGCCCGGCGCTACCCGAGCACGCCGCCGGCCACGCTGCTCGACCCGGTCGCCGGCCATTACCGGGACGTGAGCCGCCTCCTGGAGGGTCCGCTCCCGGTCGCCCATCGGCGCCGGCTCGTGGTGGTGGCGGGCGTGCTCGCCGGTCTCGCCGGCAACCTCGCCTTCGACCTCAAGCAGCGGCCCCGAGCGGAGGCGTACTTCACGGTGGCGCTCCAGGCCGCCGGGGAAGCCGAGAGCCCCGACCTTGGCGCCTGGACGCTGGCCATGCGAAGCATCCTGCCTGCCTACCACGGCGACCCGGCTGGCGCCCTCGCGCTGATCCAGCAGGGCCAGGCGTTCGCCGGCCAGGCTGTCAGTGCGACCCGGCGCGCCTGGTTGGCCGCGATGGAGGCCAAGGCGTACGCCGGCCTTGGGGATGCTCGGGCATGCTCCGAGGCTCTGGGCCAGGCTACCGGCGCGATCGAGCACGCCGGACTGGCCGAGAACCGGCTCGGTACCGACTTCTTCGATATGCCCCGCCTGCTCGCCTTCAAGGGCACTTGCGCGCTGCTGCTTCGCCAGCCCGAGGCCGCCCGCGCCGCGCTGGCCGAGGGGCTGGCCCTGCGGCCCCCGAGCGACGTGAAGGGCCGCTCGCTCGCCCGGCTCGACCTGGCCGCCGCCCATGTCCAGGAGCGCGAGCCGGAGCAAGCGCACGCCACCGCGCTTGAAGCGCTCTCGATCCCGCCGCAGTACCGCGTTGGTCCAATCCTCCAGCGCGCCCACGAGATCCAGGCAGACCTCGCGCCCTGGAGTGATGAGCGCCCGGTTCGTGACCTGGCCGACCAGCTCCGGGCTATCCTGGCCGCTTGACCTGGAGGCTACGGGCAAGCTCGCCGACGTGAGAGGCTTGCTCCCGAGGATCGCGGGGAGGAGCAAGCGATGCGGTGGACGGTGCATGGTCGGCGCGTGCTCTACGAGAGCGATTGGGTCAACCTTTGGCTCGAAGATGTGGAGCTGCCCGACGGCGAACGCCTCGAACATCATGTGCTGCGCATGCCCCGCCGCTCGGTCACGGTCGTCGTGCTGGACGAGGACGGCGAGCGCGTGCTCCTGCTCTGGCGGCATCGGTTCATCACCAACACGTGGGGTTGGGAAGTGCCGGCCGGCTGGACCGAGGGCGACGAGGCCCCGGAGGACACGGCGCGCCGCGAGGTCGAGGAGGAGACCGGCTGGACTCCGACCTCCCTAACGCAGCTCACCACCTACTACGCGCTCCCCGGCCTGGCCGATCTCCACTTCACCATGTTCCGCGCTGACGGCGCCCGCCACCTTGGCGCGCCGAGCGACGGCTCCGAGGCCAGCCGGGTGGAGTGGGTTCCGATCGCCAACGTCCCCAAGCTGGTTGACGATGGCCAGATCACTGATGGCCCCTCCCTGATGGCGCTCTCATTCGCGCTCGCCTTCGGGCGTCTGCGCTAGCGGTAACCAGCGCAGGGATCGCCGCCGCAGACTCCCGGAACGCCAGAGGTCCTGGCTCCTGTTCGCACGCCTCGATCTTCGATCGTCCCTGCTCACGAACCGGTTGACGGTGTGCGAGTCACCCATCGTCATCTGCCGTCAGGTTCCCGCCGACTACTCCGCACGCGACCGTAAGAGGCGAGACGGAACGCGACCCAGGCGTGCCAGCGCCTACAGGTCAGGCAGTAGCGGAAGGAGCCCCATATGCAGGACCAGGGACGTAGCCGCGGGACCCCTTCCGAGCAGACGCCAACGCCCGAGGACGATGGCCGCCTCACGTGGACCATCCGCGAGGCGGCAAAGCTGCTGGGCATCTCCCCGTATAGCGCTTACGAAGCGGCCCACCGCGGCGAGCTGCCCGTGCGGATCATCGGCCGCCGGATGCTCGTCCCTCGCGCCGCCCTGCTGCGCCTGCTGAACGAGCAGTAGGGCACGCACGGATCCCATCTGCTCACCAAGCGGCCCCGGCGGCGTACCAGCGCCCCCGGGGCCTGGCATCAGAGGAAGGAGCCCCCAAGATGCGCGACAAGCGTACCCCTTCAGCCTTGCTGTCTTCGAGTGACAGGCAGGGCATGTCTCCCGCCAAGCGCACCCTACACGCCTGGCTCGCGTCTGCCGCCGCCAAGGTCAGGCGCATGAAGCGTGCCGAGGGTGGTGACGCCGCATGAGCCAGGCTCCTACGGCTCACGGCCCCTACGAGCAGGAGCCCCCTGAGCAAGCGCCTGCCCCCGAGATTCGGGTGATCGATCCTGGCGCCCCGCACCTTGCCTTCACCTGGCAGGCCCGTGACGGTCACGGCCGTCAGGCCAGCGGTCAGGTCGCCGGCGCCCCACCCGAGCCGGAGTCTGCCGGCTGGCGCTACCACGCCTTCACCGAGGCCGCCGAGACTGCCGTCAACGCGCTCAAGGACCTGGAGGGCCTCAGGGCACCCGAGCCCGCGCCGGATGATCCCGCCGCAGTCAAGTCCTCCAAGCGCCGCCCGGTGTGTGACTTCTGCGCCAGCCAGCCGGCCACCTACCGCTACTCGACGCGCCGCGACGGGATCATCCCGGTGGGCGGCGTCGTCGTGGTGTTGCCCGGTGGCGACTGGTTCGCCTGCCCGGCCTGTCACCTGCTGGTCGAGGCCCAGCTGTGGGACACCCTGAGCGCACGGGCCAGGCTGTCGGCCGAGCACGGCGCTGTGCTGTGGGCGTACTTCCGTGAATGCCGCAGCGGTCCCGCCGTTGCCCTCGACGCCTCCCAGGGGGGTGATGTCGAGTGACGGCGATCCGCCACCGCGCTCGCCCCTGGGATGCTGGCCCCGAGGTCACCGCGCGTGACCTGATGGCGCTGCGCTGGATCACTGAGCAGTACACCGCGCGGCTGGATGTGGCCGCTGTGCTGCTTGGCCGGCTGTCCCCGGTCGGCGCTCGCACACCCGGTCGGCTTGGACCGCGCACGCTGCGGCAGCGGTTGGAGCGTTGGGAGCAGGCCGGATGGGTCAGCCGGCGCCGGCTGTTGGGGCACACGTGGATCGTGCCCACCGCAGCCGGTATCCGGCTGACCGGCCTGGAGCACCTGGAGCCGTGGGAGCCCGCCGCCGTGCGGCTGGCCCACCACCACGCCGTCTCGATGGTGCGCCTGGCCCGCGAGCCCGAGCCCAAGGCTGTCGGGTGGGTGTGCGAGCGGGAGCTGTGGCGCCGCCGTGGCAAGGCGTCGTGGCATCTGGCGGACGGCGCGCTGCCGGTCGAGGTCCCCAGGTTGTGGCAGGAGCGGGGGATCGGTGAGGCGTTCGAGCTGGTCGAGGTCGAGCTGCACCAGAAGGCCCGTCGCCGCGTCGTCGCCGCGCTCAAGACCCTGCCGCCCGGGAGCCGGCTGGTCACCTACTACACCGCGCCCGCGCTGCAAGCCGCCATCACTGCGCAGCTTGCCTCGGTGGTGCGCGAGCTCAGCGGGCAGGTGGCGGTTCGGGTGGAGCTGCTGCCGCAGATCCCCGGTGTGGGTGGGGAGGTGGCGGCATGATCGCCCCGCCCGATCCCCGCTGGCCTGGCCAGCCTGACCCGCGCTGGCCTGGGCATGATCCGCGCTGGCCCACCCAGCCGCAGCATGGCGGCTGGTGGGGCTGGGGTGGGCCGCGTCCGGTGCGGGACAACCAGCTCGGCTATCGCATGCCCTCCGGCGGGCAGCCCGCCGCCGGGTCGTTGCCGCTGCTGATCGCGCTGGGCTTCTTCATCCTCAGCCCGCTGGTGCTGTTCTCCTGGGCCGCAGCACAGGCCGTGCTGCGCTGGCTGGGGTGGCGCTGGTGGAAAGCCGCCCTCCTCAGCCTTGCCGCGCTCGTCCTGGTGATCGTCCTGGAGGGCGGCCCCGGCCCCGCGCTGGCACATCACTTCTCCGGCTACCTGTGGATCCTCCGCCAGTTCGGCCACCCCGTCATCCACCTGCCATTCCCCGGCGCGCTCCTGGTGCCCCAGCTCCCGCTGTCGGTGCCGCTTGGGGCACTGGCGGCAGCGTTGAACGTGGCCGGGCGGCGGCAGCCGTTCCACCCCGCCGAGGTCCGCCGCCAGCAGCGCGAACAGAAGCGCCACATGGCCCGCGCCATCAGCAAGGCCGCCGCGGTCAACGATGACCACGACGGCCAACCCGCCCTTGGTGCCGCGCTGGACGGCGACCTCGGGCTGGCCGCCCGCGACGGGCTGGTCTACCTGCCCGGCTGGATCTCGCAGCGCTCAAGGCTGCTGCTGGGCACCAGCGGCATGGGCAAGAGCACCGACATCGAACGCGAAGCCTTCCTGAGCGCCCGTGCGGGGCGGAAGTTCGTGCTGATCGACGGCAAAGGCACCGACCCGGGTTTCGCCGAGCGTGCCCTGGCCGCCTACCTGGCCGGGAACCCCCACGCAAGGGTGGGCCTGTGGCCCGAGTTGCCCATGGATGGCTGGCGCGGCACGCCGGCCGCCGTCCACAACCGGCTGATGGCGATGCTCGGCTGGTCGGAGCCCTACTACAAAGACATCGCCTCCCTCCTCCTGCGCCTGGCGCTCACGGCGCCCACCCAGGATGGCCCGGTCCGCACCTCCAGCCAGCTCCTGGCACTGCTGGACCCCGAGGTGCTGGCCAGATTGTGGGAGCACGACCCCGAACGTGCCCGCCAAGTCCAGTCGCTGCGCGGTCGGGAGCAGGCCCGCGCCGTGGTCGGCGCCGTCTCCCGCTTCGCCAACTTCTTCCACGCCGTCGGCCAGGGCTTCGACGCCGCCGATCTCGGATGGTCGTTCGAGGACGTGGACTTCGCCTACCTGCGCGCCCCCTACCTGGCCGGGCGGGAGGACGCCGACGCGGCGTGTCGGCTGCTACTGGAGGACTTCGCCCACTACGCCACCCTCCGAAAGCCCCGCCGCGGCGAAGACGTCACCCTGGTCTTTGACGAGTTCTCCGCCATCGGCGGTGGCCGCGAGGTCGCCATCCAGCTCGTGGAGCGCGTCCGCGACGCCGGCTGCAACGTCGTCCTCTCGGCGCAGAGCGCCGACGGCCTGGGAGACGAGGCCCAGCAGCGCCGCCTGGTCGGCGCCTGCGCCGGCGGCATGTTGCTCCACGCGATGCCCAACCCGGACGGGATGCTCCGCGCCGCCGGGGTGGTCGAGGTGGTAGAGCAGACCTGGCGGCTGGACCAGCACGGCCCCACCGGCAAATCCTCCGCCAGGCTGGGGGAGCAACCCAAGATCGCTCCGGGGCAGGTGCAGCAGGCCCGCGAAGGCGAAGGCTGGCTCATCAGCCGGGGCCGCTACCAGCACCTGATCGTCACCCGCACCCGCATCACCCCCGCCACCCGCGACCGTGCCCGCGCGATGATCGCGCTCGCGCGGTCCTGGCGGCCGGATCAGTCGCTGCCCGGTGCCCGCTCGTGGCCCGAGGTGCGGGAGCGCGCCGGGATGGCCGCGCTCGAGGTGGAGCGCCATCTCGCCATCGAACCACCCCCAGCAGCCCACCGGACGCCAACTCGGCTGCCGGACCCGCCGCCGGCCCAGATCGGCGAGAGCGACGGCGGCGAGGACCAGGACCAGGCCGACGAACCCCGGGCACCGCAGGGTCCGGTGGATGGCGCCGGGTGGCGGCTGCGCCTGGCCGTGGCCACCGCCGCCCGTGAGGGCGACCACCAGGCCGTCACCGCACTCATCCACCACGCTGCCAGCCTCGGGCTGAACGAGGCGACGCTGCTGGCGGTCGCCCGCACGTACTGGCCAGCCGGCCTCCTACCACTGCGCGCCTGCCGTGCGGGGCTGCGCTGGCTCCGCCACCACACCCTGCGCCCGCGGCGTGGACAGACCAACCGCGCCGTGGTGCAGCGGTGACGGGCATGCCCAAGGGTCTTGCAGCGGCGGCAGCGCTGCGCGCTGGCTCGCGGGGACCCCTGCACCCCGCGACCTGCCCGCCGCTCCGAGCAGGCGAGCGGAATGGCACGCGCCTATGCGTCAGCCGCAAGCCCCGGCCGAAATTCTCCACAGGTTCTTTGCGGCAAGGTGGCCGCCTACGGCGGCCAGCTCTATGCATTCCGCAAACAACCCGCTCCGAATTTCCGCCTTTCCGGCTTGCGCCTGACCGGCGCGTGCTGGCCGCTACGCGGCCGCCTTGTTCCAAGGCGAGGCCCTGCGGGACACCGCCCGCCCGCTCGGCACTGACCTGGTTCGTTGATAACTCCATAGGGAGCGCCACACGGCACGAGCCACCAGTGGCGAGCACGCATCCCACCTCGAATTCACGAAGGGAGGTGAACCATTTTGCTGACCCACTACGGCTACAACCCCGCCACCGGCGGGACCACCGGCTACCCGGACGCGCAGCAGGAGCAGGACGCCCTGGAGTTGGGCGACCGCGTCGTGATCGAGCTGGAAGCCGAACGCGACCGTCAGGCCGGCTGGCCCCCCTGACCCTCGGTACCCACCTGACCACCTGGCCGGTCGGGACCCTGCACCCGTCCGGATCGTTCGAGCCCCACAAGGAGGGGACGATGGCTGACACCACCACCATCATCTGTGGCAACCTCACCGATGCCCCCGAGCTGAAGTTCACCCCCAACGGGGCGGCCGTGGCCAACTTCCGCGTCGCCGTCACCCCGAGGGTGAAGGACGGCGACACCTGGAAGGACGGGGAGACCTCCTTCTTCCGCGTCAACGCCTGGCGGCAGCTGGCCGAGAACGCCACCGAGAGCCTGAGCAAGGGCGACCGCGTGATCATCGTCGGCCGCCTCAAGGCCCGCTCGTGGGAGACCCCCGAGGGCGAGCACCGCAGCGTGGTCGAGATCGAGGCTGACGAGATCGGCCCGTCGCTGCGGTGGGCGACCGCCAAGCCCGAACGCGCCACTGCCGGCTCGACCTCGAAGGCGAAGTCGGGCGGGCAGTTCAACGACGAACCGCCCTTCTAACCGCCTCGACCACCACACGTTCCAGGCCCGGGGGTGACGCGACCATCCCCGGGCCTCCCTGTGTTCCTTGGGAGGACCCGATGGGACTGTTCGCCAACGGCAGCGTGGACCCGTACACCAACCAGGAGCAGGCGCAGGCCGCCGCCGACTACACCGACCACGCCGGCGGTTGGCACGAGCCCGACCCGCCCGTCCTCGGACGGGACTTCGACCCCGCCACAGACGACGACTTCACCAACAGCCCGCGCTGGTAGCCCTCGGGCGCCAGCGGCAACAGGCAGGCCGGGAGCGACGCGACCGCTCCCGGCCTTTCGCATCTCCGGGAGGACCCGTGATGCACCCCAAAGCCTACCTGTACGCCGTCCCTCTCAGCGTCGGCTGCGCGGTGGTGTGCGAACGCTGCCAGGACACGATCGCCATCACCTTCACCTCCGCTGACGCCGCCAAGATCATCGCCGCCCACACCTGCACCACCAGCCCGCAGGAGGTGGCCAGGTGAGCCCGTTCTACTCGCCGGCCACCGGCACCGTGCCGTGCGCGGCCATGTGGTACGACGCCCGCACCCTCGGCCGACCCATCTGGCGTCTCGGCGCGCCCGCCGGCCATCACGACGGGTGGAGGCCGTGCCCGGCCGCCGGGACCGACCTGGTGGAGGTGGACGACGGCGCCTCGCGGCTGGTGTACGCCGACCACGCCCGCCAGACCCGCGCCGTGGTGGCCGCCGGCCGGGCCGGTCGGCTGCGCTGGCGCCCCTGACCTGCTGGAGGTATCCCGTGACCACCACTGCCGATCTCGCGCAGGAGCCGCGCCAGGACACCGGCCAGGACACCCGGGCCGGTCGGGACTGGACCGACACCGCGATCGAGTGGGCCAGCGGCACCACCGCCGTGGCGATGTTCGCCTACGGCGTGTCGCTGTCCTACTCGGTCCTGCACCGCATCGCCACTGCCGCCGGCCTGCCCGCTTGGGCGGCCGACCTGTGGCCGCTGGGCTTTGAGGCGTTCATGGCCTCCGCCGCTCTCAACGCCCTGGCCGAGCAGCGCACCCGAGTCTCCCAGGCCGTCTGGTGGCGTCGGGTGCCCTGGTACCCGTGGGCGCTCACCGCCTGCACCGCTGGCGGCTCGATCCTGCTCAACTGGTTCCACCCCGCCATCCCCCTGGACCCGCCGCCCGGCTGGCTCGTCTCCCTGGTGTACGGGCTGCCACCGCTGGCGGCGGTGTTTGCCTGGCACCTGTTCCTCCAGCGCCTGGCCCACCGACGCCACCAGGACCACCAGCAGGCCAAGCAGGACACCGGCACGGCCGAGGGGTCCGGCGAGCTGGCCACCACGCCTACTGACCCGCTCCGCGCGGTGCGGGCGTTGCTGGCCCGCGAGACCCCGGCGTCTCGGGTGACCGCCAGCCACGTCCAGCAGGTGACCGGCCTGTCCCGCTCGCGAGCCTATGCGGTCCTGCGCCAGCTCCGCGCCGAGACGCCCGGTCCCAACGGGCAGCCGGCCCTGTCCGGCCTGGAGGACGCGCGCCCGGCACACCGGAAGGACTGACCACCAATGCGGTTCCTCGCCGTGCTGCTCGGCATCGAAGCGGCGATCCTCTGGCACCTCACCCACCAGCCGCTCACCCCGACGGGGCTGGTGTGCTGGGCGCTCGCCCTCTACAGCCTCGGCTGGACGCTCTACAGCCTCTGGGAGCTGGCCACCAGCCCACGCAAACACCGCATCACCAACGACCGGCCCTGATCGCCCACACGCCCACCCACATCGGCGCGGCCGGCTGACCGGGCACCGACCCGCAGGCCCGCTGCTACCCACCTGTCTCGAAGGCCACTCGGACCCGCCTCCGGGTGGCCTTCCTGTTGCCCGTGAGGTGACGATTCGATGGTCACTGACCCCACCTGGATCTGGCGTGACTGCGAGCACTGCGGCACGCCGTTCGGCCAGCCCGACGACCCCGGCCGCAAGCGCCGCTTCTGCTCCGGCGCCTGCCGCACCGGCGCCTACCGCGCCCGCAAGCGCCGCCAAGAGCAGCAGGACCAGCAGCGCCAGCGCCGCGCCCAGGAGCAGGCCCGCGAGAACGCCCGCCGCCAGCGCGACCAGCAAGACCAGCAGCAGCGCCGCCAGCGCGAGCACGCCCGGCAGCGCGCTAGCCAGCCGCCCCCACACGCCGGCACCAGCCGGCCCGGCACCTGGTGCGGCCTGTGTGGCGGCCTGCGCGGCCCGCACACCTACCACCACGACGACGCCGCCCACCAGCGCGCCCGCCGCCGCTACGAGGGCCTCAGGGCCAAGGCCGCCGGCACCGGCTACCCGCACGAGGCCGACGCCTGCCGCGCCAAAGCAGACGCCCTGTGCGACAAGTACGGCCTCTAGCGTGGCCCTCAACAGGATGGCTAGCGGCACGGACCAAACGTCACATGCCACCCGTGCCGCTGGACTCCCGTCACGGGCGGATCGTCACCACCGGGCACAATAGGCCTGGACAATTCCCGCTCGCTCGTGTCTCCGGGCATGCTCGAATTGCCGTCCACATGGAAGCGCCTTCGGCGCTTGCTGCTGCGCTGGCAAGCTCCGCAGCCCTGCCCCGCCCACCGCGAGGACGACCGCACCCGGCCTGACTCGGGCACCTCGGCGGGTACGCCAAACCCTATGCAGGACCCTACGCTGGACCCTACGCCCGCGATCCGCGTACCCCACCTCGTCTTCGGCGTCGGCGTTACCGCAGGCAAGCTCCCCCAAGGGGGGCCAGTCGCCCGCAAAAACCGCGGGCGACTGGCCCCCCTTGGGGGAGAGGTGCGAGCGCGCTTGATCCATTCGTCAGCCGGTCGGCTGTGTGGAAGCCGCCTTCGGCGGCGTTTGATTGATGCAGCCGACCGGCTGCCGCATGGAGCGCTCGCAATTCTCTGCGCACCTTCGGCGCGCCGCCATCTTCGATGGCGATCCCATTAGCACCGTGCCGAGATCAAGGGCATAAACGGATCGTCACACTTCCGTACTCCCCTGTGACGAACCGTACATGACCCAGATTGCTCGCTCTGCTGTGACGAACCGTTGGTGACGGACTTTGGCTTGGGTTGTTGTGACGAACCGTTGCGCACGACAACCTATGACGATCCGTTGGTGACACGCTCCTCGCGCGTGACGATCCGCTCGTGACCGGGTCCTGACACCTGGCATAGGCGAGGAGCATCTCGGACCCCCACGTCGTTCAGCCTACGGCCCCAGGAAGCGGCGAACCTTCCAGGTGCCCATTACCACGCAAAACGGGAAAACGATAGACTCCTCGCCTCATGGCAGGGAGGCGAGATGGACGAGGAGCGGAGAGGCCCCCTCTCCAGGAGTACATTCAAGGTCTCGGAAGGTCTATTAATTGCTGCGTCACCGGGCTTCGGCTACGTATTGGCGTTCGTTTATGAGCTTGGTTTCGCTAACGCGATGAAGATTCCCGTAGACTTCATACGTCTAGATCTCAGGGATATTCTTCTGGCAACCGTTGTTCTGGGATTAGTTCTCTTATTGCTAGTCATAGCCATCGACTTCGTGTTTGGCTATATCAAACTGCCGGAAAGATTCGGGACCCGTGCCTTGTTCAGCATCAGTGTGCTTTGGGTCGCATTTGTCGGTCCTCAAGCTGTAATCTATCGTCACCACCCCATGAAGGTCCTGCCGTTCGCGCTCGGCATGGCTCTGCCTTGTGCCCTTCCCTTCCTGTTTCCGCTAATTAGACACCGCCAACTCGACGGGTACTGGAATAGGTTGGAAGACTTCCTAAGATCTGCTTGGGGACCGACCGGGAGATTTCACCCACCAAGCCGACGGCTCCGTGATCGATATGGTCCCGCACCAGGCATACTAATCGTTGGGTTAATACTCCTGTACGTCAACACATACTTGGCTGGTGACGCAAGTGCTTTAGATACATCTACATACCTCGTTTCGTCCTCCACTCAAGAAGTCGTGCTGCGAATCTATGGGGACCGCGTTATTTTAGTGCCTTATCATGGGTCGCATTTCTCAACCGCGTTCCGAATTGCGGACCTTACCGGCGCTCCGAGCCAGCGCTTAGAGGTGCGCCACGTAGGCCCTCTGAGACCGAGCAGATAGTTTGGCGTATCGGGTGAGACCGCTGTGACAAGCGGTGGTGAACGTTAGTGGAGGTTTCCTTCAACGACCAATCACCTATCGGGCCGGCTTCGTCGATTGCAGGCGACTGAGCGATCTAGCGTCCACCGCGGAGCCTTTGCCCCGACTCCTCCGGCGGTGACCGCGGTGGAGGTGGGTACAAGGCCGCCCAGGTCAGGTCGTCATCGGCCTGGTCGAGGGCGTAGGCGTGCAGCCATCGGGCGATACAGCTGCCAGTGGGAACCATCCGCCCCCGCCGCTGGCAGAGGAGAGGCTGGATTTACGCCGAGCGCTTATGAGTTGCGGGACGGTCCGGCAGGTGACCGTGCCGCTCGCGGAATGGCTTGCCGCGTCTTCCACCGGGCCGTCACTACGGGCCTCTCCGACTTCGAGCCCACCTGCCGGGCTCCCCGGGCGGCAGTGGTGCCCCGCGCATAGGGCGGTTTTTCCGGGCTGGTCGCAGCGTCAGGGGCATCGTGACCACCCCCTTTTTGGGGGTCGGCAGACCAGCACCTCGGAGTCTAGCAACCCGGCACGACAGATCCGTCGTGACGATCCGCCCGTCACCACCGCAGAGGAGGGGGGACCGGGGGAGGACACCTCCTCCCCCGGAATACTGGCCGACTGGATCGCCCCGACCATCGTGGCGCAGATGGGCGCCGATGCCCGGCTGTCAAGCGCGAATGTCCGACTCCCCGCCGCAGCGCAGGCCACCACGACGACGCCCATTCGCGCTTGACAGCCTCGAAGCAGCCCTCGGTCCCAGGTCTGGGCCTGAGCTGGCCGCCGCCAGAGTGACCATCGAGCGCTGCCGGGATATGTGAAGTTCGACCTTTGGGTTCATCGGATACAAATGGATGGGATAGTCTCAGATTGTGCGAACCGCCAGCCAGCCACCACCTGCGGGGTCGCTTGTCATGCGTGAGGGCAAGCGCAAGTCCGTAGAAATCGTCATGAAGGAGGCGGACCAGGACAGACGAGAGAGGGAAGACGAAGGAACTTGGGACGGTCAGTACCATTTGAGTGTTTTCGCCGGTCCCCTTGCTGCGGATGAGCAGCCCGAGCAGGCGGTCCAGCGGCTCTTTGACGGACACCTCAGGGTCAAATGGTTCCGGACTGGTCCCCTAGAGTGCTTTGATAGGGAGGGGCTCCGGCTCTCGGCATCACCGCCGGAGCCGTACCACTACGATGTGGTTATTGGACCGGAGCTAACGCCCGATGTCGTTGAGAGGTTCGAGCAGTGCTTCGACAGCGAGGTGAGGAGGAACCCGGCATGGCACGCTTCGTGATACGACACCTCATCCCTCCACCTCCGCCGAATGTGCGGGTGAACCTCAATGCGATCTCAGGAGATGGCTTAGTGCGGGTCGAGAGCACAGACTTCGACCGGCCAGTGAGGATCGGTTCGCTGGTAAGGATCTTCGAGCCAGTCGATGAGATTGAAGGCTACGCAACGGTCTCGCGGGTCAACAACCGCACGGGTCTCATCTACCTGGATGTGGTATGGGACTCCCTTCGGGACCTGGAGCCGATTCATGTGACAAGCACTTCTGACGCCGAGATTGTCCCTGCCACGTCGCTTCCGCACATAGGTCCGCCCGCCCGCCTTGACCAGCCTCAACTACTCTCTGCATCGCGGTGACTATGAACATCAGGATCCTTCTAGCAACTGCGGCAAACCTCGATGCCGCCGGACAAGTGAACGCTCTAGGCCTTGGCTGGAACATCATTGGACCGTCGCCGTTGCCAGGTTTCGTGGTAATAGTCACAGCCGAGGCGCCAGAGGGCCAGGGCGAGGAGCCGTTCGACGTCCAGGTAAAATTGCTCGACAGCACTGAGAGCCCTGTGGTGATTGGAGACCGAGGCGCCGAGCAGACCATGGACGTACACTTCCAGGCCCAGGCCGCACCATCTGCTACTCGGCCCGCCGGGCTACCGGGTGGCACAACCCTCATCCTGCAGCTTGGCCCGGGCATTCTTCTCGAACCAGGCATGTATGAATGGGTTGCGTGGGTGGAGGGCGAGACCCAGCCGAACTGGCGCCGACAGTTCTATGTAAGGGCAAAACCGGATGAGTTCCCTCCACGACGCGCTTTCGAAGAGTTGCCCGTCCCAGGATCTCCCTCGTAGCTGTGCTGTAGAGCTGTGATCGGTTGGGCAAGCAGTATCCTTAGGAGTCGGGCCATCAACGAGGCTACCGACCTGAAACTTGTAACGACCTGCTTGCATGAGCCACCGATGCCTGGCTGTCATCCCTGAAGGAGCGGGGCCGGTCAAGTCCTTCGACGAGGTTCCTGTGCGGCGAGGAGGTTGTTGATCTGCCTTTCCCTTCTTGATGGCAGGCGTGGATCAGCCCGCCGACGGGGTCATGGTGGAGCGCCCGCAG
>WNFX01003729.1_pt1 | contig 15134 bp, 13 predicted proteins | sample 5400111 | NCBI WGS metagenome assembly WNFX01 (sample SAMN13153363, study PRJNA577476) | soil metagenome | isolation source: 40 cm soil or saprolite under grassland replicate 1 | place: USA:California | collected 2016-06-15 | reverse complement strand
TACCGACTCGCCGACTCGATTCCGAAACGCGACTGGTGGGTCCGATCCCAGCTACTAGGCGCCGCGCGATCAGTCTCGTCTAACATCGCCGAAGGACATGGCAGGGGTACTATCCGCGACTACGGTAGGTTTCTCGAAATGTCCATCAGTTCACTGAACGAAGTACAGAACGATCTTCATATTCTCAAACGGAATCAAATAGCGAGCGCAGAGCTTGTTGATTCACTGCAGCCCCTCAGAGTCGAAACCATCAAGGTGTTAACGGGTCTCTTGCGCTCTATGCGAAAGAAGCTTCCCAATAATAGCGATTGGCAACGCAGGCAAGTTAGGGAAGAGCATGAAGTCTATCGAGCGGGAGTGGACGTGGAGTCTGATTTCGACGATGTCGATCTCCTAGCTCCTGACTCCTAACTCCTTGCTCCTGGAGGTAACCCATGCCTAAAGGCACCAAAGGCAACGTCGTCCAGGTAATCGGCACCGTCGTCGACGTCGAGTTTCCGGCGGAAGGCCTGCCCGATATCTACAACGCCCTCGAACTGAGTGTGGGCGACGGCAAGAGGCTCGTCCTCGAAGTCCAGCAACACCTCGGCAACAACTGGGTGCGAACCCTGGCTATGGACACCACCGACGGCCTCCGGCGCGGCGCCGAGGCGATCGATACAGGCGAACCGATCACGGTGCCCGTGGGTGAGCCGTGCCTGGGGCGGCTGTTTAACGCGCTCGGGGAGGCGCTCGACGGCCTCGGCGAGGTGAAGGCGGACGAGCATTGGCCGATCCACCGTCCTGCCCCGCCTTTGGACGAGCGCGAGACAACACCCCAGGTCTTCGAGACTGGAATCAAGGTCTTCGACCTCGTCTCGCCGTTCACGAGGGGCGGCAAGGTCGGCGCCTACGGCGGCGCCGGCGTGGGCAAGACCGTCATCATCCAGGAACTGATCCGCAACATCGCCACCGAGCACGGCGGGTTCTCCGTCTTCGCCGGCGTCGGCGAGCGCTCCCGCGAGGGCAATGACCTCTGGGTTGAGATGAAGGAGTCCGGCACCCTCGCGAAAACCGCGCTCGTCTTTGGCCAGATGAACGAGCCGCCCGGCGTCCGAGCCCGCGTCGGCCTCACGGGCGTTACGATGGCTGAGTACTTCCGCGATGCCTCCGGCCAGGACGTCCTCATCTTCATCGACAACATCTACCGCTATATCCTCGCCAACATGGAAGTGTCTGCGCTCCTCGGCCGCATGCCCTCCGCCGTCGGCTATCAACCAACGCTCGCGACCGACATGGGCGCCCTCGAGGAGCGGATCACCACGACGAAGCGCGGCTCCATCACCAGCTTCCAGGCGATCTACGTCCCCGCAGACGACTACACCGATCCCGGTGTCGTCACTACCTTCGGCCACCTCGACGCCGTCATCTCTCTCGATCGCGCGCTCGTCGAGCAGGCCCTCTACCCGGCCGTCGACCCGCTCGCATCCTTCTCGCGAATCCTCGACGCGCGCATCGTGGGTGAGGAGCACTACAACACGGCCCGCGGAGTACAGGCTGTCCTCCAACGCTACCGAGACCTCCAGGACATCATCGCCATCCTCGGCACCGAAGAGCTCTCCGAGGAGGACAAGCTCGCCGTGGCGAGAGCTCGCCGCATCCAGCGCTTCCTCACGCAGCCGATGTTCGTCGCCGAAGTCTTCACCGGCCGCGAGGGCCGCTACGTCGGCGTCAAGGACACCGTCCGCGGCTTCAAAGAAATCCTCGAAGGCAAGTGGGACCACCTCCCCGAGCAGGCGTTCTACATGATAGGCGCCATCGAAGAAGCGCAAGAGGCAGCGGACAAGATGGAGAAAGACGCCGCATGACGAGGACTACCACCCCGAGTAGAGACGCCCCGAAGGCGCGTCTTCCGGCGCACCTTAGCTCTCCCTCGCTGGGTTGGCATCGAGGTGAGCTGAGACTGACCGCAAGTCCCGCACCACGCCATGCCCCTTCGCCCTTCACTGGGGCCGCGGCGTGATCGCCGAAGAGGCGATCTTCGTCGCCGAGCACCACGAGCCGTCAATCCAGCTGCTCGAGTTCGAGGACGGCTCCGAGTCCGTCCGCTTCTGCTACGACGACCACCCTGGCCGTTTCCAGCGCAGCCCCATGATCGTTGGGAAAGAGGAGATCGAGGGTATGCGAAAGGCGCTGGCGGGCACGCCGCGCCTAAGCGAGTTGTTGCGAAAGATGATCGCATGATAGGAACGTTGAGCCTTAAAGTGAGTGGCAGGCGCCTCTGCCTCCCTGTTCCATGTTCCTTGTTCCCAGGCCAGAGGCATAGCCAATGCCCTTAACCGTCGACATCGTCACCGCCGAGCGCCTCGTCCTTTCCGAAGAGGGCGTCGACGAAGTCGTCGCCCCCGGCATCGAAGGCGAGCTCACCGTCCTCCCCATGCACGCCCCCCTGCTGACCATGATCAAGCCCGGCGTCATGCGCATCAAGCGCGGCAACGACGAGACCGACATGGCCATCACCGGTGGCTTCCTCGAAGTCCGCGACGATCGCGTGACCATCCTCGCTGACGCCGCCGAGCGCGCTGAGGAGATCGACGTCGCCCGTGCGGAGGAAGCCCGCCGCCGCGCGGAGCAGCAGCTCGAGCGCCGCGAGACGGACGTCGACCTCGCCCGCGTCTCCGCCGAACTTCAGAAGGCGCTCATCCGCCTGAAGGTCGCCGAGCGCCGCCGTCGCCGCACCGGTACCCGTACAGGCCCGCCGGGCGTTTAAATGGGCGATGAGTATAAGAAGTGAGGCGCTGGCCCGCCTCCCAATAGACCCATTTCCCATTTCTCACTTATGACGCAGCGTAAATCGAACACGCTGCTCATCGAGGGCGGGCATCGCCTTCACGGCACTGTTGCCGTCAGTGGCTCCAAGAACGCGACTCTTGGGGCGATGGCCGCCGCCCTCACCGTTCCTGAGGACTGTGTTCTTCAGAACGTCCCCGACATCGGCGACGTCGAGCAGATGGCCCAGGTCCTCCGCAGCCTCGGCGCGAGCGTCGATTGGGCGGGCCAGCACGTCCTCCACATCAACGCCGCGAAGCTTCACAGCTCCTCGCCTGCGATGGAATATGCCGGAACCCTGCGCGGCAGCTTCCTCGTGATGGGCGCCCTGCTCGGCCGCCTCGGCGAGGCCTCCTGCCCCCAGCCCGGCGGCGACGTCATCGGCCAGCGTCCGATCGATGTCCACCTCGCGGGCTTCGCCGCCCTCGGCGCCGAAGTCTCACGCGACGGCGAGCGCTTCATCGCCCACGCGAGCAAGCCCCTCGAAGGCGCCACCATCTTCGCCGATTACCCGAGCGTTCTCGGCACCCAGAACCTCATGCTCGCCGCCGCCACCGCCCGCGGCCGCACGCGGATCGTGAACGCCGCCGCCGAACCCGAGGTGCAGGGCACCGCCCAGATGCTCATTCGCATGGGCGCTCGCATCTCCGGCGCCGGCACGCACACAGTTGAGATCGAGGGCGTCGAGAGCCTGCGCGGCTGCGAGTTCGAGATCATCCCCGACCGCCTCGAGGCCGGCACCTACGCCGTCGCCTCGGCCCTCACGCAGGGCGAGGTCGAAGTACGCGGCGCCTGCCCAGAGCACCTCGAGTCGCTCACCCACAAGCTGCGTGAGGCCGGCGTCCAGATCGAGATCCAGGGCAACACGGTATGGGCCCGCGGCGTGCCGGAGCTGCGCCCCCTCACCATACAGGCCCTCCCCTATCCCGGCCTCGCGACTGACCTCCAGGCGCTGGTGGCCGTCCTCCTCACGCAGGCCCACGGCGTCAGCTATATTCACGAGCGCGTGTTCGACAACCGCCTCCTCTACGCCGGCGAGCTGCGCAAGATGGGCGCCGACGTAGTGACGACCGGCACGACCACTGCTATCATTAGCGGGCCTACCTCGCTCCACGGCGCGCGCGTTCAGGCGCTCGACGTGCGGGCGGGCGCGGCGCTGATCCTCGCCGGCTTGGCCGCCGTCAGCGGCCGCTCGGAGGTAACGGACGTGTACCATGTAGACCGCGGCTACGAACGCCTCGACGAGAAACTGCGGTCGCTGGGGGCAAGAATCGAAAGGGTATGAGGCTGGAACCAGGAACATGGAACAAGGAACGAAGGCAAGCGCAAGCGTTAATCATTTCCCTAGTTTCCAGTCCCTAGTTCCCAGTCCCCGGCCTTCAGTCCCTGGCACCTTGCTCCTGCCTCCTACCTCCCGGCTCCTCCCTCCCCATGTTCGGTAAGCGCATCGGCGTAGACCTCGGCACCGCCAACGTCCTCGTCTACGTCAAAGGCCGCGGCATCGTCATCAACGAACCCTCTGTCGTCGCCGTCGCCCAGCGCGACAACTCCATCGTCGCCGTCGGCCAGGAGGCCCGCGACATGCTCGGCCGCACTCCCGGCGCCATCCAGGTGATCCGACCGATGCGCGAGGGCGTCATCGCCGACTACATCACCACGGAGGCCATGCTCCGCTACTTCATCACCCGCGTCATCGGCCGCATCTCAATCGTCAAGCCCGAGGTCATGATCTGCGTGCCCGCCGGCGTCACCGGCGTCGAGCAGCGCGCCGTCCAGGACGCCGCCGAGGCCGCAGGCGCCCGCCGTCCCGCCAACATCATCCCCGAGCCTCTGGCCGCCGCCATCGGCGCCCGCATCCCCGTCAACATCCCGCAGGGCCATATGATCGTCGACATCGGCGGCGGCCGCACCGAAGCTGCCATCATCTCCATGTACGGAATCGTCGTCACCGAGTCCGTCCGCGTCGCCGGAGACCGCCTCGACGACGCCATCGCCAACCACGTCAAGCGCCGGCACAACATCATCATCGGCGACCGCACCGCCGAGGAGCTGAAGATCGCCATCGGCAGCGCCCTCCCCCTCGAGGAGGAGCTCACCTACCAGGTCCGCGGCCGCGACCAGATCAGCGGCCTCCCGCGCACCATCACCGTCACCTCCACCGACATCACGCAGGGCATCTCCGACTCCCTGCAGTCGATCGTCGGCGCCATCCGCTCCGTCCTCGAGCGCACGCCGCCCGAGCTCGCCTCCGACGTAGTCGACCGCGGCATCGTCCTCACCGGCGGCACCTCGCTGCTCCGCCACCTCGACCGCCTCATCACCCAGGAGATCGGCATTTCCTGCTACGTCGCCGACAACCCCCTCGAATGCGTGGCCATGGGCGCCGGCATCGCCCTCGACCATCTCGATCTAATCAAGCGCTCCATGCCCGCCGAGGGCGAGTGGCTGGTCAGCTTCTAGCTGTTCCGAGACATACAATCAGCCCGAAAACGGTGGTCAATCAATGCGTTTTCCGTGTGTGGAGATCGATTGGTTTTGGCGGTCCGTTCGTGATTATTGATTGAGTCCGCTGCGATTTTTTCTTTTTGTCGCTCGGCCCGTTTGGGGCGGCGGTTTTTGTCTGATTGAGTGCGATTCATGAACGTGAGGCCGCGGGAACAATCAGACGTGCCGGAGCCGAATTCGTTTTGCAAAAAAGGTGTTTTTGCGAGCGGGCCGAGGCCGGGAATACGGGGCCCTGCGAGAGGCATGCAGGCTGCGCCGGAGGCAAGCACATTAAGGTGCGCGGTCATCTCGTGTTAAGGGTAGCGGAAAGCGGCGGGAAGTCTAATAGGGAACTGGCACTCACGACAGCAGCCGGTTTTGGTGAACTGAAATACTAGATTTCAGGTATGTATGGGCCGCTAGACGGGCCATCCGGATCAGCTCGGTGGCACGCAGGGCTGCCCGAAGCGGTTGGCTATCAGGACAATATCGCCGATGACGTCGATGGAGCCGCTGAGGTCGAGGTCGTAGCGGACGTTGCTGGGCGTCTGGGTCTCGCCAAAGTGTCCTGCGACCACGGTAATATCGCCGATGAGGTCGATGTAGCCGTCGTCGTTGATGTCAAGCGGATAGGGGTCGATCGGCTCGTCGTTTGGCGTGGGCGTCGCCGCGCACGCGCGGAAGGGGTCCGTGCCGAGGGTGCCCTCGCGCTCATCGCTGAACAAGTCCCCGTCGGTATCGCCTGTGGAGGAGTCGTGGCAGCCATCGGTGTCGAGGACGCCGTCGTAGTCCTCGTAGACTTTGATTGTATCGTCGTTGCCAGGGGTGCCGGGCGCTGCCCAGGTCTCGCCGCCGTCGAGGACACCGTTGTGGTTCAGGTCGCCGCCGACGCCGAGGGCCCCGTCTCGGCCAGCCTGTTCGTCGGTGCCCGGGCACTGGTCGGTTGAGTCGGGGAAGCCGTCGTTGTCGTTGTCCGGCTCGGGGCAACCGTCGCTGTCCTTGAAGGCATCGTAGTCTTCTGAGATGTTACGGCAGTCCAAGAGGGCAGCGCCGTGATTGTGGCCGGGAGGATAGAAGGCTATGTAGCCAAGGTCAGAGCCGGTACACGAGATGGAGGTCTGGCCGGGGTCGCAGATGCCGTCCAAATCATTATCGGAGTCGGGACAGCCGTCCGCGTCCTGGTAGGCGTCGTAGTCTTCCGCACGCGTGCGGCAAGCGTCCGCGCTGTCCGCTACGCCGTCGTTGTCGTCGTCGACGTCGCACGCGTCGCCACCGAACGTCCCGTTCGCCGGCGGTTGGATGCCGGGCCTGCCGTCGCCGTCGCTGTCTGTCTGGTAACCGGCCCCGAATACGAATGCTTCCGAGGGGCCGTTCGGAGTCGCGGGGCAGTTGTCACAAGCGCTTCCGACGAGATCCGAATCAGCGTCTGCCTGGTTCGCATTAGGCTTTGTCGGGCAGTTGTCGAGCAGGTCATTGACGCCATCGCTATCTGAGTCGCCGATGGTGTCTGCGACGCCGATAGTTTCGTTAATCAGGACAACTGCGGGAGGCAGCACCTGCTGGCTATCGCTCACGTCGATGGCCTCGTTTACCTGTATGACCGCCGGCGGGATCACTCGCTGGTTGTCGCTCACGCCGATGGTCTCGTTTACCTGTATGACCGCCGGCGGGATCACTTGCTGGTTGTCGCTCACGCCGATGGTCTCGTTCACCTGTACGACCGCCGGCGGAATGACTGACACCTGATCGCTGACCTGTACAGCCTCCGTCGTCTGCGCCGAGGCCGGTGGGAGCGCCTGCTGAGAATCCGCGACGCCGACGGACTCATTCACCTCGATAGAGATCGGCGGCACGATCCGTGTTGAATCGACCACCTGGACCGTTTCGCTCTGGTCAACGGAGGCCGGCGGCAGCGCCTGCTGCAAATCAGTAATGCCAACCGTCTCGTTCACGTCGATGAGGACGGTCTCCTGCTGCGCCTCGCCGCTGTCGGAGAGACCCGCAGCCAGCAGCGCAAGCGAACCGACGACGGCGGCCAGCCGCAGCACCGCGCCGCGGCTGCCGAGCAGGCGCAACCTCATCGAACCGATCCTGGCCCCTCTACGGCTATCAGCGATCGGTTAGGAGAAGCTTATTCGTACGGTTACCAGCACCTGCTGGCCGGCGATGACGTTGACCGGCGTGGCCAGCGTAGTTTCGGTGATGAGCTGAATATTATTGCACGCCGCTGGGTCGACGTTCACAGGCGAGCTAAAGCAATTGAATGTTTGTACTCGCCTAATAATCCCGTCATTCGGCGCGTCAAAATTCCCTTGAAGCGTCAGACGAAGCTCGCCGGTCTTCCCGGACACGGTCAGCGTCGGAAAGTGCGTAGCTGGGTACCCATCTAGGCCACTGCTGATAGGTTCGCGGATGAGACACAGACTCACTGGGTCCGGTGTCATACATGGCGACTCAGAAGCAACATTGCTACGTACTCCGACTCCCCAGACTCCCGGTGAATTCGCCCGACCAAGCGCGCCGGCGAGAAAGTCCTGCCCGTTACCGGTGAGCGCATTCTCGAACTCCCGCCGCTCGGCGACAGAGCCATCAGGATTCCGCACCTCGATCACCCAATCGCCGTGCACCTTGATGCCTTCACCGAACCCCGAATCGCTGCCGTCGGTTGTCGCGGCGGACGAAGAAGCATCGGTCCGAGCGTCACCGCTACTGAATACGCCCACGAGAAGCATCAGCACGATCGCCGTGCCTGACGCGAGGGCCACGGCAAGCGAGATACCCCCGTACAATTTAGCTCGTTTCATTTCTGCCTCCTCTGTTTAACTAGCCTGCATTCTTGTCTCCGCTGATCACCTACTTGCATTAGCATCGTTCGGCTGAGCACACCGGATGGCTAAAAGAGAATTCGCAGTCGTTTCATGAATTGCCCCCTAACTAGCTGCGCGCATTAACCCACGCTAGACATAAGCGAGTCAATGCTTTTCGAAAGACTTTTTCTATACCGTGACGACAATCACACATCGGCCCCGGCGGCACGCACGCCTCGATTACCCGCGCCTATCGCACGCTCGAGCAGTCGGTCGCGACGCGGGCAGAGGGGCAGGGTCTCCCGGCGCAAGGAGCCCATCGCGGGCTTGGGGGTGACGGCCCATGTGCCGCCCCCGATCGCGATGCGGGGCTTACGCCATCGATCGTCTCTTCGCGTACTGGATACGCGGCTCGATGATGCCCCGATACTATGTCCTCAACGCTTGCCGCTCTCGGTCTGGTCAGCGATCCGGTTCGCGATATCAACCCATGGCTGTGTTACGCCCGGGGGCCTCGCTCGATAGCGACATTATTCCACTCCCATAAGGGGCGCTTTTCTCGGCGGCGCGATCTCCTGACAACGGCTTCGGGGTCTTCGGCCTTGGGCGGATCCCGCCTGCGGCGGGGAAAGACCTCGCGCTGCATTCAAAGCGGTTGTGCGGGCAGCTTGCGCCGAGGGCGCACTCGTTGATGTCCGGGGAGCACGCCATTGCCCGTTGACGGGCGCTGAGATTCCTCGCCACCCCACAATCCCTTCGCGGGCTCAGGGCGGTCCGTCGGCCCCACCCCGCGAGCTCGGAATGACGGGAGGGAGGCCCGCAGCACAACCCTTCGAGAGCCTCAGCGCGAGCGGCACCGCGGACTTAAGGCACCGCGCTACATTCCTGTGTCGTCGCCGGGAGGGCAGCGCTCGTCGAGCGAGCGGCGAGCAGTTTGCGCCCGGGGCACAGCTGCTACAACGCCGCCAGCCACTCGGTACACGGAGTCGGCCGTTTCGGCGCGCGACAGAAACGATCGCCGCCCGGCTGATGGTTGCGGCCCCACCAGGGCCGGGCGGCGTCTAAGGGATGCGCTTGGGTCAGGCTGTAGCGGCGGCTGGCATCACGCCCAGCTGCCGCATCATGTGCGCCATGTCCATGTACTCTCGCTCGCTCACGATCTTCCCGCCGCGAACGGTCAGCACGGTACAGATGGGCATGCTTGCCTGGCGCCCGGTGGGCGCAATGCCCATCAGGTCGCCCCTGTGCGTGCCGCTGCCGGTGAACTCGACGATAACGGTGTCGCCGGCGGTGTGAATTTGCCGGAGGTCTATGCGGCCGTCCGGAAAGGCGGCGGCGAACATCTGGCCCACCGCAATGCCCGTCTCGGGGCCACGCTGCGTTTGTCCGTCACCGCCTGTGTACGTGTACTGCTCGTCGAGTAACTCGCGGTACGCCCTCCAGTCGCGGCGGTTCCAGTTCTCGAGATACTCCCGTGCGATATCAGCTGGGCTGACCATGGGACGACTCCTTTCCGGCTACTTCGGTCTCTGGCTACATGTGATCCTGTCACCCGTCGTATCGACGGGCATGAACGTGCTTAGAAATGCAGATGAGATTTCGGTTAAGAATGAAGGCCCGTGCGAATGTGCGGGCCGCGAGCACGGGAGAGGGCCGCCGCCTGCGCCGGGCGCTCGCCTTGATGTCGGAGCGAGCGTAGCATTGCCGGTTGACGGGGCGCTGAGATTGCCTCGCCACCCCACATATCCCTTCGCAAGCTCAGGGCGGCCCGTCGGCCCCCACCCCGCGAGCTCGGAATGACAGCCAAACCGGCGCTGGCGCACCTCTGCGGGGTCTTACGGCTGCGGCGGACCCGCTTCGCGGGAAAGACCCGCGCTACATTCAAGGGTTGCGAACGGCTTGCTAAGGCGGCGAACCCGCCGCCACCCACGTGCGGAACAGCGCGACGCGCTCGTCGGGCCACGGACCATCACACGGCATGTTTCCCGCCTCGAGGCGAGAAAGGATGCCCGTAGCGTTCGCGGCCACCTCATCGTGGTCCCGGAGGTCAAAAGCGAAAGCCATCGATCTGACATCCCGGTCCCGGAACAGGGGCTTGATGTCACGTTCGAAGGTTGGCGTCTCAGATCCGGCGCTAATGTTCTCCTCCTTGTCCGATGTTCCCGATCGGCTGTGATCGGCCGAAGCGGACATCCTGGCATCTTGCCAGCCCCATTTTGGACTCGGGCTCTCTTTGCGAGCAACCGCGCTGGGCTGTAAATACGCCACGGCAACCTTCGAGCCCCAGCGCCTCGGCTATTGCCCGGAAAACTTGCTCCCCGCCGGCGAACTCGAGAGTGTTGGTCTGGTTGTGCGAACCAGTCCGTGCAGCCTCCGGCCCGCCCTTCGAACTGCCCCCTGCCCTAGCCGGGCATGTCGATGAAGTGGCCGAGCTTGTCGCGCTTGGTCTCGAGGTAGCGCCAGTTGTGAGGGTTGGGCGTCGCCATGATCGGCACGCGCTCGACTACTTCGAGGCCGTAGCCCTCGAGGCCGGCGCGCTTGGCGGGGTTGTTCGTGAGCAGCCTGATCTTGTGCAGGTCGAGGTCCGCCAGGATCTGCATGCCGATGCCGTAGTCGCGGCGATCGGCGGCGAAGCCGAGGGCTTCGTTCGCCTCGACGGTATCGAGGCCGTGCTGCTCCTGGAGCTGGTAGGCGCGCACCTTGTTGCAGAAGCCGATGCCACGACCTTCCTGCCGCATGTAGACGAACACCCCGCGGCCTTCGGCGGCGATCTGCTGGAGCGCCAGGTTCACCTGCTCGCCGCAGTCGCAGCGCATCGAGTCGAACACGTCGCCGGAGACGCACTGAGAGTGCACGCGGACGAGGACGGGCTCGGGCGTCGAGATGTCGCCGCAAACGAGGGCAGCGTGCTCGTCGGGATCGATCGACGAGCGGTAGGCGTAGAGGGTGAAGTCGCCCCATTTCGTCGGCAAGACGGTGGCGGCGACGCGCTCAACGAGCCGCTCTCGTTGGGTGCGATAGCGGATGAGCTCGGGCACGCTGATGATCTTCAGGTCGTGGCGGGCGGCGAAGCGCTTGAGCTGCGGCAGGCGCATCATCGTGCCGTCCGGGTTCATGAGCTCGCAGATCGCGGCGACCGGCTGAAGGCCGCCGAGGCGGCAGAGATCGACCGAGGCCTCGGTCTGCCCGGCGCGCACGAGCACGCCGCCTTCGCGGGCGCGCAGCGGATAGATGTGGCCGGGCATCACGAGATCGTACGGCTTGGAATCGGGGCTGGCGAGAACCTGGACGGCCTGCGCGCGGTCGGCCGCCGAGATGCCGGTGGTCACGCCCTCGCGTGCGTCCACAGAGACCGTGAACGCGGTGCCGAACGTCGCCTGGTTGTTCTGCACCATCATCGGGATGTGCAGGGCATCGAGGCGGGCGCCGGTCATCGGCACGCAGATCACGCCGCTCGTGTAGCGGAGCATGAACGCCACGTTCTCGGCAGTGGCGAATTCACCGGCGAGACAAAGGTCGCCCTCGTTCTCGCGGTCCTCGTCGTCGACGACGATCACGAAGCGCCCGCGCCGGTACTCCTCGATCGCGTCTTCGACGCTGTCGAGCCGGCCTTCTGTCAGCGGCCTGCGCTTAAGGTGCTTCTCAATGGGCTCGATATTCGAAGGGCGGACATTGGTCTCCGTCATGGGAGCGCCTCCTTACTTTGGTCGCGTTCCTACCGGGCGGGATACGCGCGCGCCCATATTATAGCAGCCGCTTAGATAGTGGTGAGTGAGCAGTGAACAGAGAACAGGTCAGGGCCGGGGTGACCCCTCGATACGCCCCGACGCGTCGGGGCACTCGGGGCGAACGGGAGTGATTGGCAATCAGGTCCCTAAGGCCCGAGTAGTCCTTCCGCCAGGAAACGACGTATCGAGGGCTTGCGCCCCGCTTTGGGACATCAACCGTTACGCCAGGTACTCAAGGGTCATCTACTATTCTTGAGATTTTGGAGGCACAACGATGGGTGACTACTGCGAAACGATCTCTGACGGAGAGGCAACGGCCGAGGAGGCGCCAGCGCTGGCTCAGCGAGTAGTCGACTGGCTGGTCCAAGGAGAGATAGTGGATGGGCAACCGCGCCGATGGGTGTTCGGCGACACGGGCTACCTGCCCGGCAGGGGATACCACAAGGCGACAACGCACCCGGAAAGCATTTGGTTCCACTACGACTCTGGACGCGAAGTTAGACATCCACCGGCTTGGTTTGAGCAAAGGCCCGCGCCAGACCTTTCGCATCTGACGAGGGAACAGCGCGAAGATATTTCACTCAGCAATGTAGCTTTACGGCTAAAGGTGGGTAGAGAGGTTCACTACGCCATTGGGTCAGATGTCTGGTGCCCGAAATGCGGGGCTCCGTTCAGTTGGTTCGAGCATGAGAGAGGACCGGGCAGCGAAGAGACCCACGATGCCTGGCTGTCAGCAGTAACTAACTGGTACGAGGGCGGCGAGGGAGTGTTGATCTGTCCCGGGTGCTCAAGGCGGATGACTGGAAAGGATTTGGCTTACAACCCACCGTGGGGCTTCGGCTAGCTTGCCTTCGAATTCTGGAACTGGGGCGGTCTTCGCTTGGATTTCATCCGCCAAATCGCTCGGCTGCTCGGCCACGCGATATCGGTTCCCTACTACAAGCTGTAGAATCGACTCCGCAACGTCCCGGCTACGGGCTGGCGTTGAGAAAGGCTTCGAGCGCCGTATTGTTGGCGTCGCCGCTGCTGCTGCGCACGACGATTATGACGTTGCTATTCCACCAGATCGTCTCGTGTCCGGGCAGCGAGCGCCCCTCTTTGGGCGACGGGCGGCTGCCGGAGGGAAGGTCCCAGTCCTCCTTGGGCTCGTCCGGGCTGCCATAGATCAAGACGGAGAGCGATGCGTTGCCGCCGGTGTGGGCGAGATTCACGTCGAACGCGGGCTTCTTGAAGCCGTTAAAGCCGCCGCTCAACGCTCCTGCCGCCACGGTCAGGCCCTTGGCCTGCCAGGCGCTCTGCAGACTAGAGAACGCATACGGGCTTCCGGCAAGCACTTCCGGCGGAGGTGTGGCCGGGGGCGGCGAGGCTGTCGCCGACGCGGGGCCGGGCGTGCCTTCGGGCGAAGGCGTCGGCTGCTGGAACGACTGGAAATTGAACAGATTGAAACTGACGTCGCTATCACTGAGCGCCCTGCCGACGAAGAATAGCAGGAGGACGATTCCCGCCAGGCCACCGATCGCTGCCAGCACAACCATAAGCTCTGCCCGGCTGCCGGGCGGCGGCAGCGTGACGCGGGGGATCTCAACGTGCGGCATTTCGACGCGAGGCATCGAAACACGCGGCAGGTGGACGCGCGGAAGAGCGGGAGGTCTGCGCGGCGTGCGAGGCGGGCGCGGGGCGGCCGGGCGCGCGCGCGGCGGTTCGGGGTCTGCGAACACCTCTTCTTCAGTGTAGCCGCCCTCCCGCGCGAGATTCAGTGCTCTCTCGCGGTCGGCTTCGGCCTGAGGAAACATGCCCAGACGGTCGAAGACGATCGCGCGGGTGGCGTAGAGGTGGGGGTAGGCGGGCGTCGTGTAGATCGCCTCGTTCAGCGTGTTGAGGGCGTCGCGTAGGCGGCCACGCGCGGCAAGCCGGCGCGCCTCTACGTTTTTGCGCTCAACCAGCATCGGAGAGCCGCGGGTGGCTTTTGGGTCCATATCCGGCAGCCTAGGTCCGCTCGCTGAGAAGCTGGTCCACGTAGCGGGCGATGATGTCGCTTTCGAGGTTAACGGTGTCGCCGGGCTGCTTTCGTGTCAGGTTCGTGTGCTCCTGTGTAAAAGTAACGAGCGAGACGTTGAAGGAGTCACTGTTCTTTGCGATTACTGTGAGTGAAACCCCGTCTACCGTGATCGGCCCTTTCACAACGGTATGACGAAGAATGTCCGGCGGCGCGCGGTAGCGGGCGATAATCGCGTCTCCCTCGTCATTGAACGACAGCAGCTCACCTGTAGCCTCGACGACGCCGCGAACGATGTGGCCGGAAAGGCGGCTCGTAGGCTGGAGCGAACGCTCGAGGTTGACGGGGTCGCCCGGCTGAAGTGCGCCGAGGTTCGACCGCCGGTAGGTCTCAGGCATGCAGTCGAAGGAGAGTGAACCGTCGTCCATCTTTACGACGGTTAGGTCGACGCCGTTGATGGCGATGGAGTCGCCGGGCCGCGTGCTTTTGAGCACCGTCCGGCAGCCGATGCGGAGCCGTCCTTCGCCCGACTCGATCACCGATCCAACCTCTTCGATAATGCCGGTGAACATTTAAGTAAAGGTTGCAGGGTTATGAGGGGAGGGTCAAGCGCCCCGATCGGCCAAACCGGCAGGGGAACAGTGCCGGCGAGCTGCCATCGCGTATGAGACCTGCGTTCACCAGAGAGTCAGCCCGCTACAGCTTTTTCGCGACAAACGTCGCGTAATCAATGTATCGATCGACCGCCCGGCGCTCCAACGCTACGGCCGACTCGATGTCGTCGGCGAAGGCGATGTCGGCGGGCTGGCACGTTTTTGCTTCTTGCGCTACGTCGAGCATCGGGCGCCAGTATTCGTCCCACACGCGCCGGTCATGGACGCACGTTTGCTCCACGCGCAGTCCCGCCGCCTCAATCGCGCCACTGTATTCTTCGAGCGAAATGGGATCGGTGCGAGCGAGCCACTTCCATTCGTCCTTATTCAGCGCTTCGGGCTTTGAGCGCCAGACGATGTCGGAAACGATTATGTGGCCTTCGGGTTTCGTCGCGCGGGCCATCTCCAGCAGGCACTCACTCAGACCGACGATCGACGGCGCGCCGATGCAATAGCCGGCGTCGAATGCGGCGTCACGAACCGGCAGCCGTCGCCCGTCGGCGCGAAGCACGGTGATCAGGTCGCGCAGGTTGAAGAACCAAGCCTTCGCGGCGGTGTGGTGGATAAACGGATCGTACACCTCGACGGCGGCGATGCGGCAGGCGAAGCGCCCCGCAAGCGTCGCCGCAGCCTCGCCTTTGCCGCAGGCGACATCGAG
>WNFX01005354.1_pt1 | contig 15136 bp, 13 predicted proteins | sample 5400111 | NCBI WGS metagenome assembly WNFX01 (sample SAMN13153363, study PRJNA577476) | soil metagenome | isolation source: 40 cm soil or saprolite under grassland replicate 1 | place: USA:California | collected 2016-06-15 | reverse complement strand
TGTCTTATCAACGCTGCGAGAGGCCGCCGACAAGGATTATGGCCTGACAGTCTTGTCTGATTGCTGTGTGGACAGCGATGAAGAGGTTCAGCGGGTGCTGCTGACAAAAGTGTTTCCTCACCAGGCTGAAGTTATCACCAGTGAACAATGGTGTGAGGCGATAAGATAGGTACTATCATGGATGGATGTACATCATCTGCCCGGAGCGTTCGGGGTATTTACAACTTTCTCTGCTGATACCCCAGATGTGGAGCGATTTGCCCAGGAACGCTTGTACTAGTGCTCATATTTGAGGGCAAGGGCTTACGTTTGAGGGCCAAACCTGCTCACTTCGTAGGGCATTTACCATTAGCACGGTCAAGCCGTGCCAGGCTCCTTAGCAGCGGCATGGCGCTAAGCCGTCTCCCCCTACCTCATCTACTCGTTCACAAACTGTGATAGAATAGGATTGATGTAGCATCCCGTCCGGTCGATGCCGAACAGAAAGCGTGAATTGGGGGATGCATTTCTAGGGAAAGAGAACTGGTCAAGGCACTTGCAAAAGGACTAACCCATGAATAAGAAATTAATGAGCACAATACTCCTCTTTGCCGTCTTTATAGGTTTCCTCTGGTGGGGAATCTCAATGCTTGTCGACCCACATAAGGACGGTGAACAGATCGTGTATGCTATTCTGATCCTGGGCTGCTCTCTCTACGCGCTTGTCTCCATCTTGTTACTGCCACGAAGAAAACAGAGCTAGTCTAATAAAAAATATAAAACAAATAGGGAGTGTATTATGATCGATGAGCCATCTACCTCGCCTTCGGTTATCCGCCTTGCCACTCCCGAAGATATCGCGCATATCGAAGAACTGGATAGTTTGAGCACATCACCCACACGCAACATTCCCCGTGAAATGGAGAAATACTTCGGCTCGGTTGATCCTACCACGCATGAGCGAACTTTGATTTTCCTCTGCGAAGTTGAAGGCGTGGTTGCCGGGAAAGCGGAATTGATGTTGCCGCCGCAAAGCGATCACAGGGAGGGCTGGCAGGGTGCCGTTGGTTATGTCAAACGGGTGGTTGTGCGTCCCGAATTCCGCCAACAGGGGCTTGCCCGCCACCTGATGCAGCACATCATTGACTTTTCCCGCACCGAATTGCACCTAGCGGCCCTCGACTTGCACGTTTGGGAAAAGAACCTGCCCGCCATCCGGCTCTACGAGTCGCTAGGCTTCGAAGTACAACACCGCGAACTGTATTTCCACCTCCCGCTTTGAGTATCTATCACACTAGTACTTCGCCTCTAAAGGTGTTCACTTTTGTGACGTACTTACAATTGATTTCGTTGTAAGACTCAGACCGAGCAAGCACCATTCAGCCAGGGGGAATAGTTGTGCCGCGCCCGGTACTTCGAGAGGAGCAATATTTACATCCACTCTCAGGTTGACATGAGGCAGAATAAATGCGTGAGGAAATCGAACTGGTGGTCGAGCGAGAAGTCTCCCTGACATCTCCGTCACAAGAGGCGTCACCATCGCAAATCGTTCAATCAGAGAAGAAGCGAAGTCAAATTATAGCGCGGTGGATGGGTCACTTCTTCACTGAAGATGTATCACCTGACAATTACCCGGTTATTGACCTACAACGACGTGCTACGTGGATCGGCGTGGCACTTATTTTACAGGCGCTCAACGAAATCGATCGCAGGTATTACCTACCTTATGTACCTTTCCTGAGACCCTGGTCAGGGGTAATTCCTTTCGTGCTTATTCTAGGGAGCTTCGTGGCTATGTGGATGGCATTCCGCACCAGCACCCTGAAACAGCTGGCAGGGCGGTCGCGAGGCTCATCCCTCCATCATGCACGCCCACGCCGCTGGCAGCGCTTTGTGCTGATTTGTGTCGTGCTCACCTCGATCGTGGGTGGAGTTGAGTTCGGTCGCTCCATCGCCTTGAGTTTCTTTATGCCTCCACAATACTCGAACGATGGCACATCACTTGATACAAGCGCGGCAGCGCTGCTTGTACAAGGCCGTAACCCCTACACCGATTCTAATATTATAAACGTGGCAAGGCAGTTTCCCATTGAACCATACTGGACTACGCCGCTGCGCCAGGGGCAATTCGCCAATCGCATTGTATATCCGACGGCATCCGAAATGCGCGGCGTGCTGGATACCGATCTGAAGGCTGGAAGCGCACCCGAGTTTGAGTCCAAAATCAGCTATCCTGCGCTCTCCTTCCTGACGCTGGTGCCATTTGTATTGCTCAACTTCTATAATGTGCTGTCCTTCTACCTCATCTGCTACATTGTCCTGGTAGCAATTGCCTGGATAGTTGTGCGTCCAGAACTGCGACCCTGGCTACTAATATTGTCGCTGGCAAATGTGTCCATGTGGACCTCCGTCGCGAGTGGCAATCTCGATGTCTTCTATTGTCTGCTGATCGTGCTGGTCTGGCTGCTGCGCGAACGAGGAGGGTTGTCGGCTCTATTGCTGGGCCTGGCCCTGGCCAGTAAGCAACTTGCCTGGTTCTTCATTCCTTTCTACGTGCTTATGGTATGGCGACAGTATAACTTTATGGAAGTGGTGCGTCGTCTTACAATCGCGGGGGGTGTTGCCCTGGCGATCAACCTTCCTTTCATGCTCTGGAACCCTCATGCCTGGCTTGCCGGGATAATGGCGCCGATTGTGGATCCTATGTTCCCAACGGGTGCGGGTCTTATCAGCCTGGGTGCTACACCACTTTTACCGGTTTTCCCACCCATGGTGTACGCTGTCCTTGAAGCCGCAGCGATGCTCATAGCTCTGGCGTGGTACTGGCGCTTGTGCAAAGAACGACCAGAGGCTGCTATGGTGCTGGCGGTCCTACCACTGTTCTTCGCGTGGCGCAGCCTACCGTCTTACTTTTACTGCGCCGCCTTTCCGCTCTTCATCCTGATGGCAGCCAGGACAATTCCTGGGAAGACCAAACAAGCCAGGCAGGCCCTGAAACAACCAGTGCGACTGCTGTTCAACCATGATAGATCTGTGATAAAGGGTATTCCCGCCCCTGTTGGTACGCGGGTTGCTTTCCATAGCATTTACTACCTCGGCAATTGGGCAGCTACCACCCTAGCGGTTTTACGATTCATGTCCGGTTATCTAAAATGTTTCGGTTCATCTCTTCTGACGACCGGAGACGACGAGGACCTCGGAAATGGCCAGGAGAACTGGCGACCACAGGGATTGACGGGGTAACATACCCTGCTTTACTCGACTCTTTTTGCTCTTCGTGATACAATCCACAGGGACGAGACCCAGAGGGGAAAGCGCCTTTGTGCGCAAAGTATGATGCAGAGAAGAAGATAGAGAGAGCAAGAGAGCATGACAGCAAAAAAACAGACTGGCTCTTCTGTTCCACGTGAAGATAATGCCCAGATACAGCAATGGCTTGAGCAACGTCACGAGATTGCAGAAGAATTACATAACAGCACCAGCCGGGCACAGGCGGAAACAGCACTGGCCGAGTTGACGAAGATAGATGAAGCAAACCAGCTGGCCCTACTTAAGGCACTGGCAAAGCAACAGGATACAGATGCCGCTGATATCCTGCTCGCGATTAACGAACTCACCCCAAACAAAGCTATCCGTAAGGAGTCGCGGCGCGCATTGATACAACTGGCAGGAACAAAGATCTACCCAAGTTGGACTCCCGAGCCAGAAGCCGCCCTTACGCCGGTAGCGGTTCCCAATCCACCCCGCTTCTGGAATGGCTTTGTGACAGCAATGCGTGAAGAGGGTGAGTTAGAGCTTGTGCTGTGCTGGGAACAAGGGTTTGAATACGGCGAAGCTCGCATGATGGCTTTCTTGCTCGACTTCTGGAAAGATGGCATCAAAGACTTTATGACGGAGGTTGGCAGCAAGCGTCGTATCGACACGCGAATACAAGAACTGAATGCACAATTCAGCCGGGAAAATGGACCCAATTTAAAAATAGTCGATTGCGCCCTGGCAGAGGGACGTCGCCTGATTCAGGAAGCGCTCTCAGTGAATGAATGGCGAGGAACCACGCCTTATAAAGAATATCGCCAACACCTGCCAACCGTGCAGCAGCTGGTCTTGAATGCCCCTGACGTGGATGCCGACCGGGGGCGAACCTTTATCAATCCCGACCTGGCTCCAGATGAAATTGTCGCTAACTTCACCGGAGGATGGTCACTCGGCGACTTCGGACTGTGCTTTGACCTGCTCGCGAGCGACAGTCCTCTGCTCGAGGGATTACCAAAAGACGAATGGGTTGATCTGCGTCGTAAATGGGCAGATGAGGCGCATCCCTCGCGTTTTGAACCTCGTTTCCTGCGCGAGCGCGAACCTAGCCAGAGTTCTCTCTGGGTTCCCAGCTCGTTTCTGGGCGGTAGATCCTCTGCGCAACGAGAAATAGAGATTGGCTGGTCGCTGGAACTCACGCACTCCCCTTTAAGCGGCACACTGCTGGAGATGCCGATGGGAACCGCCATCAACAAAGAAACAGGGCGGCATTGGTTCTGGACAAGCTATACACTGGTGCAAAAAGAGAATGAGTGGCGTATTCAACGCATGACGGATGAAGGAGCCCGCGCGCAGGGGCTGCCAATCGATGAGCTACAACAGCGATTAAAAGAGATTGATGACCGCATACAGGAAATCGTGCAGACACATCAGCCGAACGACCCTGGAGTGCAACAATACTATGAAGAAATTATCTGGCGCACGATACAAGGGCTGCATTATGATGATGCGCTGCTCGTGAAGCTCCCGCTCGACCGTACGATCTACGATGATGCTTATAGCCGCTCAAGAGGATTAGGATTATCTGAGAGAGCCATGGTCTACCTGGAGGATATCGTGCAGCATTTCCCCAAAGCGCCTGATATTGGGAAAATCTTCTTGCATCTCGGCGCGTCACAGGCAGACCTTGCTGAGCAGTACCAGCAACTTGGTATGCGTGAACGCAGCGAGCATTTTTTTGAACTGGCAGAGGCAAACCTGCGAAAAGCGATTGCGACTGACAATGCACCACTGGGGCATATTATGTTGGCCGAGCTGATGATCAGCAAGGATAAAGAAGAGGAAGCGGTAGCAGAACTCCAGCTGGCCAGGACGTTGACCGGGAGTCGAGATGAAGAAGCGCAGGTCGAATTTGACCTGGCCGGCATTGCGATGCGCCGCCAGAAGTATGACGAGGCCCTGACACACTTCAAGCGGGTTGCCGATATTGATCCCAATTACGAAGGCATCTGGTTGAATATTGGTCTTGCCTACAGGAGGCAAGAAAATTATAGTGAGGCAGAAGAATACTTCCAACGCGCACTCGAAGCACAACCCGGTGATCTTGCAGCCTATGTGGAGCTTGTCACGCTCTATTTTTACACGAGGCAAGTAGATAAGGCACTTGAGACGGCTGAACAAGGGTTGCGTTACAACCCGGGCTCAGCTCACCTGCGCGCGCTGCTGGCAGCAATCTACCTGGACACAGGTGATCGTCGGCGTGCCCAGGCAGCGTTGGAAGAAGCTGAACGCATCAACCCCGACCTGGAGATTGTGCAGGCGGTACGAGAAATGTTGCACCCAAAGCGGAAGTGATTATGCCGCCACTGTTAAGAAGAAGGTAGTTTATGGCACGGAAAAAAGAAATTCATGCGCCTGTTTCGCAGGAGGATACTGCGCAGGCACAACAACTGCTTGGACAGTACCACAAGATTGCCAATAAGCTGCATACCAGTTCCAGTCAAACTGAGGTAGAAGCAGCTTTGGCCGATATTACTCATTTGTCGGAAGCTGCTCAATTCTCCTTGCTCAAAGCATTGTCAAAAGAACAAGAGGCGGATGCGGCGGATGTGCTGCTCGCTATTAACGAATTGAGCTCGTCCAAAGCCATCCGCAAAGAGGCTCGCCGCTCACTGATACGACTCGAAGAAGTGCGAATATTCCCAAAATGGAGTATACCGATCGATCGTTCGCCGTTAATCCAGGCTAGTACGAACCCTCCGCGCTACTGGAAAGGCGCAGTGACTGACACGTTTGAGTCAGGCGAAGTACAACTGATGCTGTGCTGGGAACAAGGTGAGGACAACAGCCAGGCGCGCGTTCTCGGCTTCCTGCTGGAGTTCTGGCATGATGGTATCAAGGATTTCTTTACAGAAGTCGCCAGCAAGCGCCATATCGAAAAGCATCTCGCTGAGATGGTATCACTCGCGAGCGGTATCGAAACTAAGGACTGCACGCTGGCAGAGGGACGCCGTATGATTGAGGATGCCCTGGCAGTCAACAAACGGTACGGAACAGTGCCTCATCGAGATTATCGCAACAATCTCTCGCTGGTTAAACAACTGGTGCTTGATGCTACCGACCTCGGCGAAGATCGGGGACTCGGTTCCATTACACGTGACATGACCCCGCATCAAGTTGTAACCAACTTTGTCGAATCATTGACCTCGGAAGACTTCAACCTCGCCTATGATTTGCTGACGAGCGATAGCAGTATTCGCGAGGGACTTTCACGTTCTGAATGGGTTGAACGCAGGCGCGCCTGGGCAGAAGAAGCCGATCCAGCCAACTTCAAACCAGAATTCATTCGTGAACTGGAACAGAAACAGAGTGGCATCTGGCTTCCAAGCCGCTTGAAGGAGAGTTCATCCAGCAATCGCAAGGAGTTTGACGTTGGCTGGTCAATTGACATGACCGATACGCCCCTCAGTGAGGACATCAAAGAGCTACCCATGGCGATTGCTACCAACACGGTAACCAGCCGGCACTGGTTCTGGTCAAGGTACACGCTGGTAAAAGAGCAGGACCAATGGCATATTGCAAGTATGTCGGATGAGGGAGCCAACGCACAAAACCTGCCAATCTCTGAACTCCAGAAACGCATCACAGATCACCTGAAGCAGGTAACTCAGATTACGAAGAAGCACAAGCCAACAGATTCTGATGCGCAGCATTATTTAGACGAAATTCTGTGGCATTTGGGGCAAGCCATATGTTACAGTGATGCCCTGGTCGTGAAGTCGCCACAGGATCGCACAGTTTACGAGAGCGCTGCCGCTCATTTGCTTGCACTTAAAGAATTTGAGCGCGCCATCGTCTACTTCGAACCGCTGGTACAGCGCTTCCCGGATAAGAAACATGAGAGTTTATTACAACTGGCGGGAATTCAGATGCAACTGAGTGAAAGCCTCTTTCAAGAGGAGGAGGACGAAGCCTCTGAACGGTATAAGGAACTTGCAGAGGCGAACATACGTGAATCACTTGCTCTCGACAATAATTACGTGGGACACTTGCTTTTGGCTGAACTCCTCAAGGAGGACCCTGAACGTCTTGACGAGGCAGAAGACCATCTCAACCAGGTGAAAGCGTTGACTACAAATGAGGATGTAGAGTTTACCATCGAAAATAACCTGGGCGAAATCGCTTTGGAGCGCGAGCAATACGATAAGGCACTTCAACACTTTCAACGCGTTGCAGAAATCGATCCAACCAGTGCCGAGACCTGGTTCGATATCGCCGAAGCGCATAATCTGCTCGAGAATGTTGAAGAGGCGGAGGCTAATTATAGACACGCCATTGAGCTGCAGCCCGATGGAATTGACTTTTATTCCGCTCTGAGCAGGATGTACATGGAGCATGGTCAACCTGCGAAGTCCCGCGAGCTACTTGAGGAAGGCTTGCGCGCCAATCCGGATTCCGCCGAATTGCGGGCGTACCTCGCATTAGTGGTATCAGAAAGTGGCGACTACCGCGCGGCGGAAGCCCTCCTGGACGAAGCGGAGAGCATCGACCCGGACCTGGAGATGATCGAAATGTTTCGCCTGCTCCTCAATGTAAACAAAACCAGGCAATTACCGGCACAAAATAAAACAAAACAACTCCCGCGCGCGAGTAAAACAAAACAATTACCCAACTTGAAGAAAGCCAAAGGCAAACCCAAGAGGAAATGATCAGAGAAGAAGGTCCCATTAGCTATTACACTGTCACGCTCGGCTCTATGACATACGAAGGTGATACGCTTGCCGAGATCACTGAGCAGGATCAGGCAGGTGAACAACATACCCGCACACTCAATGTTCCTGCTGGCCTGCCAGGGGAGCGCGTTACGATTGCAGTCGAGGCAGCCCCACCACCGCCTAAACGACGCAAGCGCCACTGGAAAGCTCGTCCTCCCCGAGTGTGGATTACAGAGATTCACCAGGCATCGTCACTACGAACCCAGGCACTTTGCCCGGTTTTTGGGGTTTGCGGGGGCTGTCAGTTTCAGCACATGCGCTACGATGCGCAATTGGAGTGGAAGCGATCAGTTGTGCGACAGTCGTTGCATGAAATTGGTGGCTTTGATAATCCGCCGGTGTTAGAAACAGTCGCGTGCGATGACCCATGGCATTATCGCAATCACATGCGGTTCTCCGTCAATCGCAGCGGCCAACCCGGGCTGACCGCCAGGGGCACACACCGCGTGCTGCCACTGACATCGTGCCCCATCGCGCACGAGCAGATAAATCGAGCCCTGGAGGTGCTCAGTGCAATACCGAATGAGCGACCGCAGGTCTTGATTCGTTGTGGGGTCACCACGGGCCAGGTATTGATTCAACCGCACCCACAATCGAGCGTAGCGCAGCAACTTGCTGAGGCGGGACTTGATCTACGCGTTGAGACCATGGAAGAGATGCTTGGAGGAGAGACGTTTCGCATTCGTCCAAGCTCCTTTTTTCAGACCAACAGCGCGCAGGCTGAAAAGATGGCAGAGATGGTGCTGGATGGATTGCTGAATGACGAAAAAGACGCCGGTGAACATCCTCGCACTATGGTTGATGCCTACTGCGGCGTTGGTACCTTTGCGCTGCTACTGGCCCGGCGCGTGGATAAGGTTATTGCTATCGAGGAATCCGCCAGCGCAATCAAAGACGCGCAGTGGAATCTACGTGAAGTGAGCAATGTGGAAATACGTAAGGGGAAAGTGGAAGACCTGCTGCCAGCACTGGAATGCCGGGTCGATGGACTGGTGATCGATCCACCACGTGCGGGCTGTCAGCAGGTTGTGCTCGATGCACTTGCGCGACATCCTGTGGGCAAAATAGTGTATGTCTCTTGCGATCCCACCACCCTAGCGCGAGACCTGAATGTTCTTTGCCATCTTCATTCTACCTACCGTTTGCGCTCGGTGCAGCCACTGGATATGTTTCCCCAGACGGCACATATCGAATGCATAGCGGTACTGGAGCGTCAATACACATGACAGATATAACAACATCCTCACTCTTATTATTGGCCTCCGCCTCACCACGACGGAGGCAAATATTCGAGCGATTAGGCCTCCCTTTTATAGTGGGTGTTCCACCTGTCGACGAGGAAGTGATACAGGAACGTTTTCGCGGTGCAGACGAAGACCTGGCGCAATGGCTTGCCAAGCATAAAGCAGCAGCAGCCCTCACCTTGCCTGAAGCCGAAGGCCACATAGTGATTACCGCCGATACTACGGTATTGCTAAATGGTGAGATTCTTGGCAAGCCGCGCGACGAAGCCCATGCTCGCGCGCTACTGCTTTCGCTACGGGGTCGCTGGCATTATGTTGTGACGGGAATTGCAGTGAGCCGCAAAATCGAAGGAAGGCACAGGATAATAGGCGCAAGCTGCATCACTCCCGTATTGATGCGCAATTACAGCAAGGCCGAAATCGACGCGTATATAGCCAGCGGTGATCCTATGGATAAAGCTGGCGCCTATGGCATTCAGAATCCTGCATTTCAGCCGACCGAACGGATCGATGGCTGTTATCTCAATGTCGTTGGTCTCCCACTCTGTATTGTGATTGATTTACTTGCCGAGTTCAACGTGTATCCCAAGGTAGGGAGGCATGGACAGGCCAGCCAGGAATCGGCCTGCCCATGGTCAGAAAGATGCAGGATCTGATTCGCGGACGCTATGCACCCAGCCCAACGGGCGATCTGCACCTGGGCAATTTGCGCACAGCGTTGCTGGCATGGCTCTTCGCTCGCAGCGCTGGTGGGCAATTTGTGTTACGTATTGAAGACCTGGACCGACCTCGAGTGCGTCTTGGAGCTAGCGAGCGCATGCTCTATGACCTGCGCTGGCTTGGCCTGAATTGGGATGAAGGGCCCGATATTGGCGGCCCATATGCTCCATATACGCAGAGCGAACGCCAGGAGATATATACAAACTGCCTGCAGCGCCTGGCGGACAAAGGCCTGATCTATCCATGCTATTGCAGCCGGGGGGAAATTGCACGTGCCGCTAGCGCTCCACATGGAGACGAAGGGCCACGCTACCCAGGAACGTGTCGGCACCTGACACAGGCGCAGCGCAGACAACACGAGGTCAACAACCGCCGGCCATGCTTGCGCTTCCGCATAGATGACGAACGCATCGTCTCTTTCACCGACCTGGTAGCTGGACCAGTGGAACAGCAAGTACAGCAAGCGATTGGTGATTTTGTTGTATGCCGCTCGGACGGCATCTTTGCCTATCAATTTGCCGTGGTCGTGGATGATGCTTTGATGCATATCAACCAGGTCGTACGGGGAGTCGACCTGCTGCAATCCACACCCCGCCAGATTCTCCTATACGAGGCACTGAGCTTCCCTGTACCTACTTTCGCGCATGTGCCGCTATTGCTAGATGAACACGGGAAGCGTTTTTCTAAACGCATACAGAGCGCAGGCCTTGAACCATTACGTGCGGCGGGAGCTACACCAGCGCAGGTTGTAGGACAACTCGCAGCCGATTGTGGGCTGGTCGACAAGGGTAAACAGATCAGTACAAACGAGCTAGCTCATCGTTATCAGCAGAGGGGATATAATATAATGTGCACTATACTTGCACGCATCCACTGACAAAACATACACTACCCTCCCTCAACGCTATGGCATCAACTCCTGACCTTTAATCAAAACATCGGTCATCTTCTGTGGCTTCTTGCTTTTTTCTTGATGACGTCGCAGTGTCTCGCTCACTTGTTGTTCATACTCTTTCCTGATATCAAGTTCCTGAACATGCTGACAGGTTTGCAGATGGCGAAGAAAAAGAACAGGAAGAACTATCATTGACGCTCTTTTTCGGAATGGATATGCCAAGTAGGCAGTGCACTCCATCTGGCTCCTTTGATGGAGTTGGATAAAATCGTAACGGTTTTGTGATTTAAAGTGACATCACTGTGATGGCATTGTGAGGCCAATACTCTACACTACTCTACCGTGAGTTGCCTCCGCCTGTTAGTCGCACTCTCTTCCGATTGAGGGAGTTGGTTGCCTCATGGAAGAAAAACTTACCATTGTCTTACTTCGTCCACGTAGAGCGTTCCTTCCTGGGAACGGATGTCTCCGGAAGCCTACCTTTTTAGCCCAGTTGTTGTTTTTACCCTAGAACACAGAGAATAAGGAGAGACAGACCATGAAAGCAGCAGTTGTGCATGCGTTCAAATCACCGCTTCAGCTTGAAGAGGTCCCCAAGCCGGAAGCGGGTCCAGAGCAGATTATCGTCAAGATTGAAGCGTCGGGACTGTGCCATACAGACATCCATGCGGCCCACGGAGATTGGCCAGTCAAGCCCAAACTCCCGTTCATCCCCGGCCATGAAGGTGTCGGCATTGTCGAAATAGTTGGACCAGGAGTGACCGAGGTCAAAGAGGGGGACCGGGTAGCCATCCCGTGGCTGGGCTATGCCTGCGGCACCTGCGAGTACTGTGTCTCAGGATGGGAGACGCTATGCGAGAAGCAACTCAACACCGGCTACTCCATCGATGGGTCTTATGCCGAATATGCCAGGGCTTTTGCGAAATATGTCGCGAAAGTGCCTGCATACGTGAATTCCTTGGAGGCGGCTCCACTGACCTGCGCGGGCGTCACGACCTATAAGGCGGTGAAGATGAGCGGGGCGCGGCCCACGGACCTGGTTGCTATCTTCGGTATTGGTGGCCTCGGCCACCTAGCCTTGCAGTATGCCAAGATTGCCGGCGCTACGGTGGTGGCCGTGGACTTGGTAGATGAGAAGTTGGAGTTGGCAAAGAAGCTCGGTGCAGACTACACGGTGAACGGCAGGACAGAAGACCCGGTGGAGGCGATCAAGAAGCTCGGTGGGGCTGACGCGGCCATTAGTCTGGCAGTTGCGCCGCGGGCGTTCGAGCAGGCGTTCCATGCGCTGCGACGCGGAGGTACCCTGGTCTTTGTCGCGCTACCGGCAGATAACTACATGCAGTTGCCGATCTTCGAAACGGTACGCCAATGACGCCATTGAGGAAGTTGAGCAGGCTCGCGTCGCGGCACGGCTGGTCTTCGATATGGCCTAGAGCTGGGAGAGTGGACTGCTCTACCCGGGGCAGTCGTTCAGCTATACCTTTACGTCACGCGGAGCATTCCAGTACCACTGCCAGGAGCATCCCGGCAGCATGATCGGGACCGTGACGGTGACGTAGCAAGCAAGACGCTCTGATTGAGAGCGAGGTCTTTTCATGCGGCCACCTAGAGTAACGTTTTATGGCAGAGAGTGCTTACTCTCTGCTTTCCTCTCTTTTTTGAAACATCCCCTGATTCAAAAGCTCAGTTTTCCTACTGGACCTGGTATACGACTTTCATGAAGAATGTATACAATCTCCCCATCCTGTCGTTTACCGACCAGCAAGAATGGGAAGCATGGCTTAAAGAGCACCACACTGATACAACGAGACGCTCAACAAAGCCACAGTAAACTGCAAAACCTCTGTGGTATAATGCGCTAAATATTATTAGAATGAGCGAATCTGCTACACGACATCTATGAGTGATACAACAACCCAGATAATCATTACTGTAGTTACCATGCTCGTTGCTTTGGGCGTGGGCCTATATTTACGACGCCTGTTAGTACATCGACTCAAAAGAACTGTACTGGACAACTGGCTGATACAGCTATTTGGCTTCCTGATTATCATCCCCCCGGTCATCATCGGCATTATCTTTATTCCCTACATTAATGGCTGGAATATGAGCCTGCTGGACAACTTCTGGACAGTGCTCGGACAAGTGTTTAATGTGTCCAATTACAAGGTCCTGATTGGCAAACTGATTGTGAGTACACTCATCATTCTGTTAGCTATAGGCGTCGGACGAACTTTAGTCAAAATCTTCACCGGGAAGATAGCTCAAAACGGCCTGAATATTAATATACGCATCCTGCTGGGCCGCATCTCCTATGTTATAGTCATCGTCATCGCTGCCTTCTGGATTCTCGCCGTCTGGGATATTGCATTAACGGTACCGGCTACCGTTATCAGCATAATCACAGTTGCCCTCTCATTCGTACTCCAGGATATATTGAAAAATCTCGCGGCCGGTTTGTACCTCCTCGTCGAAGGGCCGTTTCATATCGGTGACGAAATTACTACCTCCAACTTTACAGGAAAAGTGATCGATGTACAGCTTCGCGCCACCAAACTGCGCATCGGCAGTGGAGACGAGGTTATTGTCCCTAACTCCATACTCTTTAGCGACATCGTCGTCAATAATAGTACCTTTGAAGAAAATCGCGTCACCATCGTTATTACGATGACGCAGGAGGAATATGACAAAGGTCAAATTCCTGAATGCATCCTCAAGACTATCAAAGAAGTAAAGAACGTAATGGTGAAACCTGAACCGGAGTTGATCGTAAGTGGTATAACAGGTACTTTTGGGAACGTTACAGGTACCGCGAGTGGCTATACTGGTGAAATCGTTACGCTCACTTTGCACTTCTGGATTCCTGAAGGACTTAATACAGTAGTATCAGATGCAATGCTTGCCTTGCGCACTGCTCTGCCCAATGCTGATCTTGCCATTCGCGAACCTATGGGAATGTAGCAGAGGATTTGGAATTGACGGACGCCGTTCCTTTTGAGAGAGTAGAAACGTTGAAATATCATAGGCCCTCAGCAAACATGCGGCGTGTTGGTGTATTAGGGGGCACCTTTGACCCGGTACATTATGGTCATCTCGTGGCTGCCGAGGAAGTGTATGCTACTCTTCACCTGGCGGAGATGGTCTTTGTACCTGCCGGGCAGCCACCTCATAAACCAAAGGCAGCGGTCACGGCTGCGGAACATCGCCTGGCAATGCTCGAGTTAGCGATTGTCTCCAATCCGCATTTTTCCATCTCGCGGGTGGAACTGGATCGTCCGGGGCCATCGTATACTGTAGATACACTGCGATTATTACGCAAGCTATGGGGAAAGCAAACAGCCATTTACTTTGTAATAGGTAGTGATAGCCTGGAGGAGTTGCTTAGCTGGCATGACCCTGCGGGTATCCTTGAGCAATTGACTTACCTTGTGGCGGTCAGGCGTCCAGGCTATAACGAAACTGAAGAATACTACAACCGCCTGGAGACTCGTCTACCAGGAATCACGCAACGTCTGCTGGTTGTGGTGGCCCCTCAATTTGATATCTCTGCCACCGACTTACGGACGCGGGTCGCAGAGGAGCGGCCTATTAAATATCAAACTCCTGATAGTGTTGAGCAGTACATTGTACAATATGGTTTATACCGTCAGAAATTAGACGAAAACGAACGGGAAGAAGTGCATGACGCTAATGCATATTGACTTGGGGGATCGGCTTCGCTTGCGCAAGCCGCATCCTTGTGGGGGTTATGACTGGCTGGTAGTGCGCCTGGGAGCCGACATCGGCTTACGTTGCGAAAAATGTGGTCGTCGTATACTATTGCCACGTGCAGAAGTTGAGCGTCGCACCAAGCAGATACTTTCACGCGCAATAGATATGGACACCTCGTCATCGATTGAATGACCTTGTAGAAAATTTTGCCGGTTCCTTTCAAAAATGAACCAGTGAGGGTTACACACAGGGAGCTTGTGTTATGGCTACAGCCACTCCACAAAGAGGGTTTCAGACCCTCTTCAAGAAGAGGAACTTCCTGCTCTTGTGGCTGGCACAACTGATCTCCATGACAATTCTCAATGCCTCCAACTACGCGCTACTCGTGCTGATCGAAGAAATCACTGGGTCAACAACGCTGGTCGGGCTTGCAATAATCTGTTTTAGCCTGCCAGCCTTGATCATCGGCGCTCCCGCGGGGGTGTTCGTCGATCACAGAAATAAACGTCGTGTATTGTTCTACAGCAATTGTCTGCGTGCAATTGCGACTTTCGGTTTTG
>WNFX01004840.1_pt1 | contig 15136 bp, 16 predicted proteins | sample 5400111 | NCBI WGS metagenome assembly WNFX01 (sample SAMN13153363, study PRJNA577476) | soil metagenome | isolation source: 40 cm soil or saprolite under grassland replicate 1 | place: USA:California | collected 2016-06-15 | reverse complement strand
CAGGGATCGCCGAGCTCACCTTTAAAGATCGATCCGCGCGCCAGAAGGCAGCCGATTGAAACAATCAGCTGGATCGCCCAGCTCCTTCTTTCAGCGCTCAAGCGAAATTCAACGCCAAAATGAGAAGGAGCTGCCCAGCTAATCCGGGTTTGGCGACGTAAACATTCCGGCGACCGCGTGTGAGTTGCGCGTGACGCGCGAACGCGGGACGTTGTTCGGCTAAATGAAAACGGTCTGGCGCGTCTTTGGTTATTTGAAGCGTTATCCGGCGCTGGCACTCGGCACGCTCGGGTGCGCAATCACCGGGACGTTGATGGTGATTGTTTTTCCGGGCGTGACGAAATGGATCATCGACGACGTGGTGCGCCAGCATCATTCGGAAAAATTGATGCCGCTGGTTTTGCTCGCGTTCGTCGCGTTTCTGCTTCAGCACGGGTTTAACACGCTGCGGATCATTTTAAACAACACCTTCGAGCAGCGCGTGATCTTTGATTTGCGGAGCGACTTGTATTCGCACATTCAATTATTGCCGCTGCGCTGGTTCGATAATCGCGCGACCGGCGATTTGATGACGCGAGTGATTGAAGACGTGAATTCAGTCGAGCGCGTGCTGATCGACGGAATAGAGCAAGGCGTGGTCGCGATTCTACAAGTCGTGATCGTCCTGAGCGTGATGTTTTATTTCAACGCCAAGCTCGCGCTGCTTGCGCTGATTCCGTTCCCATTTTTGATCGCGGGCGCTTTGACTTACACGTTGACGGCGCATCGGCGTTATCGTCTGCAGCGTCGCGCGGCATCGGCGATGAACGCGCTCTTGCACGATAATCTTTCCGGGATTCGCCAGATCAAAAGTTTCGCGCGCGAGAGAGAAGAACACGCGCGGTTCAATCGCGTGAGCGGTCAATTGCGGCACGCCACTCTCGTGGTGATGCGGGTCTGGGCGATTTACTCGCCGTCGATGTCGATGTTTGAGGCAGTCGGCGCGGTTATCGTGCTCGCGTTTGGAAGTTATGCTGTGCTCAGCGGCACGATGCAGCTCGGCGATCTGGTCGCGTTTCTGATGCTGACGGCGTTTCTTTACGATCCGATCAGCCGGCTTCATCAATTGAATCAACTTGTCCAAGCCGGCCGTGCAGCAGGTGAACGTGTGTTTGAAATTCTGGACGAGCCGATTGAACCCGGTTGGATCGACAATTACACACCAGTGCGCGTAGCGGGCGACATTCGCTACGAAAACGTCAATTTCGGTTACGCCGAAGGTTTGCCGGCACTGAAGAATATTTCGCTGCACGCACATCCGGGCGAAACGATTGCGCTGGTCGGCGCGACCGGTGCCGGCAAATCAACCCTGGCGAGTTTGCTTCCGCGGTTCTACGAACTGAAACAAGGCGATGGCCAGATTTTCGTCGACGGTAAAGAGATTCGCGAATACGGCATCCGCGCGCTGCGGGAGAACATCGGCCTAGTCACCCAGGAAAGTTTTCTTTTCAACGGCTCAATTCGCGAAAACCTCTTGATGGGTAAACCGAGTGCGACGGACGCGGAGTTGTGGCGCGCGGTCGGAGCGGCCAATGCGCGCGAGTTTATCGAGCGCCTGCCAGATAAATTGGAAAGCGTGGTCGGCGAGCGCGGTGTGAAATTGAGCGTGGGGGAAAAACAACGGCTCTCGATCGCGCGCGCATTGCTGAAGGATCCGCCGATTTTGATTCTGGATGAAGCGACCGCCAGCGTCGACACCGCGACCGAGCGTTTGATTCAGGAAGCGCTCGAACATTTGATGGCAAACCGAACGTCAATTGTGATCGCGCATCGGCTTTCGACGATTGTGTGGGCCGATCAGATCCTTGTTCTCGATCACAGCCGGATCATCGAGCGAGGCACGCATGAGGAGCTGATCGTGCGCGGCGGAAAATACGCGCGGTTGTGCGAGCAGAGTTTGCTCGAGTCGCCGCGCGAAATCGTCGACACGGCATCGAATCTGGAGGAAGCGCCGGTGACTTCACCGGATGAACAGACTTCGCGCAATGTTTGTTCGAGATCGCGGACGCGTTCTTGAAGGCGAATTGAAATGCCGGCTACCGCGGGCTCGCTCGCAGCTTCGGCTGCGCCCGCCTTCGAGCCGGTCGCGTTTGTATTAGTTTGTATTAAAGAGCGTAGGCATTTCACGAATCTGCCGTCGAGATCCGTTCGCACGAATTGATAACGAAAGTGTCGGCGTTGATATCGCCGAGCCGAATGAATTCCTGAATCGCGCCGACGGTGGTTGGTCCATAATAATGTTCGCTCGTCAATTCGACCAACCAGTCCATGCCGAGTTGCACCACCATCGGCGCTTTCAACCACGTTTCTTGATCAGTCGACGTCTTGCGGCGCCACTTAAGCGGACGAAGCCCAACCCGCAAGTTGATCGAACGAAATCGGGCCGAAGACGGAGCCGCCCTGGTGTTTGCGCAAAAACCAGAGATGACCGGCGGCCTGCCTCCATCAGTTATTCGCCTGAGGAAGACGGCGATGGAATTGGCGATGGGGGGATTAAGAGCGTCTGGCCGGCCTGCAACTTCAAAGGATTGTCGATGTGATTGAATTTTTGGAGTTCGCTTACGCTGATGTTGTGCATCTTCGCGATGGAGGTGAGCGTCTCGCCGCGGGCGACGATGTGGCTGTTGCCGTTACCGGCTTTCGCGGATGATTCGGCCGGTGCGGCGCTGGATGTCGATGTTGCCGATGTGGAAGTTGAAGGTGCGCCCTCGCCAATTATAACGCCAGGGCGTTGACTGGACAGCTGCGACTGGAGCTTGAGAATTTGCTGCGAAAGCATGTCGATCTTTGCATTTTGCTCGTCGATCTTTTTGGTCAGCTCCTGAAGTTGCGCGGTTTGATTCGCAGCAGCTTGAGTCGCAGAGGTCTTCGGGGTAGGCGCGAATGTCTGGGCGAAACTGTTCGAACTCGCGAGAGCGACGAAAACAAACGCGGCAAGGCCTGGTCCGAACAGCGATTTCATCGAACCTCGATTTTGGCATCAGCCGCTCCCACTGGCAAGCGAGGCCAGCTAGAGGCGTCAGCTTGCCTTCTTATCATTTCTCCTTAAATTTTTTGCCATGCCGGAGCGTGTGCACAAGCCGTTTGATCCCGCTCCGTGGGGTCCGAAGCAGGGGGACGAAGGTGGTCCGCGCTCGCCCGATATTTCCCGGCCGGACACGAAAGATTTACTGAAAAAAATGCGGAAGGTGGACCCGAACCAGTCGAAGCGCTACCGCCAGCGCACCGGTCAATAATGGACAAGCCGCCTTTGGCGCTCGACCCGAACTTTTCGGGAGCGAGTGACGATTTCCCTGCGGTCTTGCGCCGTAAAGGTTTGCTGCAAGTCGCGCCTGAGCCAACTGTCGCGGCTGGAAATCATCCATTCGTTCCGACGGAATCGACGACTATCCTCGCTTTTAAATTTGCGGGTGGCGTGCTGGTGTCGGGTGACCGTCGCGCGACCGCGGGCAACACCGTCGTTTACGATCGCGCCGACAAAGTGCTCGAGATCGATCGGCACTCGATCATGGCGATCGCCGGCGTGCCGGCCACGGCCTGGGAAATGGCGCGCGTGCTCGAACATTCGTTTCAATATTTTCGACGAACCCAATTGCAGGAAATGAGCGTGGACGGGAAAGTGCGCGCCCTTTCCAAATTGTTGCGCGATAACTTTGGTTTCGTGATGCAAGGCGTTGGCGTGGTCGTGCCGATCTTCGCGACTTACGATGGAAATTCAAAACCGGAAGCGCGTCTTTATTTTTACGACGCGATGGGCGCGCAATTCGAAGTGACCGATTACGCGGCGACCGGTTCCGGTTCGCCGGCGGTACGCGGCATCCTCTATTACGAAAACAACTGGGGCGACAAGAAGCTGCAGGAATTGAACGAGGACGAAGCGATTGCAATCGCGTTGCGAGCGCTCGACACGGCGGCGGAAGCGGACACTTCCACTGGAGGGGTCGATCGGGGTGGGAAAATTTTCCCACTTATCAAAATTGTGTCGCGCACCGGCATTACCACTCTGCCGGAAGAAAAGATCGCGGCGGTGTTCAGACAAAACGTGGCATGATCGAAGAACCGTATCGTTGGGTGGAAGCGATCGCGAACCGGCGCGAGTACATCGAAACGCAACTGGCGGCCGGCAGTCCGATCGCGGCAGTCGGATATCGCGATGGAATTCTTTTTGTGACTCTTGGCCGTGCGCGGCAAAAGATTTTTGAGATTTACGATCGCATAGCGATGGGCGCGATCGGTCATCCGGGCGATATTGAGCGATTGCGGATGGCGGCAATTGAACTGGCCAGTACCGAGGGTTTCACGCGCTCGGCCGCGGATGTCTCGTTGCGCCGGCTAGCGCATTATTCGCTCAGTCCGGTGATGAAGAGCGCGTTCGAACAGGTTTATGGTCCGCCCTATCTGGCGCGGCTTCTTTTCGCCGAAATCGGTTCGAGCCCAAAAGAAGATTTATTTTTGCGGATCGATTACGATGGCGCGATCGCGGCTGATGGTTTAACGGCGCAGCCGCGACAGCGGTTCGCGGTCTTGAGCGGAACGCGCCAGTCGGCAGAGCTAATGGAAAAGTTTTTGCAGATAGCGCACGTCACCGATGCGGCGCTGCCGGATGCGGTCAACACTGCGTTGGACGCATGGAGCGTTGGCCGGATGGCGATGGGAGAAAACGCGAGCAAAGAATTGCCGGACCCCACCGCTGTCCGCAAACATCGGGACGAGCAACTTGCCGGTTCCGGAATTGAGGCGGCTGTGCTCGAACGTGGTACTAAGAGCGCGATTCGTTATCGAATTTTACCGGACGAAGAGCTGCGCTCCAGCCTTCAACATTGACGATGTTTCGAGGGCGATTCGGCTTCGGCGGGACAGTGAAAAACATTGTCGCGTGGCTCGGGCTTTCGCTCATGGTAGCGTCGTTCGTCTGGTGGCAAATCCTTTCCATTCCGCGGCCGGCGACTTCGGTGCGACACACGGCCGCGCCCGCGCCATTTACGTTGGTCGTTCTCGATCCCGGCCATGGCGGTCAGGATTCTGGCGCGATGTGCGGCGCGATTTTTGAAAAAGATTTGACTTTCGACATCGCACAACGAGTCGATCGATTACTTCAAGCCCAGGGTCTCGCCACTTTGATGACGCGGGTCGGCGACAGTTATGTTTCGCTGGCGGATCGCGCCGCAGTTACGAATCGCGCGCGGGATTGCATCTTTATCAGCATCCATTTTAATGAGGGAAAGAAAGTGGTCAGCGGCGTGGAGACTTATTTCGCGGAACATCAGGCTGCTCCGGCTCCGCGGCTGGTTTCATGGATTCCTTTTTTCCAGGGGCCGGCGGCCGAATCGCCCACCTTGGCGAGCCAGAGTTTGGCCCGATTCATTCAGGAAGCGATGGTGGCGCGGACGAAGGCGCCAGATCGCGGGACGAAAGCGGAACAGTTTTTTGTCATTGCTAACGTCGCCGTGCCGGCCGTGCTGGTGGAGGCCGGATTTCTCAGCAACAAAGAGGATATCGCGAAGCTTGAGAGTAACGATTACCGCGATCAAATGGCGGCCGCGATTAGCGAAGGCATCCTGCGTTATCGCAACGTTTTGAAAGAGCGCCAACTGCCCCTGGCCGTGACCGGCCCAGGGACTGAATAGGGGGAAGATTTAGGCGTCCAAGCAACATCGACATCACATGAAACTTAGGATCGCAATTTTCATTCTGCTCACTTCGGTCGGACCGCTTTGGGCCGACCAACCGATCGAGAATGTGCAGCAGGCGTTGAAGGACCAGGGTTTTTATTACGGTGAAATTACGGGAACAAAAGATGCGGACACCACTGCGGCGATTCGCCGCTACCAGATTCGGAACGGGCTCCAGATTACGGGCGATCTTAATGAGGAGACATTGAAGTCTCTTGGCGTCGATTCTTCCAGTGCGCGCGCGATTGCGAAAGCTTCGCCGTCTCCAGTGCCGACAGCACCGGATACTTCGGATTTGCGCACAGAGCGGCACGAGAGCGCGGCGCCGACGAATCCTTTGACGGGTCAACCATTTCCTGAGTCGCCACAAGATCGGCAGGCACCGGTGCGTCCGGATTATGGCGCAGTTCCAGGGCAGCCCGCTGAGAACTTTGCCGGTACACCGTATGAAGCAGCGCCGCCGCAAGTTCAGCGCGATGTGATTATTTCAGCACAAAATATTCTGGCACGACGCGGACTCTATCGCGGTGCCATCGACGGACAAGGGGGCTCCGATTTGGAATTTTCGTTGCGTGCCTATCAGGCGCGGGTCCGACTTCCCATCACCGGTCGACTCGACCTGGAAACGCTGGCCGCGCTTGAGCTCTTGCCCGGCGCCAACGCGCCGGTTTACGTGCCGCGCCGCCGCCCGTGGCGAAAAGCGCCGGTGCGCGGCGAATGGATTCCCGACCGCTGATTGATCGCCACGGCGAATTGGTCTGTGGCGAACCGATCTTGGGAAAGATCGCGACCATTCGGCTTAAGTTTTATCCTGATCGAAGCGCACCGCTTGTAGTTCGGCAAACACGGTGCCGACAAAAATCTGCGCTTCGATTCGAAGGGGAATGCGATTGGCATCGTCCGAAATCCAGATCGTCGCGCGCCGGAATTTCCGGTGCGGTTCCAACTCGAGCTTCTTACCGAGACGCTTGAGCTGAAGATCGATTTTGATCGCGTTGTATGTTCCCGCACGAACGGATGCTCGCTCGTGTCCCAAGACGGTGACCGTCGTCAGATAGGCCGAAGTGGCGGGATAAACGACGATGCGATAAACGCTGCGATCGTTGAGGGGCTGACTCCGCAGGTAAAGCAGGGCGCTGTGCAGATCAAATAGACCGGGGAAATTGAATGGTTTGGCCTTCGTTGCTTCGGCACCGGCTCCTTCAGTTCGCGCGCGCGTCACGCCGGAATTGGTGAATGTGAGATCGGTGACTATCTTTTTTTTGCGGTAAATCTCGGTCTGCTTGCTTTCGATCGGGCGCAGCGTTTCGACATCGGACAGGCCGCGATAGCTGGCATCTAATTTCCACAAGGCGCGGACGAGGCCGATCGTGCGACCAGCCGCCTCGAGCTGAAAATGTTTATCAGCGGTTTTGCTGAAATGCATCTCTCCAGTGCCGGCAGTGAATCCGGACCAGCCGAAATGGTAGGTAGCGCGAACCGGTCGGAGTTCGGGAAAATTACCCGGCGGATCTTTGGTCAGCGTGGGTTCCCAACTCGGGGCCGCTTGCCCGATTCCGGCGAAGGCGAGGAAAAAAAAGGCGAGCAACCAGATCGATGGACGTCTCCATTTCGACGACTGGTTTCCCTTTTGTTTTTTTGAATTCACGTTCGCTCCGAATTCAGCCGAAACGTAACCGCGAATGTTCAACCTGTACGCAAAAAACACACGCGAGTTGTTTTCCCGCGCGTGTTTTTAATCCGCGAATTTGACGTTAAGGCTTCTTCGGTCTGGCGGAAGCGCTCGGTCCTTCCTTGCTCGGGCTGGGTCCAGTCGTTACTGAGCTCGGCCGGCCGGGTTTGTTCAAAACCGTAATCACATCGTTGGTGAAATCGACGCTGTCGCGCGAATACATCAGCACCGGCACGCCATTGAGGCTGTTGCCGGATTTATCGAAAACCAAGTCGAGATTGGTCGCCTTTACCTTGTCCATGACGACGTCGGAAATCTCTTTGACTATGCCCTCGCGCATGCGAAGTGCCTGCTCCTGAAGCTGGCGCTCGCGAGTTTGCCGAAACTCTGTGATCTCGCGCTCCATATTCTTGATGTTTGAAATCTTGTCATCGCGCTCTTTGGCCTTTTGCGCTTTGGCGTCGGCGCTCAATGCCGGGGCCTCAAGTTGCTTGTTGAGGTTGTTGATATCGTCGAGCGCCTTTTTGTAGGCGTCTGCCCGTTCGTCGTATTCTTTTTTCGCCTGATTCTTGGCGTCGTTAATCTTCGCCTCGGCATCCTTGGTCTTATTGTATTCCCGGAAGGTGCGGTTCATGTCGACCGTCCCGATTTTCAAGGTTCCTTGCGCCCGGGCCGCGATCGGCAGCACGAGCAATGAAACCAGCGTCAAAGAGAGCAATTTTTTCATAAGAGGGCTAAATAAGTCGTCGGAAACCGGCCACACCGCAAGTGCCAATATTGGGTTAAAACTGGTAGCCGACGCTGAAGTTCAGATGGCCATGCTTACTGTTCCCAGCTGTCTCAATGGGAAACCCGTAATCGAGGCGCAATGGTCCAATCGGCAGATCGAGGCGAAGCCCGACCCCAAAGTCAGAGGCGAAACTATCGAACGTGCGGCGAGGAGGAATCGAGATATTGAGGTTCTTGGCATCTGTGACACCGAAATGCTGATAAATGTAGCTTGCCTGCGCATTCACGCCGCGTGGCACCTCAACTGTCTCGGGAGTGAAATCCCAGGGATCGGGATTGACGAAACCGCAATCGTAAAAGACGGCCCCGCGCGCTTTTTCGACGATAGGAAAACTTACCTCGACGGTCGCGCGGGCCATTGACTGCCCGCCGATCGGTTGATTGTTCGAATCTTTTGGGCCGATATCGCGAAATCGAAAACCGCGCAAATTATTCGAGCCGCCCAGATACAAGCGATCGTAGATTGGCACATTTGAGACTTCCGTTGGAATATTGTGCACAATAACTTGGTTCATCGTTATCGGATCTTTGACAGGCTGGCGGTCGGCGTCGAATACCAGTCCGGAAACGCCCAGAATTGATTTTGTTTCGGGCTGATCCCACACGTCCACGGTGGCAGCCTCGACATCCGCCAAAAGGATAACGTCTTTCCAAACGCGGACATATTTAGTCGCTGCTAAATCTCCTCCGTAGATTTGCTCGTCTCCGCCCAAGGGACCGCCGGTCACAAAGGGCGAAATCGAAATTCGCTCGCCGCGCCGAGTTAAAAATGGATTGTCGCGCCGGTCCCAAACCAGACCGGTGCTCACCATACTCTTTGTCGTTGTGCCTTCTTCCGCGCGAATTAGCGGCGAGACGCCTTCGGCCACATCGTAGATCTCGTAGTTTTGCAGACTATAGCCGAGGCTGCCGTAGATCCAGGAGTAGATCGGCTTTCGCGCTTCCAGGGAAAAGCCGTAGTTGCGCTGGCTGTAAACAGAACTCAGATAAGTCGCCTCGGTATAAAATGCCTGCCCGCCAAGCGAAATCCGCCGGTCGAGGAAATAGGGCTCGGTCAGGCCGACCGAAAAGTCCTTCCGCTGGCTGCCGATCTGTGCTTTCGCCCGAAATTTTTGACCGGCGCCGGTTAATCCAGGCCAATTTGTAATGTCAAAGTTGCCCTGCGTCAGCTCCACGAATCCGATCAAACTGTCAACCGTGCTGTAGCCGGCGCCGAAATTGAGCGAACCGGTTCGTTTTTCTTCCACCTGGACGACCAGATCTTTGCGGCCCTCGACCCCGGTTTCTTCCGGATAGGTCTCGACTTTGGAAAAGTAACCAAGATTTTCGAGGCGTTTCTTGCTCGTCTCGACTCGCACGGTATCGAACACATCGCCGGGGGCGACCAGAATTTCGCGGCGGATCACTTTATCTTTGGTGCGCGTGTTTCCAACAATGTTGATCCGCTCCACGAACGAGCGATTGCCCTCCTCGATCTTGTAATGGACGTCGATCAAGCCGGCACCGGCCGGACTCCCTTGCGGCAGAATCACAAGATCGACATATCCCCCGCGGCCGTAGGCATCCGCGATCGCTTTCGCATCGTCGTGCAATTGTTTGGGCGAGTAGACGGCGCCCTCTTTTACTTTGATGATCTTACGAATTTTCTCCTCGGTCGTTTCTTTGTAACCGGTGAAAGACAGTTTGTTGACGTGATATAAAGTCCCCTCTTTGATTCCGATCGTGATAACAAGCGGCCCGTTCTTTCGCTCCCGGCGGATCTCTTGCACGTCCACGTCGATGTAGCCGTGGTTTTGATAGAACTCTTTAATGCTATCGAGGTCCTGCTGCAATTGGACCGCGTCCAATCGTCCTGATTTGTCGATGAAAGAGAACATTGTTTTGCCGCGGGTCTTCATTTGCTTACGTAAAATTCGCTCGTTGAAATGCTCGTTGCCTTCGAAACGGATCCGTCTCACCGCTCCCTTCACGCCCTCATTCACCGTATAAATCACTCGCGCCGTGCCACGGCTCTCGTCGATCGGCTCGACCCGGAAATCCACTGTGATATCCGTGAAACCTTTGCTCTGATAACTATCGATAATTTTTTGCCGCCCTTTTTGCAGATCGTCTTCGTTTACCGGTGCATTAAGCTTCACCCCAATCTCCTTGCGAAGCTTCTTTGCGTTCACGCGGTGGGCGCCATCGATCACCAGTTCACGCAGCACCTGCCGGGTCTGCACCGCCACGATCACTTTCACACCGTCGCCCTCCGGCTGCGCAAAAATGCGCACGTTCTGAATCACGCCGGTCTTGTAAAGGTTGCGAATGTCGTCTTCGACTGTTTGATCAGAATACGGCTGACCGACCGCTGTCCTGATTTGGGCGAGAATCCTTTCCTTCGACACGGTCGCCGGACCGGAATATTGCACGTCGATCGAACGTATGGTTGGTGGTCCTTGTTGCGCGTGTGCGGCCGCAGGCGCAAGCAACGCTGCGCAGGTCACGAAAAACATCGCCACCGCCCAGCCCTGCGCCGATCCCCCAAATTCTCTCATAAATCAAGATGCCGAATCCCGCGCAGCATAAAAACTGGCGCGGGACACGCGGCAATTAGAGGAGAAGCGGGCTATCGTCAAGGCGGGATTTTCTTCGAGAGTGGCGAGGCGTCTGTCATAGACAGCGCCAGGGGCCGCTCAGTTCAACAGTTCGTAACAATTATTTCGGCGGTGCGGTTCGTAACCGGCATCGCGAATGAGAGCTTCGATCTTTTCCGCGTCCAGACGAAAAGTCGTTCCCGCCGCGCTCACCACGTTTTCCTCCATCATCACGGAACCGAAGTCATTGGCGCCATACTTCAACGCCACCTGCCCAATGCCGGGACCCTGCGTGACCCAAGAACTCTGGATGTTGTCGATGTTGTCCAAAAAAATCCGTGCCAGCGCCTGCATCCGCAAATATTCCGCCACGCCGGTCGGCTGTTTCACTTTTAAGACCGTGTGTTGCGGCTGAAACGTCCAGCAGATGAACGCGGTGAACCCGCCGCTCCGGTCCTGCTGGTCGCGAATTCGCTGCAAATGTTCGATCCGTTCTTCGACGGTCTCAACGTGACCGAACATCATGGTCGCGCTCGATTTCAAACCGAGCTCGTGCGCGACTTGCATCACTTCCAGCCATTGATCGCTGTTGATTTTCAAGGGCGAAATTTTTTTACGCACCCGATCAACCAAAATCTCGCCACCGCCTCCGGGGATCGATCCGAGTCCCGCCTTTTTGAATTCGGAAATCACTTCCCGCAGCGGCATTCGGAAAGCTTCCGCGAAGTGCTGGAACTCAGGTGGGCTGAATCCATGAATATTGATGTGCGGATATTTTTTTCGGATGTGCTGCAAAAGATCGACGTACCACTCGAACGGCAATTTCGGATGGTGTCCGCCTTGCATTAAAATCTGCACACCACCCGCGGCCGTAAGCTCGTCGAGTTTTTGGTCGATTTGTTCGAGCGAAAGAACGTAGTGATCGTCGTCGCGCTCTGTCCGATAAAACGCGCAGAACTTGCAATACACATTGCAAACATTCGTGTAATTGATGTTGCGGTCGGCGATGTAAGTCACGATCTCGCGTCCGCGCCCGCCGTAACTTTTCTCCTTCGCCAGGTTTCGCCGCACATTTGCCAGCGCCCCTAATTCTTCCAGCGGCAACGAATACAGCTCGATCGCTTCGTCGGATGAAATACGTTGCCCTCCGAGCACCTTGTCGCTGAGCGCATCTCGATTCAGTGAAACCATTGACGCTAGTTTAACCGACGCGCCCGCTACTTACGAGCGATTTGGCAGGCGTTGGCTCCAGCCAACTTTACGGCGGGAGGTGCCGAGCAAAGCGAGCGCGCCTAGGGAAGCCGGGCACCGAGATTGATTTACGTGACTACAACGCCGTAAAGCAAGCGCCTGCATCCCTGAAATCCCAACCCTCGCGTCGCAGGCTCGCCGCCTGCTCCTATGTCACGCTTACTATCCTTCTGACGAAGGATATTAATCGAGAAGCTGGTTCTGTTGCAGAAAAACCGTGAGCGCTGCGTTGAACTCGCGCGGTTTCTCCATCATCAGAAAATGGGAAACGTTCTCCCACATCTGATAATCCACTTTCGGCGCGAGTCCGCGCACAAACTGTTCATACTCCGGTGTCCAAACCGGTTGCTTTGCCAAGATCATTAACACCGGGACGTCGATCTTGTCCTCTTTCCATAAATCAGGATCGACCGTTGCTTCGAACTCGCTTACTGCCACGTGCTGCGGCGTTTTAAGCATAAGCGCTTTGATCTTGTCACGCAGCCCGCCGTCATTGATCGGCTTTGTGACCGCATTCACGAATTCGCCCATCGCCTGCACGTAACCGTCGCGGCGGAACGGCCCGATGAATTTTTCCATGTTGTCCTTGTTCGCGAGCGTCCGCAGTGCGCCTTCGACAATCACGAGCGCTTTCACTTTCGCCGGGAATTTCCGATAATACTCCCGGATGAACGGCGTGCCGTTGCTGTGCCCAACCAAAATCACCGACTTCGCATTCGCGTCGTGGATCACTCCATCGATCGCATGGGTGTAGAGATCCTTATCGTACGGAATCGTCTTCGGCTTGTCGCTTTGGCCGTGGCCTGGCAAATCAATCGTGATCACGCGAATCTTTTCGGCTAACGCGGGCGCTTGATCGCTCCAGACGGTTTCATCGCAGGCCCAGCCGTGCACAAAAAACAGCGCGGTGTCGCCTTTGCCGTAGTTCGTGTAGTGGACGTTGAGATGATCGACATCGACAGACTTCGATTCACTCACCACCGGTTGTGCGAGAAGTGGAACCGCAGTTGCGATGATGAACAAAACCGCGCCGAAGTTTTTCATTCGCCGGATTTTATGTGAGCCTGTTATCGTCTGCACGCATCTTTCCTTTTGTAGGGCAACCGCCTCGGTTGCCGTTTTTGAGTTGGCAGGCGGGGCGCCTGCCCTACAACTTCTGGAATGGCGAAATCAGTCGCGATCGTTGGTGCCGGCGTTTCCGGATTGACCTGCGGCGTTGTTTTTGCCGAGCGCGGATTTCAAACCGCGATTTTTGCCGAACAGATCGGCCAGGAGACCACTTCCGGCGCTGCGGGTGCGCTTTGGTTTCCCTACGACGCCGAGCCGGTCGACAAAGTCATCCCATCGGCGCTCGCTACCTACAAAGTCCTTGTCGATCTTACGAGGGATGCGCGCAACGGCGTCTCGATGATTGAGCTGCGCCAATTTTCGCGCGTCGGCAAAATTCAAATTCCGGATTGGGCAAACTCGTTGGGCGCGCGGCGACTGAAGAAAAATGAGCTACCTCCGGCATTCACTAATGGTTTCACCATCAAAGTTCCTTTGATGGACACAACCATTTACCTCGACTATCTCGCGGACCGATTTCGAAAAGCCAGCGGCTCAATCAACGGAAACGTCCGACTCGACAAGCTCGAAGATGTCGATCGAAAATTCGAGCTGGTGATCAATTGCGCCGGGGTCGGCGCTCGCGAACTCGTGCGCGATGTCGATCTTGAACCGCATCGCGGACAGGTCGCGATCGTTCCGATGATCGGCAATCTCAACTGCGCGATCGTCTGCGATGACGCGCCGCTCATGTACGCCATCCCGCGCACGAACGATTGCATCTTCGGTGGCACCAACGAAATCAGCGACAATCTGAATCCCGAGCCGACGACGACGGAAGCGATCGTCGCCGAATGCAGCCGCGCTTTGAAAATCGACAATCCGCCAGTTCTTCGCGAGCGCGTCGGCCTCCGTCCGTTTCGAAAATCAGGCGTGCGCCTTGAAAAAGAAAAACTTCGCGACGGTCGCAGCGTGGTTCACAACTACGGCCACGGCGGCTCTGGTTTTACTCTTTCCTGGGGCTGCGCCGAAAATGTTTTCGAAATTGCGCCCGACTAATGAACCGGGATTGGATCGTGTGTGCGAACCTGGCCCATTAGGAACGTTATCGGTATTTCGACTTGGGTGGGCTGATTCACCTGAAACCGCCACTTCTGAAAAGCGGTGATTGTCGATTTGTCCAACTCTGGATGTCCGGTGCTTTGCACTGTCTCTACTAGTCGTACTCTACCGTCTGCGCGACTGTGCACTAAGAACACGCCACTGCCTTCCATTTGGTGAACGCGCGCAATGTAGGGATAGTCGGGGTTTTGCTGCATAGCTGGCATACACCACAGATCTTTTTCGGGCCGCTCCTGTTGTTTGTTGACTGCGCCGCGACACGGCGGGGAGCAAACTCATCGCGGCGAGCGACGCACGCGCACAAAGTCAACGCGCTCGGGCTTGGAGATCAGAGTTACGTCAGCGCGATGCACTGGAAGGAGCTGACGACGTCATCGGGGCCTTTGGCGGCGAAGAAACTTTCGTAATAGCCGGGCTCGAGGTCCCAATGCGGGCCTTTGTAATATTCGTCCCGATAAAATCGCCAGACGCCGCTGACCACGATCAGACAACTGACCCGGTCGTTCCAGAAATCGCCGATGTAATGAAAACTCAAGTTCGTCCGGGCGTAGGCGCCTTTGAACCCGATGTGATCGTAAAGGACGAGCTCGGGCAGCCGAATAATTTCCTTGGGGGCGGCCACAACTTCTTTGCCTGCGGCGCTGGCGTGATATCCGAGCGACCCCAGTTTCCATTTCATGTCGATGATACAGCCGTTGTCCGGCGACAGTTCGGTTTTCGGTATTTGTCTCATAAGCGGCGGATGTTCGATGTCGATCTTGAACTAATCGCAGCGGCGGTGTCGAGCAGAGAGATTCTCCTTGTTCGACAGAATGAACAGAATGAAAAACCCCAGATTTCCAGCCCGTTCGTCTGAGCCATTTTGCTAATTCTGTTAATTCTGTCTGAGTCTTCTCAGATCAAATGTTCGCGGTTGTCGGAGCGCAACCGAATGGTTTTGTTTTGTAAATTATGCATCGCGCGGATCA
>WNFX01005698.1_pt1 | contig 15139 bp, 17 predicted proteins | sample 5400111 | NCBI WGS metagenome assembly WNFX01 (sample SAMN13153363, study PRJNA577476) | soil metagenome | isolation source: 40 cm soil or saprolite under grassland replicate 1 | place: USA:California | collected 2016-06-15 | reverse complement strand
TCAATCTAAGCGGTAGAACTACAATGTTTTTCCTCGCTCGAAACTACCTTTTTCTGAGATAAAGTGAAAGCTTTGACAAAAATTATTGCCCTGAATAGACTATGGATCCATTTCTTGAATGAATTAGACAAGGGCATTAAAGGAACTAATATCTTTTTTCATATCTGAAGTGTTCTTGTTTTTTCTCATATTTCTTTATCAAAAAAAGTCTTGAGTGTTGCGCAAATATGATTTCAAAAAAATTAATTGAGTAGCATTGTATGAATCTTGATCAGGAAAGCTTAGTTCACGATCAGATCTGTATATCATGTGATCGGTCACGAACCTAATAGGATCCACTTAACTGTAGAATTAGTTAGCAACTCTAGCATAAATAACAACTCTAACGATGATGTTAAATAGATAGATGAATTGAAAAATTATTTGTCTTTCTGTCTAAAATGAATAGGCTATTATTATATTAATAGTCTATTATTGTCGCATTGCTAAGTAATTTTGATAGTATTTCTGGTTTGCCTATAATCGCTCCATCAATTATATTGGTGTTGTTATAGCCGGCTATTCTTAAACAGACTTCACAGATAATGACTTTTCCACCATCAACTATGAAATTTGATACATTTCCAGTAAGTGCATCAAGCCCCAAATAATGATGTGGATGCTTTACTCCCATTTGCACTCCCTCTATACTAAGTAACAGAGTTACATTGTGTCCATGCTTTAACATAGTCGTAGCATCTGAAATTGCTACAGTAGCTCTCCAGGGTTCATCGCTGCTAAGATGATAAACTAATGGATTACCAATTTCCTTTCCATATGCGTAAGAAGAGGAGACTGATGTTAGAGTAACTATTCCAACAACTATCGTGAATAGTCCTATGATTGGAACATCTAAATGATTATGCTTATTTTCCATTATGATAGATCTCAGTATTAATTAATTTGGGAATATAATACAATTAGATGAATTCCTTACATCGATGATTAAACAAAATTAACTCTAATTGCAAATCATTCTGATATATATAACAAAGCATTATTCATAAATAAATAAAATTTCCATGCCAATCACCGATGACGATATTTACAAAATTAATTATGATCCTAAGAATACCTTACTTTCTATAGTTATTGCGTTCCTAGACTAGGTGTAAAATCAAGACAAGGGCACTCTACATGAGAACATGGCCTTCTCTTATCATTGCTCAATATGGGATTGAAATGAATTCGTTTTGCATGACCACAAATACAGATATGAGAATCAGATGACGGTAAGTTAATCTCTGACAAGCATAATCTTCCAACTAATATACGAGAATCAATCCTTTAAGCTTACTTATTTTAAGGATTGGAGGCTTGCCAAAAGGTATGTTTAACTTGATTCTCAAACACTCGAAATCTACCTCAGACTATATTCTTCTTCCTACACGCAAAAAACTGGAGCTATCACTCCTATCAGTATTCTGATTTGCTATTAGTTGAAGGTAAATAAGAAATATGTGAGTTCTATCAGCTTGCAGTATTACCGCAAACGCATTTATTGCACACCGAAACAAATACGGATCTTTGACAATGAGAAAGCATCAATAGAATTGATTTTTGCTAATTTCAGAATTCAATTTTAGAATATGCAATATATGTTCAGTACATATTTCTCACTCCCAACGACATATGAACTTAAAGAGCCATTTTGTTCCGTTTGAACTATAGTTTTTGCAGTTTCCGGAGGAAGGTATGAAGATCTTTTACCATAGTAAATTGTTTGTCTGCATTTTTAAGATATTTTTGTAACGGTTGAACTGTACTTTCTATCCTGGCTATCTGCATTGTTTGCTTCTCAAGCTGATTTGAAATTTCCCTTAAACCTCTTCTTCCTCTTCCTTCTTTTCTTCTGTCACTGGCGTAGAATAGGCAACCTCTTCTTCCTCTTCCTTCTTTTCTTCTGTCACTGGCGTAGAATAGGCAACCTCTTCTTCCTCTTCCTTCTTTTCTTCTGTCACTGGCGTAGAATAGACAACCTCTTCTTCCTCTGTACCTTTTTCTTCGTCTGATGTTGGGTCCATTCTATGTAGGTATCTTTGTCTTAAGTCTCCATCTGGAGGGTGTTCTTCTATATTATCACCGGACAATGGTTATATTATGAAAAGTTGTTGCTAAAATCCTTTTCTTTTAATAATTTAAAGAGAAAGATTATCAGATCCGAAGTTAGTACAAAAAAGAAAGTAATTCCTTAGAATCATTTTTTGTTAAGCAATAGCAGAATTTCTATCGTACGCTTTTTTACAGCCTATTTATCCGATAATACTCGACGGCACAGGAATGATATTATTGTTACTAAAATAAGATTCTTCATTTCATAAGATCCGTCAAGTTAACAGAGCCTAAAATAACAATACTTATAGATTCATAATCTAGCACGCTAGTAATTATTCATTCTTCCAATACATCCAGAAGATCAACTGACCTCTTTCTTTCTTTCTTTCTTTCAGACCAATTACTTGCTACTTTTCTACAACAGTCGTCTAACAACTAATGAGATAATCCCTTTGATTTACCTCTAACTCAATAGGCATACGAAACTTACAAGGTAATGATGAGTGAGTGATCGTAGCCTTAAATCATGTGGCATATTTAGAAAATAATTCCATCAGATTTGTAAGAAGGACAACTATAACATTGAGTATAAAGAGCATTTCTGAATTGTTAGTTTATCTTCATTATAAAGTCTCCATGTTTACTCTTTTCAATAAAATTAGTTTGTCATATCTTCATTTGTATAAGGATAGGAACGCATAGTCCTGCCTTTGTAATCTATCAAAGCATGGATTTCTTAGAATAGCATATCTACAATAAATTTATGGCTAGTACAATACAACATTATTCCAACACACAACACATTAAACAATACTCTTCCAATACCTATTAAGAATAAAAGGGTGTTAGAAATTAATTCAAAGTTATTGGTTCAATCATGCAACATGCGACGAGTCTATGCGTCTAATAATATTATCATAATATATAATTGCCAAGCAGATTCTGTATATCCAAAATCTTCTTATCTTACCGCTGCTTTGTCCACTCAAGTAAGGTGAATATAGATACGAAACCTGCATTGATGGTGGTGGATGATGATCCACAAGTGTTGATAGCGCTTGCACGTATTTTTGCGCAATGAAGCTGTCGCGTTATTTCTAGTCGATCAAAGGTTGCCTCAGATGACTGGAGTTGGATTTCTGCAACACACTATGAATGTGTTTCCAGATGCAAAGCGTGTGTCTTTCATCTTCTTTGTAAGGTGTTTATACTTTTTATCTTTAGGATTCATAAGAAATCCATGATGCTCTTCAAGCGCTTGTACTAATTCTTCTCTTAATGGATCGTCTTTAGCTATTGGATAAATTATTAAATCTTGTGCTATTACTTCAAAATGTCCCTTTACTATTCCACACGCAATTACTCCAGGAAGCTTTTCTCTTTCTTTTAGTGTTAATTTACTAGGTGGTCTAATATCATTAGACTCCGATTTGACACTTGTAGTCAAATTGGGAAGAGCTCTAATATATGGACGTTTTAATGCTTGTGGCATAATTTCCCTCATTTGTCTATCTTTCACTACGTCTTTAAGATCTGATTCAATATCACTACGTATTCTCTCATTAGACAACCCTCTCTTTGTTCCTTCTTCATACATTGCGTTTGCTATTTCTGCTGTACTTTTAAAATGATTCTTTAATCTTTTTCGAAGTCTGTTATATTGATTTAAAGGGTCTATCCTCATTTTATTAATCATTATTCTATGTGTCAATTGAGTTGAATCTCCTTTGTAAGAGTAGATTTATGAATATTAGCTTTCGTTATATTGAACGTGTCCTCATAAGATTCCACCACAAGGAGACCTTTGATTTTGACTTAATTTTAATCTCTGAAAGCTTTATTATTTTATCAGCTTCTTATTATGGCGATAGACGCTTTCGTAGAGAAAGAATCAATTAAGGAGTGATAAAGTGACAATACAGCAAGAGTTTAAGGATAGAATTAACCACTATTGTAAGACTGTACCTGAACCTCAAATGTCTGGACTACATGCTACGTCATTTGACAAAGCTATGGATATAGCATTAGAATACGTTTTGACACAAATAGAGTTCAAAGCTAATGATCGAATTATTCACTGTATCCCACTTAAAGGATACTTTAGCGTCCGAATTATACACTAGTCCTCTTAGGTTAGTATCACAATAATTATATCTTTTTCAATAGCACAATCATGGTACTTTACCTATTCGGTAAGACCAGAAGTACAAGTCGCTGGAATAGATCGCTCTCTATTTGTGTTTCCTTCTGCTTTTCAGATGATCAATAAAAAATGTCGAAAAAGCTCCCACTATCCCACCCGCGAATATCGCTACTGGGGTTCCGTATGTTGCCCATAGGTCAGTAAATGTCTCACTAACAGTAAGTGGTGGTATTACATCTATTGTTAAATTTGCCGGACCAGTTATATAGCCAATTGTCGGATATTTTTTAGATACCTGAAACTCTGGATCTACAACTTCAGTTGCTGTGTCGACAGGAGTAGTGGCAACACCGCTGATAAGTGATGTGGTATATGTTGTTGCTATTAACACTGAAGCCACAAACGGTATATTGTATACTCCTACTGGTGTTTGTGGAGAAACCTCTACTTTAAATGATGGAGGTTGAATTGTCTGGGTAGATACATGTAACCCGTTAGAACTGAAATTTGCCTGCTTCTGCTTATCGAAAGTTATACTAGTAACATTATTAGAATAGGGCGTAGACATCTCAGCCGGAATTAGGTGCGTTTCTCCTTGTCTTATAACTATATTCTTTGGACGCGTTAATATGTCGATAGTAGCGGGAGGAATAGCAACCCAGCTAGTAAAATCTCTAACTTCATTAGTTTTGAAGGATTCGGCAGTATAAAATGATAAGCCGTATGCCGTAGGATAATGTATAGAATCTAGGTCTAATCGCAGGTTAACATATCCTGGCCCTATCGTAGTACCACCAAAAGGTACTGTATAGTTTATCTTAGACTTTACAAGCGCAGAAGAACCTGTCGATGATAATTGGTAAAGATATTCACTCCATTTTCCATCAACTGCTTCAATATAATAGTCGTAATTGGCTCCGTTATATCCTGAAGTTGGAGGCAAGGAAACAATGGCAATAAGCATACCATATCTAATTTTTTTGAGTGGTTGACTATATGTAGAAGGATTTTCCAAATTTGATTTTAACCAAAGTGTAGCATCTAGAGTTTTCCCCTCACTAAGATAATCTACTGCCAGTAGGTTTGTATAATCAGACCTTAAATGAGAGCTGTCATTACCATAAGTTTGAACCCAATCATTTCTCTGATCGCTCATTTGCTCATCAGTTATGAAAATTTGATCAAATGCAGGAGATGCAGCAAAAGCATTGCGAAAAAGAGAACAGGAGAATAACACTACTATTAGAAATAGTAATATAAAAATGATAACAATCGAAGTTAATGGCAACGCAAATCCTCTATATACTAAACCCTATCGGAAATAGATAAGGTTTTTCATGTTTTTGAGAGCTGTTAAACTGTGAAGAAAGCTTGGTATAGGGCTTTTGTCACTGGGAGTATTTGGAAGTGTAGTACTACCTTTACTACTTTTAGATTTGACTTTTCAAAAAATAAGGCTTCTTATCATTTAGTCTCTTTCGATTGTAATACTCGTTCAATTCTGCTAAGTATCTATCCAGCTCTTTCGCTGCAGATGCAACTTCATAATCAGTTAGCGTTGGTGCTTCTCCTCCATAGTTATTACATTGTCCAAAGTAAAAGGTAGATACCGCGCATGCTTTTCGAACAGAGTCAAAGCAATCAGCCGAACATTAGAAACAAACAGAAGCGATGCCCCTCTGCTCTAGCCGAAGTTGGAGATAAACCCAATCGGTCAAGACCCCTTTGCTCTTGTGCTTCTTACTGTATGCGTAATTCGGTAATCTATATCCTCCTCTTGTTGGTTGATTAATAATGTAGATTTTGCAATTGCTAGGCATGACCCTAACATGGATGAACGAAACGATGGTTGATAACAACAAACAAAGATAGTCTAGCAACATTTGCATTTACTTATTCACTCACTCACCTATTACTTCAAAATGCTAGAGAACTTCCTGAGTCTCTCTGCTTTCTTTTCCAATGCAGTTGGTTGTTTAGTATCCTGTACTGCTGGTCTAATATTCTTCAAATGCTCCGCAACTTGTGCTCTTTGTATCGCTAATTCTTTATCCATCTGTTTTCGTGAACGCCCCCAAGGACCGATTAAAACATCAGTAGGATCATCTGGATTAGGAACAACGCGATCAGCTTGTTCCCAGTATTCTTTCATCATATCATTGGGCCAATTATTTCCTTCTTTACTTTGCCATTAGTTTTAGCCTCCGTAAGGTGTTCAACAATATGAATTCCACTTGCTATCAATAGATCCCTCAAAATATGGCTAAGTGTATTGATGGGAATAGGTCTTGGTTTTCTTGCCGAATGCGGATTATTTCTTGAAAACTGTTCTCGAATTAATGGAGATTCAGGGGAAAGTTTTTCATAACACCTTGTACGATATTCGAGATATGAATCGATCGCCGAAGCACACTCAGGAGAACAAAACGTGTAATATTCAGAGGTTGTATTTTCATACACAACTATCTGATATAGATTATATTGTTTAATCCTAGTTAGGTGCTTTAATTTGAGATCTGAGATGCTTCCAATTCTTATTCCTGCATTAGCGAGCAACAAAATTACAACGCGCATACGTTCGTCACATTTTGTCAGTAGTTGCTGAATCTCTGAAGTAGTATAGCATCTGTCTTTAAACTTTCTAGTATTCTCTCCAAGATATTGGCTTATCTTTCGCCAATTTAATACTATATCATTCATGTCGTAAAACTTTCGAAGTGCAGATAATCTTACGTTTTTAGCAGAATAGGATAATTTTTGTTCTTGCATATAGACTAAATATGCTATAATTTGAGACTCTATTACTTTATTATCTCTCTTGATTAGAGTAGAAATGTTATTGGTCTTGACGTCATGGTTCTATCAAGAGAATCGCTGCAGGAGTGGGCGAAGGATCTACGGCTATTCAGCTAATACATCAGTATTTGAGCAGAGTATAAAAAATAGAGATAGAATAGTTTATGATGATGATGATTAATTGCGATTCTAGAGGCGCTATAACGATTATACTACCTAAATCCAAGTCCAGTCGAAATTATTTCTTCTGAATTACCCTTACTATACCCAGTCCCATAATAATAAAACCCAGTATGACTACAATAATAAACGAATTTGAAATTGCTGCCAATCCTCCTTTTGCCATTGCCGAAGCTGCTAATACAGAAGTTGCTATTATTGCGCCTCCAACTATGAGCAAGATAGTTGTTATTTTTGTCTTTTGTGTAATTCCAATCCCGAACGATAAAAGGAATAAAATTATGGATGATGAGCCTAACAACATCCCGCGCTGAGCTGCATTCAATGGCAAGAAGCCTTGCTTACCTTGTCCTACAGCTGCATCGGAGATGTACACCAATAATAATATCATTGCAGCGATTGCAAATACTTCGGAAATTTTTTTTCTTTTGGATTGTATCTGTTCAGTCATTTTATAATATGTTAATAGATCTATAGGACTATTTACTTATTTAATCATAACTAGTTAATCTATTACTCATTTTACTGTCTGGGTTTTTTGAAGTGACATATTTATAATTTATACTATAATATCTATTATCCTCCCATGTACGATCACATGTGCAAGATTTGGGTTTGCTATCCAATATTCACAGCTATTACCTCCGCGGCATCTCCATGCTGTTGGTTAGACACCTAAATCCGGAGATGGACTGTTATGAATTATGAATTATGAATTATGAATGAATGATTGACGATAGATTATACGTCATGTGGTAAAAGGAATTGAATAATTAAACTGACAACATACATTGCTGCTAACATTATCCCTACTTTCAAACCTATCTCCTTTTTGAACATTGGTATCAATGCTATAATGGTAACAACAGTGACAAGGATCATTTGATATTTAAGTAGGGTATTGGCCTGTATTACTGAATAAAAGCCTCCATGGTACATAGCGCCAAAAACTGCAACTGCAAGTAACAACGTGTTGTTGAGAATCTTCGATCCAAGTACATTTGCTACTGCAATAGAGGCCCCTACAGCACCCTTCCTAGCTAAAAGCATCAATGATATTTTTTCTGGCATTTCACCAGCTATTGGACTAATAATGACGGCAAGTACAATTGCTGAAACACCAACTTCCATAGAATAGCCTTTTAAAGAGTGTATAAATGGCTCTGCTCCTAATAGAATCCCAATTGTTCCAGCAGCAAATGCTAGACTTGCCTTAAGTATACGTCTATCACACGGTTTTGATGGCAGATGCTGATGATCTTTGACTTCTATTAAGTTGTGATCGACTATTCCTTCTCCTTTTTTCTCTTGAATATCTAAATAAGACATTTTTTTAGCTTTTTCACTTTTCATCTCATAGACTGCTAGGCCTAGATATACAATAAACATGCCTGCAAAAATAAATCCATCAAAATAATTGTATCCGTCTATAAATAATGCAGCGCTAACAACGGCTGTTATAATAAGAAAAATTTTATCTAATTTAAAGGTGCTTACGTCTACTCCCTTTAGCGGTGCCTTGGAAAGACGTGTAGTTGCTATAAGTAACATTAGCGCCAGTCCCAAGGTCATCATTAATAGATTGCTACCTAAACCAGCGCCAATAGCAATTCCGTAAGATCCCTCTGCAGCAGCATATACTACAATTGCGATTTCAGGTAGTGTTGTAGCTATACTAAGAATTGTTCTCCCGACAAACTTTGCACCGTATTTCATCGAGAGGTGTTCGGCCCCGTATGAAAGAATCCAGCTTGCTATAGTCAACTCTCCAAGCCATAGCAACATGGTAACCAAGTTATTTTCATCCAAGGTATAGTGAGTTATCCTCTTCCATAGAGTTCAATATAAATCACAAGAAGGAAGAGGCTTTTCTCTTAGAAAAGTGTAATTACCAGAAAGCCGTATAGAATCGTGTAACTATCATATGTTAGTTAAAGTCAACAGTTTTGATTTTGCTGAGCATATTGTCAAGGTTACCCAACTTGATATTGACAACTATGGTTCTATAATTCCAGTGAAGGAATTAGAACTTAGGCTGCCAACTAATGATGATTCAGTTCTTCTAACGTTAAGGAATTCTACCTATGCGGCTGTTTTTACGGGTATTGATGATGATAACAGTACTACTATAATTTTAGCAAGCAGTATAACTAATGATGAGCTTAATGAGGAGAAAAGAAAAACCATACATGCTGCCAATAAAGGTATGAAATAGTGAGATAGAATCTTAAGATTTCTATTTAGATTAGACCAACTAATAGTTCTTTATTTTATTTTAGATATTACCGGTATTAATTAGCAAGCCCTAAATTTAGGACTATGTTTTACACTTGACTTTACTTATTCTGAAAGATACTCCTTCTTCATAAAGACCTTTTGAAATACTCTTCACTAAACCATCTTCTATTGCCTTAAGTCTCTGTTTATCTTCGATAATATCAAGGGGCATATTAACTTCAATTTCTATCTCTAATACAATCTTCTTAGATGCTACCATTTGGCTAGGTACGCCTACCATAATTAGACCTATAATTCATGTAGATCAGAAATATTAATTGAAGTGAGGCATGGAGTGTATATAAATTTGTAGGTTATTAAATAGAGTCTTGGCTCAAGATCATCTCTTTTCGATTTACAGCCTTCAGTGAATAAAATATATTTTATTACCATAAGCCACAAACCGGGTGTACTAGTTCTAACTTTGAAGAAACGTTGGATGCCAAACGAAACTGGGGATTTTTAACCCTTCTTGAGTAATGACAGTAAAGTACCTAATTATTATTCTTAAAGAGTCAGATATTTTGTTTCAAATAAAGGGGTTTAATTCGTAATAATTTTCATTATCTAAATTTTCTTATTTTGTTATCTTATATCCTTAAGACTATCACAAAATTGTGCCCATGAATGAGTTTTGCATTCACCCCACTTCTCATAAGATATAACATCTCCCAATCCTATCCTCTTCAGCCATCCTGCATTCTCAAGATCTGGTTTAGCTTCAAATTTACTTGCATAACCCAAGCATAAATATGCAACTGGTCTAACATGATCGGGTATAGATAAAATTTTGTGAAGTGCTTCATTAGTTAGAATACTCACCCAGCCTATTCCTATTCCTTCTACTCTTGCTGCAAGCCATAGATTTTGAATTGCACAACATACACTATATACACCAGTTTCAGAAATTGAAGTTCTACCAAGTACAAATGGGCCAAATCTTGTGGGGTCATATGTTACGCAAATATTTATAGGAGATTCCATTATTCCCTCGAGTTTCAATGACTTGTACTTTTTCTGCTTTGATTTATCATTATCAAGCATCAGAATCGATTTTTTTCTTTCCTTCATGAAAGACTGCTTAACCTTCTGCCTTGTTTCATGATCTTTGATTAGAATAAAATTCCAAGGCTGTGAGAATCCTACTGATGGCGCATGGTGAGCGGCATTTAGAATTTTCGCCAACGTCTCATCTGGAATTTGCTTACTGATAAAATGAGAACGTACGTCACGTCTGGAAAATATCGCCTTATATAGACCATCTTTTTCGGAACGTGAAAAGGACTTATCCTTAGACATAAATAGTAAATAACTTATAATCGGCCACTTATTATATCATATTGCCATAGAAGTAGATCTCTCGCTCCTCTCTCCTCTATTTCCAATGATTTGAATCTATATATCTTAAAGACAACAGGCCTTAGAAAATATCCACAACTTACAATTTAGTAGCAGGTAAACATTTTGCATTTGTTAGTTCAAATTCAAGGAATGCCACCTTCTCTCCTTCCGATCCCAATGTCACAATATTATTATCTCTATTTTATATTGATTTAACTAATGAAAAATGAAGGATGAAGTGATTTTGTATAGTTATTATTATTTCCATTTCTTTTGATGGAACTCTAATAAAAAGATATTAATTTCAAGGAATGATACTCAATAAGCAAGGCGCAGATAACAGTGAGTTCAGTCAATGAAATAATGTCCCAAAAGGAAATTGTTACAATAACTGTAGATTCAGGAAAGACCGCTCAGGATGTTGCTAACCTTATGGTCAAGAGAAAGGTGGGTTCAGTAATTGTAATAGATAAAAAAGGACAACTTCACGGTATTATTACCGAACGTGACATGATCAAGCGTGTATGCTTGAAGAATATCGCCGCAAGCAGAATAGAAGTAGAAGAAATCATGTCTTCCCCCCTCATAACAATCATGTCGTATGATTCAATAGATACTGCATCAAGAGTAATGACTAGAAACAAGATCAAGCGGCTTGCAGTTTTAGAAGAAGATAACAGAATTGCAGGTTTACTAAGTGTAACGGACATCACAAGTAAATTAGCAAAGATCTTACAAGATGACTATAATAGATATAGATCATTACGATTTGCATTAGATCTTTTATGATCTATTGCCTTGTGAAATGTTATGACCTTTCGCAATCCACACTTACGCATGCAGTCCGAAAGAATCTCAAGAACGATGATGCTAAACTAAGATTTGCGGTCTTACATTGGAGAATAACATTTCTATCACAACTTTTCCATCACAGACTCTACCTTTTTGTCTAGGCTAATTGATTTATCTAATCTTTCGTCTATTCTGATTGTGGATATGATTCGCTTTGAACCAGCTGATCGAACAGCTTTATGAGTAGCTTCAATTGCCGTTAGAATGTTAGCAAAATTATTGGTTTCAATTTGTGTTCCCATAGGAGTAAGAACAGCTTTAATACCTTTTATTTTGTTTATTGCTTTATAAGCAGCAGCAATCTCTTTGCTCATACTCGTACCTTGATTTGTACCTATGGGTATTACACTTATCTCTGCACATATCAATTGTTTACTTCTATTCATATGCTGCTAAGTATAAATTCTTCGTTTGAATAATGCAGCATCTGTTGATTTTTATAATTGATTAAGGAAATTAATACCAGTGAAAATCCAAGAGTTCATCTCGTCACTACCCCAATCAGTAATAACTGGTGAAGATATTTCAATTCCTGATAAAGTAGTGAGAAAATTGTTTACGTTCGTCAATCTCAATAAAACTGACATCTTTTATGACCTTGGATGTGGAATCAACAACACTGTATTAATTGCTGCTAGAGAATTCAAAGCAAAAAGATCTATTGGTGTTGAAATCAAGAAAGCAATAGCAATTAAGGCACGTAAAAAAATTGCAGGTATAAATAACGCCGAGATAATCAACGATGATATTAGAAATGCATCAATTTCTGATGCAACTGTTATACTTCTCTGGTTCACAGATCCTAAAATTGTTCAACAAATGACTAAAAGATTTGATAAGGATTTAAAAGACGGTGTAAGGATTTTGACGATATGGTCTCCCCCTACTCTAATGTTACCTTCAAGTACTCAATTCCCGTTTTTCATCTGCCAAAAGCCATTCAAATATGCCAAGAGTCTAAAAGAGCAAATTGAAGTAATTTATGGCAACCCTTGCATAGATTTTACTGCTTCATGGTTACTTGCTGAAAAGTATATTGATGAGCTAGGCGTTGTCCCAGGTCAATATCGTAGGTTCGTAAATATACTTCAAAGTATGATACTTTGGATAAATGCTTGGAATAGTGGGGTAACTTGTGAGAACGAAATTCCTACCCCTGTCCAAGCTTACATCGGGATATTAAAAACCTTCTTCAACATTGATCTGTCAGATATGATTTTAAGAATAAAAAAACCAAATGACAAGTCAACAAATCAAGTATGAGACATCATTTTTTAGAAGTTTATATAATCTCCTGGGTTTTCTCACATGTACTCGATTATCGACCAACTCTATAGTTACAGATTCATGCATAGTGCATTGAATTATGATAAGATCTGATGGCTAAATACAAATGAATAGAATAATTGACTATCCAAGTGACAAAGACAAGGACGACAACGAAGACAGAAACAATACATGGCGGTATGTTTGTAGAACGAAAGAACTCCCACCAGGTAAATCAGAACAATTCACAATAAGAGATGAAAAGCAGTCTAAGATCGAGATTGCTGTATTCAATGTGGAAGGGAAGTTTCATGCTATATCAAATACATGTAAACACGAAGGAGGTCCTTTAAGCCAAGGGATATTGAAAGGAAAGATAGTAACATGCCCGTGGCATGGGTGGAAATATTCTATTATTGATGGTAGGGCCCCACATAAAGGAGGAGACAGTGTCAAGTCATATGAAACTAAGATAATCAACGATGAAGAGATATATGTAAATATAATCCCAAGAAATTTGAGAAAACGAGTTTTAAGAGCTGGAGAAAATATATCTTAAGGATGTGACAAGTCAATTAAATTATCTGAGAATAAATCTGAGAATTTACAAATATTCTGGACATAGATCATGGAAAACAATTTGATAACTTAGATGATCTTTAGAGACATATAAAGTTCCAAAAGGTGAGTTCTCACAACAACCATCAGATCGAGTAACGCATTCTCCACCCAGGGAGGTTAGCGGTGTAGATTAGCAGTAAATAATGTATTTGTTGAATCATGTTTTTTTTGACAAATGTTGTTGAAGTAAACATATACCTTTCTATCGTATTAAACAACATTGGAACGCTTGTCACTCTTTGCAAGCGAAGTTCCAGCAGTGACCTTCATAGAACTAACGCTATCATTAGTTTTTAATCCGAGTGTGCCAAACATATTTCTAACTTCGTCTGTATCAGGAATATTTTTTATCCTAAAATATTCCAAATTATCTACATCATAGAAAATTGCAAAAAGACCAGAAATCGCCGCTCCGGCAAATATAGGTCTTAACTTTTTACTAGTATCGCCTTTTTTGTAGTCATGGATAGTGCTTCTTAATCCTTCTAGTCCTTCCTTCTGTTTCTTTCTGTTAAGCTTAAGTCTGCCGATATCTCTAAAATTGTTATCAAGTAAATCCTCTTCATTAACTTTCACTTTGTCAATGTGTAATTCAAAAGCTAATGATTTTCCAGGTAATTTGATATTTCTGGTACAATCACAGAATTCACATTCCATTGTACATTCATTCCTCAAACGAGCATCTTTTATTTCGACAATATTTTCAAAGTATTCCTTTAATACAGGAATTTCCATAGCCATAGGATATAATCCTCCCTCAAGGCAGTAGCATATTTCAACAAAATGCGCTATGTCATTTTCATCTATTGTTCCTTCTCTTAATGCAGTCTGCATTCCTTCATAAAATACTTTCCCACGTGCCAAGGAACCTGGCTAGTCTTTATTTTTCTTCAGGATTTAACTTGCATTTAATATAATATCGCATGACTATTGACTTATAATAGTACAACATGAAAAGTCATTTAAGCATTATTGGTTGTAGCTCTGAGTTGAATGTTTGAATCAAATTAGCCTCGTGTTCGGCCATTCATATTAACATATCAAATATTGTCGCTCATCATTCAGTCAGCCATTCACAGTAGTTACATATCTCATATTGGTCTTGGTTCTTATTGTGTGCTGCTTTTAGTATTACTAAGGGTACCTCTATTATCCTAGATCTCCTTTATCCTGGCATCCCACTACCATGAAATTTGTTAATTTACTGTAAGAGATAATTGAAACTGGCTAAGCAAAAATAACAACAATATTGAATTTTGCTTCATAAAACAGAGACTTGATATATTAAATACCGATTTGCAGATGCATGAGTATGTGAAATCTTACGTCTTAAATAGATAAGGGAGTTTTGTATCTGACTTTTTAATTCTTATGATCTCACCCTTTTGTACTTTTGCTGTTATGTTGACATACGTTAAAGTATATTTACACATGTTCTTTTACTTAAGTCAGAATCTTATGTGATTAATTAAAAGAGCTGCTTAGAAAAACAGATGTATACAGTACACATTTACAATTATAAAAGAAAGAAAATAATTTAGAGATGACTAGTTATGCAACAAAGCAGTA
>WNFX01011825.1_pt1 | contig 15140 bp, 14 predicted proteins | sample 5400111 | NCBI WGS metagenome assembly WNFX01 (sample SAMN13153363, study PRJNA577476) | soil metagenome | isolation source: 40 cm soil or saprolite under grassland replicate 1 | place: USA:California | collected 2016-06-15 | reverse complement strand
AGCGACGGGCATTCTCTCGGGGTGCAAAACGGGCATTTAGCCTGTCGTGATGATTTTCCCTGGTCAGCGGCTTGGGATTTCGGCTGGCTAGCGCAACAGGTGTGGTGTTTGCCGGGTGCCGGTCATGTGCGTCGTGTCGTCGCGTTGAGCTGGGCCATGAGCTCGCGGTTGGCTGCTCGGGCAGCGGCGAGGTCCTGCTCACGCTCCTGGACCTGGAGACGCAGATCGACGATGTGCTGTTCGAGGGCCTGGTTCTGGTGCTTGAGCGCATCGACGTCGGCGGGTGTGCCGAGCCCTGATTCGTGCCAGGCCTGTTCGCCGAGCAGGCCGGAGAGGCGGCGTTCGAGATGCTGGACACGGGCGGCGAGGCGCGCGGCTCGCTGCTGGGCGTTGAGGAAGTCTGCCTGCAATGACGCATGGCTCACGGCGGCACCGGCGCCGGCCGCCGGGGACGGTGCGCTGGCCTGGGCCGCGTGGATCTGCCCGATCAGGTCGCGGTGCCGGTAGAGGAAGGTGCGGTCGACTCCGGCAGCACGGGCGATGCCGCTGGGGCTGATCTCCTGCCCGGCGGCGGTGGCGGCGGCTATGGCGGTCAGGACGCGGGCGCGCCTCCGGGCGGAGTCGGCCTGACGGCCGCGCAGCCCGGGCACGGGCGACGGGGGCGCGGTCATGCGGAGCGTTCCGGGCGGATGTCGGGCAGTGCCTGGCGCAGGCGCGGCATGCCGAGGGCCACGGTGCGGTGGCGGCGCACGATATCGACGGCCTGGCTTGTCTGCTCGCGTTCGGCGGCGGTCAGGTCCTCCAGCCCGTTCTCGACCCGGGCGATGAGCTGCCGGATCCGGGAGATCTCCTCCTGGGACGGTACTGCTTCGGCGCGCGCCCACTGATCGACGTCGGCCGCGGCGAGGACGCGTTCCCGGTTGCGGAGCAGGTCATCGAGGTAGGCGTGCAGGTCAGGCAGGTAGGAGACGTCGGTGCGGAAGTGGTCGCAGCCGGTGCAGCGGAACCGGAAGGGGCAGGCGTTCCCGCCTGCTTGCACGTTGGACGGCTCGGAGCAGGTGCCGAACGGCACGGCGACCTCGCCGACCGCGCGGCGAGCGTGCTCGGAATCCAGCAGCGCTTTCGCGCCACGCCAGAGGCGGTTGCCGTGCCGGTCGAACTGCAAAGCGGTGACCCGGTCGACTGCTTGCCTGCGGCGCGGCTCCCCGACCGAATAGTAACCGCGGGTGGTGTCGAGGCTGCGATGGTCCATCAAAGTGCTGAGCACGTCGACCGGGACACCGGCGTCTGCGTGCCTTTGGGCGTAGGTATGCCGGTAGGCGTAAGGAACCACGCGTTCCTTGTCGAACTCGGTGCCGTCGGCGCGCAGCAGCGGCGGCAGGCCACCGACCCAGCTGCGGTGCCGCTGGCCGAAGTGGCCTTCGGTGATCGCCCTCCGTCCGTGCGGGTTGGCGTATGCGGCAGGGAAGAGCTTCAGCTCGCTGAGCGGGGTGCCGGGGAACTGCTGCCTCACCCGGGTTTTCTGGGCGACGGCCAGGTCCGCGGTGGCCTGGGCGACCGGGAGCCGCCGTCCCAGGCGGGCGCTCTTGTGGTTGAAGTAGACCAGCACGGGCAGGTGCCCGGGCTCGTCGTATTCGAGGCAGTCCCACGCCAGCGCGCAGATCTCGTCGGGGCGGCGGCCGGTGTCGATCATCAGCTCAGCCGCAACCCGGGTCTCGCGGCACGACACGTCCTCAAGTGCGGGCAGGCAGTCGCATAGCTGACGCATGATCTCAGGCGGCAGGTCACGGCCGGCCTCAGGTTCGTCCGGCTTGAGCGGGATGTCGCTGTCGCGGACAGCGAAGTCGTCGGGCAGCCCGGCCGCCGGACCGCCGCGCCGGGTCAGCCCCAGCGCCCGGAACTGGCGCAGCAGGTGCCGGACTTCCCGGCAGGTCCTGGTGCGCGCATCGGCGGAGATCCGTTCCTGGTTCGCGAGGAAGGCCAGCCGGTGCACGAACGACTCGACGTCGGCACGGCTGAGCAGCGCCGGGTCGTCCCCGTGGTCGTCGCGGGCACCGTGCAGGCTCTCCGACAGCATGGCCAGGCTGTTCAGGTAGTGCCGCAACGGGCCGGCGGCGACCTTGCCGCGACGGCGCGGCAGGTCATCAGCGGCCCACCGCTTAGCGGCCTCCCGCAGCCAGCGCTGCCTGATCGGGGTGAAGGTGAGCTTGCCGGGCTGCCCGAACACCACCAGGTCCCACACGTCCTTGCGGACCTCGGTTTCCGGGTCCAGGAACGCCGACGCGGCATGCCGGGCCAGGCAGCGGACCAGCCGGTGCTGCATGCCGGTCCCGCCGGCGAGCTCGTCCAGCCCGCGAGCCCCGGTCCGCCTCAGCTCCCAGGCAACCTGGCGCAGCTGCGCCGGGCTGGTGATGGTCCCGATCCGGGTGCGCTGCTGCAATCCGTAGAGCAGCTCGGCAACAGCGCCGTCGGCGACCCCGCGGAGACTGACCTGGCCAGGCTCCTCGACCGCCGGCTCGATGGCCCGCCACGCCGCCTCGTCGAAGGCCGCGCCTGCCCGCAGCTTGCGGGCACGCTCGTCATGCGCACGGCAGTACCGCCGCTTCCCCCGGTCCCGGCCGCACGCCCCCACCTGGCACAGATCGCCGGCTGCCAGCGGCACCAGCCCCGGACCCGGGCCGGGAGCCCGTTCACCAGCGGGCGTGCCGTCGCGATCGCCGGCGTGCTCTCCGGAGCCGGCACGCCGGCACGATCCGCATTCCTCGTCACGGCCATAGAGCGAGTTGCCGCATCCGGGAACCGGGCATCCCCGCCAGCCCAGCAGCGGATGGCCGCTCGGCAGCGAGAGCACCCGCGTCACGTGGTCCCATCCGGCCCCGGCGAGGAACGGCGCTCCGGTCAGGTCCGCCAGCCGCCTCGCGGCATCACCAGCATCCCGCCCGGGACCAGGCACCCGGGCGCGACCCGCCGCGGCCATCACGGCTTCCCGCCGGCCAGGCGCGGGCTGGGCACCCGGGCGACCGCAGCACGCAACCGTGCCGGGTCAGGGTGTAATGGCGGAGTCGGTTATCAGAACTGTCCGAATGACTCCCTTAGTTCTGGTGGTGCGGTGGTGGCCGGCAGCGGGCGCCCGGCCGGGACGCTGGCGAGCGCTTCGCGTTCGGCGCCGCTGAGCCGGCCGGTGACCTCGCCGAGAGCGCCGATGAGGGCGGGCAGGCTGTAGGGGCTGGCGGATTCGCGCAGGTAGTCCTGGGCCGGGGAGGTGATCTGGGGCTGGGTGCCGTCGAGGTAGAGGTGGTCAAGGACGGCGTGGACGTCGGTGAGCATCAGGATCAGGTCACGGGTGTATCCGGCGTCGAGGCTGATGCTGGCGACCTGGTAGTCGCTGCCGGGCTGGGAGATCAGGGTCATGTGGAGCGCCTCCCGGGGTGCGGCTATACGGTCCTGGCGGACTGGCGGCGAGCCTGGTTCTGGGCTGGCGGTCATGGATGCGGCTCGTTTCTGTGGCTGACGTCGGCGGCGTATCTGGTCCAGTCGCCGCTGGAAGCGCGCTGCCATTGGACGGCGACGTCGATGTGGATGCCGAGCGTGCGGGCCAGGACGGCGGCGGGCAGCTCGGTGGTGAGCTGGAACAAGGCGGTGGAGCGGGTCTGGGCGGGGCGGATTCCGAGGCGGCGCAGGCGCTGGGCCAGCCCGTCGCCGCTGATGGGCCGGCCGGGCTGGCCGCCGGGGAACAGCCAGGGCGAGGTGCCCTGGTCACCGAGGACGGCGTGCCCGCGCCTGGTCGCCACCAGGCTGGTTGTGAGGGAGGCCAGCGGTTCGGGCAGCGTGATGGGGGTTTGCCCGAGCCGGAGCCGGACCTGGCCGCCGTCGGCGTCGATGTCGGTGACGGTCAGGCGGCTGATCGCCGCCGGCCACTGGGCGTAGAGCAGGAGCAGCAGGCCGGCCACCCTGTCTTCGGGTTTGAGGGAGCGGTCGTGGAGCAGCCGTCTGGCGTGCTTCCAGCGTTCGTCGTGGTCCAGCGGCCCGGACGGGCCCTGCCACTTGACGGCGGGGTATCCGATCCCGCGGGCGGCCCGCTGCGTGGTGGCCCAGCGGATGAACTGCCCGGCTTCGGCCAGGTGAGTAGCTTCCGGGCTGGTCAGCCAGGCGTCGATGTCGGCTTGCCGGCAGGCGGCCAGGGTCAGGCCGCGGGCGTGCAGCCAGTCGAGCAGCACGATGGCGGCCCGGACTCGCTGGCGGATCGTGGTGAACTGGCTGTAGGTCGCCGGCGTGCCGTTGTTGCGCTGGCGTAGCCGGCGTAGCAGGTGCCAGACCGCGTAGCGGTGCAGCAGTTCCTTCTCGTCACGGTCACCGAGGTCGCCAAGGGTGGCGTTGATCCAGTGCTCGAGCCGGGTGAGGTGTTCATCGCGGGCGGGCAGCGCGCCGGTGGCGACCAGGATGGCGCGCAGGTGCTCGACCGGTTTGCTGGGCGGCATCTGGTCGAGGGCGTGGTGGGTCAGCGGCCGCTCGCCCCTGGCGAGGCTGGCCAGGACCGCGGCCGCGGCGTTCTTCGACAGCCAGCCCAGCACCGTGCGAGGCCGGTCAGCCGAGGCCAGGGTCTGGTGGAGCACGCGCAGCTCGGCCCGGATGCGGCCGGTGCCGTCATCGAGCAGCTGCCGGAGGCGCTGGTCCAGGGTGCACCGGGTGCAGCGGCCAGAGGCGCGGAGCCGCTCGAGGCCGCCGCAGGTCACGCACGGCGGCTGCGGGATCGGGCCCGCGGGCAGGCATGCCGCGCACAGCGGGGTATCGACAGTGCCGCCGCGGACGGCGCGGACCTGGCCGCACCCGGAGCAGCGGGCCCAGCGTTGCTGGCAGGCCGTGCACCAGGGCTGGCCAGTCGCGGTGGAGACCGTGCAGGGCACCGTCCGGCCGCAGATCGCGCAGTCCATGATCTTCCAGGGCCGGCAGCTCCCGCACAGCGGCCCGTCAGCGGTGCGGGTGGCGACGCGGCTGCGCCGGCCGCAGGCAACGCAGTCCTCCAGGTTGGCAGGGTCGTTGACCAGGCAGTTCGGGCACAACGGCCCGCCGTCGGCATCCCGGGCGGCGGGCTCGCGGGCGCTGCCGCAGCGTGAGCAGGGCACGGCCCTGGTCCTGGCGACGCAGCCGCGGCAGACCCACTGGCCGTCGTGTCGCTTGGCCAGCCGGGTGACCCGGTGGCAGCGCGGGCAGGCCGGCCGGGTGATCTTCTCCGCGCCGGCCTCACACAGGCAGTCGATCAGCCGGAGCACCCCGGGGACCGGGGCCTGCGCCCCGTCCCCGGTGAGCAGGCCCGGCCGGTCCTCGACCACCCAGGCCAGCCGCCGCAGCTGACTGGCCCTGGCGAACACCTGCCCGGCGGCCGAGGCGATGACCTGCGCGGACAGCGACGGGTCCAGTGCCTGGACCACGCTGGTCAGCACCAGCAGCGGGTCACGGTCGTCCGGGTCGCGGCACTGCTCGCAGCGCGGCCGGCCCTGCCGGTCCCGGGTGGAGATCACCTTGTTCTTCCCGCACGCCGAACAGGTTCCGGGCCGGACGGCACAGACCGCGCAGTACCAGTCCTGGCCCCTGCGCTGCAGGGTGCGCAGCTGTTTGCCGCATTCCGCGCAGCATGGCGGCGACACGGCCGGGGCGCCGGCCCTGCGCAAGGCGATCAGCAGGTCGCCGACGGCCCGCGGGGCCGGTGACCGTCCATCGCGCAGCACCGCAGGCCGCTGGACCAGGGCTTGCGCGAGCCGGCGGCGTTTGGCCCGGCCGCCGGCCACGCCGATCACGATGTCCTGGATGAGGCCGGCGGCCAGCGCTGGCTCGGCCTCGGCCACCAGGCGCGTGATCGCGCCGATCGGGTCAGGCGGCGCCTGCCCGGCGACGTCGCTGGTCACGACCCGGCACCGGTGATCCTGGCGCGCTTGGGACGCAGGCCGCCGACCCCGGCCCCGCCGCCGGCCGCCCTGGCCTTGGGCTTGCGGGCGGAGCTGGCATCGGCAACAGGCTCGATCAGCTCCTCCATCGTGGTGTCCAGGATGTCCAGCAACGCCATGAGGATCTTCAGGCTCAGCCGCTCGGGCCGCTCTGTGACCAGCCGGTAGACCTGGCTGGACGACAGCGTGACACCCCGCTCCGCCAGCGGCTCGATCAAGTCGGTGGTGGCGAACATGCCCCTGTCAGCCATGACCCGGCGCAGATGCCAGCGGTAGTCGAGCTTGGCGGCCATCAGCGGTCCTTCCCGTGAGATTGATGTCCGGAACCGAGCGCCGGCGCGAGTGCCCTGCGCAGCGCGGTGTTCATGAAGTCGTCGCTGACGTGCGTGTAAATAGCCGTCGAGCTGTCCGCCTCGTGCCCGACCTGGCACTGGATGAATCTCCGGTCAACCCCGTCCTCAGTCAGATGCGTGACGTGCGAGTGCCGAAGACTATGCGGCGACAGGGCTTTCGGCAGCTTCAGGGCGTCCCGGTAGGCCTCGAACCGCGAATTGATCTCGGCCGGCTTGATCCGCCCGCCCCGTTCAGTCACCCACAGTGCCGGATGACCAGCGCAGCCGAACCTGGGCCGGATGTTCTCGACATAGTCGGCCACCGCGTCGACGGCCCAGCCCATGACCGAGGCGACGTTGCGCCGGCGGGGCGGCTGGCCCCGCTTGGCCTTGCCGTAGCGGACGTGCAGCATCCCGAACCGGCCGAACTCCGGCGCCGCCGGGTTGCGGCCCCAGTCGGCCAGATCCAGTTTCGCGGTCTCGGTGCGGCGCAGCCCCCAGGCGTAGATGACCTTGAACACCGTGGCATCCCGGTAAGCAGCCAGCGCCCCCTTCCGCTTCGCCGCCACCGCACGCTCAACCTGGTCATCGGCATAGTCGAAGAACCGCTGCAGCTCCTCGCGGGTGAACGGCCGCGCCTCCGGCCTGCCCTCGTACTGCGACAAGTGCAGGCGGGTGTTCCACTCATGGCAGATCGGGACGGGATGAGTGCCGAAGGCTTCCTCGCAGGCCACCGCCCAGCCATAGCGGCCATCGACGAGGAACTCGCTGAACAGGCGAAGCTCCATCTGATAGTTGCGGATCGTGGACGGGGCAAGATGCTTCTCGCTGGTCAGCGACAGCGACCATTCGTCCACATGAGCCGGGGTCCAGTTCCAGGGGAACTCGTTGGTGCACCCCAGGAAGCCCCGCACCAGCCGTTCCCGCCGGGTGATCGTGCGCTCCGTCAGGCCCCGGGCGGCCTGCTGCGCCCGCCAGCCGCGCAGCATCGCCTCGGTCATCGCGTCCTCCGGCCGCAGCGGCACCACCCCGGACACCAGTTCCAGGTGCGATCATGCACCTAACGGGAACACTTCGCAAGCCGCCCAGGTCAGGCGTTACCGGTCCGCGGCCCGCCCCGCCCGGCCCGGCACGATCCTCAGCAGGCGACCTGGGCAAACGCATTCATCTGATGCAATTCCCGAGAGTTCAGGTAGACCTGCGTCGAACTGAGGGAGCGGTGACCCATCAGATCCTGGATCTCATCAGCCGCACCGCCCGCGTCGGCGACGTTACTCCCGAAAGCATGCCGCAGCTGATGCGGGGTGACCGCCCGGTCCAGGCCGGCCCGGCGGACCGCAGCAGAGATGATGTCGTTGACCGCGGCGGGCGGGACCGGAGCCCCGGCCGGCTCGCGGAACAAGTTGACCAGCACGAATTGTCCCGAACCCGGCGTTATCCGGATTTTTAGTCCGGAAGCCGGGCCTGAACAGGCATTCTTTGCTGGCGAAGTCAGGATAATATCCTGGCCGTATCGGTTAGTGATTTATTGAATCCGTTAAGTCATCATCGCCTTGTCTGCGTCAACGGGAGGCGAGGATGACGGAGAAATCGCAGGACCCGGGTGTCCTGGATCCGCACGCCGACGGGTTCGGCGTATGGCTCTCAGCCCGGGGATATGCGCCGTCAACGGTCGAGAAACAGCTCAGGCTGATGGGCCGGCTTGGCCGGTGGCTCGCGGATGAGCGCATTCCGCTGAGTGCCCTGGATGAGGATACTGCCGGGCGTTTCGCCTGCTGTGTCCGGTCTTCGGGGCGGGCGCGCCTGAGTATGCGCGGGGTCGTGCCCGTTCTGGAGTACCTGCGGAGCGCCGGGGTGGTCCCGCCGGAAGCGCCGCCGTGCAGCAGCTCGCCCCGGCAGTGCCTGCTGCGGGCGTATGAACGCTACCTGTCGGGCGAACGGAGCCTGGGCCAGTCCACGATCACCAAGTACTCGCGCATCGCCGGCGCGTTCCTGGACGCGCTGCCGGATCCGGCGGACGACACGCTGGCCCGGCTGCCGGCCGCGCAGGTGCACGCGTTCGTGCTCAGCCGGGGAACCGGGGCCAAGAGCATCGCCGGCGGGCTGCGGTCGTTCCTGCGCTACCTCTTCCTCAGCGGCGCCGTGCCCCGCCAGCTGGCCGGTGCGGTGCCGCCGGCCGCGTCCTGGAAACTGGCCGGCCTGCCGGCCAGGATGGACGCCGAAGCGGTGTCCGCGGTCATGCGGTCATGCGACCGGGCCACGGTCACCGGCCGCCGCGATTACGCGATTCTCCTGCTCCTGGCCCGGCTGGGGCTGCGGGCGCACGAGGTCGCCGGCCTAGAGCTGGATGACATCCGCTGGCGGGCGGGGACGATCGTGGTGCGCCGCAAGGGCGGCCGCAGCGAGGAGCTCCCGCTCCCGGCCGACGCCGGGCAGGCCATCGCGGACTACCTGACCGTCCGCCCCGCCGTCAGGGACACCCGGGCGGTGTTCATCTCCGCGTGCGCCCCCCGGCGTCCGGTGACCAGGAGCACGGTAACCCTGCTGGTCAAGAGCCACTGCAAGACAGCGGGAACCCCGGGCCGGGCGCACCTGCTGCGTCACACGCTGGCCAGCGACCTGCTGGCGGCCGGCGCCTCGCTGCCGGAGATCGGGCTGGTGCTCGGGCACCGCAGCCCGTTCGTGACATCGCTATACGCCAAAGTCGACCGGGGCGCCCTGGCCCAGCTCGTGCGCCCGTGGCCCGCCGCGGGAAGGACAGGTTCTTGATGGGCGCGCTGACCGAGGCCGCGCAGCACTACCTGCGGCTGCGCCGCGCCCTGGGATACGAGCTGGAAGAACCGGGGAAGCTCGTCCTTTCCTTCGCCGCCCATCTTGACGGCCTGGGCATCACGCACGTGACGGCCGACGCGGCCGCGGAATGGGCGACCGCCCCGCGCGACGCCGCACCGTACTGGCACTGGCTGCGGATGTCCGCGGTCCGCGGCTTCGCCATTCATCTCCACGCGCTCGATCCCCGGCACCAGGTCCCGCCGCCGGACATGCTGCCGCGCCAGTACACGCGCCCGGCACCGTACCTGTTCAGCGACGACGAGATCGCCGCGCTGATCCGCGCCGCCGGCCGGATGCGCCACGGGCCTGCCGTCACGGCAACCCACCAGACCCTGATCGGGCTTCTCGCGGTGACAGGCTGCCGGCCCGGGGAAGCCTGCCGCCTGGACCGGGAGCACTTCAGCCCGCGCGACCGGACCCTGACGATCGTCCGCAGCAAGTACGGCAAGTCCCGCCAGCTGCTCCTGGACCCGACCACGGTGACCGCACTGGAGGAATACGGGCGCCACCGTGACCGGCTGCACCCGCACCCGGCCGAGCCCAGCCTGCTGGTCTCGATGCAGGGCACCCGGATGGACATCATCCCCACCGAGCGCGTCTTCGTCCGCCTGGCCCGCGCCGCCGGGATCCAGCCGGTCTCGGACCGGACCCGCCCGCGCATGAAGGACCTGAGACACACGTTCGCGGTCAGCACGCTGATCAGCTGGTACCGCTCCGGCGCCGACGTCGAGGCCCGGCTGCCGGCCCTGTCCACATGGCTCGGTCACGTCGATCCGCAGGCCACGTACTGGTACCTGCAGCAAAGCCCGGAGCTCCTCGCCCTCGCCGCCCAGCGGGCCGGGCGAAGCCATCACGACCCGGAGGACCCGTCATGAGCGATCTTGCCCCTATCCTGCAGAGCTTCTTCACCGACCGGATGATCGCCCAGAAGCACGCCAGCGAGCACACGATCCGCTCCTACCGGGACACCTGGCGGCTGCTGCTGGCCTTCGCCCAGGACGCCACCGGCACCCCGGCATGGAAACTCGACACCGGGCAGCTCGACGCCGGCCTGATCACCGATTTCCTGCGCTGGCTGGAGACCAGCCGCAGCTGCAGCCCGGCCACCCGCAACGCCCGGCTGTCCGCGATCCGCTCGCTGTTCCGCTACGCGTCGCTGCGGGCACCGGACAACGCGGCCGTCATCCAGCGCGTCCTGGCCATCGAGGCCAGCCGGACGGATACGACGATCGTCAGCTGGCTCACCGATGACGAAGCCGACGCCCTGCTGGCCGCCCCGGACCGGGAAACCTGGACCGGGTGCCGCGACTACGCCCTCCTGCTCACCGCGGTCCGTGCCGGGCTGCGCGTGTCCGAGCTCACCCAGCTCACCCGCGCGGACATCCGCCTGGGCACCGGAGCGCATGTCCACTGCACAGGCAAGGGCCGGAAGGAACGGTGCACGCCGCTCGACGCCCAGGCCGCCGCAGCGCTCAGCGCGTGGCTGGCCCGGCAGCCCGGCAGCGACGGCGACCCGCTGTTCGTCACCAGGCGCGGAACCGCGATGTCCCGCGACGCGGTCCACGCCCGGATCACCCGGTATCAGCAGGCCGCAGCGGAATCCTGCCCGTCGCTGGCCGGCAAGAACCTCACACCTCATACCCTGAGGCATTCCACGGCCATGCATCTCCGCCACTCAGGCGTGGACAGTGCCGTCATCGCCTTGTGGTTGGGGCACCAGGACATTCGCTCTACCCAGGTCTACATCCATGCCGACCTCAAGCTGAAACAGAAAGCGCTGGACCGTGTCACCCCGCCGGACGTCCCGTCCGGACGCTACCAGCCCCCGGACAAGCTCCTCGCCTTCCTCGAAGGACTGTAGCCCAAAGCGCCATTATGTCGTACTCCGGAACATCGTCATGGCGATGACCAGCAGCTGAGCAAGGCCAGTCCGGATAACGCCGGGTTCGGGACAATACGTGTTATCTCGACATCCAGATAACACGAAATCCGAGCCTGCCGCCCGCGGCACCGTCATCCGCTCGAACTCGTGCTCGTCGAACGCCTGCACCGTCACGAAGTCCAGCGGCACGACGCGCTGCCGCCGGGACTTGGCCAGTGCCCCGTTCGGATTACCCTCCCGGCGGACGACATGCAGATGCGTTCCCGGCATCTCGCATCCCAGCGCACGCGAATCGGGCAGCAGGTGAACATCGCAGCGGTGAAGCCCGCACACCTCACCGCGGCGCAGCCCGGCACGGGCCATCAACAGCACGATCAGCCGGTCACGGGCCGACAAGCACGCGCGCAGCAGCGCGACGATCTCCTCATCGCTGGCCCGGTCCACCGGACGCTCGTCCTCCCGCAGGCGGTGCCGTGCCCGCATCCGCCACGCCATCCCGCCATCGCCCTCGCCCCGGGCGAGCTCCGGAAGATCACGGTCATCAGCAACTTCATACAGCACCGGAACCAGATGCGCTGGCGCCTGTCCCGACACCGCCGCGTGCACGACGAAGCCGCGCACCGCGGTCAGCACCGCGTTAACCCGCCGGGCGCCCCGGGCCGGCCGGGCACCCGGCCCGGCGAGCACCTGCCCGGTCCCTCCCGCCGCGGCATCAGGGCCGCTGGCCTGCGGCCCGGCATGCCGAAGCCAGGTCATGAACAGCCCGAGATGCTCCGCACCCGCCTGCCAGGTCCGCCCCGTCAGCCGGCACCACCGCAGGAACAACGCGATCGAACCCGCATACGATCTCGTCGTCAGTTCCGAGCCGTCCCGCCCGAACCGGATCTGCCGCAAGAACGAGTCCGCCTCCGCGACAAGCCCCAGTTCGTCATCAAGCACCGTCCAGTACCTCTCTCCGGACGGCAACCGCACCGCAAAAGCCCGCACCCGCATCCCCCGATCCCGTGCCCGACAGCAATAACTACTATCAGCAACAAGAACAACACAGGAGCAGATACGTTGCGGAACAAACTACGTGTCGCACTTTCGCAACGTCACACCACAGCCCAGAGACCCCGAGAGAACGCGTGACACCCCACCCTGACTCCGTTGCCCGGTGATCAGCTATGCGAGGGCGAGGATTACGGACTCTCCGATTCTGGCCTTGTCCTGCTCGCGCTGCTGGAGCAGGGTGACGGTGGCTGCGGCAGCCAGGAAGACCTCGACGGCGTTGCCGTCTCTGCTAGCAGCGTCGCTGGCCAGCGCCAGGGCGACGGCCCTGATCCCGGCCAGGTAGCCGGTCACCACCTCGGACTCGCCGGAATGCTGATGTCCGCTGAGCAGCGGTGCGCTAGCGTCGGCTAGGCGATCGGCTCCCGCCGCTGGGTCCCATCCAGAACCGGCATGGTCACTTGACGAGCCGGTGGAGCCTATGTCACGAAGCGCCCCGGTCAGAGAACCATCAAGCGACGCCCCGATCTGCGTCGTCCCCTCAATCCCGGCACTGGACGTCAATTCATCCGCGAAGGCCTGAAGGGCTTCGCGGAATGACATGGATGCCGCGGCTGCCTTCCACGAGGCGCGGCCAAGCGGTCCGCCGGAGATCCACGTCAACGGGATTGCAGGGACCCCGCCGAGGCGAACTGTGGAATCGCGCTCAATGTGGAGGTCGGGTTCGTGGGCGGGGGCGTGGGCGCGGGCAGTCACCGTTTTTGGTCTTCGTCGGCGTGCGGATATCCGAGTTGCTCGACGCCGAAATCGACGGCCGTGCCCGCGCTGACGGCGCCGCCGCGCAGCGGCGGCGTGGGCACGGCCGTTCCCCTATACCGGGATGACCGGCAACCTGGGCGGCCGCTGGCGGCCAGCTCGAACAGCCGCTCCCACAGTCGGACCGGCCCCGGCAAGCCGGTTGAGGCTGGGCTGCGTCCCGTCGCAATCGGGCATGGCGGTCAGGCCGCAGCCGGTTCGGGATCAAGGTCTTGATTTCCCCGGGCCGGCCTGGGTGGTCCGGTCCGGGCCGCGGCGGGGGCCGGACCGGGACGCGTCCGGTCGGCGCGTGCCGCCGCTTGCGGGCTGAGCGCCGGTGGCCGCCTGGTCCGGCAGGTGCCAGGTACCGGCGGGTCCGCCGGATGCGCCGGCGGGCGGGTGGCCGGCAGTGCGCTGGCGGCGCTGCTGAGGGCGGCCTGGTACTGGCGGGCCGCAGGCGCGTTCTCGCCGGCGATCAGGGAGCTGCGGCTCAGCGCCGCGGCGCCGGCGATGACCACGGCCAGCGCCAGCGCCTCGCCGGCCAGGGCGCCCGCATCGGTGCGGATGTGCTCGCCGAACACGAACACGCCGAGCAGGCTGGCCGCCAGCGGGTCCAAGATGGTGAACCCGGGCTGGGAGGCGGCCAGCGGCCCGGCCGCCAGCGCGTGCGCGGCCAGCAGCATGGTCACCGCCCCGGCCGCCAGGAGCAGGTACAGCGACCAGGCGGAGACGACGGCGCCGGGACCACCGCCCAGGTGCGCGCTGAGTTCCTTGATGACCGCGGCCATGAACCCCCACGAGATCCCGGTGGCCGCGCCGAGCACGGCGGCGCGGCGGCCCCGGGACGCGCCGGGACGGCGGCCCAGGCCGGACGCCACGGCCAGCGCCGCGACCACGATGCTGGCGGTGACCAGCCCGGCCAGCAGCCACGAGGACCCGGGCGCGTGCAGCCGCCCGCCGGACGGCGCGGCCAGGCGGAGGAACACGCCGATCCCGGCGGCCATGCCCGCCGCGGCCAGCAAGTCGCGGCCGGTCACCCGCCGCGTCCCGGCCACGGCCAGGTAGCCGAAGACGAACAGCAGCTCGGCCGCCAAGATGGGCTGGACCTGGGCCAGGTCGCCGTAGCGCAGCGCGGTGATCTGGAAGGTGAACCCGCCGATCATGGCGGCGATGCCGCCCAGCCAGGCCGGCCGGCGGGCCAGCCGGACCAGGAGCCGGGCGTCAAAGCCCGCCGTCTCGTTATCCCTGGCGCCCTTGCGCTGGCACAGCGAGGCGGTAGCGGTGCACACGCTGGCCGCGACGGCCAGCAGGATGGCCTTGTCCATCAGCTTGCCCCTTCGCCTGGCTAGTCCCCGCCGGGTCGCGGCCGTTACGGACGCCCCGGCCCGGCCGGACTGCATTGCGCCGTGTCTACTTGTGACGATTCCGGGACCGCGGCATCATCGCCCCCGCACAGCGCAGGGCTGCCCCCGGATCCTGCGGTCGGGGCCACCAGGTCCGCGGGCACGCCAGGCGCCGACGGGCGCCTGGCATAGGGGGTCTGTCCTTGTCCGGCTCCGGTTACGGCTACCGGGACCGGGACCGCAGGGACTCGAAGAGCGAGCCGGCGATGGACTGGTCGCTGCCGTCTTCCGGGATCAGCAGCAGCCCGGCCAGGTAGAGCGGGATACCCGAGCCGCCGGCGATGGTCAGGACCACGAAGGCGAGGCGGATGATCATCACGTCCACCCCGAGGTAGCGGGCCAGGCCCGCGGCGACTCCGGCCGCCACGCGGTCCTGGACGGGCCGGCGCAGGGCAGTGCGCCGCGACCCAGTGCGGAACGGCGGGCCGGCGTGAAGCCGGGCCTCTGGGTTCACCGTGTTCGTGTTCATGGCCCCAGCCTGGCTCCGCGGCCCTGGCCAGCACATCGGGAAGACCCCCGGTGTACCCCTGATCCCCGCACCACGAGATCAGGGACGTCCCGCAGTAGCTCCTCATCGGTTATCAGAGGTAACGGCACATCATCCCTGGTAACCGGGCTGCCGAGGGAAGAAGCAACTCAAGCAGGCTTGTACTCTACATAAGGCTAGGTACAGGGAGGAATTCTCGATGATGTCCTGTGCGTCATGCGGACAGGCCATCCCGCCGACAGAGTCGGACCTTCCGTGCCCTCGCTGCGGCTCCGTAGATCGCAACGTGGCGATGGCCGACTAACGATCTTCAATTCTGGAGGTTACTGCTGCCGTTTCGCGGTAGCTGGGGGTCATGAGGTATCCCGATGGCGGCGGCCTGGACGCGGCGGAACGGGCCCGCCGGGAGCAGGTGCGGCTGGCCGCCGCGGAGATGATCGAGGCCGGGGCCGGCGACCGGGAGGTCGCGAGGCGGTT
>WNFX01004474.1_pt1 | contig 15141 bp, 11 predicted proteins | sample 5400111 | NCBI WGS metagenome assembly WNFX01 (sample SAMN13153363, study PRJNA577476) | soil metagenome | isolation source: 40 cm soil or saprolite under grassland replicate 1 | place: USA:California | collected 2016-06-15 | reverse complement strand
GAGGTCATATTCAACGCCGGTACGGTGCTGACTTCTCATCATCGTCAACTCTCTGTAACCGTCCGTATCGCTTACTCGTCCTCTTCAGCGTCATTACTTTACTGCAACTAATAACGTCTCTCATGCACAGTGTTCAGGCAACAAAAAAACCCCTGTATTTCAGGGGTTCTGGCTTCATCGCTCGTTCCCCTCATCTTGCGGAATGCTCCGCCGGAATTGGCACCTTTCCTGCAACATTGCAGGAGGGTTGCCGGGCTTCATAGGGCCGTTTCCCTCCACCTCTCTGGATGAGAGCAGCTATTACTGCACATATTCTTTTGTATGAGTGCTTGTTATTTGTAACTTAAGTATAACAAAGAAACTTTGATAATGTCAAGGGCAAATTGCCAAACATCTCGGTAATACTCTGTTACGTTTTCCATCCCTCCATCGTAAAAGATAATAGCATGAGTTTTAGGTAAAAATACCTATCTTATTTTCGGTATAATTAGTGGAAAACAAATTTCTCATTATCATGTCCTGGTAGGAGAGTTCTCTTTATGAGCAAGCAGGCACTTTCCCTTAAAGAAGTCAAAAATGAGCAGCATATGCAAGCAAAGCGCACCTTTCTTCCTATTACTATCCTTCTGGCAATGGTGTGTGCTTTCTTTTTCTTAGACGCGGTTCTCTCTTTACAAAATATCGGCTTTCCCAATGCACTTCTGACCAATCTCGGTACATGGTCACTCTGGCCCGCTCACCTGCTTTTTCCCAGCCTTATACTCATCCCAACACCCATCAATAATAACATTCCTCACGCAGTTACACTGACACGAAGTTTGAAGGAAACTGCCTTGCTCCTTGGAAGCGTTGTCATCCTGTTCCTACTCTATCTACTGGCACTACGCTGGCTGCCACAGAAGATTACCCTGCGCTACATCTTCATTTCTACGCTGTTCCTGGGGATCATTTGCGTACTCATTCCCATCGTAGCCTCCGAAGATGTGTTCTCATATATTGCCTATGCCCGTATGGAAGTGATCTACCATCTCAATCCACTGGTCACCTTTCCTACTGAAACTTCCACTGACCCTATCTATCCCCACATTTACTGGATTACTCAACCTTCGATTTATGGCCCAGTCTGGATAGCGATTACCAGCCTTTTGCAAGAAACTCTGCTCATCCTGGGCCTGCGAGATATCGCCTTCATGGTACTGGCACTACGTCTCTTTGGTCTGGCAATGCATCTTGGTTCCGCGTTCCTCATCTGGTCGATCAGTGGACACCTGCAAACCCGCTATGGCTCTCTTTCTCCAACCAGACGCCTGTTGGCAACGCTCACCTTTGCCTGGAATCCTCTTCTGCTCTTTGAGGCATGTGTCAACGCTCATGCAGACACGACAGCCATGTTTTTCATCCTATTCGCCATCTGGTTTCTCGTACATAACAGAAGTGAGCAGTTCCTACAAACCACTCCTCCTGGCAACCGCTATGCTTGCCATCGCCACTTGCCTCAAATTAAATGTCGCCCTGCTGCTCCTAGGTCTCCTATTCTTCCTGTGGACACAGCCCAAACGCATACATACCATCCTGGCAACGACTGCTCTGTACACAGGGATCATTGTGCTGTCTTACGCCCCTTTCTGGGCAGGAAGGCTCACCTTGCATACCTTACGCATTAACCCCGGAGCTACTCGTAACATCAATACACTACCGGACTTCTTGAGCGAGCTCAGCAATGGCATTGCAGCGGCTCTTGGACAACCAGTGGTTGTCCAACCTACCGTCTCACCCGCTGAACACCTTCTACATATCTTGAGTACTATCGTCTTTATCATCGTCTTTGCCCTCTTCTGCTGGCAAACGTTGCGCACACCAAACTACATCAACACTCTTCCCAGCCTCATACGCTGGCTGGCATTCGCGTGGCTCATCTACTGTGCCATCGGTTCCCCCTGGTTCTGGCCGTGGTACCTACTCACCTTCTTTGGCCTCTACGCCCTTGTTGAAGCCACTAACGATACGAAAGTTTGGCCTTTCAGCTTCCTACGCCTACGCCTGGCCGCTCACCTGCTTACCCTGAGCATGCTCATCCTCTACTGCTTCTACACCTGGGCACCCACGCATAGTTATGTTCACGCCCTGCCAGGTTTCCTCTGGACTGACTTCCGTGGCCTCATCTGGCTCATACCTCTGTTCGCTATCCACCTACCCACCTCCTCACAGACCATCCAAGCCTTCTCGTGGCTACGCACACACAGGCTTGTAAAAACATAATCACCGCGTTTTCTTACCGACAAATTTGTGCTATGATAACGTATCATAACAGGTCTGCATTTAACTCCATACCTGTTGCGCCCTCCATCCCTGACATATCTGGATGCGCAACAGCCGTTGAGAAAGAGTACAAGCAGTGATAGTCATACATGCAATTTGGGAGCATCTTGCCTCAGCTCAACTCCATCTTTGGGCTGAGGCCGCCAGCCCATCTATGCCCACGCTCAAACGCGCTGCTACGAAACAAGCAAAGCAGGCAAAAGCTCAGACTGCACAACAGCACCCTTTCGCACTCGCCCACCAGCCATTCATAGCAGCACTGCCAGCATATGGAGCATTTGCATCCCTCAAAGATGCAGCCACCAGCACACTCACGCTACGGCTGCCCTCCACCACCAAAGGGCCACAACCTTCACCAGAGCTTATTCTCGCTGAAGAAAGCGAACGACCACAACCCACAGAGTTTAAGTCATGGAACGTCGCTACGCTCGCACTTAGACCACAACATGCCCTGGATTTCCTGCTGGCCTTGCCTGAGCATCCACCTCATGGCATTGCTTTTGCTAGCTCATTGCGCTTCTGGGTCGAGGCCGCCAAATTTTCCCTCGAACTCATCACGAAACAGAGCTTTGCACCTGCTCTACAAGAGTTTCAAAGCGATAACACTACCTCCCTGCAAACCGACTGGGAAGTTGTGCTTACCGGAGAAGACAACACTCGCACATACCAACTCTCAACCTTCATGCCTCCCACCTGTTGGGCCTATTTACCGCCTGAAAAAAGAGTCTCCTCAGCCCCTCAACATATCCTTGAGCATTTTCTCAACTACACACTCGACGCTTTTATACGTCAAAGTCTGTCCTCAACGATCCTCATACCAGCTCGCCCCAGTAGACGCCCCGCTACATCAACACCTTTACCGGAACAATGGCTCCAGGCACTTGCCGGTGAGAATGCAACACTTACCGCGCCCCCTAAAGAACTACATAGTTTTTCCTCTGCCATGCACAGCTGGCTCAACCAGTTGAAGCCTGTCGCAGCCAATGCTCCGTTCCGCACCTGTTTCCGACTCGACCCGCCGTCCTCGCAGAACGGTAAGCATGATACAAGCTGGCACGTCAGCTACTACCTACAAGCCAACGATGATCGCAGTTTGCTCGTTCCAGCAGATCAAGTCTGGAGAGAGCGTTCAAGCACCCTCACCTTCCTCAAGCGTCAGTTTGAAAATCCGCAGGAACGCCTGCTAGCCGACCTCGGTAAAGCTTCACGTCTCTTTCCAGCCATCGAAAAAAGTCTGCGCACCGCTCGCCCCACAGAACTATCCCTGAACACTGAAGAGGCGTACACCTTTCTACGCCAATCCGTTCCTCTCCTCGAACAGAGTGGCTTTGGCGTACTTGTCCCCACTTGGTGGCAAAAACCCTCGGCCCGCCTGCGCGTTAAATTGAAAGTCAAGCCCAAGGAAAAGGGTAAGAGTAAAACAGGTGCAGGCTTATTTGGCCTCGACAGCATTGTCTCCTATAACTGGACAGTAGCCGTCGGTAATACCACCCTCTCGGCCAAAGAATTTGAGAAACTCGTTCGCCTGAAAATGCCGCTCATCCAGGTACGCGGCCAATGGGTCGAACTACGCCCCGAAGAGATCGAGCAAGCCATCGCCTTCTTTAGCAAACAACAAGGCAACGGCGACATGACACTGGGCGAAGCTCTCCGCCTTGGCCTCGGCCAGGAACAATCCGCCATAGGACTGCCCGTCGCCGATATCGAGAGCGAAGGCTGGATCGCAGAGCTTATGGACAAGCTCTCCAATAATGTCAAAATTTCTACGATTAAGCAGCCTACCGATCTACAAGGTCAGCTACGTCCATATCAACTTAAAGGTGTTTCGTGGTTAGCCTATCTCAAACAATTCGGGTTTGGTGCTTGTTTAGCAGACGACATGGGACTTGGAAAGTGCCTGAGTGCAGATTCACTTATAGTTGCTAACGGAATGCTGCACAAAGCGGAAGATATTTGGAGTCGCTATGCTGGCGAAACCATATTTGATGGTGAAGGCCACTGGACTGAGCCCACTGCACAACTACTTACTAACTCAATCGACGAAACAACCGGGAAAATTGTCCAAGCTCCAATCAAGCGGCTTTATCGCCAGCAAGTTAATGAACGTCTTCGCAAGATTCGCCTGCAAGATGGTAGTTGTGTGACAATCACTTCTGCACATAAACTGCTCACCGACAAGGGCTGGACAAATGACTTCCACATTGGCGATTATGTTTGTGTGCCAGCAAAGCTCATTTGGGATGGAAAGCCTGAAGACCCTGACCTCGTCAAATTCCTCGCCTGGCAGATTGCTGAAGGATATGAATTAAGCAAGGTAGCAAGTTTTTCCATAACCCAGAAGGACGTCTCAGTCCTTGAAGAACTGCGGCATTGTCTTCAACACCTGAGTGAAAAATATGGCATCAAAATTAATCGTCCTTCACTTCATACTCCTATCAGCCGACCCTCTTATCTAATGATCAGGAGTGTATCATATCAGCGTTTCCTCGAAACCAAAGGCTACCAGTGGGGAAAACTATCCCGCGAGAAACGCATCCCAGATTTCATCATGCAAGCCGACCTTGATAGTGTGCGGTTATTCCTGAGCAATTTCTTCGAGGCTGAGGCTTCTGTCGTCTCAAGCATGAAGAGTATTGAGATTAGTACAGCTTCACCTGTACTCATTCAGCAACTTTCTTGCCTGCTCCGACGGTTCGGTATCTGGATGCATATATCTACTAAACAGAAGCGAGCTACTAATGGTGCAGGAATTTTTCGTCCTTACCAATTTGGTGTTTTGGGTGGAAATGCAGCGAGGAAGTTTTGCCAAGCGATAGGCTTTGTAAGTGAAAGGAAACAACAAAAGCTCGAGAAAATCTGTGAGTTTAAGAATAATACCAATGTCGAGGGCATTCCCGCTTCTGAAATTATGGCTACGACAGTTTCAGCTTCCAACCTTCCTATCCGTCACTTTGGTATGGGTACTGTCTATGTCACTGGTTCACAGCAATTCTCACCAATCAGCTTGAAACAAGTCATTGCCACATTTGATAGCATTCTAAGCGGTGAAGCCGAACAAGCATATCGAGAGAAACCACGCTCAAAGTGGACGGTGCAAACACTTGCAGCTTACGCACAACTGGACAAGCAAATGCTAACCATCACGAGAACAAAATTGCAATACCTGGTTGCTCAGGAGGTATACTACTGCCGGATCAAAGAAATTGAGGAAGTTCAGTACGATGGCTGGGTATATGATTTTGAGATTGAAGACTATCATAACTTCGTCGCTGATAACATCCTTTGTCATAATACTATACAGTTCATCAGTTTACTGCTCCATGATCGCCAACATGCTAGCAACCAAAACCCTACCCTCATCATCTGCCCCATGTCCATCGTGGGCAACTGGCATCGCGAAATCCAGCGTTTCGCCCCTTCGCTCTCAGTTATGATCCATCATGGCTCAGAAAGGCTTGCGGACCAAGCCTTCGAGGAAGAGGCAAAAAAGCATGATGTTGTGATCACTACTTACGCACTCGCCTTGCGCGATAAAGAACATCTCTCCCTCCTGAATTGGGAATATATCGTGCTCGATGAGGCACAGAACATCAAAAACGAGGCCGCTAAGCAGACGAAGGCTATTCGTAGCCTCAATGCCAGGTATAAAATTGCCCTGACAGGTACACCTGTCGAGAACCGCCTCTCTGAACTGTGGTCGATCATGGAATTTCTCAATCCCAACTACCTCGGTTCCGCTCAAGACTTCCGTCAGAGCTTTGCCCTTCCCATCGAAAAATACCACGACGCCAACCGTGCTGAAACACTCAAACGCCTGATTCAGCCCTTTGTCCTGCGTCGCCTGAAAACTGACAAAGCCATTATTCACGACCTGCCTGATAAGATGGAGATGAAGGTTTTCTGCAACCTGACACAGGAACAAGCCTCGCTCTACGAGGCCGTTGTCAAAGAGATGATCGAGAAAATCGAAAACTCAGAGGGCATCGAACGCAAAGGGCTGATCCTCTCGACCCTCCTGAAACTCAAGCAAGTCTGCAATCATCCCACCCAATTCATCGGCGATGGCAGTAGCTTGCCCGGTCGCTCCGGCAAGTTGGCCCGCCTGGAAGAAATGCTGGGTGAGGCCCTGGCTGCCGGTGATAAGGCCCTCATCTTCAGCCAGTTTGCCGAGATGGGTACCCTCTTGCGCTCCCACCTTCAGGAGACGTTGGGCTACGAGGTACTTTTCCTGCACGGCGGCACACCCAAGAAAAACCGTGACGCCATGGTGCAGCGTTTTCAAGAGGATCGACGCGCTGCGCCTATCTTCATCCTCTCGCTCAAAGCAGGCGGCGTTGGCCTCAACCTCACAGCGGCCAATCATGTCTTCCATTTTGACCGCTGGTGGAACCCCGCCGTTGAGAATCAGGCCACCGACCGCGCCTTCCGTATTGGACAACAGAAGAATGTCCAGGTGCATAAATTCGTCTGCGTCGGCACACTGGAAGAACGTATAGATCTGATGATTGAGCAAAAGAAAGTTCTTGCCGAAAGCATCGTCGGTAGCGGTGAGAACTGGTTGACCGAAATGTCAACCGATCAACTCAAAGATTTGTTTGCATTGAGCCGTGAGGCTGTAGGAGAATAAGCTATGAGTTGGCGAGGCCGAGGTGGCTACTGGGATGATTACTACAAACCACAGCCGATAAGAGTCAAAGATGGTATCAAAACCAAAAGCGAACGGGGAGCCATCGGCGAAACATGGTGGTCTAAACGCTGGATTGGCGTACTAGAATCCTTTAATATGGGAGCTCGCCTGACCCGTGGCCGCTCCTATGCTCGTCAGGGACAAGTACTCTCGATTGACGTTGAACCAGGCCTTGTCAAGGCCAAAGTTCAGGGCTCGCGTCCTAAGCCCTACAACGTTAAAATCCAACTGCGACCGCTCTCCGACCAGGATTGGGACAAAGTGACAGAAGCAATGGCCGCTCAAGCCATCTTCGCCGCCAAACTCCTGGCCGGTGAAATGCCCACCGACATCGAGGAAGTCTTCAGAGCCGTCCATGTCTCGCTTTTCCCCACAGCCCTTAAAGACCTTGAGACAGATTGCTCCTGCCCCGACTGGGCCAATCCCTGTAAGCATATCGCCGCCGTCTACTATCTACTGGCCGAGCGGTTCGATGAAGATCCTTTTCTCATCTTTAAGCTGCGAGGCCGTACTAAAGAACAGATCATCGAAACCCTGCGTGAAAAACGTGCCGTAACAACTCCTGCGGAAAGTTCTACCCCGACCGCCAGCACCGAAGCCACGTCTCCAGCTGAGACCACCCCTCTCGCCGAAGACCTCAGCACTTTCTGGCAACTCCGTGGCGACCTGAGTAGCTTCACCGTCAGACCTGGCGTTCCCCAGATTGACAAAGCCATTCTCAAACGGCTGGGAGAGGCCCCTTTTACCGTTGGCAAGCAGAATGTTACCTCTCTCCTCGCCAAAGCCTACGAAGAGGTAGAATCTGCTGCCTTACACAAGGCCAGTGAGGGTGATAATACCGAAGAACCTGACATAATCTGAACCCTACCCTCAACTGATGCTATAAGAAAATACCATGAACCATAATGACCACGTCCATCTTTTACGCAAAGGCATATCAAATCCTGGCGGCACCTGGGCCGATCTCGGCTCAGGAGATGGTGCCTTCACCTTAGCACTCGCCGACCTGCTCGGCCCAGAGGGACAGATTTATTCTGTGGATAAAGACCGTCAAGCCCTCAATCGACAGGAAAGAGAGATGCGCTCGCGCTTTCCCTCGACCAGCGTCACCTATCAGGTTGCCGACTTTACACGACGACTTGACCTTCCGCCCCTCGATGGCATCCTCATGGCAAACTCGTTACACTTCATCCGTCACAAAGATCCCACGCTCCAGTTAATACGCAGCTACCTCAAACCGCATGGTCGCCTACTCATCGTCGAATATAATGCTGATCGGGGCAACATGTGGGTTCCCTATCCCTTTTCGTATCGCACCTGGGAGAAGTTAGCTCGGCAGAATGGGTTCACCAGCACACAACTACTGGCAACCGTGCCCAGTAGTTTTTTCGGAGAAATGTACTCTGCCATGAGCATGTAAGTGTCGATAAAACCACATCTGCATCATCAACATCATGTTTTCTCGTCTTCTAACCATCCTATCCTCCTTCTCTATCGAAGCATGGTGATAATAATAAGGAGGGATTTCGGGAAGCCCCCTTTCCCTAATATCCTCACTATGCCTCCTACGGAGGAAGGTACGTATAATTTGGGGATTTAGATGTATCTTTCCTAATACATGATGGTAATTCTTCAGATACTCTAGACCTCCACTGGCAACCCCTCCATCTGCATGATCTTTAACGCATTAGTTGTTGGACAGGGGCCAGGGCGTAGCCTATAATCAAAAACCATCTGCCCATCGATCACCTCTTCCCTAAAGTGGTAGTTCTTGACCCCAGGCAATGTGTCCGCCAGCTTCACCAGTTCCAGATCATGTGTCGAAATGGCTCCCATACAATGCTTACCCACCAGGGCCGAAATATAGGCACGGCTACCAATCAATCGCTCACGATTATTCGTTCCTTTGAAAATCTCATCAATTAGAAAGAACAATGGTAGCGCGACATCACGCTCCGATTCGGATAACAACGCCTTGAGTCGCCTGACCTCGGCATAAAAGTAAGAATAGCCCTCTGTCACCGAATCGCTCACGCGAATGCAGGTATATAGCCGGAACAGCGAAGCCTCAAAAGCACTGGCATTGACCGGCCCACCGGCATATGCTAGGCAGAGATTGATGCCCAGCGTCCGTAAAAATGTACTCTTACCCGACATATTTGAGCCGGTAATAATCACCACCTCGCCTCGTTCATGCAAAGCAAAATCATTGACCACTTTTTGAGAGTCTGCAATAAGTGGATGTCCTAGAGCACTAGCCTGCAAAAGATATTTTTTATCTGCTTCATCGCCTGTTACCACACCCGGTAACACATATCCAGGGTTGAGATAGGCAAAATTCGCCAGTGAGCACAGAGCCTCAAGCTCAAACCACGTTTCCAACCACGTCGGCAAAAGCGTGGCAATCAACGCCGTATCACGATTAAAGCGTAATGCCAGGTAGGTATCCCACGGCACCAGCACATTCACCAGCAACCAGATCAATTGATTTTTCTCCAACGTCGCTGCCATCGCTGCGCGTTCAAGCCTCTGCAAAAGCAACGAAGGTCGCTGTTCAGCATGAATAAAAAAGGGAGCACACAGCTTTTTCACCTGCTCATGCTTACCATAGGGATAACTTTCTAGATATCCAAAGACTGTACTTAACTGTCCGAAAGCGTCGCGTAAAAAGTAGGCGTCCTCGAACAGATCGCCGCGCTGGCCTTTCCGCATATACAACCACATCACAGCCACAAGAAAAACCAGAATCCACAGTTGCACACCAAGCAGACCCAGAAGGTTTAAAACCAATAGCGTTAGCATGAATAGAGCTAAAACGAGTGAAACCCCCATTGTCAAGTACAGTGAGCTAGCTGCCACAGCCTTACGCTGCCCCAACCAATCCAACAAACGCCTGCCCTCCCACTGCTCTGCCACATGGCGTGCCGCTAGCAGAGACTTCATCGTCAACTTATTGCGAAAACGCGGCATGGGAGCCAGTTCTCGCACCAGTGCCTGCCTTCTGACAATAGTTTGCAGGTCCGGCTCTGTATGTAACAGCCACTGGCGCAAGCGTTGGCTTCCCTCAGACGAAATGGCTGTGTTCACCAGTTGATGCAGCGAATGTTCGCCCGTAATGTCCAGATCGATCTCGAACGGATGCTTCGCCTCCTGTGTTCCTGCACTGACCTTCGGAATACGCTGCCAGTCCAACTGCATACGTGCCATCTGCGTACTCGTAATCTGCAGCCAGATTTTGTGTCGCGTAATGCTACGCTCAATCTTACGATGATAGTAGGCTACAATGCTGAAGACAACCAACGTGAGAATGGCTAAAGGTACGCCGCCAGGCCATCCTAATAGCCAGAAGGCGACACCGGTCAGGGCAACTCCTATGAAAAAGATAGCCACGCGGACCCATGAATAACGATTGCTGCGCCGATTTAAGATACTTAAGCGCCGTTGCAGGCGGATGATTTGACGTTCGAGAGCTTGTAACCGCTCCTGTTTTGTGTTCACATCTATAGTCCTTTTTTGAGATAACCATATCTTAACTCATGCATGCTATACCACTTCATGCTATCTATAGTAGACACATTCTCCTGTCTAAGCCAAGTATCGATATTTGCTGGGGTGCGAAGATGAGCCAGGAAAGACGGTAGGGGCGGCATTTATGACGCCAGTCCGTCTCTCTTGAGCAGGTCTGCTCGTTTGCTGACTAGCGTCATAAATGCCGCCCCTACCATGCGTCTTGGATTCCTGCAAAAAAGAACCGCACCCTAGCTTCTGGGAACCTTTCCACAGCTACTCCCCGTACTACGCTCACAGAAGCAGTACCTGTTTGTGAAGTGGTTGGGCCTGCTATGGCCTGCGGCTACAGAAGGCCCAACCACTTCATATCCACCTACGAGCCGCCCAGCGGCGAGGAGTCATACGAAAGTCGATCTGAAAAGTTAGCAAAGGACAAAAAGCAAATGTATGGAGTTCTGGCTGAGCATTTGAATGCTCAGCCAGAACTCCATACATCTCATGACCTACAAATCCGGCAACTGCCAATCAATCTCTGGCTTCCCAGCATCTTTCAACGCCTGATTGATCCGCGAAAATGGCTTGCTACCGAAAAATCCACTACGCGCCGAAAGCGGTGAAGGATGCGCCGACTGCACTACGCTGTGCCGCACCGTATCAATCAATGGGAGCTTCTTTTGAGCATAGCCACCCCATAATACAAAGACTACCGGACTATCCTTCTCATTTACCTGCTTAATAATTGCATCGGTAAACGTCTCCCAGCCATGATTCTTATGCGAATTGGGCGTATGGGCTCGCACCGTCAATACTGCATTCAACATAAGTATCCCCTGCTCGGCCCACGGCACCAGATAGCCGTTGTTAGGAATGCGAAAACCCACATCATCGCGCAGTTCCTTAAACATATTCATCAGCGATGGCGGAGGCTTCACACCAGGACGTACCGAAAAACACAGCCCGTGCGCCTGATTGTCGTCATGATAAGGGTCTTGTCCCAATAGAAATACATTCATCTGCTCATAAGGTGTATACTTCAAAGCGTTAAACACATCCTTTTCAGGCGGGAAAACTGTATACGCTTTGCGTTCCGCATCGACAAATTGCTCCAATTTTGCGAAATAGGGTTTATGTAGTTCATCACCCACGAGGTGCAACCAGCTATCAGGTATATCTATAAGCATAAAAGATAGATCCTTTTCATCTTTTTTGCTGTGGGATAAGGCTGCAGCTACATCACTACAGAAATAAAAAACAGAGGATTACCATCATCATCACGGGCCAATGTCGCAACCAAATGAACCCACACAAGCGAGCCATTTTTGTGGATATAGCGTTTCTCTCTCACATATGGCTGCCGATCTCCTGCTAATGCCCGTTCCACAAATGCCGTATCGGCCATCCGGTCTTCGACATAGGTAATATCCACAAATGTACGTTCATATAACTCCTCATGAGTGTACCCGATCAGATCACAAAAACCCTGATTGACTAGCAACAGTTTCCCATCCAAGCCTATATGAGACACACCAACGGGAGTAGCCTCAAAGGTGATACGGAAGCGTCGTTCACTTTCATACAACGCACGGTAGCGTTCCAGGTCCAAACGAAGTTTCTTCTCTGCCTCACCTGTCACCTGAGTATCAGAAACATTGTCAACAGCATAGGTGGAATGCAACATCTCTTCCGAAAGTGGATCAGTCTCCCTCTCCGAGCCTTGTTCCATAACCCAATCCCTTTTCACACTCACTGCTCAAAGTCACTCCTTTACTACTATATTCATACTACACCACTATCGCCATATTAGCATACATCAATTGCTGTGTATAGAGTACATGACTAAAGGGGGTGAGCGTCATTTTTTTGCGAAGCATGATGACCCCCCACCCCATGATGCCCACACCCCATGATGCCCGCAAGGGGCATCACTACTATACTACGCCTTTTACCTGTACTACGTGTATAGTAGTGATGCCCCTTGCGGGCATCATGCTTCGCACACCCTCCTCGTAATCTGCCCCACACGATATGTGATATGCTGGAGATAAAAAGCACATGTCAGTGAAAGGAACAAGACGATGCAAGTTGGTGTACTCCAATCGATGCAAGTTGGTGTACCACAGCGACACAAGACGCCAGATACGAAGAGTGGTTCATGGACTACATCATTCTTCCGTGAGCCGAGTACACAGCCACGCTGGCTCTATACTACTTCCCTGAACTCGACCATTTAGAAAGGAAACACACACATATGCAACTGGAGAACAAAGGAGTTCTGGTCACGGGTGGAGCGTCCGGTCTGGGAGCCGCCTGTATCCGTCTCTTAACTCAGGCAGGCGCGAAAGCCATCATCGCCGACCTCAATAGCGAGACGGGTAACGCCCTCGCTAAAGAACTCGGCGACTCCGCTTTCTTCGTCCAAACCAACGTCACCGACGAAGAATCCATGCAGGCCGCCGTCCAGACTGCCGTTGAGAAGTTCGACAACCTCTCCGTCGCCATTAGTTGTGCTGGCATCGGCATCGCCGAGAAAGTCCTCGGCAAAGATGGCCCTGCCAGCCTCGCCTCCTTCAACAAAGTGATCCAGGTCAACTTAATCGGCACCTTTAATACTATTCGCCTTGCCTCAGCTGCCATGGTCAACAACTCGCCCAACGAAGACGGTGAGCGCGGTGTGATCATCAATACTGCCTCCATTGCTGCCTTCGACGGCCAGATCGGGCAGGCAGCCTACTCTGCCTCCAAAGGTGGCATTGTCGGCATGACATTACCCATCGCTCGTGAGCTTGCCCGCTACGGCATTCGCGTCATGACCATCGCCCCTGGTATTTTCGACACGCCCATACTGGTTGGCCTACCCGAACCAGCCCGTATCTCCCTTGGTCAACAGGTTCCCTTCCCCCCACGCCTCGGTCGCCCCAGTGAATACGCCGCCCTGGCTAAGCATATCATCGAGAATGCTATGCTCAACGGTGAGGTTATCAGGATTGATGGCGGGTTACGTATGGGACCTAAATAAGCTCCTCTATAAAAATATCCAAGAGTTGAATAGCATTCTTGCCTGTAAACGCTATTCTCATGGGCCACGCGCTGCTGGAAAAGTGAGCCACATGCCCCAAGAATCCGCTATGCTTGAAAGACAAATCAAGCGAGCGGAGGAAGAGTAGAGCACTTCTCTCGCGATGATGGGGTATAATGCGGAGAGACGATCCTTGTGATTCGCCGTCTATAGCCCCTATGGGTCGTTTGTTTTCTGATTGGAGGAGGTCTCGCGTGCCTGATACACCGGCGGGAACGATCACGCTGCTCTTCACCGATATCGAGGGGTCGACACTCCTGCTGCAACACGTAGGTGAGCAGTATAGCCGTGTGCTGGCTCAGTGCCGACAGGTGCTGCGCACGGCTTTCCAGCAGTCCCACGGTCACGAAGTCGATACCCAGGGAGACGCCTTTTTCTTCGCCTTTGCGCGTGCCACCGATGCCGTCTCGGCTGCCGTGGCCGCCCAACGCATCCTTGCCTCGCATCCCTGGCCCGAAGAGGCTGCGGTGCGCGTCCGCATGGGGTTGCATACCGGGGAGCCACAGCGGACGGATGAAGGCTACGTGGGCCTGGATGTACATCTCGCGGCGCGCCTGATGAGTGTCGGGCACGGGGGCCAGGTGCTGCTCTCGCAGACCACGCGGCACCTGGTGGAACACCACCTGCCCGAGGGGGTGAGCTTGCGAGACCTGGGGGAGCACCGCCTCAAGGACTTACAACAGAAGAGCCATCTCTTCCAACTCGTCATCGCTGGCTTGCCCGCCGATTTTCCGCCCCTCACGACACTCGACACCCACCCGCACAACCTGCCCGTTCAGCCCACGCCGCTCATTGGGCGCGAGCGGGAAATCGCCGCCGTGCAGCAGCTCCTGCTGCGCGAAGACGTGCGTTTGCTGACCCTGACTGGCCCCGGCGGCAGTGGCAAAACACGCCTGGGTGTGCACGTAGCCGCCGAACTCAGTGACCACTTCACCGGTGGCATCTCTTTCGTGAACCTGGCTCCCATCAGCGATGCCGAACTGGTCGTGCCGACCATCGCCCAGACGCTGGGCGTGAAAGAGAGCCCCACGCGGTCGATGGTGGAGCAGCTGCAAGCCTTCCTGCAGGAGAAGCTCCTGCTGCTGGTGCTCGACAACTTCGAGCAGGTGGTGAGCGCCGCACCCAGGCTCTCGGACCTCCTGGCGCACTGCTCACACCTCAAGCTGTTGGTCACCAGCCGCACGGTGCTCCACCTCGCAGCTGAGCACGAGTTTGCCGTCCCGCCGCTCTCGCTGCCCGATCTCAACCACTTGCCCGACCTCGTGACGCTGTCGCAGTATGAGGCGGTGGCACTCTTCATTGCACGCGCCCAGGCGCTCAAGTCCGATTTCCAGGTGAGCAATGCCAGCGCCCCGGCAGTCGCCGAGATCTGTACCCGCCTGGATGGCTTGCCTCTGGCGATTGAACTGGCCGCCGCCCGCATCAAACTGCTGCCTCCCCCAGCGCTACTCGCTCGGCTGGGCCAGCGCCTGGAGGTGTTGACGAGTGGTGGACGCGACGCACCAGCGCGCCAGCAGACGCTGCGCAAGACCATCGACTGGAGCTATCA
>WNFX01003723.1_pt1 | contig 15144 bp, 15 predicted proteins | sample 5400111 | NCBI WGS metagenome assembly WNFX01 (sample SAMN13153363, study PRJNA577476) | soil metagenome | isolation source: 40 cm soil or saprolite under grassland replicate 1 | place: USA:California | collected 2016-06-15 | reverse complement strand
GGCCATTGCCGTCACCCTGCCCGACCCCACCTACACCACGACCCAGCCGCAGGAGTCCGCCACCACCCACGGCCACGCCACCAGCGGGCACCTCGCTCGCCCCCATGCGCCGCCCGCAAACGGAACAGGTACCGCGAGCCACACCACCTCGGGCGCATCGTGATCCACCAGCCATTCCCGCAGGTAGTGCTCGCTGCCCGGGGCACAGCTTTCGCACGCAGGTCAGCCGCCGTTACTGCCGGAGCACCGACCGGGCTGCCGTTGGAGGGCGATCCGGGCTCGCCAGAGCCGGTCGCAGAACTCGCTGTCCGCGTCGGTCCCCAGCACCGAAGCCAGTTCGGCCAGCGACGCCTTCGCCGCCGCCGGGTCGCCGATCGACTGGCCATCTTCCGCGGCAGATGTGAGGGTCAGCTGGATCTTGATCAGCTGCTCCTCGGCCCGCACCGCGACGTGCGCCCGCGTCAGCGGGCTCGCGGGCGCCAGGCCGAGCAGCATCAGCTCGACGACATCGACGATGATGGGTACCTCGATCGCGGCCGGCCCCGCGGGCTGTTCGCCGGTGTCCACCGCCACCGGCTCGTCGAGCAACCACCCGACCCGCTGCTGTAGCGCGGCGGCTAGCCGGGTCTCTGGCCGTACGAAGGGCCACGGGCCATCGACCAGCCAGCGCAGTGATCCGGCCGCCGCCTCCACGAGCTGCTGTACCGCGTCGAGGTGCTGTGCCGAACCGGGTGGCGTGGGATTCGGTGGCGTCGACCTGCGCAGCATCTGCAGTTCGAGGGCGGCAGCAGTGAGTTCCTGTATCGGGCCGTCGTGCAGAAAGTCGGTCAGCTCACGGCGTTCACGCGCCCGAACCCGGCGGGCGATGTCAAGCAGCCGCCATCCCTCAGGCACGCCGGCGACGGGCTGGTTGGCACATGACACCTCTATCTGGTCGCCGCCGTCGACGACCATAATTCGTAGGCGAGCGGAGCCCCCAGCCACCTCGTCAACCTCTTTCGCTGCAGCCAGCGTGCCTTGGAACGGAGCTGACGCGCGGCGCGTGAGGCCGCCTCCGCCCGGTCGCAAGGCACCGAATCCCCGGACGTTTCACGTTGTCGGCATGAGTTAGCGACATGACCGCTCAGCCCGGATTTCACTACTGATAGTAGTATCTCACTAACAGGCCGTGTACGGCAACGTGGCGGCAGGGATGCGGGGGCAGGTAGCTCACTGCCGAGCACGAGCGCCGATCAGGCGCGGGACGGGGTCGACAGATGAACGGGACAATTGGCGCGCAGCGGCGGATCAGTGTGTTTCTCCTCGACGATCACGAGGTCGTCCGGCGCGGGGTGCGGGATCTCCTGGCCTCCGAACCGGACATCGACGTGGTGGGCGATGCCGGAACCACGGCGGAAGCGCTGGAGCGGATACCGGCGTTGCGGCCGGACGTTGCCGTGCTCGACGTGCGGCTGCCCGACGGCGACGGAGTGCTGGTGTGCCGCGAGATCCGCTCGAAGCTACCGGATACCGCCTGCCTGATGCTCACCTCCTTTGGCGATGATCAGGCGCTCCTTGGCGCGATCATGGCCGGTGCCGCGGGCTACGTGCTCAAGCAGACATGCGGATCCGACTTGGTTGGTGCGGTGCACGCAGTCGCGGCCGGCGGGTCGACCCTCGATGCGCGGGCGGCCCTGGAGGTGATGGAACGGCTGCGGGAACGAATGGCCAGCGCGGATCCTCTGTCGGCGCTGTCCGAGCAGGAGAAGCGGGTCCTGGAGTTGATCGGCGAGGGTTTGACCAACCGGCAGATCGCCGAGCGCATGTTTCTGCCGGAGAAGATCGCCAAGAATTACGTGTCGTCACTGCTCACCAAGCTTGGCATGCGGCGGCGAAGGCAGGCCGCCGCCTTTGCCTCGCGGCTCGCTGAGCGGCCAAGCGACTGACTCAGGCCGGCGCGCTAGGGATGAACGGCCATCCCCGGGTGGACTGGCGCCACCCGTCACAGCGCACCGGACGATCCCGTGAATGGAGGCGATCACAGGTGCGGCTCAGCGACGACATCGCCGGACATCCCGGCACCAGCGAACGGCCGGTCGGGCTCGGCCGGCTGCTGCCGGCCGAGCCCTGCCTGCCGGTCGACCTAGATCAGCATCTTCGGGTACACGGACCGCTGCCCTACCAGGACGGCCCGGGGCTGGTCGCGGCCGCAGATGCGGCCGGCCTCACCGGCCGGGGCGGCGCCGCCTTCCCGACCCACGTCAAGCTGCAGGCGGTCCTGGCCGCCGGTGAACAACCAGTGGTGGTCGCCAACGGCGCGGAGAGCGAGCCGGCCAGCGCCAAGGACAAGACGCTGCTGTCGGTGTCCCCCCATCTGGTATTCGACGGACTTCAGCTCGCGGCTGAGGCCGTCCGCGCGCGGCAGGTGTACCTATACGTGCACCGCAACCCGGAGCTGCTGCACGGCCTGCACGACGCCATCACGGAGCGCGCCCGCCGCCGCCTCGATCGCGTTGCGGTCCGTCTCGTCGAAGCGCCCGCGCGGTTTCTCGCTGGTGAGAAGACGGCTCTCGCGAGCCGGATCTCGGGCGGGAACGCGCTGCCAAGGTTCGGCGTGCCGCCAGTGTCGCAGCGCGGTGTTGGCGGCGCCCCGACCCTGGTACAGAACGTCGAGACGCTGGCCCACATGGCCCTGATCGCCCGTTACGGTCCACGCTGGTTCCGTGAGGTGGGAACCGAAGGTGAGCCAGGGAGCATGATCTGCACGATTCACACCCTGGACCGGCCCGTCCAGGTCATCGAGACCGCGATCGGCACCCCACTGCGCAGCCTTCTTCCCTTGGACATACCGGCCACCCAGGCGGTCCTGATCGGGGGCTATCACGGCACGTGGCTACCGACGGTCCAGGCGGCGTCGCTGCCGCTGGCCAACTTGGCACTGCGTTCGCTTGGTGCCGCCATAGGTGCCGGTATCCTCGCCGCGCTGCCCGGCGACCGGTGTGGCCTGGCCGAAAGCGCCAACGTGGTCCGTTACCTGGCCCTGGAATCGGCCGGGCAATGCGGTCCGTGCCTCAACGCGCTGCCCCGCATCGCGTCCGCGCTCATTGCCCTCGCCGGCCTGCGGCCGCCGCCGGAGATGCGGGCCAACCTCCTGCGCTGGGCCGACCTGGTCGAGCGGCGTGGCGCGTGTCATCACCCGGACGGAACCGTCAGGTTCGTCCGGAGCGCGCTCATCGTGTTCGCTCATGAAGAGGCCTGCCATCACCAGGGCCGCTGCAGCGCCACGGATCCACGGCCATTCCTGCCCGTGCCCGATGTCCCTCCGGGCAACCGCGATTGGAAATGACCTTGCCTGAATTGTGGCGACTCCACCTTATGCTGCCCGCAGAAAGGCGCCAGGATCTGGTGGCGGAAGTTGTGCGGTCGATAATTTCGATGAAAGGCTGAGCACGTCATCGGCTCGTGCGGACAGCAGCACGCAGTCATGGCTTTCTATTGATACGAACTCCTTGGTTCGGGGGCAGGATCATGTACAGGAAACCAGCGCTCATTCTGGCCATGTTTGCCACCGTCATCGGATCACTGAGCCACGCGCAGGCGACCCTGGCCGCGGTGCCTGACGCACCAGCCGCGCCGAGTGGTCTCGCCGCCTCACCCGCTGGGTCGTCGGTGTCGCTGACGTGGACGAACAACGCCACGCTCCCGGCTGCGACGGCGGGTCGGATCGAGCGGTCGACCGACACCGGGTTCACCAAGAGCGTGACCAACTTCGACGTTGGCCCGAACGCCACCAGCTACACCGACACGACCGTGACGGCAGGCACCACGTATCACTACCGGATGCTTGCCCAAAACCTGGGCCGCCAGTCGCCGTGGTCGAACGCCGTGTCGATCCTGCGCCCACGTACGTCAGCGCCCGTCAGCTTCTTCGGGTCGCAGTTCGCCTGCTCGGCGTACTGCGCTGGCAGTTTCGGCTGGGATAAGAACACCGCCGTCATGACCGCTGACAGCGTTCCCGCGAGCACCTCATTCACGAAGATGCTGCGAGTCACCTACCCGAAGGGCAGCATCGACTCCGGCTCGGCGGCCAAGCGCGGGACGCCGCTCGGCGGCGCTCAGGCGGCGATCCCTTTGAGCGCGGGCGCGACGTCGGCGACGACCACTCTCCAGTACTACGTGCGCCCGCAGCGAGGCTTCCTGTCGATCCACGGTGGCAAGCTGCCCGGCCTGTATGGCGGCAACATATCCACCGCCTCCGGTGGTCATGACCCTAATGGCACCAATGGCTGGAGCGGGCGGCTGATGTGGCGCAATGACAACAACGGTGAGCTCTATGCCTACCTCGCCGACACCGTTGGCTACGGTATGCAGCTCGGGTGCGGCAACTGGACGTGGCAGCCTGGAAAATGGACCAAAGTACAGGAAACTGTGAGCCTGAATACGCCAGGCAGGTCTAATGGTTACATTACGGTCTATATCAATGGCGTGCCAGCCCTTGACGCAACGGGCCTGAGGTTCCGTACGGTCAGCTCTCTCCAGATCAACGGCCTATTCTTCAGCTCATTCTTCGGAGGTTCCGACAAGACCTGGGCGACCCCGCAGACCCAGCACATGGATTTCGCCGGGTTCGCCGTGACTCACCAGCCAGGATCGGCTCCGCCTGCGGCGGCGTGCACGGTGCGCCTACGCCACACCCCCTAGCGCTCGTCGGTGCCGCAGCGCCGGCCGAGTGGTCCTCGGGTAGCCATTGGTAGTGGCTGGCGTTGGGCTGGGGTGCGATGGCGGGGAGGTTGCGGGCCACGGCGGCGCGGCGCAGGCCGGACGGGCGGCCGGGCAGTGGCGATCCGCCCGCCCGCCGCCTTCGCCCGGGCCGTATCCCCATGATCGCGGTGGATTTTATGTTCTATTCGTCAAAAATCCACCGCGATCATGGGGAATCTCAGCATACGAGCAAGATCAAACTCGAATGGTGAGAAACAGCGGCAGCAGATCGGCCTCCGCGACCGCACCTCGGCGGCGACGGCTACCGTAGACCGCGTGCGGTTAGCGACCTGGAATGTGAACTCGATCAAGCAGCGCGTGCCGCGGCTGCTGCCGTGGCTGGACCAGCGGCAGCCCGATGTGATCTGCCTACAGGAGACCAAGCTCGCCGACGGCGCGTTCGGTGAGCTGCTCGGGGACGAGCTCACCCGCCGCGGCTATGCGGTCGCCCGGCACGGCGAAGCGCGGTGGAACGGGGTGGCGATTTTCTCCCGGATCGGACTCGACGACGTGGTGGCGGGGGTCCCCGGCGCGCCCGGCTTCCCGCGTCCAGAGGCGCGCGCGGTGTCCGCGACCTGTGGCGGGATCCGGATGAACTGCGTGTACGTACCAAACGGGCGGGTGCCTGATTCCGACCATTATCACTACAAGCTCGCCTGGCTGGCGGCGCTGCGAGAGATGGTCGCCGCCGGTCCGGAGGCTGCGATCGTATGCGGGGACATGAACATCGCGCCCACCGACGCCGACGTATTCGACCCAGACGCCTATGTCGGCCAGACTCATGTCACACCGCCGGAGCGTGCGGCGCTGGCCAGCCTGTTGGCGCTCGGCCTGCGCGACGTCGTGCGAGATCGCTGGCCAACCGAGCGGGTGTTCACTTACTGGGATTACCGGGCCGGAATGTTCCACCAGGATCTCGGGATGCGGATCGACCTGGTGCTGGCGACGGGACCGGTGGCCAGCCGGGTGCGGGCGGCATGGGTGGACCGCCACGCCCGCAAGGGCACGGGGCCGAGCGACCACGCGCCAGTGATCGTCGACTTGGACGAGGCGCCGGACGGGGACATCGGGCCGGTCGTGCCGCCGCCCTCCGCGCCGGCCGCCAAGCGGGGTCGCGTCAAGCTGCCCCAGTCACCCTGACGCACACCAAGCGCTACATCGGGGGACAGGTGCGGCAGGCGCGCCCTCCCACCAACGGTACGCCGAGCACGGCTACTATCCTTAATATCCGCTGACTGACATGGAGCAGTCGCTGCTCCATGTCAGCGTCCTACCTCTGCTCAGCCGCCCGCCCGTGCAAACGGCGATCCGGTGCCGGCATCCAGCAGGCCGGGCTCGTCCGGTGGGCGGGTTCAGAATCAGCCCTGGCGGGCGTTCCAGCGCGGGTTTCGCTTGTTCACGACGAATACCCTGCGGCCGCGGCGGACCACAACCGATCCGCTCTTCTGCTTCAACGACTTGAGCGAGTTCCTGACCTTCATCGGGTACCGTCCTTCCGGCGCTTCAGGTCTACTTCTCGACCCCGCCGGAGACGATAACCGTTTTCGCACGACTAAAATTCCACTCGCAGCGGCGATCGAGCCGATCTACGGCCGACGTCATGACTCCCAGAACGGCCGCAGCTCGAACGTCCCGAGCTTGGCGGTCGGGTGCCGGGACGCGATCTCGATCGCCTCGTCCAGGTCGGCGCACTCGAGCACGTTAAAGCCGGCGATCTGCTCCTTGGTCTCCGCGAACGGCCCGTCGCTGATCAGCACCTCGCCGCCGCGCACCCGTACCGTCGTGGCGTCGCTGACCGGCCGCAGGCGACCCCCGGCGGCCGGCCGGTTCTGCCGAGCGGGGTGCGCCGCCTTGCCCTGCGGCCGGGTGTGGCCTCCGCACAGCTCGCGCGGGCCGGATGATGCCAAGGAACAACCATGACGCGGTCGATGCCAGCCGGCCCAGCTGCTCGTCGGAGCGACGGATCTCGGCGGCGCCCTTCGCGCGCTCTACCTGGTACAGCCCGTAGGTGGTCATTATGGTCCTCACTCCTGCCAGACGCTGGCGTCGTCGTAACGCGGCCGGTTGGGCCGGTCATCACCACGACGAACGGGACCGGCTGCGATGGACGGCCATCTCATGCCGAATCAGCTGGACGCTTGACGTGCTGCGCCGTGGGGTTCGGCGCACCCTGCGCTCCCGTGGGATCATGAGGTTTCCTCTTACCGGCGAGCGCTCGCGTCACGAACGAAGTGCTCAACTACTGAGACGGTCCATCGGCCCGGAACTCATCGCGGCCGTTCAACGGGTAGGGGTCGGATGATGATCGATGCGCGCTTTACTGCCGAGGTCCTCGAACGAGCCGGGCTGTCTCCAGCCGACGTGGAGGCGTGGGCAGGCGACTACCCGGTGCGGGAGCACGCCGAGTTCAGGCCCGCGGCGAGTGCGGTCAGCGACTTTCTCACCCGGGGCCTGGCGCTCATGCGGCGGCTACCCGCCCCGGCAGGCGGCACGGCCGACGAGCGCGCGGCCCGCGATGCGATCGCTACCGTCGCGAACAGTGCCCGCGAGCGCTTCCTGCGCTCGCACGCAGCTGATCTCTATGACGCGCTCACGGGCAGATGCACGCGGTCGCTCCGGCTCGACGAGCTTGTCTACGCGGCGGCCGCGCTCGTGCCCGGACTCGTGCCGTCTTCCGCCGAGATGGCCGCCGAGCGCGCGCGGGCGCTCGCGGACAAGGAGGGCATCGAGCTGGCCCAGGGACTGCTCGTGGCGCACGTGATGGCCCTGCCGCGGGCTGGCCGGCACCTGATCGGCGCGATGCTCCGCCCCACCAGCCAAGCGCTCGAGCGCCTGGAGGAGCTGCGAGCCAGCGGCACGGTCGATCTCGGTCCGGTCCGGGTCACGCGCCGCGGCCGGGCCGGCATACTCGAACTGAGTAACCCGCGGCATCTCAACGCTGAGGACGAAGCGACACTCGGCCCAACGGAGTACGGTGTCGATTTGATCCTGCTTGATCCGGCCATCGAGGTCGGCGTGCTGCGCGGCGGCGTGGTGGACCACCCCAGCTACGCGGGCCGGCGCGTCTTCGGATCGGGCATCAACCTCACGCACCTTTACCACGGGCGCATCGACTTCCTCTTCTACCTGCTGCGCGACCTCGGCTATGTCAACAAGATCTACCGCGGCATCAGCCCGGGCGCAGGAGGCGCGGGCGGGCTGGGCGCGAGCGCGGGCGGGCTGGGCGCGAGCGCGGGTGCGGGAGGTGCGGGAGGTGCGGGCGCCCAGCTATACGCCGCCGACGGGCAGGAACCCGCGGTCGAGAAGCTGTGGGTCGCAGTCGTGGAGCGCTTCGCGATCGGCGGCGCCTGCCAGCTCCTGCACGTCGTGGACCACGTCATCGCCACCCGCGGGTCGCGTCTGTACCTGCCCGCTCGCAAGGAAGGGATCATCCCGGGGGCGTCCAACCTCCGGCTGCCACGGTTCGTGGGCGATCGCGCCGCCCGCCAGGCGATCCTTTCGGGCCGGGAGTGGGCCGCGGGCGACCCGGACGCTGCGCTCCTGTGCGACGAGGTGGTCGAGCCAGGGGAGATGGACGCGGCGCTTGAGGCGCGGATCGAGGCGCTCACCAACTCCGGGGTCGTGAACGCGACCGCCAACCGGCGGACATTGCGGGCCGGTCAGGAGCCGCTCGACCTGTTCCGCGAGTACATGGCGACCTTCGCGCGCGAGCAGGTGCACTGCCACCTGAGCCCGGCGCTCGTCCACAACCTGGAGGTGCACTGGCATGCGCGCTCGCGCAACATCTGAGCCGCGGATCTGGGATCGCGCCGAGACCCTGCCGCGCGAGCAGCTTGCTGAGATTCAGCTGGACCGCCTGCGTTCGACGGTCGCACAGGTTCTCCGCGGCCAGCCGCCCGGCGCGCAGCGACTCGCTGCCGCTGGCCTCGCCTCGCCGCAGGACGTCGGCTCTCTTGGCGATCTCGCCCGCATCCCGTTCACCACCAAGGCCGACCTTCGCGCGCACTACCCGTTCGGGCTGCTCGCGGTGCCCAGAGAGCAGCTGGTACGCGTCCACGCATCGAGCGGCACGCACGGCAAGCCGACCGTCGTCGGCTACACCGCCGCTGACCTCGAGAACTGGACCGAGCTGATGGCACGGTGCATGACGATGGCCGGCGTCAGGCCGGGAATGATGATCCACAATGCCAACGGCTACGGGCTCTTCACCGGCGGCCTCGGCTTCCACCAGGGCGGCGAGCGGATCGGCGCCACCGTGGTACCAGTTTCGGGTGGCTTCACCGCGCGGCAGGCGATGCTGCTGCGCGACCTCGGCGCTCAGGTACTCGTCTCTACACCGTCCTATGCGCTTGCGATCGCGCAGGCGATCCACGATGCCGGGGAAGGCGCCGCGGGGCTGCGGCTTGAGCTCGGACTGTTCGGTGGCGAGCCGTGGACCGAGGGAATGCGTGCCAAGATCGAGCGAGTGCTCGGCCTGGCGGCGGTCAACTTCTACGGCCTGTCGGAGATGTGCGGCCCGGGAGTCGCGGCTGAGTGCCTCGTAGCGCGCGCGGGACTGCATGTGCACGAGGACCACTTCGTCGTCGAGGTAGTCGACCCCAGCGACGGTCGCAGCGTCGCCGCGGGCGACGAAGGCGAACTCGTCTTCACCACCCTGACCAAACAGGCACTGCCGCTGCTGCGCTACCGTACCGGCGATATCGGCAGCGTGATCACGGATCCTTGCGAGTGCGACCGCACCACTGTCCGCATCACCGGGTTGCGCGGCCGCCACGACGACATGCTCATCGTGCGCGGCGTCAACGTCCATCCCTCCCAGGTGGAGCACGTGTTGCTCAGCGTGGACGGCATGGCGCCGCACTATCGCCTGATCGTCGAGCGGCCGGGTCCGCTTGATGAGCTCGTCCTCGAGTGCGAGCCCGCCGGGCCCGGCGCAGACCAAGAACCACTGCGCACGCGGCTCGAGCGGCTCCTGGCCGAACACACGGGCCTGCGGATCACGGTGACGATGATGCGACCGGGAAGCATCCCGCGCAGCGACGGCAAGGCGGTACGGGTGGTGGATCGCCGGCCCAGCGCGCTGTGAGGCCCAGCGCGCGGTGAGGCGCATCGCGCGGTGAGGCCCAGCGCGGCGAGCAGCCCGTCCACCGGGTAGTTGAGCAGTCAGTCCGCCAGTAGGAGCGGCCAGTCCACCGGGCGGGTCTGTCGATTTCGGCCGTCATCTGTTCGTCGTTCCATCGACAGGTCGGAACCGCCGACCCCGCTCATGGAGAGGTTGTCATGGCACATCCCGTTGTTCATGCCGAGATTCGCTCGGCGGACCCCGACGCGACTCGCGCGTTCTTTGCCGACTTGCTCGGCTGGACATACTCCGACGGAGCCTTTCCCGGCTACACGTTTGTGGACACCGGGGCTGAGGGAGCGCTGCCGACGGCGATCGGGCCCTTGCAGGGCGGCGCCGATGCCGTCCTGTTCTTCATCGGCGTCGAGGATGTCGAAGCGACGCTCGCGCGGGCCGAGCAGCTCGGCGGGAAAATTATCCAGCCGGCCCAGAACGTGCCCGGGGTGACGTTCGGCGTGTTCGCAGACGCGCAGGGCCACACGGTCGGCGTTGCCGCCAGCTGACGGCACGACCGCCGCGCACCCACGGCCGGCGGAGCCGGTTCCGGCGCCGCCGGCCACACGCGCGGCCGAACAACCGCGCGGCGGAACAACCCCGTGGCTGATAGCGTTACCCCTGCGACGGTGGAGTCCTGCCGTTGCAATCGCGGGCCAGCAGCCCGCGAGGTCGCATGTGTGCGTAGTTCGCTTCCCGGTGGGCGTGTTGGCCGCCGTCGTTGAGGCTTCCGACCATGACGCGGCCACCGAATCTCAAGGGAGCCAATTAATGCCTCAGCCTGCTGAGCGTCAGCCTGCGCGCCGCCGCGGCGCCACCCGCCCGAGCGGGGGAACACGCCACCGGCCGGACAGCCGGCCGGCCGCACGGCCGCGCCGTCCAGTGGCACGAGCCAGGCGCGAGCAGTCCGAGCTGGACCGCGCGCTGACCGCCGCGCTTGACGCGCCCGTCCCTGCCGCCGCCACGTTCGCCGAACTCGGCGTCCCCGCCCCGCTCGCGGCCGCGCTCGCCCGCGGGGGAGTGACCGCGCCGTTCCCCATCCAGGCCGCCGCCGTGCCCGACGCGCTGGCGGGCCGCGACGTGCTTGGCCGTGCCCAGACCGGCTCGGGCAAGACGCTCGCGTTCGGCCTGCCCATGCTGGCCAGCCTCAGTAACGAGGGGCAGGCACGAAGAGCCAAGGCACCACGCGGGCTCGTTCTTGTCCCCACCCGCGAGCTTGCCCTCCAGGTTGCCACCGTGCTCACCACGCTGGCTCATGCCGTCGGCCTGCGGGTAACCACCGTTTACGGCGGCGCTTCGATGGTCCGGCAGATCGATCAGCTGGCCCGGGGCGTCGACGTCGTCGTCGCCACCCCTGGACGGCTGATCGACCTGCTTGAGCGCTCGGCCTGCACACTCGGCGCGGTGGCGGTAACCGTCATCGACGAGGCGGATTACATGGCCGACCTTGGCTTCCTGCCCTCGGTGACCCGCATCATGGACGCGACCCCGGCCGACGGCCAGCGGATGCTCTTCTCGGCCACCCTCGACCGCGGTGTCGATGGCCTGGTGCGCGCGTATCTTACGGATCCCGCGATTCACGCCGTGGCCCCCGCGGCCGCGCCGATCGAGGCGATGGATCACCGGGTGTTCGTGCTTCCGGCCGGGGACAGGGTCGCGGTCGCGGCCGAGATCGCGGCGCGACCGGGCCGTACCTTGTTCTTCGTCCGCACCAAGAACGGTGCGGCCCGCCTGGCGAAGCAACTCAACCGCAGCGGGATCGGGTCAGCTGCCCTGCACGGCAATCTGAACCAGAACCAGCGTCAGCGCGCACTCGACGCGTTCACCGCCGGGCATCCGCGCGTTCTGGTCGCCACCGACGTTGCGGCCCGCGGCATCCACGTCGACGATGTCGACCTGGTCGTGCACTTCGATCCGCCTAACGACGGCAAGGACTACCTGCACCGCTCGGGCCGCACCGCACGGGCGGGCGCGCAAGGCACCGTGCTCGCCCTGGTATCGCCCGACCAGGTGCGCGATGTGGCACGGTTGCACGCCGCCATCGGGGTCGCCCCCACCAGTCACCACGTGCAGACCGGGGACCACGTGGTCAGGCAGATCGCTGCCTCGGGTACGCCGGTGCCTGCCGCCCCGCCAGCCGAGAGGCCCCCGGCCGCGGCGGCGCGGCGGCCGTCCGGCCAGCGTCGGCCGTCCGGTCAGCGTCGCCCGTCCTCCGGTCAGCGTCGGCCGAAGCGATAGCCCACTGCCATGACATCCGCTCCGTCCGCGGTCGTCACCGGCGCCGGGTCAGGGATCGGCCGGACCGTTGCCCGCACGCTGCTGGCCCACGGCTGGCATGTCGCACTCGCCGGCCGGCGGCTTGCGCCTCTCCTTGAGACCGCAGGGAACTCAGATTCCGCCCTAGCGGTGCCGACCGACGTCAGCGACCCGGACGCGGTACGGGCACTCTTCGAGCAGGTGCAGGCGCGGTTCGGGCGCCTGGATCTGCTGGTGAACAATGCGGGCGCGTTCGGCCCGCACGGATCCGTCGACGAGATCGACGTGGGTGAGTGGTCGCAGACGATCGCCACCAATCTCACCGGCGCGTTCTTGTGCGCGCGTCATGCCGTGCGGATCATGCGCGCGCAGCGGCCGCGCGGCGGCCGGATCATCAACAACGGCTCGATCTCGGCGCACAGCCCGCGTCCGGGCAGCGCCGCCTACACCGCGAGCAAACACGCGATCACCGGGTTGACGAAGTCGATCGCGCTCGACGGGCGCGCCCACGACATCGCGTGCGGCCAGATCGACATCGGCAATGCGGAGACCGAGATGACCGAGCGTTTTACGCACGGGGTTCCGCAGGCCGACGGCCAGATCCGGCCGGAGCCGACGTTCGATCAGGAGCACGTCGCCTCCGCTGTGCTCTACATGGCCGAGTTGCCGCTGGACGTCAACGTTCAGTTCCTCACGATCATGGCGACCAAGATGCCGTTCATCGGCCGCGGCTGAGCCCCGGGCCGGCCAGGCGATCGCGCAGCGGCGTGGCGGTACCCGGCGAGGCTCGGCTGCTTCCCGGCTATGGTCGGGGGGTGCGATTTGCGATCTCCATCCCTCAGCACGTCGGCGACGGCGCGTTTGATCCGGCGGGCCTGCGCGCCTACCTGGCGCGAGCCGAGGCGCTCGGCTTCGACAGCGCCTGGACGCAGGAGCAGGTCATTGGCACGATTCCCCACCTGGGCCCGATCGAGACCATGACCTATGCTGCCGCGTGCACCGGGCAGCTACGTCTGGGCTGCGCGGTATTCGTCAGCCCGCTGCACAGCCCGCTGCACCTGGCTAAGAGCCTCAGCACCGTGGATCAGCTCAGCAGGGGCCGTATCGAGGTGGGTGTGGCCACCGGAGGGCGTTCGCCGACCAGGTTCGGATTGTGCGGGACGCGCTCGCGGAGACGGGCCGGGACGCCGCCGGGTTCCGCATCGCCAAGCGCGTCTACATAACGGTGGACGACTACGCCGCCCGCGCGCGCCAGCGCATCGCCGCCTCGCTAGATCGCCTCTACGGATTTTCCGGGCTGGCCGGCCGCCTGGCACCCGTCGCGGTCGCCGGTCCGCCGGATGCGTGTGCGCAGGGACTGCGCGAGGTGGCAGCTGCGGGCGCCGAACTTATCCTGCTCAACCCGCTCGACGACGACGCCGAGCAGATGGAGCGCCTGGCCGCCGAGGTGGTGCCACAGCTCGCTTGAGGCCAGGCCCTATCGCGGGATCGCCAGGTGCGCAGGAGTCACCGACGGCGCGGGACACGCTCAGCCGGATTGACCAGCCGCCCAACCATGCACGCGCTCCCATTCCTGGGGCGGCCCGATGGTCGCGGCTTCTGGTCCGAAACGCTCGACGTACGCGTCGTGTACCTGCCGCCAGCGGTCGGCTGCCGACCACGGGGCCTGCTGGCCGCCCGCCGCATAGCCGAGCAGGTCAAGGCAGGAGTGCCAGCCGGCACCGTCCCTGGCGGCCTTGCCGGTCTCGTCGAAGATATTGGTGAAGGTGAGTACGCTTCCTTCGCCGTCGGGTCGCAGCTCGAACCGCATGATCTCCTCTCCCCACCGCAGCTCCATCCGCGATGGAGGGTCGAAGGCCAGCATCTCGCCGTCCATGGGTGGTCCCTCGTGGTCCCTGAACGTGAAATGCAGCGGCGCGCCCGCCGCGCGCTCCCCATCGATCGTGGTCGGGAACCAGGCGGCGATGTGCTCCGGCTCGGTAAGCGCGCGCCAGACACGCTGAGGCGGATGGGGGAGCCGCCGGGTGAACCGCAGCGCCAGCCGGCCGTCGAGGTGCTCCAGCTGCCCGTAATCGTGCGCGTCCACTGCAGTCGTGCCTGTCATCTCGTCATCTCCTCGATCCACGTCTGATCAAATCCTCGGTTCGCGCTCGTCTTCTGCCATGGCGTCCAGGTGCTGCTCGAGCGCATCCAGGCGCGACGCCCACAGCTTGCGGTAGGGCCGCAGCCACTCGTCCACGGCGCGCAGTGGCTCGGCCCGGACCCGGTAGATGCGGCGCTGCGCATCGGTGCGCACCTCGACCAGCCCGGCCTCGCGTAGCACCCGCAGATGCTTGGAGACAGCGGGCTGGCTGACCGCCATCGCGTCGACCAGGTCGCCCACCGGACGCTCCGCCGCGAGGAGCAGATCCAGGATCCGCCGCCGATTGGGCTCGGCAAGCACCTCGAACGTTGTCGTCACCGACCTAATATGCGTCATTGGATATATAGCTGTCAACTCATGGAAGCGGGACTGGGGCCGGTGGTCCGTGGTCGGGGTCCGCAGGCGGGGGACTGGCGGCGGGACTGTCGGGCGGGTCCATCGGCAGGCCGTTGTTTCTTTCGGGTTAGCCCCCTTGGCCTGGATCACGCTGTCGGCGTAAAATTGAGATTTTGTAGCCATCCAATGGCGATATGTAATCGCATCGCAGTGACCCGCAGCGAGACCACGTCGCCCGCATGATATGACGCTTACATAACCCGCCGCCATGAACTCAGGGTCCGTGGACAAGCCCGTGATCCGCGCGGGCGTAATGAAAGATTCGGCTCGTTTGATTATTATTCGTGTGCAGCGGCTTGTGCAAAAGCACGTGCATAGGCACGTTTGGTTCGGCCTTTGACAGCGCCAGCACAGTGGGCCAGGCACGGCGCGCCCGGCCCGGCACGGCCCGGCACAGCCAGCACCAGCCCGCCTGGGGCCAAGCTTCGGCGAGGGTGAGACCTGGCGGCCCAGCACGCGGTGTGACCGCCCCGGCCATGGCGAATGGCCCTAA
>WNFX01007417.1_pt1 | contig 15160 bp, 12 predicted proteins | sample 5400111 | NCBI WGS metagenome assembly WNFX01 (sample SAMN13153363, study PRJNA577476) | soil metagenome | isolation source: 40 cm soil or saprolite under grassland replicate 1 | place: USA:California | collected 2016-06-15 | reverse complement strand
CACGAGCTTCCCAAGCTCGCAGTGAGGGTTCGATTCCCTTCGCCCGCTCCACCAGCCCAGGCAGATGTACTCTCACCCTCCATCGCGTTCCGTCCGATAGCACTCAGGGCCATCGTCCTGATCGGCTAGAGGAGGCGTGATGCGTGAAGAGCGGCGGAGCCGCCGGGCTGCTGGGACCCTGGCCGTGATCGCCGGGCTGGCCGCTGGCACGATCGCCTCGAGCCTCGGCGCGCTCACCGGCGGTGAGGGCGCAGAGCCGGCGGGGATGCGCCGCGCGGCGGGAAGCCCGACCACCCCCGGCATGTCGCAGCCCAAGCTGGCCCTGCTCCACACCCCGCCGTTGCTGGTGCTGCGAACCGAAGCCGTCGAGCTGCGCTACGAGCTCGTGTGCCCGGCGGTGGAGGCGCGCTGCGCTCCAGAGGGCACCGCGTACCTGCGCGCCGAGCGCGACGCGAGCTTCACCGCCCTGCCGCTGCGCCCCGGCGGCGCGGCTCGCCAGGACCGCTGGTATGTCCGGGTGCCGCGACGCTTCCTCGCTGGCTCGTCGTTCTTCTATTACGCGGTCATGGGCGACCGGGAGAGCGGGCTGCGGATGACCGTGCCGGCAGGTGGGGCCGCCGGGCCGCAGCAGGCCTGGGTGCTCGACCGGCCACACGTCGCCGAGCTCGGAGCGCACCGCTTCGGGCGGACCAGGCCTCCCGAGGCGGTGGTCGCCCGGGCGGCGTGGGGTCGCGGCGCCGGCGCGCTCGGCCTGCGCGCCGGCCGCGAGCAGGCAACCGTCGGCCCTTCCTCGTTCGACGTCGGGAGCGATGGCTCGGTGCGCATCCTCGACCAGGTCAACCACCGCCTTGCGATCTACCGGCCGGGCACGGCGACCCGCCCGGCCCGGGTCGTGCCGCTGGCCATCTCCGGGGCCATGGCCGACCTGGTGACCGGGGCGGGCGGAACCGTGTACGTGCTCGACCAGGGACGTCACGGCCAGATGGCGGTGCGGGCCTTCGGCCGTTCGGGCCGCCAGCTCGGGTCCTCCTCGCTCCCCGGCGCCGTTGTCGCCGACCAGCTCCGCACGGGCCCGAACGGCCCTGTCGTCCACCAGTACCCGGACGAGACCTGGCTGCCGGCCACGCCTCCCGGCGGGCGCTCTCCGCGTGCCGCCCAGCCAGCGGCCTCCGCTCGCGCCGGCAGGCCGGTGACCATCCCACCTGGGGCCGATCCGTCCGCGCGGCCCACGGCCGAAGCGGGTGCTGTGGTGATCCGGGCGCTGCCGCACGAGGCAAGGGTGGCGCTGGTGGGTGGCACGAGGGTGCTGGCCGCATGGCGGCTGCGGAGCTCCACCAACCTCGGCGAGCTCGGGCTGGCCGAGCCGCTTGGCGCCGGGCTCGTGGTGGTCGTCCGCGCGTGGACCGAGACGCAGGCCGAGCAGCAGGTTCTCCGGCTCGGACCGAGCGGCGTGGAGTCCGCCTTCGCCGTGGACCGGGCCGAGTGGGCGCAGGCGCTGCCGTCGAGCCGCTTTCGCCTCAGCGGTTACGGCCGCCTCTACCAACTCCGCACCAGCCCGAGCGGCGTCGAGGTCGCGCGCTGGGGGATCGGGCCACCCCGATGACCCCAATCCCATGCCGTCGCGGCGGCTTCCTGCTGGGCCTGGCGCTCGCCGCCTCGCTGTGGGCGCCGCCAGCGCAGGCTGCCGGCGGCAACTTCGTGGCCCGGTCGTGCAACCGCAACGCGGCGACCAAGCTCGCCAGCTGGAGCAGGTCGCAAGCCATGAGCTACGCGAGCGTCGCCGCCGACGAGGGCTATCAGTGGGGCGGCGGCTGCTGGAACGACAACAACCGGGACGACCAGCCAGGGGATCAAGAGGGGGTCCTCGCCAGCAACGGTGAGGGTCCGGACTGCTCCGGCCTGGTCTTCAAGAGCTGGACGCTCGCCGGCGACCCCAGCGGCGCCGACACTGGCTTCTACCGGCACGACGCGCTCACCTACGTGCACGGTCCCTTCAGCGCCAACGCCTTCAAGACCCGCAACCTGAACGCCTTCGGTCCGGACGCCAAGGCGAGCGCCGTCAGCATGGACGCGTTCGCGTCCTCGCAGCACATCGGACTCGTCTACCAGGCCAACGCCGACGGCACCGACCAGATCGTCGAGGCCATCGGCGAAAGCGACGGCACCCGCATCGCCACCGAATCCTTCCGCGGCAACCCCGACTTCTCCGCCGTCCACCGCAAGGCCTGGAGCGTCCCCGCCCCCCGCTCGGCCCCACCGCCCCGCCACTAACCCACTCGTCCGCCGGGTCCACCGCCAGCCCGAGCACCACGTCCGCTTGCTCGTTGGCGACCCACAGCAGCCGCCCGTCCTGGTCGAACGCCAGGTCCCTGGGGAACCGCCCGCCGGCCGGGTAGGTGGCCAGGAGCCGCAGGCCGTGCTCGGTCGACAGCACCCCGATGCTGTCGTGCCCCCGGTTGCCCACGTAGACGAACCGCCCGTCCCGGGACACCCGCACCGCCGACGGGTAGTTCTCGACGACGACGTCCTCGGGGACGGTGCGCACGGTCTCGCGCGGCTCGACGCCACCGCTGGCGGGGTCGTACCCGCATGCCGTGACCGTCGAGTCCAGCTCGTTCACGACGTAGACCCTGGTGCCTTGCGGGTCGAAGGCCAGGTGACGGGGGCCGGCCCCGCGGTGCAGCGCCACCTCGCTCCGGAGCCCCAACCGGCCGGACCCAAGCTCGAGCTGGTAGGTCGAGACCGTGCCCGCGCCGAGGTGGACCGCGAGGACCCAACGGCCAGCGGGATCGGTGACCACCATATGGGCGTGCGGCTTCGGGTTCTCGACAACCTCCGTGGCCGGACCGAGGACGCCACCGCGCTCGACCGGATGCACCACGATGCTCCCGGAACCCCAATGAGCGGACAGCACGTACCGGCCGCTCGGGTGCACCGACAGGTGACAGGGCTGCGCTCCGCCGCTCGGCTGGGTTCCGAGCAGCCGCAGGTCCCCGCCGTCGCCGATGGCGAACGCGCTCACGAGCCCCTGGTCGAGCTCGTGCACGGCGTAGAGCGCGTGGGCGTCGAGCGCCACCGCCAGATAGGCCGGACGCGCCGGACACGCCGCTATCGACTGGAGCCTGAGCACCCCGCCGCGCAGCGCGGCCACGGCGATCCCCTGGCCGCTTCCAGCGGCATGGTTGCCCAGGTAGATCAAATGGTCATCCGCGGATGAGCGTCGCCAGCGCCGCCACCGTGATCACCAGCCCGATCAGCACGTTCGCCAGCACCCGCGTCCGCGACGGCAATTTCGACCCGGAGGCCGTCGGCTCGCGCACCCTGGCAGTCACCCGCCCCGAGGAGCCATCCCTCGGACCGGCCGCCGCCTTGGCGCCGCCGGATCTCGCCCGCCCAGGCGGCCCGTCGCCCGCGCCACCCCGCCCGCGCGCTCTCTCCGCCGAGCCGGCCGGGCTAGGCTTGCCGGTCGTGCGGCTGGTCCGGGTCCCCTTGGCTGTGCCGTTGGCGTCCCGCTTGGCGGCCGACCCGCTCTGTGCCTGCTTGGCGTCGCGCCATGCAGGCCGGAGCCGGATGTAGGCCGCGAGGTTGCCCAATAGGAAGGCCGCACCGAGGGCGAGCAGGCACTCGGGAACGAGCTGGTTTAGCGGAATCACAGCAGCCTCCCGATGCCTGACGGATCGCCAGCCAAGGCTACTACGCCCCTCGCGGGTAAAGGGAGGCTGCGCGGCGAGACTGTGGACAACGGATCGCAGCAGCTCCGGGGCCTGTGGACAGTCGTTTGCCGCGGATCCGAGTTTCTGGAAGCCTGCGGACGGCACCGTCCTCGACTTGCAGCAAGGAGCACCCCCCGTGGCCGTCGCTGTCTCCCGAACCAGGCCGTCGAGCCGTACCAGACCCGCCCGCCGTGGGCTGATTCTCGCCCTGTTCGTCGGATCCGGGGCGGCTGGGCTCGTGTATCAGGTCGTCTGGTCGCGCGAGCTGGTGCTGGTCTTCGGCAACACCACCCAGGCCGTCTCGACGATCGTGACCGCGTTCATGGCCGGCCTCGGCTTTGGGAGCCTGGCCGGCGGGCGTTGGGCGCGCCGCAGCGCACGACCGCTGCGCCTCTACGGCTCGATCGAGCTCGGCGTGGCGGTCCTCGCGATCTTCCTGCCATTCGCCTTCGACGACCTCGCCGAGCTCTACCGCGGCGCCTATCCCAGCCTGGTGGACAACACCCTCGCGCTCACCGCGGTGCGGTTCGCGCTCGCGCTGGCCGCGGTCGCGCCCGCGACCTTCCTCATGGGCGCCACCCTGCCGCTGCTGGTCCGCCATCTCGTCCGCACACTCGACGAGGCCGGGGCTCGCCTCGGCGAGCTGTACGCGGCCAACACCGCCGGTGCCGTCGCTGGGACCGTCATCGCCGGCTTCGTGCTGATCGAGTTCCTCGGCCTGCGGCTCACCAGCTACGTCGCCGTCGCGCTGAACCTGATCGCGGGCTCCGGCGCTCTGGTGCTCTCGCGACTTGCCGATCGGCCCACGGCGCCGGACAGCGGTCGCGCCGAGGCCATCGGCGGCGATTCCAGACGTGACGACCTTGATCTTGCGGTCGATCGCGGGACCCCACCGGCGAGCGAGGGATCCCGTCTCGCCGCCATCGCCCCCGCCCGATCCGATGGCGAGGTCGATGAGGAGCGCCGTGGCCGGCTCGATGACGACGCCCACCCGGATCCCGCCGGCAGCCGGCTCGCGCCACGCTGGGCGATCCTGCTGGCGACGTTCGTCTCCGGGTTCGTCTCGCTCGCCCTCGAGGTCCTGTGGACCCGGATGTTGTCGGAAGGCACCGGCTCCAGCATCTACATCTTCACGACCATCCTGGCGATCTTCCTTGCCGGCATCGCCATCGGGAGTGCCATCTACCGGCGCTGGTCCACTCCGTCCCGCGAGCGGGCAGGCACGCTTGGCGTGTGCCTCGCGGTGGTGGGAGCACTGGCCCAGGCGACGGTGGTGCTCGGCAGCGGCGTCGTCGGCGCGGTCCCCTTCGTGGTCCGTACGGTCGTGATCCTGCTCCCAGCCACGATCCTCATGGGCTACGCCTTCCCGCTGGCCGGCCGCCTGGTCACGCCGTCGGCCCGCGCTGCCGGCGGCAGTGTCGCGCTGCTCTATGCGGCCAACACCGCCGGGTCCATCCTCGGCTCCTTCAGCGCCGCTTTCATACTGGCGGGCACCCTGGGGACCAACGGCTCCGTCCTCCTGCTCGGCGCCCTCAACCTCCTCGCCGGCGCCGCTCTCCTCGCCGCCGACCCGACCTGGCGCCGCCGCGCCGCCGCTGGCTTCCCCACCGATGCAAGACCCTCAGGCACCCGCGTGGTCGCCAAAGAGGCCCCCATCAGGGCCTCCACCAGCCTTGCGCACTCCGGCACAGATGGCCGGGCAGCCGCCGGCGGCGGACGATCGGCGCTCGGGGGCTCGGGCGATGGCGGGACAGCAGGTCGTCGGTGGGGTCCGGGTCGGGCGAGGGTGGGGGCGGTCGCATTCGCCGCCTTGGCGCTGCTGGGACTGGTCGCATCGTCGCTCGACCTGCCGGTCACCCGAACCGCCACCGAGAACCGCCTTCGCGCGCTCGGCCTCCCCGTGACGCACGCCGAGGACGAGCTGGCCACCGTCGACACCGTCGGCGGTCCAGCGGCGAAACGGCGCTTGCTGATCGGCGGGGTCGGCGTGACCTCGCTCACGGTCGACACCAAGCTGATGGGCTACCTCTCGAAGGCGCTGCGACCTCAGGCGCAGGACTTCCTGGTGATCGCCTTCGGAATGGGCAGCACCTACCGGTCGGGCCTCGAGCTCGGCATGCGGACCGACGCGGTCGAGTTGTCCCCGACCGTGCCGAGCCGCATGCCGGTGTTCTTTTCTGACGCCGCAAGCTACCTGCATCACCCGAACGGGCGGGTGATCACCAGCGACGGGCGCAACTACGTCCGGCTGGCCCGTGAGCGCTACGACCTCATCGCGGTCGACCCGGCGCCACCCATCGAGAGCGCCGGATCGGTGGTCCTCTACACCAGGGAATTCCTGACCGAGGGCAAGACGCGACTTCGCCCGGGCGGGGTGTTCCTCCTGTGGATGCCGTATGCGCTGCCAATGGACGACCTCAAGGCGCACGTGCGCACCTTCCACAACGTCTTCCCGCACGTCAGCCTGATGCTCTCCCCTGGCGGGCATGGCATGTTCATGCTCGGCTCTGACGCGCCGCTGCGGTTCACCGACCAGACGGTCCTCCAGGTGCTCGGCAATCCGGCAGCCGTCCGGGATCTTGCGGATTCGCCGGACTACCCGCCGACCGACGGGCCCGGCTGGGTTCGAGCGGTCCACCATGCCGAATGGTTGGCAGACGATCAGGTGACCGCGTTCACCGGTCCGGGTCCCGAGATCACCGACGACCGGCCGCGCTCCGAGTACTTCTTGTGGCGGCGCGCCTTCATGCACGACAAGGCGTACGTCAACGAGGCCATGCTCCGCGCCGCCACCCCGAAGTAGCCGGCACCCAATCATTACCGGCCTCGGATCCCCATCGGGCTCCGACGGTCTCGGCACGAGCGGGCTCAGCTCACGAAGCGTCGGAAGGCGGGCCAGGACTCGAGCGGGATGCGCAGGTCGCGGCAGAGGTAGATCGGGCCGCCCCGCTCCTCGTTGTCGGCGCCGGCGTCGTTGGTGACGGTGCCGACCCGACGCAGGTCACCGCAGAGGGATCGCAGCTCAGGTGCTTGGTAGCCGAGTGTGAGCAGCGGGCCGACGGTCGGCTGGCGTGGCCGCCAGAACCAGAAGGTGTCGTGTCCGCTGATCGCCGATGGCAGGCCGAGCCGAGGACCGAACCAATCCACGGCACCGGCTTCACCGTAGTTGGCCGCCAGGACCCTGGCGGTCGCCCGCTCGTCCGGGGGCAGGGATCGGTATGCGGCGGCAACCGTCCCGACCAGCTCGGGCCAGCCGAGCATCTCGGCATAGTCGCTGCGGAGCTCGTCCAGGTGGTATCGGACCATCTGGTCGATCGGCAGCACCGGGAGAGCGAAGGGGGCCGCCACCACCGAGCTGATCGCCAGCGCGACGATCATCGAGCGAACCTGGCGACGCCTCCGCTGCGGGCTCGTCTGCCTGCTCAGGAACCGCTCGAACGAGATCGCCCCGGCCGCGAGCAACACCGGGTAGACGGGTCCTGCGTAGTAGCTCTTCGCGCGCTGCACGAGCAGGACCAGGATGACCACCACAGCTGCTAGGCCGAGCATGCGGAAGCGTGGATGCCGCAGCAGGCGCACGAGCCCGGCGATCCACAACGACACCAACGCGAAGCCGATCAGGAGCAGTTGCTCGGAAAGGAAGCGCGTGGGCGGGTTCTCAGCGGCCATTTCCGCGTTGTGGTTGCCGAGGAACTCGAGCGTCGGCCAACCGTGGGTCGCCTGCCAGACGAGATTCGGGGCGAGCAACGCCGTCGCGATGAGCGCGGCCAGCCACGGCCAGGGGGTGAGGAGCCAGCACCGCTGCGCCGTGAGCGCCAGGCCGACCGCGAACCCCATGCCCAGTACCAGGATCGTGTACTTGGTCTCGAGCCCGATCCCGAAGGCCACCCCGATGGCCAGCCACAGCCGCGACGGTCCGCCCCGCGCGAGCAGCCGTGCGACCAGGTAGAGACAGACCGCCCACGTGAGCTCATCGAACGAGACCGTCTGGAACATCGAATTGCTGCCGAGGAACATTGGCGAACACAGCACCAGCAAGGCGGCCAGGATCTGGGCGAACCGGCCTCCGCCCAGTTCGCGCGCGATCAGCCCACCCAGGACCACGATCACGGCCCCAGCCATGGCGGGCCAGACCCGCAGTCCCACCAGCGAGTGCCCGAAGACCAGCGTGGAAAGCCTCGCCATCCACGCCGTAACCGGCGGATAGTCGACGTAGCCGAGACTCGGGTGCCGTCCGGCGGCGAGATAGTAGAGCTCGTCGCGGTGGAACCCGTACCTGCCGGCCACCGCGAGCTGCACGATCAGCTTCAGCAGCGCCAGCCCCAGCAGCGCGAGCATCCCCTCCGCACGCCAGCGCTCCAGCACCGCCACCCGCCGCAGCCGCGGCGCGCTGATCAATGGAGGCGCGACCGCCGAGGCCGGCGCTCCAGGCGCCCGACCGCTCAGGGTTCCATCGAGCGGGGACGCATTCGATGGCGGCGCACCCCCCGCCAGCGAGCCGGACCGACGCGCCTGGGCCTGGAGATCGTCGGTGCGCGAGGTTGGCGGCGGAGCTTGGGCGCGGCGGAGCATGGCGGCCTCCTTGGCGTGCGGCGCTCGGATCGAGTCGGGATCTGGCTGCACGCTACGGTCCCCGGCGGGCACGCGTCGTCGGCCTCGCTCGCGAATCAGCGCATGGTTCCTCGGAGGGAGACGGCCACCAGCTCCCCCGCAAGAGGGAGCCCACCTTCGACGCGCCGCATTGGCCGGCCGTGGCGCGCCTTCGGCGAGGCTCCTGTCAGGCGAAGCTGCGGAGGCGGGGCCGCGTCGGCGGGGGTTTGGTGTAGGTTCCCCTGGACTTCGCCGGGGTCTTCTCAGCGATTGTCGGCCGGTTCTTCTCACCGATCTGTCGTTGATGTCAGCCCAGGATCAGTTCGAGGCTGTCGCGGAAGAGATCATCCACAGTTCGGCCGGGCTGGAAGTAGTCTGCGATGCCCGCGACGATCGTGGGATGTCGCTTGGCGAACGCGTCGGCGTCGAAGCCATGAAGCGCTTCCTGGTCCGGTGGAGGCGACTGTTCTTCGAGGACATGTCCGATGGTGAACCGGTCCACCACGAGCACCGTCAGGCGAGCTTGCCGAAGCGGCAGTCCCCGATCGACGAGTGTGCTCATGGCCAACTCCGAGACCGCGGCCATGGTCGGCGACAGGTGAGCGGCTGATACCACCCTGGCGCCGTCAGGGTGGGCGAGCATGGCTCGGCGTAGGTGCACGGCGACGCCGATCAGCCACTCCCGCCAGGGCTCGTTAGCTCCCGGTGGCCTCAGTTGGGTGAGCTCCTCCTCCAGGATCGCTTCGGCGAGTGCGTTGATCAGTTCGGCCTTGTTGCGGATGTGCCAGTAGAGGGTGGGAGCCTGCACGCCGAGCCGCTGGGCCAACTTCCGCAGCGTCACGCCGTCGAGCCCGCCCTCGTCCAGCAGCGCGACGGCTTCCGCGACGATCCGGTCCTTGTCCAGCGCCATGCCCACACCCCCTCGCCATCGCCACTCTACCGGTGTTAGAGTCGGCCCCCTAACGCTGTTAGAGAGGCATCCCGGGAGAGGGGACCGACATGAAGGCAGCGGTACTCCACCAGGTGGGGGGCGTCCCGAGGTATGAGGACTTCCCCGACCCGGTCGCGGGCGAGGTGAAGTCATCATCAACGTGAAGGCGGTCGCAGTAGAGAACATCGACAAGATGATCGCGGCAGGAACGCACTTCGCCAGCAAGCAGTTCATGGCACAGGTGCCGGCGATCCCCGGCTTCGACGGCGTGGGTACCCTGCCCGACGGCACTCTGGTGGGGTTCGGCAATACCAAACCGCCGTACGGCGCACTGGCCGAGAAGGCGGTGGTCGCCGAGAGCAACGTCGTTCCCGCACCGGAGGGCATCGACCCGGCCGTCGCGGCTGTTCTCGCGTCGGCCGTGACGGGCTTCTGCATCAAGTCCGCCGCGGGCTTCGCCCCTGGTGAGACGGTGCTGATCCAAGGCGCGACCGGGGTTGCGGCCGACTGGCGGTCAAGGTGGCCCGACTGCTCGGCGCTGGGCGGATCGTGGCTACCGGACGCGACGACGAGGCGCTGCGGGAGATCCTCGCGCTCGGCGCAGACGCAGTGATCAACACCGCGGTCCAGGACGAGGCGCTCGCGCGGGCATTCACCGAGGATATGGGTGAGGGCTACGACGTCATTCTCGACTTCCTCTGGGGACGCCCCACCGAAATCCTCCTGCGGGTGCTCACTCCCGTTGAGTTGAAGTCAGCGAAACCAACCCGGCTCGTCCAGGTAGGCGAATCAGCCGGACCAACAGTGACTCTCCCAGCCGAGAGTCTGCGGACCTCCGGGGTTGAGATCTACGGGGCGGCCAAGGGTCTCGACGGAACCACAATGATGGACGCCTACAACCAAGTCGTGCAATAAGCGACGGCACACTCACCTTCGACCTCGAACGAGCGCCCTTGAGCCAAATTGGGACCGCCTGGCAACGAACCGACCTGCGGGGCAGAAGGCTCGTCGTGCTGCCTTGACCGAACCAGCGCACCGGCACCGAACGGTCGGGCGGCAGGAGGAACGGCTGGTCGCGATCGCCGCGCAGCAAGTTGTCGGCCGTCGGGGTGGCTGCGGCTCAGCCCCGCGGCTCGCGCATCGGGTTCCATTCGGTGACGCCGGTGACGTCGTGCTCGCGCAGCGCCCGCAGGTACGGGGTGATCTGGCCGCCCTTGACCGAGCCGTGGTGGCAGGCCAGCGTAGTGGGCGCGACCGCCTCGATCTTGTCCAGGGCGGCGTCCAGGTGCGCCCGGGACGGGAAGATGCCCACCATCCGGTAGCTGTCGAGCATGGCGTCGCTGTGGTCGCTGTCCAGCACCGCGGGGCCGCCGGGTGGGGTGATGAACACATCGGAGCTGAACAGCGTGCGAGTGGTCTCATCAAAGGCCAGCATGCTGTCCCACTGATGCACGTAGGGGGTGATCAGGAACCTCAGGCGGTGCTTACCGAGATCCAGGGTACTGTGGCCGTCGACCGCCAGCGGCTCGCGGACGGCGAAATCGGACAGGTTGGTCGCCACCCCGATCGGGCTGGCGGCCGGGACGGCGGCCGGTGCCCGCTCCAGGAACAGGTTGAGCGCGCCCGACTCGTCGCCTTCCAGGTGGGGCACGACCACGTAGCGCAGCGTGGCCGGGTCGATCACCCGGGCGACCGCCTGGAAGGTGTCAGGAAAGGCGCGACGGAAGCCGGTCTCCACCAGGGTCGGCTCCTCGTCGCGGATCACGAAGAAGCTAACGTCGATCGGTGCCCCCGGGATCTCCAGGTTGATTCGGAAGGTGTCCTCGGCGACCTCGGCGATGGTGGCCATGGGTGCTCCCCTCTACGGCTTGTCCACAGGTTGCGATCAGAACACGACGCGGGCGGTGGCGACCGCGGCCGCCGCGGTGTGGTCGCCGTTGACCTCCAGGTCGGGATGGTCGTTGCGGCCGGACAGGGCACGCAGGTAGTCCACGGTGTCGGCCCGGACTGTGGCGACCGGGGCGCCCTGGCCGAGCGTCCAGCGGCCGCCGGCCCGGCCGGTCAGCTCCAGCAGCACGGGCGGCCCCTCCCAGGCCCAGCCAAGGTCGGCGATGACCTGGGCGACGACCACGCGGTCGTGGGCGCCCAGCGCCAGCGGCCGGCCGGTGGCCCGGGCCAGGTCGACCCGGTGCATCCACAGGTCGCGCAGCCCGAGCACGTCCAGCACGTAGCCGAGCCGGTCATCGGGCAGTGACTCCTCGGGGTACATCCGGCCGATGCGCTGGCGGCGCAGCAGGGCCGGCACCCGCCGGCGGGCGCGGATCGCCTTGGGGCCGATCGCGGCTAGCATCGCGACCAGCTCCCGGCCCGATCGGCCGCCGAGGTCGTCGATCTGCTGGCGGTTGTCGGCGTCCAGGCGCGACAAGGCCGGATAGCGCCGGTGCGCCCGGCGATGGCGGCGCAGGAACACGCTGAGCTTGGCCAGCCCTTGGTATTGGCCGACCAGGTGGGCGGTCAGGTCATGGACGGTCCAGCCGGCACAGTCGGTCGGCCGCGCCCAGTCGCGGTCGTCCAGGTCCGCAAGCAGCGCGATGAATGCCTCCAGCTCGGCGGTGGCCACCTCGGCGACCCGGTCGAGTGTGATCGGCGGGATCTGCCGTGCGTTGATGGTCGTGGTCTGCATCACCGCTCACCCCTCTCCGGTGGGTAGGCGCATCGGAACAGCTCAAGCACCCGGGGCGTCAGGCGGGTGAAGCGCCCTTTGTCCCAGGAGGCCTGGGGTTGGTTGGCGAGCTGCTGGGACATGACCCCGGTGACCAGGACCGACAGCAGCGCGGTGCCCTCTTCGGAGGCGGCGTCGGGGTGTAGCTCGCCGCGTTCGACGGCGACCTGGAGCAGCCGGCGGACATCCTCGATGAACTGGATGCTTGGGGCGAACGCTGCTGGGGAGGGCTCGAAGCCGGGCACCGGCCGCCAGTTGAGGAGCTGCGCGACCACCTGGTGGTCAAGACCCAGGCGCATGATCGCCTCGATCCCGGCCAGCAGCGCCGCCCAGCCCGGCTCGGCCTGGGCCACGGCGGCCCGGAACACGGCCAGGTTCTCGCGGGCCCCGCGCTGGAAGAGGGCGTCGTAGAGCGCGAGCTTGGAGGGGAAGTACTTGTACAGCGAGGGCGGCTGGATGCCCATGCGGCGAGCCACCTCTGACAGGCTCAGCCCGGCCACGCCCTCCTCGGCCATCACCTCAATGGCGACGTCGAGGATCTCGTCGATGGTCTGTTGGCGGCGGCGTGCCCGACGGTCCAGCCCCATCGACGTGCCGCCCGCAGGTGTGGTCTGATCCGCACGGCCCTGGCTTGGCTCCATCAGCTTCTCCTGACCAGCTATGCTATGTAGCGAAGGCTACAGGTCATAGCTATAGCTGGCAAGCGCCTCTTCATCCTGCCGGCATTCTGCCGACCGTTCGGATAGTCGCCGATGCCGCTCAGCCCTTCCGCAGCAGCCTGAACAGGGTCAAACCGCCATCGGCCGCAGCCGATCGCACTGCCGGCCCACCGCGACAGCAGTCCAAACAACGTCAGATTGTTCAAGTCCTTGCGCGATTGTTCCGGCAGTGTTCAAGTCGCACCGACATTGTTCACGTCCGCTGGACCCTACAGGGTTAGAGGCTGCGGGCGGCCATGGGGGCGAAACGAGAGTACTGGCCCTGGAAGGTGACGGTCACGGTGTCGGTCGGCCCGTTGCGGTGCTTGGCGACGATGAGGTCGGCCTCGCCCTTGCGAGGAGACTCGGGGTCGTAGAGGTCCTCGCGGTAGATGAACATGACCATGTCGGCGTCCTGCTCCAGGGCTCCAGATTCGCGCAGGTCCGAGAGCATGGGCTTCTTGTCCGACCGCGCCTCGGTCTGGCGGGAGAGCTGCGAGATCGCGATCACCGGGACCGCCAGCTCCTTCGCCAGCAGCTTCAGGGCGCGCGAGATCTCGCTGACCTCCTGCTGGCGGCTCTCCACCCGCTTGCTGGGCTGCATGAGCTGGAGGTAGTCGACGATCACCAGGCCGAGCCCGTGGCGCTGCTTGAGGCGGCGGCACTTGGCGCGCAGCTCCATCATGGTGATCGCGGCCGAGTCGTCGATGAACAGCTGCGCCTCGGCCAGCTTGCCGAGCGAGCGTGTCAGCCGGGTCCAGTCCGAGTCCTCCATGCGCCCGGTGCGAAGCCGTTGCATGTCGACCGAGCATTCGGCGCACATGAGCCGCTGGACCAGCTCGGTCTTGCTCATCTCGAGAGAGAACACCACCGTGGGGACGCCGGACCGCACCGAGGCGTTCCTGGCGATGTCCAGGCCAAGCGTCGAGTTGTGCGTGGGTAGCATCGACCGGCTGGCGAGGTAGAGATGAACGGGACTGTCGACCTCGACGCACCGCACCGGCACGCTGGGGACGGGCTGCACAGCGGTGATGAGGCGCTTGCCGGTGCGGCCCGGACCCTTCCGCTCCTTGTGCATCAGTCGCTTGCGCTCCAGCCGGAAGACCTCGTCGGTCGTCGAGAACGTGAGGGTATAGGCCGTGGAGGAGGCCTCTGTCCGTCCCTTGACCGGTTTCAGGACAAGGGAGCAGCGGTAACCGAGACTCACGATCAGTTCACAAGTGTCCTCGGCAAGACGCCGCGAGGTCACGCTGAACTGTACTGCTCCGCTGCCGTTGACGGTCCCATCGGTGTCGAGCAATCCAGCCAGGAGCGAACGTCGTTGCACCTCCGAAGCCCGCAGGTAGATCGTGGGGATGTGCTTGTTGTCCAGGACGCCTAGGCTGCGCAGAATCCCCTGCACTGTGCCGTGATGGTTCCGGCATGCTTGGCACTGCGTCATACCGCTGGATGGCTTCCCACAGTCAGGACAGGTAGGGGGCTGAACGGGGGGCGAGACAAGGCGTGCCCGGCCTCCGCATGACCTGCCACACGTACGAACCTGGGAGGTCTGCGGGCGGAACTGCTTGCCACACACGACACAGGAACGTTGTTCGACTGGGAGACGCTCAGGGAGGCGCAGGGTATAGAGCAGCCCACCTCTGGGCACGACCCGCAACCCATCTGTCTCCATGTGGACGACGATCTCGGGGTCGGCGGTCGTGATCCTCGCACTCGCCGCGTAGCCGTCTCCTAGCCATACCCCGAGCGCATAGGGTGGCAACGGCAACTCCTGCTCGGGCAGATGAAGCGGCCTGGTATTGACCACGGCGTGGTTCAACCGCCGCTCCATGCCGTTGCAGCGAAGCGTCGCGAGAATCTCCTCCGTGGTCTTGACCGAAGGGAAGGTCCGTTGTGTCCGGGTGCCGTTGTATCGCCGAGCGGCTGCCCATGCCGACTTGCGTGACGCCCGGGTCTCGGTCAGCCATTGGTGTTGCGCGTCGGCGACGATGACGGTTCCATCCGAGAACTCGACCTCGTAGCAAGGTCGGCCGTACATGACATCGGTCGCTGCGACAACGGTTGTCGGCTTGCCGTCCGCACCGATCAACTGGTCCCCGAGCTCGACGTCGCCCATGGTCGTCCAGCCGGTCGGGGTGGGGAGCGGTGTATCGAGGGCCAACGCCTTCCCGACCGCCGGCCTGGCGGCAACGATGATCAGGTTGGAGGCCTGCAGCCCGGAGGTGAGGCGGTCCAGCTCGGGGAACCCGGTCGCGACGCCAGTGATCTCCCGGCTGTCGTTGTGGAGGCGCTCGATCGCCTCCAGGGTGCTGGTGAGGACCTCGCGCAGGCTCTGGTAGTCCTCGGTGACGCGGCCCTGGGCGACCTGGTAGACCCATGATTCGGCGAGATCCACCGCGCGCTCGGTGTCCTGCGGCGTCTCGTACCCGAGCTGCACGATCCTGGTGCCGGTGTCGATGAGGCGGCGCAGGATGCCGGCCTCCTTGACGATGCGCGCGTAGTAGCC
>WNFX01005047.1_pt1 | contig 15160 bp, 12 predicted proteins | sample 5400111 | NCBI WGS metagenome assembly WNFX01 (sample SAMN13153363, study PRJNA577476) | soil metagenome | isolation source: 40 cm soil or saprolite under grassland replicate 1 | place: USA:California | collected 2016-06-15 | reverse complement strand
CGCGTAGACGCGCTCGCACACGGCCCCTCGCTTTCCCGCATTTTTCCCGCTGCCGACCGGCTTTCCGTCGAGCGTCGTGATGGCGAGCACCTCTCTCGATGACGAAGTCACCCAGACCTCATCGGCAGAGCGCAGTTCGCTCTCGGCGATGGGGCGAACCTCGTGGGGCAGCAGGTGGGTGCGCAGGATCTCGATCACCACGTCGTAGGTGATTCCGGGCAATATCAGGTGAGACTTGGGCGGAGCGAGGACGGTTCCGTTTTTCACGATGAATACATTGCTCGCCGAGGCCTCCGTGAGCTGGCCTTCGCGCACCAGGATCGCCTCCACGCAGCCCTCATCCGCGGCGAGGGTGCGCAGCATGCAATTGCCCAATAGCGAGGTCGACTTGATGTCGCAGCGGAGCCAGCGGAAATCTGGCAGCACGATCGCCTTGGCGCCATTCTCGACGAGCTCCGCCGAGGGCGGAACGAGCTGGCTCGCCATGAGGAAAACCGTGGGTTTGAGGCCCTTGGGGAAGGCGTGATCGCGCTTGGCTGCGCCGCGCGTGACCTGGAGATAGACATTCTGGTCATCCCAGGGATTTCCCGCGATGATTTTTCCTACGAGCTCGGTCCACTTCGCGAGCGAATGCGGGTTGGCGAGTCGAATCGCGTCCAGGCTTGCCTGGAGCCGGGCGAGATGCTCCTCGAGGCGGAACGGCCGCCTGGAATATACCGGGATCAGTTCGTAGACACCGTCCCCGAAAATGAAGCCGCGGTCGAGCACCGAAATCTTCGCCTCCTCGATCGGCATGAACTCGCCGTTGAGATGAATCATTCTCTTTTCCTCACCTGAACCACAGCCGAACCGAATCCCGGGTCCTGGCGAAAAATCCCGCGACCGCGACTCCCTGCAGCGCGATCACCGGATACTCTGCGAGCGGCTTGCCGTCGTGCGCTACGCGCAGCGTCGCGACGCGCGCGCCCGCTTCCAGGGGCGCGATGAGCGGCTGCTGGCTCACGAGCTCCGCCCGCAGCGCGTCGGCGGTGCCCTTGGGCACCGTTACGTACAGGTCCGCGGCGACGCCCGCTTTCAGCTCGGGCTCGCTGCCTTTCCACACCTGGAGCTTCCCGATCGCATCGCCCTTCTGGTAGAGACGCAGGGTGTCATAGGCCTGGAACCCGAAGTTGAGCAGCTTTTGACTCTCCCGGGAGCGCAGACTCTCCGATGTCGTGCCTATGACCACCGATACGAGCCGTCGTCCGCCGCGCCGTGCCGAGGCGATGAGGGAGTAACCGGCGCTTTCCGTATGGCCGGTTTTCACGCCGTCCACGTTCGGATCGAGCCACAGGAGTTGGTTGCGGTTCCGTTGCGTGATGTCGTTGTAGCGGTATTCGCGTTCCGAATACAGCTTATAGTACTCGGGATAGTCGCGGATCAAGGCTGAGGTGAGCAGGGCGAGATCGCTCGCCGTCGAATAGTGCCTGGGGTCGGGTAGGCCGCTCGAATTCGTGAAATTCGTGCCTGTCATGCCGATGCGCCCGGCCTCGCGGTTCATCCGTTCCACGAACGTAGGTTCCGAGCCGGCGACGGCCTCGGCGAGAGCGATGCAGGCGTCGTTGCCCGACTGGACGATCATTCCGTGCAGCAGCTCTTCCACCGTGACGGGCTTGCGCGGCTCGATGAACATACGTGAGCCGGCGGTGCGCCATGCGCGCTCCGACACGCGGATCGTTTGCCCGAGGGCGAGCGACCTGCCTTTGAGCGCCGCGAAAGCGAGGTACGCGGTCATGAGCTTGGTGAGCGAAGCCGGCTCGATGCGCTCTCCCGGATTGCGGCTTGCGATCGACTGTCCGCTCATTGCGTCGAGGAGCAGCCACGCGCGCGCATCCACGACGGGCGGCTGCGGCGCGGCGGCGAGCGCGACGCCGCAAAGCAGCAGAGGAAGGCAAGCGGCGAGACGACGTGACATGGGATCGCGAAGGGCGAATTATACCGGCCGCAGCGGGCCCTCAGCGCACCGCGGCGATCGGTTCGAGCGCCGGCCGCGCGCGCGCTGCCGGCGAACTTCGCGGCAGGATGGCCTCCACTTCCACCTGAACGCTGCCGGCATCCACGAAGCCGAGCTTGTACGCCGCCGCGTAGGACAGGTCGATGATGCGCTCAGCGTGGAACGGTCCGCGATCGTTGACGCGCACGACGACGCTGCGGCCGTTGGAAAGATTGGTCACGCGCGCGTAGCTGGGGATCGGCAGGAGAGTGTGCGCCGCGGTCATCGCGTACATGTCGTAGCGCTCGCCGCTGGAAGTCGGCTTTCCGTGAAACTTGCGCCCGTACCAGCTTGCAAGGCCGCGCTGCCGGTAGGGCGTGAGCGACTGGAAGGGAACGTATTTCCTGCCCCCCGGAGCGGTATAGGGACTGTTGGCGCCGCGGTTGAGCGGCTCGGACCGGGGTCTTGCGTCGGCGATTCTGTCTGGGTCGCTCGGGAGAGGTCCGCCGGGACCGTCGTCGCGGGTGGCCCCGGTGTGCGTGGGCTCGAGAGTGCATCCGGCCAGCGCAGCGAGCACGAACGCCGCGAGCAGGAACGCGGGCGCAGGCCGCTTCACGTCTGCACGAGCGTGCGGTGATGCTGGATGCTCATCAACATGCCTATGCCGAGAAACAGCGTCACGAGCGAGGTGCCGCCGTAGCTGATCAGCGGCAGCGGCACCCCGACGACGGGCAAGAGGCCGCTCACCATGCCCATGTTGACCACCGCGTAGGTGAAGAAGGTGAGCGTGATCGAGCCTGCGAGCAGCCGCGTGAAGAAAGTCGGCGCGTTGGCCGCGATCATCAGCCCGCGCATGATGAGCGCGAGATAGAGCGCGAGCAGGAGGCTCGCGCCGATCAGCCCGAATTCCTCGGAATACACGGCGAAAATGAAATCGGTGGCGCGCTCGGGAATGAACTCGAGGTGCGTCTGGGTGCCCCCCAACCAGCCTTTGCCGATGATCCCCCCGGATCCCACTGCAATGGTGGACTGGATGATGTGGTAGCCGGCGCCGAGCGGATCCGACGACGGATCGATCAGCGTGAGAAAGCGCCTGCGCTGGTAGTCGTGCAGCACGCTCCACAGCACCGGCAGGCTCGCAAGGACCACTGCGGATCCGCCCGCGATCAATTTCCACGACAGGCCCGCGAGAAAGATGACGTAGAAGCCGGCGGCTGCGACCAGCAGCGCCGTCCCCAGATCGGGCTGGCGCGCGATCATCGCGGTCGGCACCGCGAGCAGCACGAAGGCGACCACGTATTCGCGAAGTCGGAGCGCCGCTTCGTGCCGGTGAAAATACCGGGCGAGCATGAGGGGCATGGCGACTTTCATGAGCTCCGAGGGCTGGACGCTGGCGAATCCCAGGGGAAGCCAGCGGCGCGCGCCGTTCCTCACGTCGCCGAACAAGGCGACGCCCGCGAGCATCACCAGGACCAGCACGAAGGCGGAAAGAGCGTAGCGCATGAAGACCTGCGGTGGAACCTGGGCGGCGACCCACATCAGCACGAGCGCCAAGAGCACGTTGAGAGCTTGCGCGCCGACGCGCCCCGGCGCTTGGTACGCGGCGCTGTAGAGCGTGGCGAGGCCGAGCGCGAGGAGACAGGTCACGAGGGCGAACAGCGGCCCGTCGATCTTGGCAGTGAGCCGCCCGAAGAGGCGTCTAATCATTGGCTCCGTCCTCCTTTGGCGCGGGCGCGGGTTCAGCCGGCTCGCCGGCAGGCTCGCCGAGGGCAGGCGCGGGCGCCGCCTGCTTGTCGGTGCGCTTGACGGGCGGGCGAACCGTTTCCACCGGCTTGTCGACGCGTTTGCCGAGCAGGTAGTAGTCGAGCACCTTGCGCGCGACGGGCGCCGCCGAACGCGCCCCAAAACCGGCGTTCTCCACCAGCACGGCGAGCGCGATCCGCGGGTTCTCCGCGGGAGCGAATGCGATGAAGAGCGCGTGGTCGCGCAGATGCTCGGCAACCGTCGCCTCGGAGTATTTCTCGTTCTTGCTGAGCGCCACGACTTGAGCGGTGCCCGTCTTGCCCGCGCTCACGTAGCCTGCGCCGGCGAAGGCGCCCCGTCCCGTGCCTTCCTTGTTGACCCCGACCATGGCGTGCTTCACGATTTCCAGATTCCTGGCCTTGAGCGCGATGGTCTTGGAAGCCTCGGGCTCGATATGAGTGCGCTCGCCGGTGATCGGATTCTCGATATAGTCGACGAGATGCGGGCGGAACATCACGCCGTCGTTGGCGAGCGTTGCGACGGCCTGCGCGAGCTGCAGAGGGGTGTAGGAGTTGTAGCCCTGCCCGATGCCCACGCTGATGGTCTCACCGGGGAACCAGCGTTGCTGCGCCGGATTCTTGAAGCGCTTCGTCTTCCATTCCGGAGAGGGCAGCACGCCCACGAACTCGCCTTCGATATCGATTCCGGTGCGGCTTCCGAACCCGAACTGGCCGATGAAGCGCGCGATGTTGTCGATACCGAGGTCGTTGGCGAGCATGTAATAGTAGGTGTCGCAGGACACGACGATCGACTTGTACATGTCGACCACGCCGTGGCCGCCCGCGGTGGCGTCGCGGAATCGATTGTTGCCGAGTACGAAGTAGCCCGGGTCGAAGATCGTCTGCGAAGGGGTGCGTGTGCCCAGCTCGAGCGCGGCGAGCGCCATGTAGGGCTTGAAGGTCGACCCCGGCGGGTAAAGTCCGGTGAGCGCGCGGTCGTTGAGCGGCTTGTCCGGCGAATTGTTGAGCGCGTCCCAGTTTGCCGGGTCGATGCCGTCGATGAAGAGGTTCGGGTCGTAGCCGGGCTTGGATACGAAGGCGAGTACTCCCCCCGTGGCAGGCTCGATCGCGACGAGCGCCCCGCGGTTTTCGCCGAAGGCGCGGTCGGCGGCTTCCTGCAGGCGGATGTCGAGGGTGAGCGCCAGGTTGTTGCCGGGCACGGGCGCCGTGCGCGGCGCGAGCTTTTGCACGCTCTGGCCGCGCACGATGCGTCCTCCCGCGTCGGTCTCCACCTGTTCGAAGCCGGTGGTGCCGTGCAATGCGCTTTCGTAGCGCTGCTCCAGACCCGTTTTCCCGATGTGGTCGGTGCCTTTGTAATTGCCCGACTGATCGCTCTCCTCTATGTGCTCGAGGTCGCGGTCGTCGATGCGGCTGATGTAACCCACCACGTGCGAGGCGACCTCTCCGAGAGGATACTGGCGGAAAGGCCTGCCCCTGATATCCACGCCGGGAAAGCGGTAGCGGTTGACCGCGAGCTTGGCGACTTCCTCGTCGGTGAGGCGAGTGCGAATCGGCAGGGTGTCGCGTCCTTTGCTTTCATCTCTCAGGCGCTGGAAGCGCCGGCGGTCCTTGGGCTGGATGTCGACGATGGCCGAAAGTTCGTCGATCGTGCCTTCGAGGTCGGCGATCTTGCTGAACGTGAGCTCGAGCGTATAGGCCGAGTAATTGCGCGCGAGGACCACGCCGTTGCGGTCGAGAATGAGCCCCCGGTTGGGCTGAAGCGGCACGATCGAAATGCGGTTGTCCTCGGCCTTGGTGTCGTAGTATTGGTGCTGGATGACCTGCAGGTAGAAAAAGCGCCCGAAGAGAACCGCGAACGCGGCGAGCACGACGGCTCCCGCGACTCCCAGGCGCAGCTGGAAGTAGTGCAGCTCCCGCTTGGTGTTTCGGATCTCGGCGAGACGCATGAGTGCTTCAGATCGGCCGGTTCTCGTCCACGCTGTCGGGCCTGCGTTGCGGCAGGAGGAGCAAAAAGCTTGCGATGGGCCACAGCGCCGCGGCAATGAAGGTTCCTGCGAAATAGGTCAGTCCCGGGAACATCCCGCCCGCGACAAGCCGCACGGCGAGCATCAGTATCTGGGTTGCGAGCAGCAACACCAGCACGTGCGCGGCCTGCCGCCACGGCGAGAACCACAGAATGCGCCGGTGCAGACTGACCGCGGCGAAGGCGAGAAAAGCATAAGCGAAGGCATGCTGGCCGAGGAGCGCGCCGTTCCCGGCGTCCATCACGAGCCCTACGAACCACGCGAAGCCGATGCCCATTTTGCGGGGCTGGTGAACGCACCAGAAGGTGAGCACGAGCGCAACCATGTCGGGCAGCCCCGTAAGATCGCGCCAGGGCAGCAGGTTGAACAGCAAGGCAAGCACGAGGGTGAGCACCATATAGCCCACCTTCGCGGACAGCAGGATGCGCTGCGGCTGTTCGTAGAAAGACACTAGCTTTCCCTCGCGCTCATTCGCGTTTCTTGGCGCGCTTCTGTTGTTTGGGGACCCTGTCCGCCGCCGGCTCCGTTTCGACGGGAACGGCCGGCAGGTTCGCTTCCTGTGACAGCACGAGCACTTGCCGGTTCTGGTCCGTTCCGGCGGTGGGGATGCACGTGATCTTCGCGAAAGAGTAGGCGGCGTCGCGCTCGATGCGCGAGACCTTCGCGACCGGAAGGCCGGCCGGATAAGTGCCATCGATGCCTGAGGTCACGAGGACGTCATCGGCGAGCACGTCGGCGTTGGCGGCCGTATAGCTCAAGTCGAGCGTACCCCTGTCCCCGCCGCCGTAGATGATGGCGCGCAGGCCGTTCCTCACGACCTGCACAGGGGTTCTCTGCTCCTTGTCCGTGATCAGGGTCACCTCGGAGAGCAGCGGATATACGCGCGTCACCTGCCCGATGACGCCGATGTCGTCGATGACCGCCTGTCCCGGCCGGATGCCCTGCTGGCGGCCCTTGTCGATGATCACTTTGCGCGAGAAGGGATCGCGTCCCTGATAGAGGATCTCCGCCAGCGTCGACTCACGCGGCAGACGCTCGCGCGCCTCGAGCAAGCGCCTCAGCTGCGCGTTCTCGGAGCGCAGGGCCTGTACCGTCAACAGCTCGTTCGCCGCCAGCAGCTGCTTCGCCTTGAGCTGCTCGTTCTCCTGCTTGAGCGACACCTGCGTCGTGAAGAATCCGGCGGCGGTGCCGAACAGCTCCCCCGGAGCGAGCGACACGCGCTGCAGCGGATAGACGAGCAAGGCGATGACCTGACGCAGGGACTCGGCGTACCTGAAACGCGCGTCCAGGACCATCAGGAGAACCGCGAGACACACGAAAAAACCCAGGCGGACGAGCGGCGCGGGACCGCGGCTGAAGAACGGCGGCGGCTGGTAATCCATGGGTCTAGCGGCTCGAGGGGCCTGGGCGACGCAAACCCATTACGAACACCGCGTGCAACACTCGCTTTTCCCCAGTCTCGGGCCTCGAGTTTCCGGCCGCTATTCGCTTGCGAATATGCTCCCCAGCTTGTCCATTCTTTCCAGCGCCTTGCCCGAGCCGCGCACGACGCAGGTGAGCGGATCATCGGCGACGATCACGGGCAGCCCCGTTTCTTCCATGAAGAGGCGGTCGAGGTCGCGCAAGAGCGCCCCGCCGCCGGTGAGCACCATGCCTTTTTCCGCGATGTCGGCGCCCAGCTCGGGCGGGGTCTGCTCCAGCGCCGACTTCACCGCGCCCACGATCTGGTTGAGCGGTTCGGTGAGCGCTTCCAGGATCTCGTTCGAGGAAATGGTGAAGCTCCTCGGGATGCCCTCCGCGAGGTTGCGCCCCTTCACTTCCATCTCGCGCACTTCGGATCCCGGGAAGGCCGACCCGATTTCCTTCTTGACCGTTTCCGCCGTGGTTTCGCCGATCAGCATGCCGTAGTTGCGGCGGATGTAGTTGATGATGGCTTCGTCGAACTTGTCCCCGCCGACGCGCACCGAGCCCGAGTAGACCATGCCGCCGAGCGAGATCACGCCGACCTCGGTCGTACCTCCGCCTACGTCGACTACCATCGAGCCCGTCGCTTCGGCCACGGGCAGGTCCGCGCCGATCGCGGCGGCCATCGGTTCCTCGATCAGGAACACCTGGCTCGCGCCCGCCTCGATGGCGGCTTCGCGGATCGCGCGCCGCTCGACCTGCGTCGAGCCGCAGGGCACGCAGATGATGATGCGCGGTGAAGGCGAGAACAGGCGCGACTGGTGCACTTTCTTGATGAACTGCTTCAGCATCTGCTCGGTGACGGTGAAATCGGCGATCACGCCGTCCTTCATCGGCCGGATCGCGATGATGTTGCCCGGCGTCTTGCCGAGCATCATCTTCGCTTCCTTTCCGACCGCCTGGATGGTTTTCTTGGAGTTGGGTCCGCCTTCCTGACGGATCGCCACGACCGAGGGCTCGTTGAGCACGATACCTTTGCCCCGCACGTAAATCAGCGTATTGGCCGTGCCCAGGTCAATCGCCATGTCGTCTGAAAAATATCCCCGCAAAAAGCCGAACATCCTGCTGATTTCCTTAGGAAAGAGGGTTCTCGGTTGCGCTATAATACAGCAAATAATTTTCCGCTCTAAGCGATTTTTCATGCCCCTGTCCCTGGAAGAGGTGCGCCGCCTCGCGGAACTGGCCCGGATCGGCATCAGCGACGCGGAGGCTGCCGCGGTTCAAGCCCAACTCAACGACATCTTCGAGCTGATCGGGAGAATGCAGAAGGTCGACACCGAGGGGGTCGAGCCGATGTCGCACGGGCAGAACCTCAAATTGCGCTTGCGCGACGACGCCGTGACCGAACGCGACCAGCGGGAGCGTTTCCAGTCGGTGGCGCCTCAGGTGGAGCAGGGGCTCTATCTCGTCCCGAAAGTGATCGAATAGCAGGATTCAGGCTGAATCCTGAATCTATGCTCAACGCCTCTCTCAAAGAGCTTTCCGCCGCGCTTGCGCGGAAGAAGATCTCGAGCGCGGAGCTGACCCAACTCTTCCTAGATCGCACCTCAAGAATGAACGGTGCGCTCAACGCGTTCATCACCGTCGAAGCGGAGAAAAGCCTCGCCCAGGCACACGCGGCGGACGAGCGTATCGCGATGGACGACGCGAAGCCGCTGACCGGGATTCCGGTCGCGCACAAGGACATCTTTATCACGAAGGGCTGGCGTACCACCTGCGGCTCGAAAATGCTTTCGAACTTCGTGAGCCCGTACGACGCACACGTGATCGAGCGCTTCAACGCGGCGGGGGCGGTGATTCTCGGCAAGACCAACATGGACGAGTTCGCGATGGGTTCCTCCAGCGAAACTTCCTTCTATAAGCCGGTGAAAAATCCCTGGAACCAGGATTGCGTGCCGGGCGGTTCCTCGGGCGGGTCGACGGCGGCGATTGCCGCGCGCATGGCACCTGCTGCCACCGGCACCGACACCGGGGGATCGATCCGCCAGCCCGCAGCGCTCTCAGGTGTGTCGGGGCTGAAGCCGACTTACGGCCTGGTGTCTCGCTACGGCATGATCGCTTTCGCCTCAAGCCTCGATCAGGGAGGGCCGATCGCGAAAAGCGCCGAAGACCTTGCGCTGCTTCTGAACGTGATGGCCGGGTTCGACGGGCGCGATTCGACCTCGGTCGAGCGCGCGGCCGAGGATTACGGCCGCGAATTGGACAGACCGCTGGCGGGTCTTCGTGTCGGTGTACCCAAGGAGCACTTCGGCGAGGGACTTGCCGCCGACGTAGGTAAGGCGATCGAAGCGGCGCTCACGCAGCTCGAGAAGCTTGGCGCGAAACGCGTTTCGATCAGCCTGCCCAACAGCGGCCTCTCCGTCCCTGCGTATTACGTCATCGCGCCGGCCGAAGCCTCGTCGAACCTGTCTCGCTTCGACGGTGTGCGCTACGGCCATCGCGCGAATGAATACCGCGACCTCGCCGACATGTATCGCCGCACGCGGGCTGAAGGATTCGGCGCTGAAGTCAGGCGCCGCATCCTCATCGGGACCTACGTACTCTCTCACGGTTACTACGACGCGTATTACCTCAAGGCACAGAAGATCCGGCGGCTCATCGCAGACGACTTCGTGGCGGCCTTCAGGCGATGCGACGTCATCGCGGGTCCGACTGCGCCCACGGTGGCTTTCAAAATCGGCGCCAAGGCCGCGGACCCGGTGCAGATGTACCTGAACGACATCTATACGATTCCCGTCAACCTCGCCGGATTGCCCGGGATGTCGATCCCGTGCGGGTTTGGGAAGGACGGTCTTCCGGTGGGTCTGCACATCGTCGGGAACTACTTCAGCGAAGCGAGGATGCTCAACGTCGCCCATCAGTATCAGAAGGCGACGGATTGGCACAAGCGCGAGCCCGCCGGGATTCAGCCATGAAATGGGAAATCGTCATCGGCCTCGAGACGCACGCTCAGCTCTCGACCGCCTCGAAGATGTTCTCCGGCGCATCGAGCGCGTTCGGTGCGGCGCCGAACACCCTGGCGAGCGCGGTGGACATCGCGCTGCCGGGCGTGCTTCCGGTCGCCAACCGCGGCGCGGTCGAGCGCGCGATCCGGTTCGGGCTTGCGGTCGGCGGAGAAAAGGTGATCAATCGGCGTTCGGTTTTCGCGCGGAAAAACTATTTCTACCCGGATCTGCCCAAGGGCTACCAGATCAGCCAGTACGAGCTTCCCATCGTCAAAGGGGGGGAAATCAGGATCCTGACGAAGAGCGGAGAGAAGGCGATCCGCCTGACGCGGGCGCACATCGAAGAGGACGCCGGCAAGTCGCTGCACGAGGCCTTTCACGACGTGAGCGGGATCGACCTGAACCGGGCGGGCGTGCCCTTGCTTGAAATCGTCTCCGAGCCCGACATGCGCTCGGCGGAGGAGGCGGTCGCCTACGCCAAAGCGCTCCACGCGCTGGTGCGCTGGATCGACATCTGCGACGGCAACATGCAGGAAGGCTCGTTCCGTTGCGACGCCAACGTCTCGGTCCGGCGACCGGGCGCGCCGCTCGGAACGCGCGCCGAGATCAAGAACCTCAACTCGTTCAGGTTCCTCGAGCACGCGATCGAGTTCGAGGCGAAGCGCCAGATCGAAATTCTCGAGGACGGCGGAAAAATCGTTCAGGAGACGAGGCTCTACGATCCTGACAAGGACGAGACGCGCTCGATGCGCACCAAGGAGGAGGCGCACGACTACCGCTATTTTCCCGATCCGGATTTGCTCCCGCTTGTAGTCTCGGAAAAGTGGATAGAGGAGATCCAAGCGAAATTGCCGGAGCTGCCCGAAGCGAAGCGAAAGCGCTACGGAACTGACTTCAAAATCTCCCCGACCATGGCAATTCAACTTACGGCGAGCCGTGACAAGGCGGAGTTCTTTGAGCGTTCGGCTCGCTCGACGGACATCATCAAGTTTCCGGAGGCGCCGCAGGACATCGCTTTCACCATAGTTGGAGAGATGGCCGGCTTTCTGAATGAAGCGGGGCTTGAATTTTCCGAGAGTCCGATTACTTCGGAGCAGTTGGCGAAACTGCGCAGGCGCGTGTTGGACGGTTCGATCTCCAGCAAATCGGCCAAGGAAGTTCTCGCTGAGATGTGGGTCGGCAAGGGCGACCCGGACTCCATCATCTCTGCCAAGGGGCTGAAGCAGATCTCCGATGGCGGCGAGATCGAAAAAATCGTGGACCGAGTCCTCGCCGCGAACGCCAAGCAAGCCGAAGACTATCGCGCCGGGAAGGATAAGGCGTTCAACTCTCTCGTCGGTCAGGTGATGAAGGCGACCCAGGGCAAGGCGAATCCTGCGCAGGTGAACGAGATTCTGAAGCGGAAGCTGAACGGCTAGCTGAAGGAATCTACCGTCTCTTGGCGGCGCCTTTCCCACCGGTCAGCTCGACGTACCGCCGCTTGTCCTCGTCGTACTTGGCGTTGATCGTGCTGATCTCCTTCTTCTTCGCGTCGAGCAGAACGATCTGGTTCTTGATCTCGACCTCGTTGTTCGCGATTTCCTGTCTGAGCTTGAACGGCATCTGTTTCTTCACGTAGAACTCTTTTTCCGCTTCCAGCTCCTTGTAGCGCTTCTGTGCCCCGGCGATGCGCCGTTCGATGTCTTCGATGGCGCCCTGCGCTTCCGCGAGCGCGCGCGTGCGCGCCTCCTCGATGTCCTTTTCGCTGGAATAGGTGTTGAGCAGCGCGAGGTTCTTGCGGCGCTCCTCCTTGGATCTCTCTTCGTCCTCGATTTTCTTCCTGCGCTCGGCTTCGCGCGCCTGCTCCTGCGCGGGGGTCAGGGGGATTGCGGCGGGGTTCTTGCGTATCAGCGTCCCCGACTTGTTCAGCTCCTGAGTATCGCGGCCCAGGCACTCCGGAGGCGGCACCTGCGTGTAATAGACCTTGCCCCTCGCGTCGACACACTTGTACATGCGCTCCTGCGCCGCTGCGGGAGCGAGGGCCAGCAGCGTGGAGCAGAGGAACATCATCGTCCGGCTGCGCATGATGAGCGATCCTACTATAAGGGTGCCCCTACTCCGCTCTTTTCGGCGAGAATTCGCGGAATGTTACGCATTATCACGCTCAACCTCAACGGTATCCGCTCGGCGCTCGCAAAAGGCTTTCCGCGCTGGCTCGCCCGTCAGCGCGCAGACATCGTATGTTTGCAGGAAGTAAAGGCGCAGGAAGCGGACCTCGCGGACCTTGCGCTCATCCCCAAGAAGGGCTACAGCGGCGTCGCTCTGTACTCTCGGGCGGAACCCGAAAACGTGTCCTGCGGTTTCGGCAGCCGCGAGTTCGACCCCGAGGGAAGGTTCCTTCGAGCGGATTTCGGCGGGCTTTCCGTGGTGTCCGTATACCTGCCCTCCGGGTCGAGCTCGGAGGAGAGGCAGCAGGCGAAATTCCGATTCCTCGAAGAATTCATGCCGGCGCTGAAAAAGCTCAAGGCGAGCGGGCGCGAGTTCGTGATCTGCGGCGACTGGAACATCGCGCATAAGGAAATCGACCTCGAGAACTGGCGCGGAAATCGCAGGAACTCGGGCTTCCTCCCCGAGGAGCGCACCTGGCTCACCGAGACCTTCGACAGGATCGGCTGGGTGGACGTGTTCCGCCGCGTCGATCCGCGGCCCAGGCAGTACACCTGGTGGTCGAACCGCGGCCAGGCCTGGAAGAAGAACGTCGGCTGGCGCATCGACTACCAGATCGCGACTCCGGGAATCGCCGCCAAGGCGAGGAAGGCGAGAATCTTCAAGGCCAAGCGTTTTTCCGATCACGCGCCGTTGACGATAGACTACGACGCGACGCTCTGATGCCTACGTCCTATCTCGAAGTCTTCCGCAGCCCGCGTCTCGCCGTCATCCTCGCGCTCGGGTTCTCCTCGGGGCTGCCGCTCGCGCTGACGGGCGGCACCCTGCAGGCGTGGATGACGGTCGAAGGCGTGGACCTGTCGACCATCGGTATCTTCACTCTGGTCGGCCTTCCCTACGTCTGGAAATTCCTGTGGGCGCCGGCGATGGACCGCTTCGTGCCGCCTTTCCTTGGGCGCCGCCGCGGGTGGCTGCTCCTCACCCAGCTCGCGCTCGCGGCGGGGGTCGCGGCCATGGCGTTCCTGTCGCCGCGCTCGGATCTGGCGGCGATCGCGTGGCTCGCGCTCTTCGTCGCCTTCGCCTCGGCATCGCAGGACATCGTCGTCGATGCGTACCGGACCGACGTGGTGAGCCGCGAGGAGCGCGGGCTGGCGGGCGCCCTGGGCGTCGTCGGCTACCGCCTGGCGATGCTCGTCTCGGGGGCGCTCGCGCTGGTCCTGGTCGCCGGTTCGGGCTGGATCCCCGCGCTCGGCTGGCGCAATACCTATCTGCTCATGGCGGCCCTCATGGCGGTCGGGGTCTTCGCCGCGTTCCGGGGCGAGGAGCCTTCCACCGCGCCCGCGGTGCCCAAGACCTTGCGCGAAGCGGTCGTCGAGCCCTTGCGCGAATTCTTCTCCCGGCCCAAGGCCGTGTGGATCCTGGTGCTGCTCGTGCTCTACAAGCTCGGCGACGCGTTCGCGGGCTCGCTCACTACCGCGTTCCTGCTGCGCGGCGCCGGATTTTCACTCGACGACGTGGGCTTGGTGAACAAGGCGGTCGGCCTCGCATCCACCATCGTTGGCGTCCTGTTCGGCGGGGCGCTGATGGTGAGGCTGGGCCTCTATCGCGCGCTCATGGGCTTCGGCGTCCTGCAGGCTGTGTCGATACTCGCTTTCATGTGGCTCGCGCTCGTTGGCAAGAGCTATCCCATCATGGTGTTCGCGGTGGGCTTCGAGAACATCGCCTGGGGCATGGGCACGGCGGCTTTCGTTGCGCTCCTGATGGCGCTATGCGACCACCGCTTCACCGCCACGCAATACGCGCTGCTCTCGGCGCTCGCCTCCTTCGGCCGCGTATACGTCGGTCCGGCCGCCGGCTATGCGACCGATCCCAAGTACCTGGGGCTCTCGTGGGCGACGTTTTTTCTCCTGGCTTTCATCGTCGCGCTTCCCGGCCTCGTGTGCGTGTGGTTCTTGCGCAAGGAGATTGGGCGCGCTGAAGCTGCGTCCAGTTCCTAACGACCAAGCTCAGTCGCAGCGCGGCCGCAGCGAGGCGAGACAGGGCGATCGACTGGAAACTACGGCGCAGGCTCAAAAAACTCGACTGGGTTGCCATCTGGGTCTTCGGCCAGTATCTGCTTGCCTCCAGGTCCCACAACGATTTCATTGCGAAAATGGACACCTGCCTGTTTCATTTGAGCGACGCGCGCAGGCAGGTCTTTCACTTCGATAACCAGCCGGTTCCAGCCGCCGGCCTCTGGCCGTCGTCCGTCAGGCATAGGGCGAGCAGCTGAACTCTGCGGCCCGCTGAGCCACAGGATAAAGTCGTCTTTTGAAACGTAAGCGAAAGCCGGACCCATTTTTTGTTTGAGCTTAAACCCAAACTTCCCTGTATAAAAAGCTATCGCAGCGTCGACGTCGCTGACGAAATATCTGATCGAGGCCATTTCGTATACTCCGCGTAGGTGTCGGACCTATTCAGGGGCGGAATCCCTTAGGACTTCGCTTTCTTCGAAGGTTTCGACTTGCCAGAACTGTTGAGGGCGATCGCTTGGCGAACGAGCGCCTTGAAGGCGGACTCGTCAACTTCTTCTCCTTCGTGGATGTCGATCGCGCGGCGTACGTTTCCGTCGAGACTCGAGTTGAAGAGACGGGCCGGATCCTTTAGAGACGCGCCCTTGGCGAAGGTAAGCTTCACGACATTCTTGTAGGATTCGCCAGTGCAGATGGTGCCGTCGTGCGACCAAATCGGAGTGCCCATCCACTTCCACTCCTCGACGACGTCCGGGTCTGCTTCCTTGATGAGCTTGCGCATTCTGCTGAGGGTTTCCCCGCGCCAGTCCCCGAGTTCGGCGATTCTTTTCGAGAT